>FSYY01000274.1_pt1 | contig 15463 bp, 8 predicted proteins | sample 1638681 | NCBI WGS metagenome assembly FSYY01 (sample SAMEA3914813, study PRJEB12502) | metagenome | biome: forest; material: soil | place: Canada | collected 2011-07-07 | depth 0.3 m | reverse complement strand
CTTCGAACATGAATCCTCGATCCTGACCGCGGTCGTTCCGCCGGGCGCCGAAGGGCGGGTGCCCGTCACGATCGTCACGCCAAACGGCACGACGCCGTCCTCGTCAGCCGCGGGCTTCACCTACGGTCCGCCGGCGAAGCCGACCGTCAACTACGTCAATCCCCGCAGCGGCCCGGCCCAGGGCGGTACCGTCGTGACCGTCGGGGGCACGAACTTCGCTCCTGGGATGATTTTCTCGGTCGGCTCCAAGCGGGTTGCGGGGGCCGAATGCATCTCCACGAGCTGCACGATCGTGACGCCACCGGGGCTGGCGGGGAACACGGTGAGCATCGTGGCGATCAACGGCAAGAGCCGCAGCGCCGAATCACCGGAAGCGCTCTACACCTACGAATAAGCAGAGCTCAAAGAAGTCCTCGGGGGCTGCTCACACCAGCCCCCGCTCGCCCGCGTCCTGGTGAGCCTCGCGGAGCGCGTGCAACCCTCGCTCGGTGCGCTCGAGCCAGGGCGTGGCGTCCAGATCGGCGAACAGCTGGCGCGCTTCGCCGAAGGCCCGCTCGGCCTCCCGCGGGAGCGACAGCAGCGCCGAGCACTCGCCGAGATCGAGCAGGGCTCGAGCGAGAGCGTAGGGATGATCGACTTCGCGCAGCAGCTCGACGGCGTCGGTGAGCTCGTGCAGGGCGCCCTCCGCGTCTCCCGCATGCAGGCGAAGCAGACCGCGCAGCCAACCCAGCTGCCCGCGGATCGCCGGCACCGGGTGATCTCCGACGGAGAGGCCTTCCTCGAGCGTCGCGGCGCAGCCATCGTCCAGCAGGCCGTCGACCAACGGCGCGAAGTACGTCGCCATGTCGCTGCCAGCGCGTCCGGTCGCCTGAATCTCCGCCCACGCGTAGCGGGCGAGATCGGCGGCCTCGGCGTCGCGGCCGGCGGCTCGCAGCGCGGTCGCCTGGGCGACGGCGTCATCGAGTGACTGTTCATACCACTCAGAGCTCGGGAGCTCGCGAGCGAGCCACTCGAGCACTCCCTCCGTGTCGCCACGCGCGGCCAGGATCAACGGCCTGGTCTGCCACGCGATGCGCTCGGCGAGGTCCTCGGCCTGCTCACGCAGCGCGTCTCCTTCCGCGAGCGCCCGATCCCATTCGCCGCGCAGCACACGCAGCGAGATCCTCTGCGCGATCAATTCACGCTCCCACGCGCGGACCCCGCGCTCGCGCGCCAGCGCGAGCCCCGCATCGATCAACTCCTGCGCCTGCTCGGGGTCGCCCGCCTGCACGCGGTAGTAGGCGAGGTTGTTGTAGGCGCGCAGGGCTTGATCGCTGAGGTCCGCATCGAGCCCGAGTTGCAGCGCCAGCGAGCACAGCGCGAGCGCCTCGGTCAGGCGGCCCTGGTCGAACAGGGTCTGCGCCTTCGTCATCTGCGCGTTGGCCACGATCGCGTCCATCCCGGCCGGATCGGCTATCGCCAGAGCCGCCTCCGCCTCGATGTATGCGCGAGCGTAGTCGCCCGCGAGCAGCGCGGCGTGCGCGCGGCGGGCGGCGAGCTCGGCGAGCACGGTGGGATCCGACAGCGAGTCCCGCGCGCTGTCGAGCAGGTCCGCCGCCTCCTCCAGGCTCGATTGCGCAATCAGCACGTCGGCCAGCAACGCCCGGGTGCGAGCCGCCTCGGCGAGCTCGCCACCGTCGTCGAGCATCTCGATCGCCTCCTCGAGCAAGCGGCGAGCGTCGTCGCGCTCCCCCATGCGCGAAGCGGCCACTCCGGCCTCGGCAAGCAGACGCGCGCGCTGGCCGGGGTCGGTTGCGAGCTCGGCAGCCTGTTCGAAATAGTGCCGCGCTGTGTCCGGGAGCGCGAGGGAGCTGGTGCGTTCGCCGGCAACCGCCAGCCTCTCGCGAGCCGCTGCGCGAATCTCGTCGGCGTCGGCCGCGTCCGGATCGGTGGCTACCGCGTCGAGGTAGTGGCTGGCCTGGATCTCGGCCATGCTCCCGCTCGGGTCGGGCATCGTGCTCATGTACGCGGCTGCCGCAAGGTGGCGGGCCTTGCGCTCCCGCCGCGAGAGCATCCCGAGCGCGACAGTCCGCAGAAGCCCCTGCAGGAAGCGGTACTGGCCGCGCTCGGCCAGCCGATCGTCCGCAGCGGAGGCGAGTACCTGCTTGGCGACGAGTGCGTCGAGCGTTGCGCGCACTTCGGCTTCCGGGCGCCGACTCACGGCTGCCAGGGCCTCAGGTAGGAAGGAGATCCCGAGCACGGCCGCGTCCTGCAACAGCGTGCGCTCGCTGCGCGCAAGGTGGTCCAGGCGCGCGGCGGCCAGGGTCTGCAGGGTCTCTGGCACGTCGAGATCGTGCAGCTCGCCACTGAGGCTGTAGCGCGAACCCTCGAGAGTCAGGAGGCCGCGGTCGAGCAGCATGCGGACCGTCTCGACCGCGTACAGCGGCATTCCCTCCGAGAGCTCGGCCACCCGGGTGGCGAGCGCGGCCGGCAGACCGGGCACGAGTCCGCTCAGCAGTTCCTCCATGACAGGCCTGGGCAGCGGCCCGAGGCGGATCGTCTCCCCCCGGCCGGGGCGGGCGCGGTCGAGCTCGGGCCGGCCGACACACAGGATCAGGATCGGCAGCTCCGCCGACCATTCGAGCAGGTAGTCGATGAAGTCCAGCATTCCGCTCGTGGCCCACTGGAGATCCTCGAACACGAGGACCACCGGGTCAGAGGCAGCCATCCGCTCAAAGAACAGCCTCCACCCGCTGAACAGGTCCGCGGGATCGACTGCAGCGCGTCGCTCGAGCCCGAGTAGGTGGGACAGGCGGGGGAGCACCAGCGCGCGCTCGCGCTCGTCTGAGACGAAGCGCTCGACCGTGCCGCGGAGTTTCTCAAGCGCCGCCGCCGGCTCCTCATCCTCTGAGATGCCTGCCCTCCCTCGGATCATTTCCGTCAGCGGCCAGTACGCGACACCCTCGCCGTAGGAAAGGCAGCGGCCCTGATGCCACCAGCGCTCCGCCTGAATCCCGTCGACGTACTTGAAGTACTCCCACACCAGGCGAGACTTGCCTGATCCAGCCTCCCCGAGGACGGTCACCTGGGTCGCGAGGCCTGCCGTCGCACTGTGTTCACCCGCCGCGATGATCGCCTCCACCGCGTCGTCGCGCCCCACCAGCGGCGCCTCCAGCCCGGCGTCGCGTCTGGCGCCTCCCATTCCGGCGACCACGCGAAGAGCCGTCCAAGCGCGCACGGGCTGCTCCCTGCCCTTGACCCGGTGCTCGCCGGCGTCCTCGTAGACGATCGCCGCCTCCGTCATTCGTTTCGTCACCTCGTCGACCATCACGGTTCCCGGCGCTGCGATCGACTGCAGCCGCGACGCGGTGTTGACGGTGTCGCCGTGGACGATGCCCTCGTGAGTGGCGACCGGGTCCACCGCCGCGGTGCCCGTGAGCACTCCCGCCCGCACGGTCAGGCTCGGCATGCCTATCTCCTTGCCGAGGGCGGTGACGGCATGGATCAGCTCGAGCGCCGACCTGACCGCGCGCTCGGCATCGTCCTCCTGAGCCACGGGCGCGCCCCACACGGCCATGATCGCGTCTCCGATGAACTTCTCCAGCGTGCCGCCGTACCGCTCCACGATCGCGCGGCATCTCGAGAAGTACAGCGACAGCAGCTCTCTGACGTCCTCCGGATCGCGCCGCTCGGAGAGCGTCGTGAATCCCACGAGATCCGCGAACAGCACGCTCACAAGCCGCCGTTCTCGGGTCGCGGGCCCTACTGGCTCCGCCGCGGCGGGGGTGAGCGCGCGCGCGGGCTCGGCGAGGGAGCTTCCACATCCCGAGCAGAAGCGGTCACCCGGACGCACGGCTGCTCCGCACTCCGCGCACACGACGCCCTGCCTAGCTCCGCACTGCCCGCAGAAGGCCTGCCCCGATGCCACCGGCGCTCCACACTCCGGGCAGGCGTTCACACTGCCGCCCTCATGCCCCGGGCCCGGGGCGGCGGCGCGTGCTCGCGCTCCCGCTCGCGGCGAGCAGCGACCGCCTGGATACCGGGCGATGCACCATGTCCGAAGGCTACTCCTGCGCGCTTTGCGGTTGGTTTGACTTTAGGATCCTCGTCGGCTAGGAATTGGTGCTCGAATGGGCGAAGCGTGAGCGCGGACGGGGCGTCCGCAGGGGGCGCGTGGTGGGGGTCGCAGGCAGCTTCGGCTCGGGCAACCGGTGTGGCGCAGGGCCGCAAAAGCGCTCGGGGGTGCAGCTCATCGCCGCTCGTCTCGCCCCCGCTCCCGTCGGCCAGATGGACGCGGGCAGCACTGCCTGGCGGCTGGGCGCCGACGCTCGCGCGCCCACGCGCGGATGGGCGCTACTCGGGGCGCTGCTCAGCGCTCTCATCGGAGCGGCGGCGCTCTCCTTTGGCCTGTCCGGGGGAGGATCACAGCTCGCCGCTCGCTCCGCTGCCCCTGCGATGCGCGAGGGATTCTCACCGGGCGGGCTCATGGCCCTGCAGCTGGCGGCGCAGGCGCCCATTTCGGCCGGGCTCGGGGCTGGCGACCGTGTCTACCGCGCCGCCGCTTCAGGCGGCGGGTATGCGACGCAGAGCCCCGCTCAGCGACTGCATGCGAGGTTCGCCGCGACGGGGCTGCTCCTGACCTCGGGGGAGACGCGGGTCGGACTGAGGCTGGCCGGCTTCGGCTACGGCTCCGCGGAGCGGCGTCTCGCGCCGACGCGCCCCACGGCGAGAGCAAACCGCGTGGTCTATCAACGAGCGGGAGTGACCGAGTGGTACGCCAACGGCCCGCTCGGGCTCGAGCAGGGCTTTACGGTCGGACGGGCGCCGAGCACGCGCACGCAGACAACGTTGACCTTGACGATGGACCTCTCCGGCACGGCGCGAGTCTCGATCCGCCCCGGCGGCCGGGAAGCCGAAGTCCGCGCGACCAGCGGACCAACGCTCCGCTACACGGGATTGCAGGCCTCCGATGCAAGCGGCCGCGTGCTCGAGAGCTGGCTGGAACTTCGAGGCACGCGGCTGCTGATCAGGGTTGCGGCGGCGAACGCACGATTCCCGCTTCGGGTCGACCCGATGATCCAGCAGGGAGTGAAGCTGACGGGATCCGCCGAGATCGGCAAAGGCGGGTTCGGCGAGACCGAGGCGCTCTCCGCCGATGGCAACACCGCGCTGGTCGGCGCGTTCGTGGACAACGCGGGCGTAGGAGCGGCCTACGTGTTCACGCGGTCGGGCTCCAGCTGGATCCAGCAGGGCAAAAAGCTGACGGGCAGCGGCGAGGTCGGCGCGGGTGAGTTCGGCAGCAAGGTCGCGCTGTCAGCCGACGGTAACACGGCGTTGATCGGAGGAATCGAGGACAACGGGCAGCGAGGTGCGGCGTGGGTGTTCACGCGCTCGGGGTCGACCTGGACCCAACAGGGGGAAAAGCTGACCGGGGGCGAAGAGTCAGGTGGCGCCTTGTTCGGCAGCGTGGCCCTGTCGGCCGATGGAAACACCGCGTTGATCGGGGGATACAACGACTCCAGCGTGGGGGGCGCGGCCTGGGTGTTCACGCGCTCCGGCTCGATCTGGACCCAGCAGGGAAAAAAGCTGACACCAACCGGTGAGATCGGCGGCGGATCCTTCGGCGAGTCGGTCGCCCTCTCGGCCGACGGCAACACGGCGCTGATGACCGACGCGGTGGACAACGGCGGCAAGGGCGCGGCCTGGGTGTTCACGCGCTCCGGATCGATCTGGACGCAGCAGGAAAAGCTCACAGCGAGCGGAGAGGTCGGTGAAGGCCGCCTCGGCTTCGGCGGGGGGGCGCTCTCAGCCGACGGGAACACCATGCTGGTGGGCGGCCCCGGCGACAATGGCGGCGTGGGCGCGGCGTGGGTGTTCACGCGCTCGGGGTCCACGTGGACCCAACAGGGAGCCAAGCTCGTGGGTAGCGGGGCGGTCGGCCCCGCCGCGCAAGGGATCACCGAGGCCCTTTCCGCGGACGGAAACACGGCGCTGTTCGGGGGGCCCTCCGACAATGCCAACGCCGGCGCGGCGTGGCTGTTCACGCGGAGCGGCACGACCTGGACCCAGCAGGGAGGAAAGTTCACAGGAACCGGCGCGCAGGGTGAAGGGGGCTTCGGACAAAGCATCGCGGTGTCCTCCGATGGCGACACGGCGCTCGTGGGTGGCTATGCCGACAACAACCACGTGGGTTCCGCTTGGGTGTTCGTCAATGCTCCGTCGGTGGGTGGGTTGAACGTGGCTTCGGGCCCACAGGCCGGGGGTACGTCGGTGATCATCTCGGGCAGCAACTTCCTTGGCGCCGGGAGTGTGTCATTCGGGGCCACGCCCGCGAAAAGCTTTACCGTCAACTCTTCGGAAGCGATCACTGCAGTCGCGCCCGCGGGAACAGGAATCGTCGATGTGACGGTCACGAACTCCGGTGGTGCGAGCAGGAGCGTCGAAGCCGACCGGTTCTCCTATCTTCCCCCGGAAGCGGTCGAAGAACGGGAAGCCGCGGTGGAAGCCGCCGCCGGTCTCCCGACGGTCACCAGGGCCACCCCTGATGCCGTGCTTCAGTCGGGCGGTACGGTCACGTTGACGGGCGCGAACTACGTGGGCGTCAAAGCCGTGACGTTTGGCTCTCATCCTGCTTCGAGCTTCAAAGTCAACAGCGCCACGTCGATCAGCGCAGTGGTGCCGGCGCTGAAAATCCGCAAAGGCTGCCAGCCGCAGGTGGTGACCGAAGCGGGCGGGAGCGCGCCGCGCCCGATCAACGAAGTGGAATGCATCCCTGAAGGGCCCGCGCCGACCGTCAAGAAGCTCACTCCGAACAAAGGGCCAAGTGGCGGCGGGCAGGTGCTCACCGTGACGGGCACCGGGTTTGCGGGGGTCACGGGCGTGATGGTCGGGGGTGCGGCGGCGACGCAGGTGCGCGCGAGCTCTGAATCCTCGGTGAGCGTCGTAGTGCCCGCTCATGCAGAAGGCAGCGCCGACGTCGTGGTCTCGACCCCGAACGGCACGAGCCCGACCTCCACGAAGGACGTGTTCAAATACGGCAGGCCGGCGACGCCCACCGTTCGCTCGCTCAGTCCGGCCGAAGGACCGCGCGCGGGTGGCAGCGCTGTGACAATCGCGGGTACCAACTTCGTGCCCGGAATGACGTTTGTGTTCGGGAAAGTGACGGTCAGCGGCTCCAACTGCATCTCAACCAGCTGCACCGTGAGCACCCCCGCCGGTAAAGCCGGCATCGTGGACGTGATCGCCCAGGTGGGCCTCAGCAAGAGCAGGAAAAGCAGACCGGCAGACACATTCATCTACCGTTGAGGTGATTGCACGATAGGACGCACGGAGCGGTGGAAAGGCGGCTTGGCTTCGTGGCACTGCTGAAGCGGGATGACAATCGTTCTGGGGGAGCCGGTCCTGAGCGCTCCGCCGTGCTTGGCCCGCGGGCGTCGCGTGCAGCCGACGCGGGGCACAGGGCCACGAGCGTCGGCTTCCTGCGCAACGTGCCCGTGCTCGCGGGCCTGTCGGATGAGCTGTTGAGGCGTCTCATCGAGGAGGTGCACGAGGTCCGCGTGGGTGCGGGCGAGTGGATCATGCGCCAGGGCGATACGGCGGAGAGCGTCTTCATCGTGCGCAGCGGCCGCGTCGAGGTCATCGACGAGGGCCCACCCGAGGCCGTGATCCGGATCCTGCGGCGCGGAGACGTGCTCGGGGAGCTGGCGCTGTTGCGTGAAGGCACGCGCTCGGCGTCCGCTCGCGCGCGGCGGGACGCCGAGCTGCTCGTGCTTGGGCGCGCTTCCTTCGAGACGTTGATCCAGACGGCGCCAAGCTTTGCACTCGGGCTCACGCGCGCGATGGGCGCGCAGCTGGCCGCGAGTCGGACGCCCGTGGTGGCCGCCACGCCGCCGCGAACGATCGCGGTCGTGGGCCTGGATCAAGGCGCGCCCGTTGCGGAGGTTTGTGAGCTGCTCGCCGATTCGCTCGCCGGGCATGGCTCCGTCGCCAGGCTCGGCGCCGGCGAGCTCGCGAGCATCGAGCAGGCCGAGCGCGAGGCCGACCGAGTGGTGTTGCGCTGCGCAGCTACACCCGGTGATCCGTGGACGGACCTCTGTCTCGGCGAGGCCCACCTGGTCGTCGCGCTGAGCAGCGGGGTGCTCTCTGCGGATTGGCGACAGCGCGCAACGGCGCTCCAGGGCTGTGAGCTGCTCGTGTTCGGGGCGGGCGTCGCCGAGGACGTGGTTCAAGCACTGCAACCGCGCGAGGTCCAGGTGATGCTCGGCGGCCTCGCGCGCGGCGAGCAGATCGGGGCGCTGGCGCGACGGATCGCGGGCCGCTCGCTTGGACTGGTGCTCTCCGGTGGCGGCGCTCGCGCGCTGGCCCACCTCGGCGCCCTCCAAGAGCTACGCGCGGCCGGCCTGAGGTTCGACCGCGTGGGCGGCGTCAGCCTTGGTTCGCTCACCGCCGCGGGCGCGGCCGCGGACTTCACCACCGAGCACATGTACGAGTCCTTCGAGCGCGCCTTTCAGAGGAGCCCCAGTCGCGACTTCGTCCTTCCGGCGTACTCGCTCGTTCGTGGAAGGCGAGCGCGCCGCCTGCTCCATGACACCTTCGGGGACCGCCGGATCGAGGAGCTTCCCCTGCGGTTCTTCTGCCTCAGCTGTGATCTGGTCGGCCGCCAGCCGGTGCTGCACCGCGTAGGGCCGGTCGTCGATGCGGTCTACCCGAGCCTGGCCATCCCCGGAGTGTTCCCACCGGTGGTCACCGGCGAGGGCCAACTGCTCGTCGACGGCGGCGTGCTCGACAACCTCCCGGTCGCGACGATGGCCCGAACGGGGGAGGGGCCCATCATCGCCGTCGACGTGACGGGTCGCATCGGACAGACCAGGCGGGCGCGCCGGTCCTTCCCCCGCCTGGCGCGGCCCATACGTCGCGTACTGACGGGGAATGAGGCGGAGATTCCCCACGTGGGCGAGACGATCCTGCGGACGCTGACGGTGGGAAGCATCGACACGGTCGCAGCCGCGCGGCTGCACGCCGATCTCCTGATCACGCCGCAGGTGGAGGGCATCGGGCTGATGGAGTGGAAGGCGCTACCGCGCGCCGTAGAGCTCGGGCGGCGCGCGGCGCGCGAAGCCCTCGCGGCCCACCCCGACCTGGTGGGGCGGCTGACCTCGGGACGGAGCGGCTGATGCCGAGCACCGCCGAAGCCGAGCACGCGATCGTGACGTCGGCGTCAGCCGGTGCCCCGCATCGCAGAGGACCCACGCCGGGAACGGTGCTAGCGATTGCTTCGCTCGGGGCGAGCGTGGCGTTCGTCGACGTGACCATCGTCAACATCGCGTTCCCGGACATCGCCCGCTCGTTCCGAGGGACGCCGGTCTCCTCGCTGTCCTGGGTGCTCAACGTCTACAACATCGTCTTCGCGGCCTTTCTCGTAGCCGCGGGGCGCATCGCCGATCTGTTCGGCCGTCGGCGGATATTCATCTTCGGCCTCGAGCTGTTCACAGCGGCCTCGCTTCTGTGTGCGCTCGCCCCCTCGGTCGGCGCGCTCGTGGGCTTCCGCGTGGTGCAGGCGCTTGGCGCCGCCTTTCTCGTGCCGTCCTCGCTGGCGCTGGTGCTCAACGCATTCCCCCCGGAGCGCCGCTCGCATGGCGTCGCTCTGCTGTCTGCGGTCGCTGCGGCCGCGGCGGGCCTCGGACCCTCGATCGGCGGGTTGCTTATCACCATCGCCAACTGGCGCTTGGTGTTCCTGGTGAATCTGCCGATAGGTCTCCTCGCCGTCGTCCTGGCCCGTCGCCACCTGGTCGAGAGCCGGGCTCCCGGTCGGCGGCGGATCCCGGATCTGGTGGGTGCTCTTCTGTTCGCGCTGTCCATCGCGTCGCTGGTGCTGGCGGTGGTGAAGGGACAGGAGTGGGGCTGGGGCAGCGCGCGGATCATCGGCGCGTTCCTGGCCGCCGCCGCACTTGGCGGGATCTTCGCGTGGCGATGCACCTGGCACCGCTCGCCCATCGTCGAGATCTCGCTTCTGCGCAACCGCACGTTCAGCGTCGCCAACGGCATGACCGTGGTCGCGGCGGCCGGGTTCTACGGCTACACGCTCACGAACGTCCTGTTCCTCACGGGGGTCTGGCGGTACTCGGCGCTTGAAGCGGGACTTGCCCTCACCCCTGGGCCGTTCGTCGCAGCAGCTGTGGCGGGTCCCACGAGCCGGCTGGTCCAGCGCATCGGACACCGGCCCGTGCTGGTCGCCGGGGGCCTCATCTGGGGCGGCGCGGTGCTGTGGTTCGTGGTACGGGTGGGCGCACACCCGGCGTTCGTGAGCGAGTGGCTGCCCGGAATCGTGATGCTGGGGGTCGGGGCTGGCACGCTGTTTCCAAACCTCAGCGGCGCGGCGGTCGCCTCGGCGCCCGGCCAGAACTTCGGGACAGCGACCGGCTTGAACTCGGTCGCCCGCCAGGTCGGGGCCGCGCTCGGAGTGGCGCTCGTGGTGGCGATCATCGGTACGCCATCCCCGCTGCAGGCCCTCGGGGCGTTCCGAGACGCCTGGTCCTTTGGCGCGGCCTGCCTGTTCGCAGCTGGCCTCGGGTGCCTGCTCGTGGGCCGGCTGCAGACCGAGATGCCCCCGTCGCTGATCGACGCCGCCCAGGCGCTGTTGCGCGACGGGAGCCCCGGGTCGCCTCCGCGCGCACCGCTGCCGCGCGCGCGCCGGGCGATCGCGCTCGAGGACCTCGAGCCGGGCCCGCCACGTGCGGAGACGACGGCCGACTTCCTCGCACACGTGCCTCTGTTCATGGGCCTGGAGGCGCCGCTTCGCGAGTCGCTCGCCGCCAAGGTGCATGGCGTGGCGCTCGCGGCCGGTGAGTGGCTGTTTCGGGAGGGGGATCCGGGCGATGCCATGTTCATCGTGCGGGCTGGGCGCCTGGAGGTGGTCGACGAGACCTCCAACACGGTCGTGCGGGAGCTCGGCCGTGGCGATGCGCTCGGCGAGCTCGCGCTCCTCAGCGCTTCGCCCCGCTCAGCATCGGTGCGAGCCGCGCGGGCAAGCGACCTGATCGCGGTCGACGCGAGCGACTTCGAGGAGCACCTACGTGACTCCCCCACGCTCTCGCTCGCCTTGAACCGCCTCCTTGCCGAGCAGCTGCGTAGCAACCGTGCCCCGACGGCGTCCATGCGCCCGCGCCCCACGACGGTGGTGCTCGTGGCGCTCGGCGATGACGTCCCCGCTGCGGCGATGGCGAACCACCTGGCGCTCGCACTGCAGCGGCACCTCTCCACAGAGCTGCTCGACGGCAGCGGGGTCGACGCCCCTGACAACGGCGCTGCGCCCTCGACTGTGTACGGCCCACTGCTCGACCGCGCGGAGTCCGGACACGACATCGTGATACTCGCTGCGGGCTCGCTCATCCCCGGCGGGTCCTGGACCAGGTTCTGCCTCCAGCAGGCAGACCGCATCCTCGCGGTGACCCGCGGGGGCGCCATCCCCGACGCCGTCCGCGACCGGCCCGAGCTGCGTGGCTGTGACCTCGTGGCCTACGAGGTCACCCCCGGCTCGGGGCAGATGGAGGGGTGGGCCGAGGTGCTCGAGCCGATCGAGTCACACGTGGTGCGGGAGAGCGAGCTGGCCACGGACATCGACCGCGCTGCGAGACGCCTCGCCGGTCGCTCGGTCGGTGTGGTGCTCTCGGGCGGTGGCGCGCGCGCGTTCTCCCACATCGGCGTGCTCGAGGAGCTCACCGCTGCGGGCGTGACGATCGACCGGGTAGCCGGGGTGAGCATGGGCGCCTACGTCGGCGCGCTGTTCGCAATCGGTCTAGATGGTGAGGAGATGGACGCCCGCTGCTTCGAGGAGTGGGTCCAGCGTCGCCCTCTGAACGACTACACGGTGCCGCGGCGAGCGCTGATCCGCGGCCGTCGCGCCGAAACCATGCTGCAGCGAAGCTTCGGCGATCTCGCGATCGAGGAGCTCCCGCGCAGCTTCATGTGCGGGTCGGCCGAGCTGCGCAGCGGCGAGTTGGTGCTGGTCCGCTCCGGACCGCTGTGGGAAGGGGTCGGTTTCAGCATCTGCATCCCGATCCTCGCTCCGCCGCAGGTACGCGGGCGCAACCTCTTCATCGACGGCTCGCTCGTCGACAACCTCCCGGTGAAGGCGATGGCCGCCCTTGGCGAGGGACCGATCATCGCCGTCGACGTCAAGGCAACCTTCGAGGGCTCTGGCGGCCGACGCGCGCCCCAGGAGCGCCGCGTCCGCGCCGAGCAGCCGCCGAGCCTCGGCGAGACCCTGACGCGGGTGCTGCTTCTGGGAAGCGAGAACACCTCCGACGCAGCGCGAAAGCACGCGGACGTTGTCATCAAACCGCGCGCCGAGGGTGTCGGGCTGCTCGAGTTCCATCAGATCGATGCGGCGCGGGAGGCCGGGCGCGTCGCCGCCCGCGCGGCGCTCGAGACAGGAGCCGCAGAGCTGCTTCGCTGACGCTTGCGCCCCGCGAGCACCCTCGCGGTCCTGAGATGCGCGCCAACGAAGCGAGACAGGTTTTCGAGCAACTCTGTTGAACCTGCAGAGACATGGCCAATCGTCCACAGATCTCTCTGTGGCCAGCGCCGCCGCGCGAGGTACACAGCCGACGTGTCGAGGCGCACGCCCGCTTCCTCGAGAGGCCCGATGGCCCCGGGGGTCCAGGACGTATGATCGAACGCTGGCTCCTGGTGTGGCGTTGGGAGACGTGGGCCAGCGAGGGTCCGTTCGGGGTGCGACCACGAGCAGGGTGGTCGCTCACGTTCAAGCACGCCCTGTCCGCGACGCAGGACAGCCTGGACGACTACGAAGTTCCCTAGGCCGCGCGAGGCCGCGCCGGCCTGCAGCTGGAGCTTCGCCCACTCGTCCGTGTCTGCGCGTAAACGCGGAGAGTCAGGCGAGCGCAAACAGCTGCCATCGTCCTGGCAGTCCCTTGAGCGAGTGACTCCCGCGGTCGTTGAACTGCAGGCCCGAGCCTGCGGTGAGGTCACGGACCGTGCGGGAGACGAGCACCTCGTCGCTGTTTGCCTCGCCAGTTATCCGAGCCGCCACATGTACGGCGATCCCTGCAATGTCCTCGCCGTGGAGTTCGATCTCGCCGACGTGCACGCCGGCGCGTGTGTTGATCCCCTCAGCTGCGAGCGAGTCCAGGATCCCGCGGGCGGCGGCCACCGCGCGTGCGGGTCCCCCGAACGTCGCCACGGTCCCGTCGCCGGTGGTGCCGACCAGCCGGCCGCCGTAGCGCTGGAGCACATCCTGGATGACGTCGCTGTGACGGTCGAGTTGCGCTCGCCAGCCCGCGTCGCCGAGCCGCGTGAGGCGCTCGGTGGACCCGACGATGTCGGTGAAGAGGATCGTCGCGAGGACGCGCTCGGCGCGCGCTAGAGGGGGCGGCGCGCCGACGAATGCACGCAGACGCTCGACGATCTCCGTCGTGTCCCCCAGCCACGGCAGGTGCTCGTCGCCGTCGAGTTCAACGAGGTCTGCGTGCGGCATCCGCGCCACCGCGGCGCGCACATGCTCGACCCGCACTACGGGGTCACCAATCCTCTGTAACGCGAGGACCGGCTGGTGAATGGCCTCGAGGACATCCCAAGCGCTCATCCCATCCTCCATCATCGCGAAGTAGCGGCGGGCGACCGCGCGGGTCCCACACGCGCGCTGCAGCCTGGCCCACGTGGCGTCCGCGTCGGGTACACCGGCGAGCCAGCGATCTCCGTCGTACCCCTCGCCCCAGTGCGCGACCGTGCGGCGTAGAAAACCCACCCACTCCTCGAAAGCCGCGTCTGTCATCTCGCCTTTGGCGCGCTTGTCGAGCGCGGCGGCCGAGGCATTTAGCATGACGATCCTGGCGACGCGGTCGGGGCGAGCGGCCGCCGCCAGGCAAGCGGTCACACCTCCCTCGGAGACCGCGATCAGGGTTGCGCGGTTGAGTCCCGCTGCGTCCATCACGGCGACGAGCTGCTCGACACGGACCTCGAGCGGGGGAGCCTCCTCGACGGGACCGGAGGCGCCGGTTCCTGGCTTGTCGTACACCGCGACCCGCGCGAACGTCGCGAGCTCTGTGAAGAATGAGCGCGGCTCCGGGTACTGCCAGAAGTAGTCCACGTTGGACACCCACCCCGGGACGACCAGAATCTCCGCCGGTCCGTCCCCGAACACCTGCCACGCGATGCTCGCTCCATCGTGCTCGAGATAGTGCATCGTGGGGATCTCCATGAGGGGGTTCTACTACCTCATCTCAAGTACAGTCGAGCGACGAGCCCAGGCAAGAGAGACCGCCGTGGCCGCCGTCCTCACTTCGGCGGACCACGGCTCCCGGCGCCACCGCCGCGAGCGGGCGAGCCCTTCTAGACGTGCCCGCGCCGTCGCGTATCCTGGGGATATGGTGGACAAACGCGCCTCGTCGCTGGGCGACTTCATCCGTCGCCAGCGCGAACTGTCGGAGGTGTCGGTGCGCCAGTTCGCGGAGCTGGTGGGGATCTCGAATCCGTATCTGTCGCAGATCGAGAGGGGCTTGCGAACTCCCTCAGAGCAGGTGTTGCAATCGATCGCCGAGGTCATGCAGGTCTCGGCGGACACGCTGTACGAGCAGGCGGGCGTGCCCCGCGAGAAGGACGGACCGCCCAAGGTGGTCCAGGCGATCAGGGAGGATCCGAAGCTGACCGGGCGCCAGCGACAGGCCTTGACCGAGGTCTATGAGGCGTTCGTCGGGGTCGGGGCGCGCCCGCGGCGAAGTTGAGTCACTGCCCCGGCCGCACGGCGCTGGATGGTGAGCACGCGTAGCGGGTGGCGAGCAGCGGAGCCGTGTGCCACCAGCCGGTCGGTCTCATCTGGAGTTCCATCGCGAGCACCGACGGGCGCGGGCGCACCCGCGCCCGCGCGCCCGTGATGTAGGGGCGACCGAGAGGCGACCGTCCCGTTGCGTCGCATGGGTCTCGTGCGGCTAGGCGTTGATCAGCTCGCGCGCTGCGGAGACGCTTGCCTTGACGACGTCTTCGGTCAGCTGCGCGTGGGTGCTGAGCACGCTCGCGACGGGCTCAACCTTGGACTGGTCGGCGACCTTACGCTCGAACTGGAGAAGGCCCGAGACGTAGGTCTCGACGCCGTCGAGGTACGTGCTTGAGACCTTGCGGCCGGTCTCGAGCAGGCGCTCGTTGGTCTCCCGGGCGCGCTCTGCGGCGGCCTGGAAGTCCGGGACGGCCTGGTTGGTCTTGGTGGAAGTGGTGGTTGCCATGTTCTCGCGCTCCTTGGTTGCATGTGTGACCTACTGCTTGCAGATTAGCAGCTTTCTGGCAAGCATGCAAGCACGATTAGCAAGGTTCCTGCTAATCTGCACGCAGAGCTTGAGCGGGATCGCCCCCAAACGCATCGAGAGGAGCCACATGGTCGGGACATGCCCGCCGTCGTTTGAGGAGATCGCGCTCGCGGACGGCATTGCTGCGTGGGCTGCCGCAGCCGAGGGGCTGTCCGAGTGGTGGGCCGGAG
>FSYY01000142.1_pt1 | contig 15556 bp, 17 predicted proteins | sample 1638681 | NCBI WGS metagenome assembly FSYY01 (sample SAMEA3914813, study PRJEB12502) | metagenome | biome: forest; material: soil | place: Canada | collected 2011-07-07 | depth 0.3 m | reverse complement strand
CGGCTAGGGTTACTCAGTGCAGAGCCGATAACTTCGGACGCCGCCGGGCGGGTGGGCGGGTGGGCCTCCATCTGCGCTCGCATCGAGTGGCCGGCCACAGGGCGTGGAGGGGTTTCTGTCTTGGCGAGCATTGGCGCCCACAAGCGATCGAGTGTCTTCGCAACGGCGTCGGCCGTGGCGCTGGCGTGCGTGCTGGCGCTCCCCCCGGCGCCGGGCCGCGCTGCGAACCCTGGCGGCACGCTCGCCGCGGACGGCGCAGGCGCCAGCGGAACCTCGGCGGCGGGAGTAACCGTGAACGCGACGAAGACGGGCGGGTCGGGGCCGAAGGCGAGCAAGGCGCCGAAGGCGCGAACCGCACCGACCGCGCCTCGGATCGCGACCGCGGCGTGCTTCCCCGTGGCGCGCTGCGGCACGAACCCCCGAGAAGTCTCGGTTCGCGGCATGCTGCTGATGAGCGGTCCCGGGCTGAGGGCCGGGATGACCGTCCTGTTCCCCCGCTCTCCCGGAGCGCGCGTGAGCCGCAGCTCGCCCGGCTCGCGACTGCGCCAGAGCAGCTCCGGCCTGCTCGTGACACTCCCCGGGGGCGCCCATTCGGGGCGCATATTGGTGCTCACCGATCGCATCCACCACACCGGCCCCTTCGGACCGATCACGGTGGTCGGACACGCCCTGCACCCACCTCGCCCCGTGGTCGCGCCGCCGCCCGCGCCGACTAGCACCGGGCCGGTCAGCGGGACGGCGTTGGACGGCGTTGGAATGTGGATCTGGTACGTGAGCAAATCCGACGGCGGCAGCGTCCCTGCGATCGTCGCGCGAGCGCATGCGGCGGGCGTGAGCACGGTGTTCATCAAGTCCTCAGACGGCGCCTCCAACTACTGGAGCCAGTTCTCGCCGCAGCTCGTCCAGGAACTCCACGCAAACGGCCTGAAGGTGTGCGGTTGGCAATACGTGTACGGAACCAATCCTGCGGGCGAGGCGGCGCTCGGGGCGATGGCGGCGGCCAACGGGGCCGACTGCCTGGTGATCGACGCCGAGTCCGAGTACGAAGGGCACTACGCGGCCGCTCAGACCTACATCACCGCCCTGCGCGCCAAGGTGGGCGCGAGCTACCCCGTGGCGCTCGCCACCTTCCCGTACGTCTCCTATCACCCCTCCGAGCCCTACTCGGTGTTCCTCGGCCCGGGTGGCGCGCAGTACAACGCGCCACAGATGTACTGGAAGGCGATCGGGCAGTCGGTCGACACCGTCTACGCGAACACATACATCGGCAATCGCATCTACGGTCGCCCGATCTTCCCGCTCGGGCAGACCTACGAAAGCGTCTCGGCCGCCGACCTGCTTCGCTTTCGCGAGGAGGCGGTCGCGTATGGCGCGACCGGTTACTCCTTCTGGGACTGGCAGGAGACGACTCACGGCGGCTGGGAAACGCTGGCGGCGCCACTGGCCCCGCTCACGAGCGTGACGCCGAACACCGAATACCCCGAAGTTCACCGCGGCAGCAAAGGCGATCAGGTGCTGTGGATGCAGGAGCACCTGGCCAGCGCGGTCCCCGCGCAGGCCACGACGGGCAACTTCGACGCGACCACTGAATCGAACCTCGCGGCCTTCCAGGCCGCGCACGGGATCCCGCCCACCGGCGTGGCGACCGCCGCGACCTGGGCGGCGCTGCTGGCCCTACCCCCCGTCGCGGTGAACTGGACGGGGGGCGGGCCGCACGGCTGAGGCTCGCGCCCCGCCGCTTCAGAGACTCAGACGCGCTGGATCAGAGTGGCGGTGCCGAGCCCGCCGCCGCAGCACATGGTCACGAACCCGACCTCCTTGTCGGAGCGCTCGAGCTCGTGGAGCAGCGTCGTGATCAGGCGCGCGCCGGTCGAGCCGAGCGGGTGTCCGAGCGCCATCGCGCCGCCGTTGACGTTCACACGGTCCATGTCCGGCTCGAGCTCACGACGCCACGCCGCCACCACGGGTGCGAACGCCTCGTTGATCTCGATCAGATCGATGTCGTCGATCTTCATGCCGTTGCGCTCGAGGATCTTGCGCGTCGCGGGAATCGGCCCCTCGAGCATTTTCACGGGGTCGCAGCCGACGGTCGTCTGGTCGACGATCCGCGCCCGTGCGCGCAGGCCGAGCTGCTCGGCCTTCTCAGCCGACATCAGCAGCACCGCGGCCGCCCCGTCAGAGATCTGAGAGGCGTTGCCGGCGGTGATCTTGCCGTCGGGCTTGAACGCGGGCTTGAGCTGCGAGAGCGCCTCCAGGCTCGTGTCCGGGCGAATGCCCTGGTCGGTCACGAGCTCGTTGCCGTCGATGCTCATCGGCACGATCTCGCGCTCGAAGCGGCCCTCCTCGGTCGCCTGGTGGGCCAGCCGGTGCGAGCGCACCGCGAGCTCATCGAGCTCGGAGCGGGAGATCTCCCACTGGTCGGCGATCATCTCGGCGCCGAGGCCCTGGCCGACGATGTTGTGCTTGGCCATCAGCTCGGGAGTGAAGGCGTAGCCGAAGTCCTCCTGGGTCTTCATGCCGGCCGCGAAGGGCAGGTGGCCCATGTGCTCGACCCCCGAGCCGATCATCGCGTCGTGCACGCCCGCGGCGATCAGCGCGGCCGAGAAGTTGACGGCCTGCTGGGCCGATCCGCACTGGCGATCGACGGTGGTGCCGGGCGTCTCGATCGGCAGCCCGGCCTGCAGCCAAGCGTTGCGCGCGATGTTGAAGCCCTGCTCGCCGAACTGCTGCACGCAGCCCGCGATCACGTCCTCGACCTCGGCCGCGTCGATCCCGGAGCGCTCGATCACCTCCGTGTAGCACTTGGCCAGCAGCGTGTTGGGGTGGGTGTCCTTGTAGTAGCCCTTCTCCTTGTGCCCGCGTCCGATGGGCGTGCGCACAGCCTCGACGATGACGACCTCGCGCCCCTCTGGTTGCCTCATGTCAGGAGTCCTCCTACGATCGGTTAGCCCTGGATTCATGGAGAGGAGCCGGAGCGCTCGCTCGCTTGATGTGGCTTGTGCGCAATGCCCGGACCCCGCACCCCTTACTGTATCGCCTCACCGCTCCTAGATTGACTGGTCAGTCAAGCCTTGTGGAGCGCCGTCAACGGCCAACACGAGAAGGGACACACACTTGAGCAGCAAACGCCTCGCGGTAGCCGGCAGCGGCGCGATCGCATGTGGCCTGGCGGCCACCGCGGCCCACCACGGCCCGGTGCTGCTGCTCGCCCGCTCGGAGAGCTCGGCCGACCGGGCGCGGGCGACGGTCGAGAAGACCTTGAGCCGGCTCGGCGCGGAGATCGACCCAGAGCACGTGCAGATCGTGACCGACCCGGACGCGCTCGCCCAGGCGACCTTCGTGGTGGAGGCGGTGGTGGAGGACCACGCGGTCAAGGCGAAGCTGCTCGGCGAGCTCGATCGGATCCTCGACGGGCACGCGATCCTGGCGAGCACGACGTCGTCGCTGTCGGTCGAGCGCCTGGCCGAGGCGAGCGGCCGGCCGGAGCGCTTCGTGGGCCTGCACGTGTTCAACCCCGTGACGAAGATGAAGCTCGTCGAGCTGATCTTCCCGCGTGCGGCCAGCGAGGAAACCCGGGCGCGCGCGCTCGCCCTGTGCGAGGCGTTCGAGAAGACGCCCGTCGTGGTCCCGGACGTACCCGGGTTCGTGGTCAACCGGCTGCTGTTCCCCTACCTGTTCAGCGCCGTGCGGCTGCTCGAAGAGACGGGGATGGACGCGGCGGACATCGACACCTGCATGCGCCTCGGCGCTGGGCACCCGATGGGCCCCCTGGCGCTGCTCGACCTGGTCGGCCTCGACGTCTCCAAGGCGATTGGCGAGACGATCGGAGAGCGCACCCCCGCGCGCCTGCAGGAGCTGCTAGACGAGGGCGCCCTCGGGCGCAAGAGCGGCCGCGGCTTCCACGCCTACTGAGTCCGCCGATCGGCGGACAGCAACATTTATCCCTGCTGAAGGGAGTTTTAGGTGGGATTCATCAACTTGGCGATACTTGTCCATGCGACCTTCAAACGGTCGCATCGCACACCCGCCTCCTCCCAGTGCGCACGCTCCGGTCCGCTCCCCCCGCGGGCCGGACGTGTTTAACGCCTCGCCGGCGCTGACGCCGCGTGCACTGCGCCCCCCACGCCGCTCACACGCCGCCGCCACGGCGCCTGCCTCGCCCTCCGCCGCGGCCGAGGCGCCTCCCCTCGCCCTCCGCCGCGCCTGCGCCTACTGCTGCTCGGTGTCGCGAGCCTCCCTTGAAACCGGGCGCCGCTCCCGTATGCGCACCGCCTCGATGCGGTTGTCGCGCACCGACTCGACGCGCACCGAGTATCCATCGGCGTTGATGGCATCGCCGCGACGGGGCAGCCGGCCGAGCTGGGCGAAGACGAACCCGCCGACCGAGTTGTATGCGTCGCTGTCCACCGGTAGGTCGAGCCCGTAGTCGGCGAGATCGCTGATCGCGACGTGGCCGCGGACGAACCAGTCGCCGTTGGCCAGACGGCGGATCTCGCCGCTGGTGGGGTCGGTCTCGTCGGCGATCTCCCCCACGACCTCCTCGATGATGTCCTCGACGGTCACCACTCCCACGACCCGGCCGTACTCGTCGACGACCACCGCCATCGAGGTGCGCTGACGCTGCAGGTCGGCGAGCAGGTCGTCGAGCGGCTTGGTCTCGGGCACGATCAGAGCGTCGTGGACGATCGGGGCGATCGGCGCGGTGGGTCCCTCCTGCATCAGCTGCCGTACGAGCTCGCTGACGTGCACGAGCCCCCGCACGCGGTCGCGGTCTTCGTCTTCGGTGACCACCAGGCGCGTGTGGCCACTCGAGACGCCCAGGCGCAGGGCGTTCTCGACGCTCTGGGAGATGTCGACCGTGACCACCGCGGGGATCGGGGTCATCACCTGGCGCGCCTCCTGCTCGTGCAGGTGGAACACCCCGGTCAGCATGCCCGCCTCGCCCGGATCGATGTGACCGCCCGCGTGCGACTCGGCGATCAGGCGCTTGAGCTCCTCCGAGGAGCCGCCGCTGCGCTCGAAGCTCGTGTCGACGCCGAGCAGGCGCAGGATCCGGTCCGAGACGGCGGTGAGGACTACGATCAGCGGCCCGAACAGCATCGCGACCGCGCGCAGCGGACGCGCCACGCGGCGGGCGACCGTCTCGGCGCGGTCGATTGCGTAGAACTTCGGAACCATCTCGCCCGCGACAAGCTGCGCAGAGGCGATCAGCAGGAAGGCGACGGTGGCCGACAGGGCCACGGCCACGCCGTGGCTCAGCGCTCCGCCGAGCGAGCTCTTGAGGATCGCCGCGAGCGCGGGCTCGCCGAGCGCGCCGATGCCGATCGAGGTCATCGTGACGCCGATCTGGACCGCGGAGATGTACTGGTTGACGTTGCGCAGCTGCTCGAGCGCGAGCGCCGCCCCCTTGGCGCCGGCGTCGCGCATCACTTCCAGGCGCGCGCGGCGGGACCGCACGAGCGCGTACTCGGCGATCACGAAGAACGCGTTGATCGCCACCAGCAGGGCGGCGAGGATCAGCTTCAGGCCGTTCACGTGCGCGTGGCCCGGTGGCAGCAAGCGCTGCCGACGGTGGGGCCCCGTGCTGGTCGAGCGCTGCTCGGGCCCGCGGGGGCCGAGCTACTTCGGGGGGGATCTTCCTCGTCGTTCATCGCGCTTGCAGGCAATTCAACCTAGCAAGACGGATGGTCGGATGCGCGCGGCAAGGCCCGGCTCAGGCGACTAGATCGATCTGGGCGGCGAGCGCGAAGTCGGCGTCGGTGAGGCCGCCCTGCGAATGGGTGGACAGCGTCAGGCTCACCTTGTTCCAGCCGTGCACGAGGATGTCCGGGTGGTGGTTGGCCGCCTCAGCCACCTCCGCCACGCGGTTGACGAACGCAATCGCCGCGGCGAAGTCGGCGAAGTCGAGCTGTTGCACGATCGAGGAGCCCTCGCCGCGCTGCCAGTGGCGCTCGCGCGCCAGGTGCTGGTCGACCTCCTCCTGAGAGAGCGTTCCCATCCACCTCGAGATTAGCTCGATCGCCGTCCGCGTACAGTCCAGGCGTGCGCATCGTGAGCCTCGTCCCCCATGCCACCGAGCTGCTGTTCGAGTTGGGCCTGGGAGCGGAGCTCGTGGCGGTCACCCACGAGTGCGACTACCCGCCCGCGGTGGGCGGGCTCGCGCGGGTGACGCGCGACGTGCTGCCCGCGGGACTCGACGCCGGGGAGATCGACGCGGCGGTGCGCGAGCGCACGCTCGCGGGCGAGGCGATCTACGAGCTCGACCGTGCGGCGCTGGCGGCGATCGAACCGGACCTGATCGTCACGCAGGCGCTGTGCCCGGTTTGCGCGGTGTCCTACGACGAGGTGGCAGAGCTCGCCCGCGAGCTCCCCTCCCAGCCGCGCGTGATCGCGCTCGACCCGAAGACCCTCGGGGAGACGCTCGGCGACGTGCGGACGGTGGCGCACGCGACCGCATGCGGTGAGGCGGGGGCCGAGCTGGTGCAGCGCGCGACAGCGCGAATCGACCGTGTGCGGCTGGCCGTGCGCGGCCGCAGGCGTCCGCGCGTGCTCGCAATCGAGTGGCTCGACCCGGTGTATGTGGCCGGCCACTGGACCCCCCAGCTGGTCGAGCTGGCTGGCGGCGAGGACGTGCTCGGGGTCCCCGGGGAAGCCTCGCAGACGGCCTCCTGGGAGGCTCTCGCGGCGGCCGCGCCCGAGATCGTGGTGGTGATGCCCTGCGGCTATGACGCCCCGCGCGCCCGCGAGGAGGCGCTCGCATACGCCGAGCAGCTGCGCTCGCTGGGCGCCCGAGCGGTAGTGGCGGTGAACGCGTCGGCGTATTTCTCCAGGCCCGGCCCGCGCCTGATCGACGGCCTCGAGCTGCTCGCCCACGTGCTCCACCCCGACGCCGTGGGCTCGCCGCCCGCGGGAGCCGAGGCGATCAGGCTCGAGCTGCCGGGTCCCTAGCCCCCGCAGCTAGGCGAAGCCGGTGCCGCTCGAGCCGGCGACGGCGATCCCAGCGGCCACCGACGCGGCGGCGAGCAGCACGCACGCGATCAGCCCGATCGCGGGCACGCCGCGCCGGTCAGCTGTGCGCACCGCGAGCGCGGCGAGCGCTCCCCCGATCAGGCCGCCGACGTGGGCGCCGACGGAGATGTTGGCGAGGCTGAAGCTGAAGACCAGGTTGATGATGATCAGGCCGCCGATTCCCGACTGCATCACGCTGATGCCGCGGGAGCGCAGCTCCACCGCGGCGGCCCCCATCAGGCCGAACACCGCACCCGAGGCGCCGAGGCTTGGGGCGGCGGTGGCGAGCAGCGCGCCGAAGGACCCGGCGAGCAACGCGGTGAGGTAGATCGCTGCAAAGCGGACCGTGCCGATGGCCGGCTCGAGCATCATCCCGAGCACGTACAGCAGGTACATGTTGAAGCCGATGTGGATCAGGTTCTCGTGCAGGAAGCCGGCGCTGATCAGGCGCCAGTACTCGTGGTAAACCGACACGTGGAAGCGGTCGAGTACGCCTTCATTGATGACCGCGCCGTATACGCCGGTCCCGAACGGCGAGAACTGCCCTTGCTCGGTGAGGAACACCACCACGTTGATGACGATCAGCGCGTAGGTGGCGCGGGGGATGCTCGCGGTATCGCGCAGCCGCTTGACCTTGGTGCGCTGCTTGGCGCACTCGGGACAGCGCATGCCCACGGGGGTGGTGGTCATGCAGTCCGGACAGATGGGCCGACCGCAGTTCGAGCAGGAAACCCCCGTCTCGCGCGAGGGATGGCGGTAGCAGGTTGCCATGTCCGGGTAAGCAAGCCTAGCTGTCCGCCCGCCGGATCCCGGGCGTCCGCGCCCGGCGAGCGAGGCGACCGCGCCGACCGGCGTCACGACGGCGGCCCGAGGGCACCCCTCGCAGCGTCAGCGCTCGCCGAGCAGCCTGCGTGCCTCTCGCTCGAGGTCGCGCACCGTGCGCTCGGCGGTGTCACGCACCCCCGCGAGGCCGGCGGGAGCTCCGTGGGCGCGGCGGCGCGTGCGCAGCAGCACGAGCGCGGCTGCCGCCGAGCCGCCCACGACGAGCGCGGCCGCCGGGCGGGCCCAGTTGCGCGGGTCGCGCATCGCCGAGAGCTCCCACGCCTCGAGCTCATCGGCGGCCATCTCGGCGATGCTCGTGAGCGCCCCCTCGAGGCGCAGCACGAGATCCTCGGGCGGCTCGACCGGCGCGAGCGCTTCGCGCAGCAGACCCTCGAAGCTGTGGGCCACCTCACTCATCCGCAGCACGCTCCTCGATCGCCCCGGGCACCCCATTGGCGGAGGCGCGCGGCGGTGCAATCGTGCCGTCGCGATCTCCCACGAGCCCCTCGAGCTGCTTGATCGCTCGATGGATGAGCACCTTCGTCGCACCGTCGGAGCGGCCGAGCGCGCGGGCGATCTCGCGGTTGTCCATGCCCAGCGCAAAGCGCATGATCAGAGCCTCGCGGCGGTCGTCGGGGAGCAGGCGCACCCCGTCGAGCACACGGCTCAGCTCGTCCCGCCCCTCGACCAGCTGCTCGGTCGTGTGCGCAGCCGCGATCGTGGTCGTCTCGTCGATCGGTGAGGCGGGCTTGCGCGAGCGGTCCCGGTAGAGGTTCGCGGCGAGGTTGTGGGCGATCCGGATCAGCCACGGGCGCAGCGGCCGGCCATGCGATTCGCGCTGCGCACGCTCGAAGTGGCGGTAGGCCTGTAGGAATGTCTGCTCGGTGAGGTCCTCCGCGTCGTGGTGATCGCCCACGCGGTAGTAGGAGTAGCTGTAGACGTCGCGCAGGTGGGCGCGGTAGAGCTCGGAGAACTCCGCATCGAGCTGGGCCTTGGACTTCGGGGGCCGTTGATCGCTCACTCATTGCACACTACCCTCGCGCCGTCGCGGCGGGCTAGGCCGCGCGCGGGACCTCGAGCGGCTCGCGCTCCACGGCGGCCGGCTCGCGCGGTGCCTTGGCGCCGCCGAACCACTCCCACTGCAGGCTCACGCACGCCCACACGCGCTGGGTGACCGCCGCGGCGAGCGCGGGCGAGGAGCGCTCGACCGTGGGGAACAGCAGCGGCGGGCCGACGCGCACACGCACCTTCCGAGGCCTGATGCGCCAGCCCTTGCGCGCGTGTTCGGAGCCGATCACCGCGACCGGCGCCACGGGCGTACCGGTTTCGAGCGCGAGGCGCCCGACCCCGCGTCGCGGCTCGCCGAGCGGACCGGGGCGCACCCGGGTGCCCTCGGGAAACACAACCACGCAGTCACCCCGTTCGAGGATCGTGCGCGCGGTGGCCATCGCGTCGCTGTCGCCGGCGCCGCGATCGACCGGAAAGGCGCCGAGCGCGTTGAGGATCCACGCCTGCCATCGCTTTTCGAACAGCTCGCGCTTGGCCATGTAGTACACGGGTCGGCGCACCATGGTGCCGATCACGAACGGGTCCAGGAAGCTGCGGTGGTTGGACGCGAGCAGCAGCGGGCCGCTGCGCGGCAGGTGCTCGCGGCCGATCCGCTGCAGGCGGAAGTAGAGGAGGAAGAACGGCACGAGCATCGCCCGTAGCGTCCAGTAGACGAACGGGTTGACCCCACGCGAGAGCGAGCGCTCGCGAAAGCCGCTCAGATCGGTGCCCGGGGCCGCTGCCGACGGCGGACGCTCGGCGGCAGGCCTCTTAGTTGCGTGAGGGTGCTCCATGTTCCAGATACACCGCGCCGGAGGGCGCCGTTACAGTGGATATGTGACCCGTGATCGCGAGTCGCGCCGGAGTAGCTCAGCTGGTAGAGCGCCTGTCTTGTAAACAGGGGGTCAGCGGTTCGAGTCCGCTCTCCGGCTCTGTGAGAACAGCCTGCTAAGCGGCCACTTTTGCGGCGTCGGCGGCAGACTCGCCCTCGCCTTCTAGCCCGAGAGGAGAGCAGCACGGCGCGCCACCCCTGGACGCCGCGCCGCGGGTCCTGAAGGCGGACGCGACGGTCCGCAGGTCGAGGACGTGGACACGTGCAGAGATCTGCTGTCCGCGCTTCGTGACGCCAGTACAGAACCAGGGTTATGGTGTGCGCGGGTCGGGTGCGTCTCTTGGCGCACTCGATGGGAAGCGAAAGGCGCGCGCGCCCACGGGCCGCCCGCGCCATCGAGGAGGCATTCATGAAGACATCGAGCTCGCGGCGCTTGCTTGCAGCCGCCGTGTTGGGGTCGGCTTTGCTGACCGTCGGCGGGACGGCCGTTGGCGCAGGCGGGAAGGGGCCCGCCAAGGCAACCATCGTTATCAAGGGCGAGGAAACGTTCAAGCCGAACGTCGTCATTACCAACACGTTCCGTTTTGCTTCTGGCACGGTGCCCATCCGCTCGGGCGGCACCGTGACGTTGACGAACACGACAACCGACGCACACTCGCTGTCGATCGTCAAGCCATCTCAGGTGCCGCACACGGTCACTCAGATGCACAATTGCAGCGCCTGCGAAGCGATCCTTGCCGCGCACGGCATCAGTCTCGAAGGGCCTCCGACGCATGGTCCTCCGCCGCACCTCGTCGTCGACGTCGGGTCCCCGGGTTTCGACACGGCCGGTGATTCGGTCGTGATTGGCCCCAAGGGACGCGGTCGGCCGGTTACGTTCAAGGTCACGGCCCCCCCAGGGACGGTCCTGCACTTCGTATGCGCTTTCCATTCGTGGATGCAGGGACGCTTTCTGGTCAAGTAGGTTCAGCCGGAACCGCTGCTAACGCGCGCCCCGCCGTGCGTTAGTAGCACGAGGCCAAAGGAGACGCGGCCCTCAGCGAGTGGGGGTAGCAAGTACCTGGCGACCCGCCGCAATCCGGCCGGTCGCGAGTTGCTGCGGTGTATGTTTGCGCCCACCGAGCATGAGGAGGTTCGCCATGAATGTACGGGTCGTGAGGTTCACTGATGTGAGCGCCGAGAGGTTGGACGGGGTGCTCGCACGCATAAGAGAGTCTGGCGGGCCGCCTCCCGAGGTGGCCGCTACAGGGTTGACCGTGCTGTTCGACGAGGCGCAGCGCACGGCGGTGGTCCTCCAGTACTTCGCAACCGCGGAGGACATGGAGGCAGGCGCAAAGGTGATGGCCGCGATGGACGCCTCCGAGACGCCGGGCGCCCGCGCCTCTGTCGACATGTGCGGGCTGAAGCTCGAACTCGAGTCCTGACGCGGCTTCGTTGGGGCCACGATCCTCCGATGAGCCCGCCACGCGCTCTAGTGACCGGGGTCTCGGTGGGAATCGGCCGGGCGATCGCCAGACGGCTTGCCGCGGACGGCTATGAGGTCCACGGGACCTACCTGAGCCACGAGCACGAGGCCCACGAGCTCGACGCCGAGCTGCCCGCGCTCGTGCTGCACCGCGTCGACCTGGCGGCAAGCGAGGGAGTCCAGCGGCTGCTAGCCGAGCTGCCCGCGGGGCGCTTGGACGCGCTCGTCAACAACGCGGGCATCGCCCTCGAGGAACCGCTCGACGCGTTCGCGCTCGAGACCTGGGAGCGCACCTTCGCGATCAACCTGATCGCGCCGGTCGCGCTCACGCGCACCCTCGAGCGCCAGCTCGAGGGCGGGGCGGTGGTGAACGTGGCGAGCACCGACGCGCGCGTCGGCTCCTACAGCTCGGCCGCATACGCCGCCAGCAAGGCCGCGCTCGTGAGCGCCACGCGCAGCCTCGCCAACCTGCTCGCCCGCTCGCAGATCCGCGTCAACTCGGTCAGTCCGGGGTGGATCGACACGCAGATGACCACCCTCCCAGAGCTCGCCGCCGAGGTCGCGCCGATTCAGCGGATCGGTCGCCCGGAGGAGATTGCCGACGCGGTCGCGTGGATGCTCGGCCCCGAGTCGAGCTTCATGACCGGCGCAGACCTCGTGATCGACGGCGGGTTCGGGAACGTCGAGCCCGTGCTGCGCCGGGAAGCGGGCATGTGAGCGTCGGGCAGCTTGCGAAGCCCTTAGGGCGGGCCGGCCCCTCAATCCCGATCGTGGCCGGCCCCTCACGCGGTATGACCTCCATGCGCGCAGCCAGACCGGGCGCGGCCTAGGGTGCACGTGTCAGCCACCCCCAAGGGAGGAGCACCGATGTCAGACCCAGCGTCGTTACAGGAGCGCCGGTTGCAGATGGTCCGCGAGCACATGACCTCCGAGAACGAGCTGCGCTTCGAGGACACGCTCTCCACCTTCGATCACCCGCGCTACGAGCTGATCGCCACCGGCGAGGTCTACGACGGGGCCGACGAGGTGGCTGGCTACTACCGAGCATCGCGCGCCGCCTTTCCCGACCAGCGCAACGAGAACGTGATCCTCCACGCTGCCGCCGACTCGGTGGTCGCCGAGTTCGACCTGCTCGGGACGATGCAGGGCGAGCTGCGTGGCATCGCTCCCACGGGGCGCAGCTTCAGGTGCCGCATGTGCGCCGTGTTCGTGTTCGCGCCCGACAGCGAGCGGATCGTCTGCGAGCGCGTGTACTTCGACCAGTCGACGATCGCACGGCAGCTGCTCGCGGAGGAGTGACGGACCGCACGCGGGCTTCGCGCGGCCCGTGGGCCGCGCCGATCATGGTCGGGCCCACCGGAGCTTGACTTCTGCGGCCAGCGCTCTCGAATCCCCTTTGCGCCCCGTGGTTGCTGGCCTCTTGACAAACAGCAGCTTCTCGATAGACTTAGTGCACAATGCTTGAGACTGCCCTCTCGGACATGGACTCGACGCGGCGCGCTGCGCCGGGTGTCGCGTCCGGCCGGGACCGCGTGCTCGAACGTTGTTGCTGTCTCTGAGGTCATCCCTCGCGCCCGGGGAGGCGTCCCCCCCTGCCTCCCCGGGCGCCCCTCTCAGCGGCGCCGCTGTCCCGCCGCGGATGCCCGCCTCCCCATTCACCGCCTAGTCCGACAGGAGTTTCGAATGCCGCGAATCATCGTCACCACCGATGCATCCCCCTCTCCCGCGCACGCGTCCATCTGGTTCGACGAGCACGTCCAGTCCGTGCACCTGAGCACCGGCCATGCGGCAGCGCAGTTCGTCGAGCGGCTCGCCTGGGCGATCAGCGACGCCGAGGGCGCCCCCGTCGAGCACGCCGATCGCGTGCGGGCGACGCGATCACCGCGAAGAGGCAGGTCGGCCACGCTCAGCCGTGATTCGGTCCGCGTCCGCGGCTAGCTCAGCCGATACCGCTCACTGGAGATCCCCATGGTCCTACTCCTGATATGTGCGTTGTGGTTGCTGACCATCCCGGTGGTCCTCGCCCTGTGCGTCGCTGCGCGCGACGGCGACCTCCAGGACCAACGCGCCGTGCGTCCAGCCCTCAACGAGCCTGTAGCCCGGATGCGCGCGGTCAAGATCGCGCCGGTCGACTGCAAGGAGCTCGACACGTCGGTGCCCCACACGGCAGGACTCCAGACGAGCCTGGCCTCGGTCGACCACCTCGCGGACAGTGCCGCATGAGTCAACGGATCGACGTGCATCAGCACATCTGGAGCGAGCCGCTGATCGACGCTCTGGCCGTACGGCGAGAGCTCCCGTTCGTGCGCCGCGAGAACGCCCAGACCGTGCTGCACCTCGCGCACGAGAGACCCTGGCCGATCGATACCGCCGCCGAGACGCCGGTCCGGCGCGCGGCGCTCGTCTCAGACGACCACATCGACCGAGCACTCGTCTCCCTTTCGAGCCCCCTCGGGATCGAGTGGCTCGAGCGGGGCCAGTCGCTGGAGCTGATCGCCGCTTATCACGAGGGCGCTATCGGACTGGGAGACCCGTTCGGCGTGTGGGGCGCGGTCCCGTTGCAGGCCCCGGACGCCGCCGATGTAGATCGTGCCCTCGAACTCGGCTGCGTTGGCGTGTCGCTGCCGGCAGGCGCGCTCGCGAGCGCCCGCGCGCTCCAGCGAGTGGGCGAGATCCTCGCGCGGCTGGAGGCGCGTCAGGCTCCGCTGCTCGTGCACCCAGGACCCGGGTCCGATCTGAGAGCAGGCGGTCAGCCGGGTCAGGATTCGGCAAGCGACCCGCCTTGGTGGCCTGCGCTCACGAGCTACGTGTCGAGCATGCAGGCTGCATGGCTCGCCTTCGCAACCGCGGGCCACTCCCGCCATCCGCGGCTGCGCGTCGTGTTCACGATGCTGGGAGGGCTGGCCCCGATGCAGGTCGAGCGCCTTGCGGCACGCGGCGGCCCGCGCAGCTGCGCCCGCGACTCCCTGCTCTTCTACGAGACCTCCTCACACGGCCCGGCTGCGATCGAGGCCGTCGCGCAGGTCGTGGGACACGAGCAGCTCCTCTACGGATCCGACCGTCCCGTCCTCGACCCTGGTCCGCTCGGCGCGCTCGATCGCGTCGACTGGGGAGCGATCGTGGAGGCGACGAGCCGTGCCCTGGGCGGCGCGCCTGTGCAGGTTGCAGCATGAGCTCCGCCTCTCAGATGCGGGTTCCTCGGCCCCGCGGGCGGGATCTGAGCGGACCCGAGCTGGAGCTGTTCGTCAACGACCTCGCCGATCGACCGGAACTGTGGATCGACCTGGTCGAGCACGACAGGACCCAGCGCGTCTATAGGGAGCTGCTCCACGACGAGCACCTCACGGCATGGCTGATCTGCTGGATGGATGAGCAGGACACCGGCTTCCACGACCACGACATATCCGCTGGCGCGCTGGCGGTTGTCAGCGGCGCGGTCCGCGAGCAGCGCCTGGCGATCGACGGGCCTCCCGTCGACCGCACCGTCCGCGCCGGGGGCAGCTTCCACTTCTCCGCCTCGGACATCCACCGCGTGCGTCACGCCGGAGAGGATCCGGCGGTGACGCTGCACGTCTACTCGCCGCCGCTGGTGAACATGGGCTCATACGTGATCGCCGCGCGCGGCGTGCTCGAGCGCCATCCGGTGAGCTACCGCGAGGAGCTCCGGCACTCCGAGCAGCCGGGCCAGGGCCGAGCGGCCACTCGACCGAGCCGAGCCGAGCCGAGGCCAGGCTGAACCTGGCGTCGGCTCGGGCCCGGGCGCTAGCTGTGGCCGCGCCGCACGGCCTTTTTGGCGCTCTTGTGGTGCGTGCCTCCATGCTTCTTGTGCGCCGTGGGTGCCCGCCGCCTGCCGTCCGCCGGGCAGCCCTTCGGGCGCCCGAGGTCGATCGGCCCTGAGATCGCCTGGGTGACCGCGCCTTTTTCGAGGTAGGCGTAGACGACCGTGAGCAGCGCGTCCACGCGTGGCTCGGCGCACACCCGGGGTCCGATCGAGAACTGCCCGCTGACCGTCTCATAGCCGTTCTTGGCGGCGCCGACGCAGTTGACCGCCGAGCCGGGGAGTTCGCCCGAGCAGGAGAACGTGTCGGTGACCGCGTTTCCTTGGAGGTTGGTGACCAACGGGGGGCTCTGGATGACAGTTACCGGTATCTGCGTCTGGATCTGATAGCCGGTTATCGGACCGTTGCAGTAGAAGTGGTATTTCACCGGATGGTCTTCGCTGCCTGCTTCTGGCGCACTCGGGTTGATGCTTCCGAGGCACGAATAGTTGTTCGGGTTCGATTCTTCGCCGTAGCTCGGGGCGGGCATCGCCAGCAGCGGTGCGAGGACGCCCAGCACGGCAATCAGCCAAGCCTTGGCCTTGCGCTGGGCGGCGGTAGATG
>FSYY01000204.1_pt1 | contig 15660 bp, 17 predicted proteins | sample 1638681 | NCBI WGS metagenome assembly FSYY01 (sample SAMEA3914813, study PRJEB12502) | metagenome | biome: forest; material: soil | place: Canada | collected 2011-07-07 | depth 0.3 m | reverse complement strand
GCGGACATGGTGATGGTCAAGCCCGCCCTCGCCTACGGCGATCTGATCAGCGCGGTCAAGCGCGCCACGCGGCTGCCGGTGGCGGCGTACAACGTCAGCGGCGAGTATGCGATGGTCAAGGCGGCCGCCACCGCCGGCTATCTCGACGAGCGCGCGACGGTGCTCGAGATCCTCACTTCCCTGCGCCGCGCGGGCGCGGACACGATCATCTCCTACCACGCAAAGGACGCAGCCCGATGGCTAGCCGAGCAGACCTGACCGAAGCGACCGAGCACCAAGAGGCCGCCGCCCGCAGCGCCGTCGACGCCGAGCGCGCCGCCGACGCCGAGCGCGCCGCGGCCGCCGTGCCGAAGATCCGCAGCCGCAAGGACGGCGCGGCGGTCCCGCTCGACGACCTCGACCGGCGGCTGCTGAACCTGATGCAGGGCAGCTTCCCGATCGCCGCGCGGCCCTACCGCCGGGTGGCTGAGCTCGGTGAGGTGAGCGAGCAGGAGGTCATGAGCCGCGTGACGCGCCTGCTGGAGAAGCGCATCATCCGCCAGGTCACGCCGATCTTCGACACGCGCGCGCTCGGCTACTCCTCGATGCTCGTCGCGGCGAAGGTCGACCCCGAGCACCCGCACCGCGCCGCCCAGGTGATCAACCAGCACCCGGGTGTATCGCACAACTACCTGCGCAACCACGAGTTCAACCTGTGGTTCACGATCGCCACCGAGCCCGACTCGCGGCTCGGCCTGGAGGGCACGCTCGAGGTGCTCGCGCGCGCCGCCGGAGCCGAGTCGGTGCGCCAGCTGCCCACGCTGCGGCTGTTCAAGATCCGCATGGACCTGGAGATGGAGGGCGACACCCAGGCGCTCGCTAGCTCGGCTGAGGCGACCGCGCCGATCGAGCTCGAGCCCCAGCCCTACGACGAGCTCGACATCGCCGTGATCCGCGCGACGCAGGGGGACCTGCCGGTCGTGGAAGAGCCGTTCGCGGCGGCCGCGGCCACCCTGGGGATGCCCCAGGAACGGCTGCTCGACCACCTCGCCGGGATGCAGGAGCGCGGTTTGCTGCGCCGTGTGGCGGCGATCCTCTACCACCGCCGCGCGGGCTTCTCGGCCAACGGCATGGGCGTCTGGCAGGTCCCAGAGGGGCAGATCTACGACATCGGCTGCCGCATGGCCGCCTTCCGCGGGATCTCCCACTGTTATCAGCGCCCCACATATCAGGACTGGCCCTACTCCGTGTTCACGATGGCCCACGGCCGCTCGAAGGAGGAGTGCGACGCGGTCCTCGACGCGATCGCCGAGCAGACGGGAATCCAGCAGCGCGCGACCCTCTACTCATCGACCGAGTTCAAGAAGATCCGTCTCCTGTACTTCACCGAGGACTTCAAGAACTGGGAGAGCAAGCACGCCTGAGCGTGACTCCGTGACGGCGTCGCTCACCGACACGCGATCGGCCGAGCTGTACCGCCGCGCGCTCGAGACGATCCCGGGCGGGGTCAACTCGCCGGTGCGCGCGATGCGCGCGATCGGCCGTGACCCGCTCTTCATCGCGCGCGGGGAGGGCGCCGAGTTGATCGACGTGGACGGCAACCGCTTCGTCGACTACGTGTGCTCGTGGGGGCCGCTGATCCACGGACACGCCCACCCGCACGTGCTCGAGGCGGTGTTCGAGGCTGCCGGCCGCGGCACGAGCTTCGGCGCGCCCACGCCCGGCGAGGTCGAGCTCTCGCGCGAGGTCAGGCGCCGCATGCCGGGCGTTGAGATGCTGCGCATGACCTCCTCCGGGACCGAGGCGACGATGACCGCCGTGCGCCTGGCGCGCGCCGCGAGCGGCCGCGAGCCGCTGTTGAAGTTCGCGGGCGCCTACCACGGGCATCTCGACGGGCTGCTCGCGCAGGCGGGATCGGGCCTGGCCACGCAGGCGCTCCCCGCCAGCCCGGGGGTGCCCGCGAGCGCGACCGCGGCGACCGTGGTGGTCCCCTGGAACGACCCCGACGCCCTGCGGGCGGCCACCGAGAGCCACCGCTTTGCGGCGATCCTCGCCGAGCCGCTGCCGGCCAACATGGGCCTCGTCCCGCCGCGCCCGGGGTTCCTCGAGCTGCTGCGCGAGCAGGCCGACTCAAACGGCGCGCTGCTCGTGCTCGACGAGGTGATCAGCGGCTTCCGGGTCGCGCGCGGCGGCGCGCAGGAGCTCTCCGGCGTGCGGGCAGACCTGACGATCATGGGCAAGGTGATCGGCGGGGGCCTGCCGGCGGCCGCTGTTGGCGGCTCGGCCGAGCTGATGCGGATGCTCGCCCCTTCGGGGGACGTCTACCAGGCCGGCACCCTGTCGGGCAACCCGCTCGCGGTGGCCGCTGGCCTGGCCACGCTCGAGCTGCTCGACGAGCCCGCGTATGTGCGCCTGGCCGCGATCACCGAGCGGCTCGCCGCCGGGCTGCGCGAGGCCGCGGGCGACTATCCCGTGCAGATCGCGACCGCGCCCGGCCTGCTCACGGTGTTCTTCAGCGAGCGCCCGGTGGGCTCCTTCGAGGACGCGCGCGCGTGTGACCTCCAGGCGCACGCAGCGTGGTGCCGCGAGCTGCTCTCGCGCGGGGTCTATCCGCCGCCCTCGCAGTTCGAGGCCTGGTTCCCATCGCTCGCCCACAGCAGCGAGCAGCTCGAGCGCACGCTGGCCGCGGCAGAGGCGGCATTCGCGCAGCTGCCCGAGCGCCGCCGCGGCGACCGAGACCAGGGCGAGGGCGCATGAGCGGCGAGGGCCTGCAGCGGCTGCGCACGCTGCTGCTCGACGGCGGCGGCCTCATGTCCACGCTGCTCGCGCCCGGCCCCAACGGCCACAGCGCGACCGACGACGGCTCCAGTCCCGCGGCGCTCGCAGCCCAAGGCCCACGTGCGGCCGGGCGGCGCGAGGAGTATGAGCTGTTGATCGAGGCGATCTACGAGGGCTACCTCCTTCACTACGAACGCCCGCGCGTGGTGAGCGTGCCCGAAGCCGACCTCGGCCTGCTCGCGGGCGATCAGCTGTATGCGATCGGCCTCGCGCGGCTGGTCTCGCTCGGGGACACGCTCGCCGTGGCCGAGCTCGCGGACACGATCACGCTGAGCGCGCTCGCGCAGGGCGCCGGGGAGCGCGAGCTCGCCGCGGCTGTGTGGGAGGCGGGCGCCCGCGCGGTGGGTTGGGGACCGAGCGATGCGCACCGGCGGGCCAAGGATCTGCTGCTCGCCGGCGCCCCCGAGGCGCTCGAGGCGATGCGCACAAGCGCCGGCCCGATCCCGGGGACGCCGCCAATCGTGCCTCGATATTGTTAGCGCCCGGTGTCCGACAAGCGCGAAAAGCACAAGTCCAAGTACACGCTCGACCGCCAGATCCCGGGCGCCTTCGAGGGCGAGACGGTCACCCGCAGGAGGTTCATGACCGGCACGGCGCACACCGCGGGCGCGATCGCCGCGGGCGCGTTCACCCTGCCCGCGCTCGGCTTCGCGATCGGGCCGATCTTCAAAAGCACCCCCCATCACTGGGAAGCGGTGGGCGCCGTGAACATGTTCACGGACAACAACTATGTGCCCGTCGTGCTCACGGTCGCGCCGAACATCGGCGAGGCCGGCAAGACCACCGTGTACGTGCGCAAGTACAACCCCGAAATCGACACGGACCCGTACGAGCGCAACACGCCGTACATCGCGATCTCAAGCCGCTGCGCCCACGTCGGCTGCCCGGTGCGGTGGGTGGATGCCTCCGAGCGCTTCATCTGTCCGTGTCACGGCGGCGTGTATGACCTGCTCGGCCGCCGCGTGGGCGGCCCGCCGGTGCGCCCGCTCGATCGCTTCTACACCCGTGTGACGGGTGAAAACGTGGAAGTCGGGCCGCGTTTCAGCGTCAACAGCGAGCTGCGGCGGTTCTCCCCGCGCGACCCGGGCGAGCCGCTCGACGGGATCGGCCAGTACCTCTACCCCTCGCGTCCGGGCGCCCAGAAACTCTGAGGTTCCGGCCCAGCGCCCCCGTCATGCCGAGACTCCCCAAGCTCCCCGCCCCGCCGCTCCCTGCCGCCCTGAAGGAACCCCCGCCGCGGCCGGGCGAGGGCAACGGCCAGACCGGGCCGATCGAGGACGCAAAGCAGGCCGGAATATCGGTCGTCGACTGGGTCGACGAGCGCACGTCGCTCAGCGGGGCCGGCCGCTGGCTGATGTTCCGCAAGGTGCCGAAGGGCACCAACTGGTTCTACACGCTCGGCTCGGCCACGCTGTTCGCGTTCCTCTCGCAGGCGGTCACGGGCGTGTTCCTGGCGATGTACTACCGCCCCGACCCCTCCGGCGGGGCCTACGAGTCGATCCGCTACGTCACCAACGAAGTATTCCTCGGCCAGTTCGTGCGCGGCATGCACAAGTGGGGCGCGACCGTGATGGTCGTGCTCGTCTTCCTGCACATGGGGCGCACGTTCTTCTTCGGCGCCTACAAGTACCCCCGCGAGCTCAACTGGGTGATCGGCGTGGTGCTGCTGATCCTGACGATGACGATGGCATTCACCGGCTACCTGCTCCCGTTCGACCAGCGCGCCTACTGGGCGACGATCGTGGGGGTCAACATCAACGGGACCGGCCCGCTGCTGGGCCCCTACCTCAGCGACTTCCTCCGCGGCGGCTCGGAATTCGGGGCGACGACGCTGTCGCGCTTCTACGCGATCCACATGCTGCTCGTGCCCGGGGCGATCATCGCGCTGATCGGCGCGCACCTCTACCTCGTGACCAAGCTCGGCACCACCGCGCCGCCGTGGCAGAAGGTCGAGCGGCGCTCGGAGCTGCACGAGGCCGAGGTCTAGGATGAACCAGGCCGAGAAGGAGGACTACCTTCGCGAGTACGCGATCCTGAAGGCCCAGGGCAAGCCGTTCTTCCCCTATGCGGTCGCGAAGGACGCCGTGATGGCGTGCGTCGTGATGGCGATCATCATCACGCTGTCGCTCGTGCTGGGAGCCGAGGTCGCCGCCAAGGCCAATCCGACCAGCACAACCTACGTGCCGCGCCCGGAGTGGTATTTCTTCTTCCTGTTCGAGGTGCTGCGCGTGGTCAAGCCGCCGACCCTCACCCCGCTGGCGACGATCGGAGTTCCGACGATCGCCATGATCCTCCTGTTCCTGCTCCCGTTCTACGATCGCAAGCCGGAGCGGCGCCCCGAGCGTCGCCCGATCGCGACGCTGACGGGCATCGTGGTGATCGCCGGGATGGCCTTCCTCACCTACGAGGGCGCCAACACCGGCTCGCCCACCGCGATCGAAGCGGCCGCGCCGGCCGCGGTCGTCCATGCCGGCGGACAGTCGCTCGCCCAATACGAAGCGGGCAAGCTGGTGGTGGCCCAGTCGGGCTGCCTTGCCTGCCACAAGCTCGGCGACAACGGCAACGCGGGGCCCGGGCCGAACCTCACGCACATCGCCGCGCGGCTCCCTCGCCAGGCGATCGCGCGCACGCTCGTGAACCCGACCGCCCCGATGCCCTCTTACAAGAACCTGCCGCCGAAGAAGTTCGAAGAAATCGTCAACTTCCTCGCGCAACTCAAGTAGGCGGGCTGTGGCCACCCGCCAGGGAGCCGGCACTGGCAAGCTGGAGGCGGGACAGGTGCGCGCGATGTTCGATCGCATCGCGGGGGTCTATGACCTGATGAACACCGCGATGACCGCCGGGCTGCACCACGGCTGGCGCGCACGCGCGGCCGACCTCGCCCGCGTCGGTCCCGGCAGCCGCGTGCTCGACGTCGCCACCGGCACCGGCGACCTCGCGATCGAGCTGGCGCGGCGCGTCTCGCCGGGCGGCGAGGTGGTGGGCAGCGACTTCGCCGAGGGGATGCTCGAGCGTGCGCGCGCCAAGGTCGCGGCGGCGCCGGGTGCTGAGGTGCGCCCGCGCTTTGAGTGGGCCGACGCGCTGGAGCTCCCCTACGAGGACGGGAGCTTCGACGCCGCCACGGTCGGCTTCGGCGCGCGCAACTTCGACGAGCTGGGACGCGGTCTCGCGGAGATGGCGCGCGTCGTGCGGCCCGGGGGCCGGGTGGTCGTGCTCGAGATCACCACCCCCACGCGGCCCCCGCTGTCGCTGTTCTACCGCCTGTGGTTCGATCGCATCGTGCCCGCGCTCGGCATGCTCGCGGGTGGCGTGATCGCGCTCCTCGCGAGGACCCGGGGCCGCGAGCGCCCGCCGAGCATCGCCGCCGCCTACAGCTACCTCCCCAGCTCCGTCAGGCGCTTCCCGGGCCCGGAGGCGCTCGCGGCCGAGATGCACGCGGCGGGCGTGGGCGAGATCAGCTACCTGCTGCTCGCCGGCGGCATCGTGGCGATCCACGCGGGCACCGTGCCCGGCGAGGGGCGCTCGTGAGCGCCGTGGGCGCAACCCCCGCGGACGGCTCGGCCGGCGACCTCGACGGCCTCGAGGAGATCATGCGCCGAGGCGGTGAGGGGCTGCGTAGGCTGATGGCGCGAACCGAGATCCACCTCGAGCGGGTGACCGCCGCGGCCGGCTCCCCGCTCGCCTCCCACGCGAACGCGACCGTGCTCGCGGGCGGCAAGCGGCTGCGCCCGCTGCTGGTGGTGGTCGCCGCCGAGTCGGCCGGCGGTCCTCCCGAGGGCGCCGCAGGCGAGGAGCGGCTCGTGCGCGCGGCGGTGGCGGTCGAGCTCGTACACTCGGCCACGCTCGTCCACGACGATCTGATCGACGGCGCGCCGTTGCGACGCGGCCGCCCCACGGTGGCGGCCGTGGCGGGACGCAACGTCGCGGTCGCCACCGGCGATCTGCTGTTCTCGCGGGCTTTCGCGGAGCTCGCCCGCAACGAGGACGCAGCGCAGCTGTGCGCGCTCTCGGAGGCGAGCTCGGCGCTCGCTGCAGGCGAGCTGCTCCAGCGAGAGGACGCCTACGCCACGCACGTGCCCGTCGAGCGCTACCTGCGGCGCTGCGAGCTCAAGACCGCCGCGCTGTTCGAGGCGGCGTGCCGCCTGGGGGCGCTCACCGCCGCCGAGGGCTCGAGCGCGCTCGCCGACGCGCTCGGCGCGTTCGCGCGCCGCATCGGGCTGGCGTTCCAGATGCTCGATGACGTCCTGGACGTCTCGGGACCGGTCGAGCGGACCGGCAAGTCCCCCGGGACGGACCTGCTCGACGGCACCGTCACGCTGCCGTTCATCCTCGCCCGCGAACGCGAGCCGGGGCTCGCGGCGTTTGACCTCGCCTCGCTGGGCGGGCCCGAGGAGGCCGAGGCGCTGTGTGAACGGATCGCCGCCACGGGTGCGCTCGATGAAGCGCGCGAGCGTGCGTTGGCGGTCGTCGCGGAGGCCAAGGGCGCGCTGCCTGCGATCCTCCCAGGGGGACGCTCGGAGCTGCTCGAGATGGTCGCCGACTCGGTCGTCGAGCGCTATCGCTAGCGCCGCCGCGCGCTGTCGCGGGCGCCGCCGCTGGGCCGCCGACGCCGGTGTGGCTAGAAGTCGCTGGGTGTGATCAGGTCGGCGTTGAGCGCGCGTACGAAGAACTCGACTTCCTCGGACATGTTCGCGTGGGTCATGCGCCTCAGGTCGCCGAGCAGCGCGCTCGATCCGCGGTCGAGCTCGTCGTCGAGACGTTCGACCGCACCCTGGTCGAAGACGCCCTCGCGGCGCGACTCGCACTCAGGACAGCGCAGCACGATCCGCCAGTGACGCGGACCCTCCTCGCACCAGTCGAGCGGGTAGACGAGCTCGCCGGAGCAGTGAAAGCAGGTGTGAAGCTGCTCGGGCCCGGCGCTCTGGTCGGCCGCGCGGCGCTTGGCGCCGTACGTTACGTCGGCGCGCTTGACCGGGGGAGGCTCGACGCCTTTGAGGATGTTGGGATCGTTGTCGGGGTTCATCGCTGGCTCAGGTTCGTCATCGACGCGGGCGGCTGGTGCCTTTAGCGTGGAAGCCCGCACTCTGGCCTGCCCCGCGCGCGCTTCGCGGCCATGACGGGCGGGGGAGGCGGTCCACGAGGTGCAGAACACCTGCGCCCGGGCGGGGGTGCGGTGCTAGGTTGGGCGCCCCATGGCGAGAGCGATTCGCACGATCGGCCACGAGGATCGGCTCAGCCTCGTGGACCACCTCGACGAGCTGCGCAGCCGCCTGATCGTCAGCGGGGCGGTGCTCGCGGTCGCCTTCGGGGTCTGCCTGTGGCAGAACCACGCGCTGCTGCAGATCATCAACGAACCGCTCACGAGCCAGACCAAGAAGCAGGTCGCCAAGGGCGAGGGCACGGTCGGGCAGGCCTCGCTCGCCCAGCAGGGGCTGCTGAGGGTTGCCGCCGACACGCGCGCCGCGCTGGCGCTGCTGGCCGCGCCCGGCAGCGGGCTCTCCGCGCCCGCGCGCGCCCAGCTGGCGCCCGTGATCGGCGCGCTCGGTGCAGACGTGGCGAAGCTTCCGCGAACGACCCCCGGCGACAAGCCCGTCACACTCGGCGTGGGGGAGCCGTTCACGACCACGATCACGATCGCGCTGTACTTCGCGCTGATCTTCTCGCTGCCGCTGATCCTGTACCAGCTGTACGGGTTCGTCCTGCCCGCGCTCAGCCCGGCCGAGCGGCGCGCGGCGGTGCCGCTGCTGACGGCGGTCCCGTTCCTGTTCGCGGGCGGCGTGCTGTTCGGCTACTTCGTCGTGCTGCCCGCGGCGGTGCGCTTCTTCGTGAACTTCAACTCGAACGAGTTCAACGTGCTCGTGCAGGCGAGCCAGTTCTACCGCTTCGCCGCCACGGTGCTGCTGGCGATGGGGCTCGTCTTCCAGGTGCCGGTGCTGATCCTCGGCGCCACCCGTCTCGGGCTCGTCACGCCTGCTCAGCTACGCAAACAGCGCCGCTACGCGATCGTGGCGTGTGCAGCCATCGCGGCGTTCCTCCCGGGCGACGTGGTCACGCTCGTGCTCGAGACGGTACCGCTCTACGTGCTCTACGAGGCGAGTATCCTGCTGGCTACGTTCATCAAGCCGGCCGGAGCGGGCGCGGATGGGCGCGGCAGCGATAGAGACGAGGGCGGTCCAGGTACCGAGGGGCACCAGGCGGCCAATCCCGATGAGAGAGCGGAGCCGACGGTGCAGGACATGATCGACCACGTGAACCCGGAGCTGTAAGCGGTGCTGTTCGACCTCAGGGGGCGCGGCCGTCGTCGCACGGTGCGCGCGATCTACATCGGCCTGGCGCTGCTGATGGGCGTCGGGCTCGTCGGCTTCGGGGTCGGCGGCGGCTTGGGCGGCGGCGGCCTGTTCAACTCCGTCGGCAACGGCGAAGGCGCGGGCAGCACCACCTACGGCAACCAGATCAAGAAGTACCGCAAGCTCACCGCTCAGCAGCCGGGCAACACTGCGGCGTGGGAAGAACTCACCAAGGCGATCGTGCACGAATCGAGCAACTTCACCCAGAACGGCGTGACCCCGCGCGGCAAGGAACTGTTCAAAGAAGCAGCGCAGGCGTGGGAGAGCTACCTGGCGCTCAACCCGCCCAAGCCCAACGCCTCGCTCGCCCAGCAGATGCTGCTGCTGTACGGCGAAGAAGGCCTCAACGAGCCCGAAAAGGCCGTGCAGGTCCTGCAGATCGTGGTCGCCGCGCGACCGACCAGCGCGGCGTTGTTCTCGCAGCTGGCGCTGTACGCCTACAAGGCCCACGACACCCGCACGGGCGACCTCGCGACCGCCAAGGCCGTCAGCCTCGCCCCCGCTGTCGACCGCGTTCGCGTCAAGAACGAACTCGAAGAACTCAAGAAGAACCCGAGCGGCGAAAAGACCTACACGACCACCACCAACGGCAAAACCTACGTGGTCAAAAAAGCCGGCAACGGCACCTTCACCGGGACCCAGGTCCAGAGCACCCCCGCGCCGGCCCCGGCCACCACCGGCACCACAACCACGAAAAAATAGTCCGCTTCGGCCCGCGCCCGGAGGGCCCCTCGGGCGCGCGGCCACGGTGCGCGGCGACCGCCCTCGCCGTTTCCCGCCGGCTGCCGAGCGCGCGGCCGCTCGGATAGAATCCCGCCTCGAGCCGGCCGACTCTCGCGGCGCGCTCGCGGGCCGTTAGCTCAACCGGCAGAGCAGGGGCCTCTTAAGCCCAAGGTTCCGGGTTCGATCCCCGGACGGCCCATCGCTGCAAGGCGGACTCGCCTACATTACGTGCGTGGCCGACACCCCCGCCTCAGGCGAGGTGCCCGCCTCGATCGCGATCGGGGCGGTGCTGCGGCGCGCCGGACCCCGCCTCGTGCGTGACGGCTTCGGACCGCTCGCGGTCTTCTTCGGCGGCTGGAAGCTGATCGGCCTCGGCACGGGGATCGGGCTGGCGGTGCTGTTCGGCGTGGCCGTGTTCGTGCACGAGCGCCGCCAGGGAAATCCAGCGATGGTCGTGCGCGTGGCGCTGGTGCTGGTCGCCATCCGCGCGACCGTGGGGCTCAGCTCGGGCAGCGCGAGCGTCTACCTCGCCCAGGAGATCGGGATCGACATCCTGCTCGCGTCGGTGTTCCTCGGCTCGCTCGCAGCCTCGCGGCCGCTGATCGCGCTGCTCGCAGGCGAGTTCTATCCGTTCACCCCCGAGATGCGCGCCTCGCCCACGTTCCGCTCCGCGATGGTGCGGATCACGACCGTGTGGGGCGGGTACTTCCTGACGCGCGCGCTCGTGCGCCTGCTGGCGCTGCTGACGCTGAGCACCAACCGCTACGTGCTCGTGGTCGCCCTCAGCGATGCCCCGTTCCTGATCGCGCTGCTGGCCTGGTCGGTGTACTACACCACCACGACCTTCCGGCGCAGCCCCGAGTGGGGACCGATGATCGCCGCCGCGGAGCTGTCCGCGCGCGCCGGTGTGTGATCAGGCGGCGCCCACCGCCGAGCCGACCTGTGCGTCGCGGGCGATGATCGTGTGGCGTCCCGAGTCGGTCCAAATCACCTGCTCGCGGCCCGGCCCAACGCCGATCAGCGCAACCGGCGCACCCACGTGCTCGGCGATGAAGTCGAGATAGCCGCGGGCGGCGTCGGGGAGGTCCGAGAGGGTGCGGCACTCGCCGAGGTCCTCCTTCCAGCCAGGCAGCTCGGTCAGCTCGGCGGTGGTGTGGTGAAGCACCGTCTGGTGATAGGGGAAGTCCTCGAACTCGGCGCCGTCGGAGCCGCGGTAGCTCGTGCACACGCCGATCCGATCGAACCCAGAGAGCACGTCGAGCTTGGTGATCACCAGCGAGGTGAGCGTGTTCAGGCGCGCGGCGTAGCGCAGCGCGACGAGATCGAGCCAGCCGGTGCGACGGGCGCGCCCGGTGGTCGTGCCGAACTCGCCGCCGCGCTGCCTGATCTCCTCGCCGATCGCGTCGTCGAGCTCGCTCGGGAACGGTCCGGCGCCCACGCGGGTGGTGTAGGCCTTTGCGATCCCCCACACTTCGTCGATCGCCTTGGGCCCGATTCCCGTGCCCACGCACGCCGCCCCCGCGAGCGGGTTGGAGGAGGTGACGAACGGATACGTGCCGTGGTCGATGTCGAGCATCGCGCCCTGCGCGCCCTCGAGGATCACCTTCTTGCCCGCATCGAGCATCTCCCACATCAGCTTCGAGGTGTCGGCGATGTGCTGCTCCAGGCGATGGCCGAAGGTGAGGTACTCCTCGGTCATCGTGTGCAGGTCGAGCGCTGGGTCCTTCTCGTAGGGTCGCAGCGAAAGCCGCTTGGGCTCCATCGCCGCGACGATCTTCTTCTTGAGGATCTTCTCGTCGAGTAGGTCCTGCACGCGGATTCCCAGCCGCGCGGCCTTGTCTGCGTAGCAGGGACCGATGCCCCGGCGGGTCGTCCCGATCTGGAGGCTGCCGAGCTTGGCCTCGCCCGCCGAGTCGAGCAGCAGGTGGTAGGGCATGATCAGGTGGGCGTTCGCCGAGATCCGCAGCCCGCTGACGTCCACGCGCCGGGCACGCAGCGCGTCGAGCTCGTCGATCAGCACCCGCGGGTCGATCACCACACCGTTGCCGATCACGCAGCGCTTGCCCGGGTACAGGATCCCGGACGGGATCAGGTGCAGCTTCCACTCTTCGTCGCCGCGCACGATCGTGTGCCCGGCGTTGTTGCCGCCCTGGAAGCGCACGACCGCGTCGCCGTGCTCGGCCAGGAGATCGGTGATCTTGCCCTTGCCCTCGTCGCCCCACTGGGCGCCCACTATCACGATGCCCGGCATGAGCAGTGCAGTTTAGGGGCGCTCGGCGCTCGGCTCGGCCCGGAACTCCCGCCGCTTGTCCTGGCCGCTCAGCGGTATCGGGTCGCCGCAGATCTCCACGAGGCGCGAGACGGTGCGCCGGCCGAGGCGCTCGTCGAGCTCGTCGGGCATCAGGTTCGTGGTGGCGACGATCGCCCGCTCGGCCTCGTAGCGCGCGTTCACGATCGAGTAGAGCTGCTCGAGCACCCAGTCGGTCTGGTGCTCGGCCCCGAGGTCGTCGATGTGGAGCAGGTCGACAGCCCCGAGGCGGTCCATGAAGTCGATCAGCCCCCCTTCGGAGTCCATCGATTCGCGCAGCAGGTTCAACAGCCGCGGCAGCGAGTAGATCGCAACAGAGCGCCCGGCGTCCAGCGCGAACTTCGACACGAGCATCGCAAGCGTGGTCTTGCCCGTGCCCACGTCGCCCTGCAGCCACAGGCCGCGGCCGCGGTCGAGGTTCTCTGCGATCGAGCGGACGTAGCGCCGGACCTGCCCGATCTGATCGGTGGCCGTGCGGGCGATGTCGCTGACCGGAGGCCGCTCGAAGGACACGCCGCGGTAGCGGCGCGGGATCCGCCCCTCGAGGCTCCTCGTGCGGGCACCCGCGATACGTGCGGCCCGGCACTCGCAGTCGCGGGCGGTGTTGGTCGCCTCCTCGACCACGAAGCCGCTCCCGTCGCAGCGCCCCAGCGGGCACGCGCCCGCGCCTGCGCGCCGCGCCCGCAGCTCGAGCGGCTCGAGCAGTTCGGGCGCTCCCGCGGTGAACGGCTCATCGCTCACCGCTCGTAGCGCTCGCCGGCGTAGTTCATGAACTTCGGGTACTCCTTCTGGAAGGTCAGCGTCACCTTGCCCACCGCCCCGTTGCGGTGCTTGGCGATCAGCAGGTCGGCCTCGCCCGGGCGCTCGGAGTCCTCGTTGTAGTACTCGTCGCGGTAGATGAACATCACGAGGTCGGAGTCCTGCTCGAGGTTCCCGCTCTCGCGCAGGTCCGACAGCTGGGGTTTCTTGTCGGGGCGCGACTCCACCGCGCGGCTCAGCTGTGAGAGCGCGATCACCGGCACCCCCAGCTCGCGGGCGAGGATCTTCAGCCCGCGGCTGAGCTCGCCCACGGCCGTCACGCGGCTGTCGTAGCGGCTGTCGGTGCGCATCAGCTGCAGGTAGTCGATGATGATCAGCCCGAGGCCGCCCTCGCACTGGCTGTGCAGCCGGCGTGCCTTGGCGCGGATCTCGAGCATGCCCACGTCGCTGGAGTCGTCCACCCACAGCGGCGCCCGCGCGAGCCGCTGGCTCGCGTCGAGGATCTTCGGCCAGCGCTTCTCGGAGACGCGGCCCTTGCGCAGCTCCTCGCCCTTGATCCGCGCCTGCGAGGCCACGAAGCGCTGTGCGAGCTCCGCCTCGGCCATCTCCAGCGAGAACAGCGCCACGGGGCGGCCGTGCTCGACCGAGGCGTTCTCGGCGATGTTGCACACGAGCGCGCTCTTGCCCATCGCGGGGCGGGCGGCGATGATGATCAGGTTGCCCGGTTGGAAGCCGCCGGTGATCTCGTCGAGGTCCTTGAAGCCGGACGGGGTGCCGGTCAGCGAGGTCCCTTCGAGCGAGAGCTTGTGCAGCTTGTCGAGCTCCTCGTGGAGCACCTCCTCGATCGTGCGGAAGTCCTGCTGGCGGTCGTCGCGGGAGACCTCGAGCATCGCCTTCTCGGCCTGCTCGACCAGCTCGCGCGGCGGCGCCTGGTGTCCGAGCACGCTCTCCTGGATCTCATAGGAGGTCCTCAGCAGCCGCCGCAGGAGCGCGTTCTCGCGCACGATCTGGGCGTAGCGGCGGGCGTGACCGGCCGCGGGCACGACGCCGGTCAGTTCGTCGATGCTCGCCTGGCCGCCGACGCCCTCGAGCATGCCCATCTGGCGCAGCCGGTCGGTGACCGTGAGCACGTCCACGGGCTCGCTCTCGTTGTAGAGCGCGAGCATCGCCTCGTAGATCGTCCCGTGGCGCTCGCGATAGAAGTCCTCGGGGCGCAGTCCCTCTTCGATCACGAGCGCGTACAGCGACCGGTCAGAGAGCAGGATCGCCCCCAGCACCGACTGCTCGGCGTCGAGGTTGTGCGGCGGGGTGACCGCGCTCGCGGAGGCGCTGCCGTTGGCTGGGGAGAGGACGCTCATGACTTGCCGGAGTCTAGGTTCGGATCCGCGAGGACCCGCCTGCGTTTTTCGCAAGACGCGGGAGGAAAAGATGTGGAGGTCATCTGCGAACGTATGTTCGCAGCAGCATCGGCCGGGAAAATGCGGCGATCAGGGTCGCCCCGCCCGCACAGACCCGCCCAGCCCTCAAGCCGGCGGAGCCCTACTTCTTGGCGACCACCATCGTCTTGATCGTGGCGGTCACGCCCTCGACCACCTCGACCACGACCATGTAGGTGCCCACGTTCTTGATCGGTTCGGGCAGGTGCACGCCGCGTTTGTCGATCCGCAGGCCGCGCGCTTCGCGGATCGCGGTGGCGATGTCCTGCGTGGTCACCGAGCCGAACAGCCGCCCGTCCGCGCCCGCCTGTTGCGGGATCGTGAGCACCGTGCGGTTGAGCAGGTTGACGTTCTCCTGGGCCTTCTCGACCGCCTCGCGCGCCGCCCGCTCGGCGGCAGCCTGGCGCTGGCGGATCGTTTCGATCGCGCCCAGCGTGGCCGGCTGGGCGAGCTTGCGCGGGATCAGGTAGTTGCGCAGGTAGCCCTTGGACACGTCCACCACGCTGCCCTGCTCGCCGAGCGCCTCGACGTCCTTGAGGAGGATCGCTTCGGGCACCTCAGCGTTCCCGGTCGCCGCGGTCGCCGCGGTCGCGGCGCGGACCGTCCTCGCGCCCGCCCTCGTTGACGTAGGGGAGCAGCGCCAGCTCGCGGGCGCGCTTGACCGCGCGCGCGATCTGCACCTGGTGGCGGCGGCAGGAGCCCGTGATCCGCCGCGAGCGGATCTTGCCCTTCTCGGAGATGAACTTGCGCAGCGAGACCACGTCCTTGTAGTCGACCTGGTCGATCTTGTCGCGGCAGTGCTGACAGGGCTTGCGGCGCCCGCTGCCGGGCCCGCCCTTCTTGTCGCGCCGGCGCACCGGCTTGCCGCGACCGCGTGCTTTGGCCATCAGTTGGCTCCGCCGCTGATGCGGCCCTGATCGGACGTGGGTGCGCTGGAAAACAAGGGGACCTCGCTGTACTGGCTAGAACGGAATATCGTCGTCGCCGGCTGCGCCGGCGGCCGGTGCAGGCTGGAAATCCCCCTCGTCGACCGGGATGTCACTGCCCTTGGAGGCTCCGTTGCCGGCGAACCCACCCCCACCTGAGGTGTCTTCGCGCGAGCCGAGGAACTGCACCGAGTCGGCAATGATATCGATGTCCTGGCGTTTTGCGCCCTCCTGGGTCTCCCACTCGCGCCACTCCAGGCGTCCGTCGATCGCCACGGGGCGGCCCTTGGATAGATAGCGGGCGGCGTTCTCGCCCTGCGCGCCCCACACGGTCACGTTGAAAT
>FSYY01000353.1_pt1 | contig 15702 bp, 7 predicted proteins | sample 1638681 | NCBI WGS metagenome assembly FSYY01 (sample SAMEA3914813, study PRJEB12502) | metagenome | biome: forest; material: soil | place: Canada | collected 2011-07-07 | depth 0.3 m | reverse complement strand
GGCGAGCACCGTGGCAGCCGCGATCGCCGGTCGCGCGGTGCGCAGCGACACCCGCCAGATCGTGCGCCAGCGGTTGACCCCGAGCGCCGCCGAGCCTTCCTGCCAGCTGGCGGGTACGGCCGCCAGCGCATCGGCGCTGAGCGCGACCATGATCGGCAGGATCATGATCGTGAGGATCAGCGCGGCGGTCGCGAGGTCGGCGCCGTTGAGCTGCACGACGTAGGCGACCGAGTGCTTGCGGGCGTTGCTGATCAGGTGTTCGTTGACCCACGGGGCGATCGCGAGGATCCCGATCAGGCCGTAGACCACCGAGGGCACCCCGGCGAGCAGGCGCACCACCGGTGTCAGCACGCGCCGCACGGCGGTGGGCGCGAACTCGGTCATGAAGATGGCCGTGAGCGTCGCGACGATCAACGCGAAGGCCACCGCCAGCACGGTCACGACCAGCGTGCCCCAAATCAGTGGCCAGGCGCGGAAGTACAGGAGGTCGTGGCCGGGCAGCGGCGTGCCCGCGTGCATCGCGCGGAACTGGGTGACGACGTCTCCGCCCGGCCCGAACCAGCGCAGGCCGTTGGCCGAGAACGAGGGCCATGCATTGATGGCAACGGTCACCACCATCAGCCCGATCAGGACCAGCACCCCCACGGCGAGCGCGCCGAGCGTCCGCTCGGCGCGCCTGTCCGTGCGGGCCCCGGCGCCCGCCCGTCGGGGGGGCTGGTTGTGGGCGCCGGGTGTCAACCCGCTAGTGGATCGCGATCCAGCTGGAGTTGACGATCGAGCGGACCGCCTGGTTGCCTGCCTTGGTCACCCACGCCAGGAACTTCGCGGCTTCGCCTCTCGGCAGCCCCTTGGTGACCATCCAGAAGTTACGCACGCCTTCGTACTGGCCCGACTTGGCGTTGCGCAGGGTGCAGGGGATCCCCTTATAGCCGACCGCATTCACGCCCGCCAGGAAGTCCATCGAGACAAACCCGATCGCCTGTTTGTCGGCGGCGACCGCATTCTGCTCGAGGCCGTTGGAGGTCTCGGCGGTGGCGCTCGGCGAGATTCGCTGGCTTTCCTGGAGGAAGATGTGGGTGAACGCGTCCTGGGTACCCGAGGCACCGTCGCGGTCGAACAGGTCGATCGGACCGGTGATCGGCGCGCCCGGGATTTCACGCCAGTCGCGGATTCTCCCCGTGAAGATCCCTTCCACGCTTTCGGCCGAGAGGTTGCTGATCGGGTTCTGCGCGTTGGTGATCACACAGACGCCGTCGCGGGCGACCTTGGTGAAGATCAGGCCTTTGGGATCGACGCCTTTGATCGGGTCGCGCGAGGAGTCGCCGATGTCGAAGCGTCCGGCCGCCGCGCCGCTGATGCCCACGTCTGACTGGCCGCCGCCCACTTTCGGTGCGGGGATCCTGGGGAAGGCGCGGTGGTAGGCGGTCGCCAGTTTCTGCGCGAGCGGGAGGACCGATGTGGATCCGCCGATGATCAGCGGTCGGGCCAGCGCGCTCGCCGGTGCGACGAGCGTGAAGGCGGCGATCAGGGACAGCGTGAGGGTGCGGTGCGCACGCAAGGTGGTTGCTCCTTTTCGGTTGTGTGAAGTTGCCGGTGATTCGAGCGTGCTCGACGCTCCGAGGTGGAACAGTCGGCCGCGCGCAACGATTCGGTGTGCCCCGCGAACCCGATCACTCGCACGCAAGAGTGTCGGGCGCACCTGCCCGCCGTGTTTCGTTTTTGTGAACGCGCGCGGATCGAGCGCTCACGGCCGGTGTGAAGACAATGTGAAAGCCGCAGCGATACATGTGAACGGAACGTGAAACGAGGGGCGGTTCATGTGTCGTTTTTGTGAACGCCGTTGCTTTTCCGATCGCGGCGTGTGACGCTGCGGCCGGTCGCCGGAGTGCGTGCTGCTTCGGGAGCGATCGGGCGCAGGTGGCCTCGGCGCCGTGTGGAGCGGGCGTGGAGAGCCCGGCCGCGGCTGGCCGCATCGCCGCCCCCAAGACCGCATATGACAGATCACCCGACCATCCCCACGCCACCCCCCGAGGAGCGCCCAGCCGGGCCGGCGGCGAACGGACGCCCGGGGCCGGCCAAGCCCACGGTCCGCTCGGGCCTTGCCAAACGCCGCAACCCCGTCCTGGCAACGCTGGGTGGGTTCGCCTCCGGCAGCCGTCGGCTGCTGTTGCGTGACCCGCTTTCGCTGTTCCTTCTGGTCGCTTCGATCGTGCTCGCGATCGCTTTCTCGATGCTGCTTGGGGATATCAAGCCGAGTAGTTCGGGTCAGCATGTGCCGCTCAGCACGGTGCAGGCGCTCGCCGGCAAGAAGCTGATCGCAGAAGCGGTGTTGCTGGACCATGACAACCGCGTAGAGGTGACCACCAGGCCCACCGCGCCGCCGATCACGCCTGGTGGAGAACTCGCCCCCGCCACGACCTCTACCGCCGGAGCGAGCGCGGGGGCGGCGACGACCCAGACGGTCGCGGGTGTGTCCCAGAAGATCTGGACTGCTTATCCCGGTTCTGGGGCGCTGACGCAGCAGTTGTTGAAAGAACTAGCTGCGAGTGGTGGGAATGTGACGGTGGATCAGCAGCCGGGTAAGCCGACGAAGGCGATCGTGGTGCAGTTCTTGATCCCGATCTTGCTGTTGGTGTGCTTGTTCTCGTTGTTCACGCGCTTGGGTGGGGAGGGTGCCGCGGGTGGCCTTGCGGCGTTCTCGGAGTTCACGGGCAAAGGGCGGCGTAAGGGTAAGGGCTCGCGTGACCGGATCACCTTCGCGGATGTCGCGGGGGCGGGGGAGGCGCTGGCGGAGCTTCGTGAGATCCGTGACTATCTCTCTGACCCGAGCAAGTATCTGGCGGTTGGCGCGGCGGCGCCGAAGGGTGTGCTGCTGGTGGGTCCTCCGGGGACCGGTAAGACGCTGCTCGCCAAGGCCGTCGCGGGCGAAGCCGACGCCGCGTTCTTCTCGGTGTCGGGCTCTGACTTTGTGGAGTCGCTGGTCGGGGTGGGTGCGGCGCGTGTGCGTGACCTGTTCCGTAAGGCACGTAAGGCGGCGCCGGCGATCATCTTCATCGATGAGCTCGACGCCGCAGGGCGTAAGCGTGGTGCGGGTATCGGGCAGGGCAATGACGAGCGTGAGCAGACGCTGAACCAGATTCTCGTTGAGATGGACGGGTTCGCCGGGGATGGGGGTCTGGTCGTGATGGGTGCCACCAACCGTCCGGACATCCTTGACCCGGCGCTGTTGCGTCCGGGGCGCTTTGACCGTCAGGTGGTGGTCGATGTCCCCGATGTGCATGGACGCCTCGAGATCCTGCGCCTGCATGGCAACAAGCGGCCGATGGCCCCGGACGCCTCGCTTGAGGAGGTTGCCCGCCAGACCCCGGGGTTCAGCGGCGCCGAGCTGGCGAATGTGATCAACGAGGCGGCGCTGTTGAGCGTCCGTGATGGGCGTGGGGAAATCGACCAGGCGACGCTCGAGGAGGCGATCGACCGTGTCGTGGCGGGCCCGGCCAAGCGCCACATCCTGACCGAGCAGGAGCGTTGGCTGATCTCGATCCACGAGGCCTCCCACGCGGTCGTGACCGACGCGCTGGGCCACACGGCCTCCACCCGCAAGCTTTCGATCGTCGCCCGTGGCCGCCAGCTTGGCACGGCCGCGCACATGCTTTCCGATCGTGACCAGACGATCATGACCAAGCCCGACCTGCAGAGCCAGCTGATCGTCATCACCGCCGGTATCGCGGGCGAGCGGATCGCTTTCGGGCACACCTCCACGAGCGTCAACGATGACCTGCACGCCGCGACCGCGCTCGCGCGCAGCATGGTCACCTCGTTTGGGATGTCTGAAGCGTTGGGGCTCGTGACGATCGGCGAGAAGGGCGGCGAGGTGTTCCTCGGTGCCTCTCTGCAGGACCTCGGCTCGGTCGGCCCGGAGACGCTGAACGTGATCGACAACGAGGTCGAGCGGCTCGTCGGCGATGCCGAGGCGCGCGCGGCGGCGGTCCTCGATCGCAACTGGGGCACGGTCGAGGAGACCGCGGCCGCGCTGCTCGAGCAGGAGACGCTCTCGGGCGTGGCGCTCGACGCGGTGCTCTCAACGGTCCACGCCATCACACTCGAGGAGCTCCACGACGTGCGCCGGGCCACGCCGCCGCGGTTCACTGCGCGCGATCCCAAGCAGAGCCAATGAGCAGGCCTCGCCTGCCCTCGCCCGCGATGATCATCGCGCTCGTCGCGCTCGTCTTCTCAACGACCGGCCTCGCCGACGCGGCACGCCAGGCGGTCATCAGCGCGATTGCCGGACATCCCGTGAGCACGGTCCCGCGCCCCGGCGGGATCCTGCTACTCGGTCACAACCGCAAATTTCCGGCCGCGGCGATCCCCACCGTGTCGAACGCGACGCACATCGCCGGCCGCACCGCGAGCGAACTGGCGGGCACGTGCCCCGCCGCCAGCGTCGACATCGGCACCTACTGCATGTCAACCGCGCCGTATCCGCTCACCAAGGAACAGATCGGCAAGAACAACTTCATCTTCGCGAGCAAGGCCTGCCAGAAGGAAGGCGGCTGGCTGCCCTCGGCCAGCGAACTGCTCGGCGCCGCCGAACGCGTCAAGCTCGAGTCGACGATCCACGACTCCCAGCTCACGGCCACGATCAACCTCGATCCGAGCCGGGGGCTGAAAGACGAACGCGAGATGAGCTCGACGCTCGTCACGACCGAAGCCGGAGGCGCGGCCTCTGGGTTCGAGGGCGTCAGCGAAGGCGCCACGGGCAATCCGCGCCAGGGCCAGCCCAACCCGGTCCCGCTGCCCGCCAACCCCCTACCCGAAGGGCTTCAGTACGTCACCGTCTACAGCAACGGTCAGAAGGGCGGCTTCGCCGGCTCGGAGCCGGTCACATCCCCCGAGAACTTCCGCTGCGCCTTCAACAAGGCTCCGGGGGCGTTGAACAAAGCCGAACAGTGAGCCCGCGTGTGGCATCACTCCGGCATCTCGCGCGGCACGTGGCTGTCCTGCTCGCCGCGGCCGCAACACTCCTCGCACTGCCGGCGCAGCCGGCCCGAGCGGTGATCCTGCCCGCGACCACGCTCGACGGCCCGAGCCAGGACATCGTCGGCTTCGGCGGGGCCGCGATGGCCGAAGATGGCACGGGCGGGGCCGTGTACCTCAAGCGCGTGGGCGGCGTGGCCCACGTGTTCGTCGCTCGTTATCGGGAAGGCCACTGGCTCGCGCCGATCAGGGTCGACACGCAGCAGCAGTTCGCGGGGAGCTGGCCGCGCATCGGTGCGGCCGAAGGGGGCGAGCTGGTGGTCGTGTGGGCGACCCCGTTCGGCAGCGAAAACGGCAAAGCCGTGCAGGAGCTGCTCGGTGCCACACTCGGACCGGGGTCTGCGAGCTTCGGCCCCGCCCAGATCGTCGACCGTGACATCCGCGACGGCACCGGCACGACGCCCGCCCTCGCGATGAGCTCAACGGGCCAGGCCGACATCGTCTACCGGGTCGTCGAACAGAGTCAGGAAGGACGCCCTACGAGCATCCCGCTGCTGCGCCCCGGGGACGTCGTCGAGCAGGTCCGCGTCGCGCATTTCAACGGAGAACGGTGGAGCGTCCTCGGCACGATCAACCGCAACTTGGGCATCTCGATGCGCTCTCCCACTCCCGCGAACGCGCCGCAGATCGCGGTGGGACGCACCGGCAACGCGGTGGTGGTCTGGCAGGAGCCTGACATCGCGGGCGTCGCCCGCATCTGGGCCAGGCGCATCTTCGGGCGGACGGTCAACTACGTGATGCCCGCCAGCGCCACGAGCCTCGGCCCGGCCCCGATCCTGGGCGACGCGGACGCCCCCACGATCGTGCTCTCCTACCTCGGACAGGCGGAGCTCGCATACCGCCAGAGCGCCGGACCGGGATCGCCGTTGCCGGGACCACGGATCTTCCTGAACATCCTGCCCGACGGCGAATCGGCGAGCGGAGCAGAATTCCAGGGGGCTACGGTCGCCGATCCGCAGGTCGCCGGCGGCGCAGGCGCCACGGTCGGGCGACCGAGCATCGACATCGACGAAAAGCAGAATATGCGCCTGCTCTACGACGGCAACGGCACGCCGCGCGTCGTCGAAGGGAGCGATCGCGGGCTTGTCGGGGCGCTTTCGCTGGGACCGCCGTTCGTCGGCTCCCCGCTCGTCGCGGCCTCCGAACTCCCGGCCGCGAGCGTCATGAGCCCGGCCGGCGGTGGCGTCTCGGCCTGGCCGAGCCAGGACGTCCACGGCCATCCAGCGGTAGCGGTCCGCGAGGACTTCCCGGGCGGTGCGCTGCAGACGGCGGTCGTCGGCGGCGGGATGGGGGGCCCGATCGGGGATATGGCCGTTGGCCGGTCGAGTCTCGGCGACGGGCTCGTGGCCTTTCAGCAGGGCCCGCTCGGCAGTGCCGCGATCGTCGGCACGCAGATCACAGCCCCGCCTGCCGCGTTCGCGATCACCGTCCCGCTGGGCTGGGTCAAACCCGCCCACGCGTTCATCCGCTGGCAGCCGGCGCCGAGCGCCGAGGGCCCACTCAGCTACGCGGTCGTGCTCGACGGTCGCCGGCAAGCAAGCGACGGCGGGGCGCTGTCGGCGCGCTTGAACACGCGCGCGCTCGGAGATGGCGCACACGACGTTCAGGTGCTCGCGACCGACATCTTCGGACAGTCCACGCTCACGCCGATCGCGACCCTGCACATCGACCGCCTGCCGCCGGCCGTGAACGTCTCGAGCGCAGGCGGTCACCGCGTGTCCATTCGCGTCAGCGATTCGAGCTCGGGCGTGAACGGGCGGAGCGTCACCGTGGACTTTGGCGACGGCCAGCACGCCGGGGGACGCGCCACGCTGCGTCACCGCTATCGCGGGCCCGGCCTATACACGATCGTCGTACGCGCGGGCGACAAGGTCGGTAATCAGGGCGTCGCGCGCAGGCTGGTGGTCGTGCGATGAGGGTGCGCGTTCTCGCATCGTTGTGCGCCCTCGCGGCGCTCGTCCTCTGCCAGGGAGTGGCGCGGGCGGACGTCTTCAAGCCCCTGGAACTGAACTCCAACGGGGTGCCGGCGATCGAAGGCGCCAGCGCCCTGCCCCAGCAGGCGCTCTATGCGCACGACCCAGCGGTCTCGGCCGACGGCCGGTATGTGGTCTTCAGCGGCTACATCGGCGGCTACGCCGGCGTGTGGCGACGCGACCTGAGTAGCGGCGGCGTCGAAGTGCAGCCGGTCGCCGTCGGTCGCGTCAGGCCGGGCAGCGAAGAATGCGAAGTGCCCACGGCGCCGTGCGATGCCGAGCTGCCCTCGATCAGCCAGGACGGGCGCTACGTCAGCTTCACAACAGCCGCTGCGCTCGAGCCGACGCTCGACCACAACACCCAGCCCGATGTGTACGTCCGCGACATGGCGCAGCCGCTGTCGCTCTCGCAGATGGAAGTCCCAACAGGGAGTCCATGCGAATCCTCGCCCGATCCGCGCGCATGCCCGCTGACCATCGTCTCGGCGGTTGATGGCAGCGCAGAAGGGCTCACCTACACGCCGCAGAACGGCACTGGCACCGTGGCCGCGGGCCGCACAGCGATCAGCGCGAGCGGCCGACAGGTGGCGTTCGTGACGACCGCCGCCTCCAACCTCGCCGGTGCGGGGACGCCGACCAACCAGGTGGCAGTGCGCGACCTCGCAACGCGCCGGACGCAGCTCGTGAGCGTCGAATACGACTCCGCCACTGGACTTCCGAAGGTGCCCGCAACGCCCGTGTCCTCGATCGAAGGCAACACCGAATTCGGTGCGTTCGCTGCGCCGGAAGGGACCCTGTTCCCCTTCAGGCGCCAGCCGTACGTGGCGCCCAAGTCGGTTGGCGCCTCGATCAGCGCCGACGGGAGCACCGTGGCCTGGATGGGGCAGAGTGTTTACAAGCAGGCGCGGATGCTCCCGGGTGAAACGAAAGCGATCTACGTCGAGCCCCTCTGGCGCCGGATCGCCGACGGTCCGAGTGCCGTCACCCGGCGTGTCACCGGCGGCTCCGAACCCGAAAGTCCGAAATGCATCGAAAGCGGTGAGCAGGCGCTCCCCCAAGGTGCAAACCCTGCGCAGCAGTCCGATCCCTGCCAAGGGCCGTTCGCGGCGGAAAACGAAGGTGTGTTCAGGCCGAGCCAGTCGGGGCCGAACGCTGTCCCGCAGCTGAGCGCCGATGGGTCGAGCGTCGCATTCCTCGCGACCGGGCTGCTCGAGCGCCTCGGCCAGAACTTTGGACACGTGGGCGAAACGACCGACCTGTATCTCGCCGACATGCACTCTGGCCTGTCGCGAACTAGGGCGCTGAGAGCCCTCACGCAGGCGACGAGCGGCAGCTGGTCTGGAGCCGCGCCAGTCATCGACTTCGCGATCTCCGCTGACGGCAACCACGTCGCGTTCACAACCCAGCGCGTCCAGTTCCCGCTCGGATCGCCCACATATGTGACGCAGCCGATGGCGCTGCCGGCGATGGCCGAGCTGTTCGACGTCAACCTCCTCACCGACTCGCTCACACGCGTGACGCAGGGCTACCGCGGAGGCCAGAGCGAACGGCCCCACGAAGAAACGATCTCGGGCACGAGGCCGTACGAAATTCCCGCCGACGGCGCGCAGTCGCCGAGCTATAGCGCCGACGGCGGGCTGCTCGAGTTCTCCTCGAGCGCAGCCAACCTCGTGGCGGGCGACGGCAACACTCCGGCTGGGAACACCAAGTTCCTCTCGGGCTTGGCCGACGGCACGGACGTGTTCTCGGCGATGCGCGTTGTCTCGGTCTCGGCGCCCGTGGAAGGCTACGTCTCAGCGGCGCCGCCAACGCCTACGTTCTCGCCGCCATGGCGGCTGTTCCTCGGCGTACGCTCGCTGCCGAACGGCAGCGTGCTCCTGTACGTGACGGTACCGGCGTCCGGACAGCTGAGCGCGGTCGCCGCGAGCGCCCTGCCGGTCGCAGCGGGGCGGGCACATGGCCGGCGCCACTCGGCGCGGGCGCGGGCGCTGCGCGTGCAGCGCGTCGCCGCCTCCTCGACGCTTGCCCAACCCCCCCTCGACGGTGTCGTCGTGCTCCCTCTCGTTCCGGCACCCCACTACCGTTCGCTCGCCGCGCGGCGAGGCGGCCTGTCGGCGAGCGTGACGGTCGCGTTCAGCGCCGCCGGTCAGGCGCAGCTGCGCGGAAGCATCACCGTCTCCTTCCTCGCCCGCACTCGCCCGCAGGCACGGCGCGCGAGTCCCCATAGGCGCGGTCGATGAGGTCGCGAGCGGCGTTGCGCGCAGCCATGATCGTGCTCGCGCTGGCGGCCGCGGCGGCCTTCGCCACGCCGGCCGGGGCAACCCCACCGGGCGGCCCGGAATGGCGACTGGAAACGCGCACGCTGCCCGTTGAAGGGGGTGGCTCGCCGACGCCGGTCGGACTCGGCAGCGTTGGGGACATCCAGTTCCTGGCGCCGAATCTCGGCTTGCTGATCACGGCCGGCAACGGCGAAGCGGTCCCTCCAGGGGTGTGGGCATACAACGGTACCGGCTGGCACGAGCTCGCCAACGTCTGCGGCGCGACCGACGGGCGAATCGCCTGGGCGGGGCCTGAAGAGTTCTGGACCGTCTCCGACGGGCGCCCCGGCCAGGCGCCCAACTCCAACGGATTTCTGCCGCCGCTGGCGGACAACACGCTCTGCCACTTCGCCTCCGGGCGGGTCCTGACCTCCTACGCCTCGCTCGCCTTCAACTCGAACTCCTATCAGGTGATGAGCGCAGCCGCGTGTCTGGGAGCGGCCGTCTGCTGGTTTGGCGGCGCGCCCCTCCCGGCGCCGCAACAGGGAGCCTTCCAGCTGCACTGGAATGGCGCAACGCTGGCGGCCGAACCGAACCCGCGGGCGCGGTCGCTTGGCGACATCCGCGGCTTCGAAGGCCACCTCTACGAGAGCGTCCCGCTGCCGCTCGAACCACCCAACGAACGCCAGACCATCGAAGAAATCCTGCACCCGCCGACGCTCTATGAAATCGCTGCGGACGGCGCCGTGCCGCCGTTTCCGCCGGTCCGCCCGAAAGCTGTCGCGCATCCGCCGAACCCGCCCGAAACGCTGCCCGAATACGCGCCCGGCTCGTTCCCCGCGGCGCTCGAATACCTGCACCTCTCGGCCGACCAAGACTCGCTGTGGGCGGTCGCCGAAGCGCGTCAGCAACCGCCGAGCGGATCAGGCCCCGGGAAGCTCACGGTGCTGCGCCAGAGCGGCGGGGTCTGGAGCCAGGTGCTCGGTCCGGAAGGCACGCACAGCGTCGCGATCACCCCTCCCGGCCTGGCCGAAGCCGGCGTCGCCTCGATCGCGGCCGAACCGGGGACCGCGAGCGCGTGGATGGCGCTCCCCGGCGCGCTCGTGGGTGGAGTCCCAAGCCCGACGGCGGTCGCCCGCGTGGTCCACCTCAGCGCTGCCGGAGCGATCAGCGAAGAAGAGCTGCCGAGCAAGAAGCAGCGCGAAGCGGGGATCGCGCCGAGGGGGGCCGGGTCGCGGATTACCTGCCCGGCGCAGAACGACTGCTGGCTCGTGACCACCCAGGGCTGGCTGTTCCACCTCAGCGAAGCCGGCAGCGAAACGCTCCCGCTCAACCCCGATCCGATGGTCAACGGTCCCTTGATCACGTTCAGGCCGCCCGACGAAGGGGTCCCGCAGATCCTCCCCGACGCGCCGCCCGCCGAAGTCTCCGAAGAACGCCCGCCCGTGTTCGAAACCATCAAACCGACTCGTCAGACTTTCGCGACGGTCCCGGCTCCGCTCGTGACACACGTCCACTCGCGCCTGATCCACGGGAACACGCTTGAACTCACGTTCCAGCTGACGGTGAAGGCGAGAGTGCGGCTCGTGGCCAAGCGGCGGCGAGCCGTGGTCGCGAGCACGCGCACCCGCACTCTTGCGCGCGGTCGCCGACGGCTGCTGCTGGTGCTCGATCCGCACCGCTGGCCCACCAAGCTCGACCTCCAGACGCGCGCGCTGGCGCCGCTTCCGATGCTGTCCACGCGCGAAGGGTCGGTCGAAACGGTCGGCACCTCGCTCGTTCAGGGGAACGGCAACGCGGGCGGCCCATTGGGACGCTGGCGTTGAGCACGCGGCCTCCCAGCCGGGCCCAGGCGCTGCGGCGACGCGCGGGCGCGTGCCTGCTCGTCCCGGCCGTCGTGGGGCTTCTCTGGGTTCTCGTCGGGGATCGCGGCGTCTCGGGTGCGGCCGGGGCGGGGCCCGGCGCCCCTACCGCGCAGACAGACGCCTCGGCGCCCGCGCAAGGGGTGACGCTGCTCGGCGCCACCCAGGCCGAAGCCGGAGGCGGTGGCGGCGAGACCTGGGGCCTGGGTGAAGGAGCAGGTGGCGCGCTCACGCTCGTGCGCTACACCGCCGGGGGGGGAGGCGCAGGCGGCTGGACGCTCGGCCCCGGCCTGCAGGACGAAACCGGCGCGCCGCTCTCCGGCTTCGCGCTCGACGCCCCCGCGGCGTTCCAGAGCCGGGCGCCGAGCCCGCTCGCGGGGCAGATGACTCCCGACGGCGCGGGTGCGCTCGTCGGTTTCGTCAACGCGACCAAACGCGTTCTGCTCACACGCGAACCGGGCAATCCCGAAAACGCCTTTCGCGAAACCAGGCCGGTAACGCCGGCGGACCTCGAACACGGCGAAACACTGTTCGGCTCAAGGCGAGCACCGATGCTTGCGCCACTCGACGAGGCCGGTGGCCACGCCGGAGCGCTGGTGGTACCGGTGCTCGAACCCGGGGCCAACGTCGAACGCTGGGTGCTGCACTGGGACGGCGCCGCCCAGGCCTGGACGCGCGAGCCGATCGAAAAGCCGAGCGGCTCGAGTGCGAGCCAGTTCCGCGTGCTCGGGATCGGTGCGAGCTCGCCCACCAACGCGTGGATGATCGCCCAGCTGTCCGCCGGCAAGCTCGCGCTGTTCCGCCGTCACACAGGCGAAGGCGAAGTACCGAGTTGGCGGCCGGTCGCGCTGAAGTCGGGCGGCGAACCGGGAGAAGCGCTGGCCGTCGAAGAAGAAAACCTCACAGTGCCCGGCGCCAGCCTCGAAACCGTGCAGACGCAGGTCCTGACCGTCACCGACCAGGGCGTGTGGGTCGACGCCGAACGACCCCAGGCGAAAGCCTCGACGACGGTTTACCTCAAGCTCGAAGGCGAAGGACCGCCGGCGTCGATCACGAGCTGGTGCGCGGTGCCGGTCGGCACCAACCCGTGCAACCACACGCTGCCCGAATCGCTGCCCAGCGGTCCCTCGCGCAGCATCGCGTGGGGAGCCTCCGGGGGACCGTTCGGCGAACGTGTGATCGCCGGTCTGCCTGAAGGCGTCAGCCTGCGTCTGGAAGGCGAAGAATTCGTGCGCGTGCTGTCGCTGGGCGGATCCGTTGGCAAAGACTACGGCGCCGCATTCTCGAACCCGCGCGAGGGCTGGCTCGGCGGCGCCCTGCTGCCGGTGCACATCACGCTCGCCCCGGCCCCGAACCGCATAACGCCGTGGCCGACGGCATTCCACCATTCCTTGCTGGCGGCGGCCCCCCAGGCCGGGCAGGCGGTCGGCGCACTGTCCAGCGAAGCGGTCGCCGTCGGCGACCGCGGAGAGGTGGCTCGCTACCAGCCCGGGGCCGGGTGGCTGCCCGAAACACTGTTCGGGGCGAGCGGCAAGGCCGAACATCCGCGGCTGCGCGCCGTCGCCTGGCCAAGCCCCACGCGCATCTATGCCGTCGGCGACGGCGTGCTCGGAACCCAGACGCCGATGTGGCTGTGGCGCGGCGAGACCGGACTGTGGGAACCGGACCCCGCGCAGCCGGCCAACTTTCGCGCCAACCTGCTCGGCGTCGCCTTCGATCCCGCCAACGCAGCCCGCGGCTACGCGGTCGGTCAGAGCGGCGTCCTGTTGCGGTACGGCAAGAGCTGGAGCCAGGACGCCTACCCCGCAGAAGCGCCCTGTGCGCCGCGGGATCCCACGAACGCCGAAGAAGCGCAGCGCTGCTCCTCGTGGACGAACGCGAGCTTCACCTCGATCGCGTTCGCCGGCTCGCGCGCGATCGTCGCCTACCGTCTGCTGCCCGCGCGCTCGAGGAACCTCTACCGCGGTGGCCTGCTCATCAACGACGGTCGCGGCTGGCGCATCGATGCCGAGGCCGCAGCGGCGATGGGCTCGCAGGTGCCGTGGGCGGTTGGGGGCCTGCCCGACGGCGGGGCGGCGTTCACCGCCTCGGGGAGCGTGTTCGAGCGCGAGAACCTGGGCGCCCCATGGCACGCCTCGCCGACCCCTTTCCCGGGCGGCGGCGAACCGGGATCGCTTGCATTGTTCCGCGAAGGGGGGGGCGTGCGGGTCGTAGCCGCAGGCAGCGCGCCCGACACCTACGCCGCCGAAAGTCAACCGGACGGTCCCCCGGGCTCGCCGCCGACGCTGGTCGGTGGCTACCCGCTGTCGTCCAACAACGAACGCGCCGTCATGCGCCAGACCGCGACCGGGTGGAGCGACGAGCAGCACGAAATCAACGACGCGCGCGGGCCCGAAGGGAACTGGACGCGCTACGACACCGTCTACCAGCCAGACGCGATTGCCTCGGTGCTCGTCGACCCCGGTGGCTCGCAGGGCTGGGCGGTCGGCGGCAGCGTCGAACCGGGAGCTTTCTTCGGCCTGCTCGATACGGCCGAGGTTGCGCGCTACCGCGATGCCACGGCCGCGCCCGGCAAGGGTACTTCGGTCGTTCCCACCGAACCCGCGCCCCAGCCGGGTCAGCCGTCGCACCCGCAGGCAGCGTTCGCGATCGGCGGCAACGCCGGGTGTGAGGCGCCCTGCGCGGCGCGCAGGAACGCGCGGCTTGGCCCTGACACGTGGCTCGAGTCCGCAGTCGAACGGGCTTCGAGCATCCCGGGGGTGCAGGCGTTCTTCTACACGGGCCCGCGAGTGCCCAACCCGCGCCAGATCGAAGGGCCCAAACAGATCAACGACAGGATCGAATACCCCGCCGAATTCAGCGACTACTCCGAACTGCTCGCGCACAGCAGCCGGACCCCGGCGCTGCCGAGCTACCCCGCCGCGACCCATACGGACGTCGAAGAAAACGGCAGCGAGGCGCTGTTCAGGAGCACCTTCAAGGCGGCCTCGGAAACCTTCGGCACGGGCCTTCCCGCCTGCGCGGAAGGCAGCAATCCGGGCTGCCCGCAGCTCGGCTACTACATGGTCGAACCGCCGAACCAGGCAGGTCAGCGGCCGGTCAGGGTGCTCGTGCTCGACGACAGCGCGAACGTCGGCGGCGCCGAGCAGGCATGGCTCGCGGGTGAACTGAACAACGCCAGCGCGGCCAGAAAGCCGGCGATCGTGGTGGGCAACGCCGACCTCGGGGCGCAGATCGCCGAACACAACCCCGGTGCCGAAGCGGTCGCGGCGATCCTCACCGGTGCCGCGGGCAACCCCGGGGCCGCGTCGGCCTACTTCTACGACTCCCCCGAAGAAAACGTCCAGGGCCTGCTGACGCGCGGCGGGCTGTCGGTCAAGACGTTCGGCTCGGGAACGCTCGGATACGTCCAGGCGATCCGCGAGAAAAGCGAGGCCTTCAACGGCGCGAGCGGCTTCCTACTCGCCGAGGTCGAATACAACGTGCACCTGGCGCGCAACGTCTCGCCGGTCGTAGCGCACCTGATCCCCAACATCGAAGAACTCGCACTCGAAGCGAAGGACGGCCTGCTGTTGCACCGCAGCCAGGCGGCGCTCTTCGCCGGGCTCGCGCGCCGTCCGCGGGCGGGCAACCGCACGCAGGGCAAGGGTGCAGTCTCGCCCGAAACCGACCCGTACATCCCGATCCCCGCAAACTGCTTCGGCGCGAGTTGCCAGACGGCGATCCTGCCCGAATACAGCTTCGCCTCCTCCGATGTGCGAAAGGGCGACTTCGTTCAGCCCAACGAAGCCGTGCGCGACGAACATGCGGTGCTGCTCGGGAGCAACGGGCGACCGATACACGATCCGCAGTCGGGGCTGTTCTGTGCCTTCAATGCGGGGCCGGTCACGGTGACCATCAGCGCCGGCGGGCTCAGCTACGCGTTGCCCGTGACGATCCAGCAGGGCAGCGTGCGCAGACCGTGCGGAACGACCGAAACGGGGGAACCGCTCGCAACGACGTCCGCACCAGTCCCTCCGCCGGCGCCGGCCCCCTCGCCGGCTCCCACGGGCGCCGCGCCGGCGTCGCTGATCCCGCTCCCGCCCCCGCCGGTGACGCCCGTCCCGGCGCCGCATGTCGTCCCCCCTCCCGCGCGTCCGGCGCTCACGCCGTTCATCCCGATTCCCAGCACCACCGCGTCGCTGTTGTCGGTGGTGCCGCCGCCGCTGCCGACGCCTGCGCGACCGACCCCTCCGAGCGGGACCTCTCCCGTGACCCAGCCGGTGGAGGCGCCCGAACGCGAAGAAGACTCCGAAGAGGCCACCGAGTCGGTCGGCAACAACGCTGCGGCCTACCACGCCACCGATTACGAGCAGCCCGTCGGGTATTTGCTCGCGATCGTGTTCCTGGCCGCGCTCGCGGGTGCGTCGGCGCGGCGTCCGCGACGGGGACGCCGCGAGGTTCGGGTGGCGCCGGCCACGATCAGCGGGATGCGCTCGCAGCACCGCGCGAGCGATGAGCGGCGGTGGCGTCGATGAGCGAGGTGGCCTCGGCCGATGTCGCGCCTCGGTCGACGCTCACGCCGTCGATCAACGC
>FSYY01000165.1_pt1 | contig 15789 bp, 14 predicted proteins | sample 1638681 | NCBI WGS metagenome assembly FSYY01 (sample SAMEA3914813, study PRJEB12502) | metagenome | biome: forest; material: soil | place: Canada | collected 2011-07-07 | depth 0.3 m | reverse complement strand
TGGGGCGGGGGCCGCCGCGGCGGCACCCGCCCCGCGTGCCGCGGCTCGAGCCGCGTAGGAGCCCACATCGGCGTGCGCGGCGAGTGCCGCCGCGTCGGTACCGTCCTGCGGACAGGACGCGGTGCCGATCGCCACCGAGAACCCCGCCCGCCGGGCGCTCGGCAGCAAGTCCACCGCGCGTGTCAGCCGCTCGGCCAGACGTTCGGCGCCGGCGCGGTCGGTCTGCTCGACCAGCACCCAGTAGCGGCCGGGACGCTCGCGCGTGAATGGAGTCGCCCGCCCGTCCCCGTGGCCGCGGCCGCCCACCCCGCCTACCTCCTGCGGGGGCGAGGCCAGCTCGGCGCCCAGCGTGCGCTCGATCTCGCCCGTGAGCCGCGCGGCCTCCTCGGAGCGCTCCTGCGCTCGCAGCCGATCGAGCCCGACGATCTGCACGAGCAGCGCCGCGAACGGCGCACGCTCGAGCTCGTAGCGCTCGAGTAGATGGCCGATCGACCCGACCCACGCGGCCGGACCCTCCCCGCCACCACCGCGTTCGTCGCGGATCGCGATCTCGCGCGAATCCTGCCGCGGGGCCGACGCGGTGCGCAGCGAGGTCGTGTGGGCGGGCGCGGGGCTGTCGAGGAACTCGTCCACGATCACCGCGCCACCCCGTTGTGCTGAGGTGCCTGCGTCTGGATCTGCGGCGCGCAGCGCCTCCCCGGTGGCGAGGTCCGCCTCCTCGCCGTCGCCCGTCGGCCGCCCGGCTGCGGCAGGTTCGAGGCCGGCAACTGCCGCGGCGAGCGTCACCGCGCAGACCTGCGCGAGCCGGTCACACGCGTCGGACAACTGTCGAGCCGGGGGCTCGCGCAGCTCGGCGACGAGCGCTTCCCACAGCACGCCGCGCAGGCCCTCGAGCGCCTGCACCAGGTCCGCGGCGCCGCTCGCGCCCACGATCGCCGGCAACCGTCGCGCCGCGTCGGACTCGCGTCCGCCTCCGGCTCCCGCCGCAGCGAGGCCCGCGAGCTCCCCGTCCGACTCCATCGCATGGAGGACCTGCACGCAGATCGCCGGCCCGTCGAGCGCGATCTCCTCGAGCGGCACCTCGCCGATCCGCTCCAGCGGCCGTGCCAGCACCAGCGCGACCGCCCAGCGCCTCGCGAGCTCGCCTGCGCGCCCCGCGAGCGCGTCGATCGGCAGGTCGGCCAGCGGGCGCGCTCGCGGAGCGAGGTACATCGGGGGCTCTTGGCTCACAGCGTGTTGAATAGCACCACAGGGGGACGCGATCACCTCGCGCGGAGCCCGAGGATAGCCTGCACGTCCAGTGGGGAGCGCGCGGCTCATATGACGTTGGCCTGGATCGCGGGCGGCTTGGTGGTGCTGCTGCTCGCGGGCCTGCTCGGGCGGCGGCTGGCGAGCCGTTCCCGTCAAGCGCGCCACGGCCGGGAGCGCGCCACGATCAAGACGCTCAACGACTCGACCACCGTCGACGCCGCCAGCGGCGCCGTGCGCTCGGTGCAGCAGGCCGACCTGCTGATCGGGACCGATGCGCTGGCCGAGATCTGGACGCCCGCGCACCTCGAGCGCCTGGCGCGCACCTACTGGCGCTTTCTCACGCGCGTCACGCTCGGACTGATCCGCGTCCACTACACCGAAGGCGAGCGATCGGTCGTGCTGTTGCTGGCACCGCTGCGGCTGCTCACCTTCCACGCGCCCGAATACGAGATGGACGCGAGCCGCGGCCTCGTGCGCTGGCGGATCGCCCGCGGGCTGCTCGTGGCGCGACGCGGGCGCGACGGGGCCGGCTACCTGCAGATCGAGGTGCGGCGCCGCCCCGGCCAGGACCCCGACACGACCCAACTGCACGTGGAGGTGGCGGTGGTCAACTTCTATCCATCGATCTCGGGGCTCAGCCTGCGGCTCTACAACGCCACCCAGTCGCGCATCCACGTGATCATCACCTACGGGTTCCTGCGCTCGCTTGCGCGGCTGGACCTCGCCGAGTCCCGCGTCGGGCGCCTGGCGCCTCAGAGCTGAGCGTCCGCCGCCGCCGAGTCCTCGCTGCCTTCCCCGGACCCCGGTTCGGGCGCGATCACGCGCGCCGGCGCGCTCACCACCGTTGCGCCGGCGGGGACGTCCTTGACCACCACCGCTCCCGCGCCGATCCGCGCCCCCGCGCCGATCCGCAGATCACCCACGGCCGGGGAGATGATCACCGAGTTTGCGCCGATCTTGACGTCGTCCTCGATGATGATCCGCTGGGCGGAGTCCGAGGTGGCGCGCACGGCGATCGTGACGTTCTGCCAGATCTTCACCCGCTTTCCGATCACCACGTTGCTGTGGATCACGGTGCCGAAGCCGTGGTGCCCGAACTCGATGTCGGGGCTGAAGCTCGCCCCGGGAGCCAGGGAGTTGTGGTAGATCACCGAGTTGACTTTCTTGACGAGCAGCGCGAGCCGCCGGTGGCCGCGTCGTCGCAGCGCCGCGGAGATCTTCCACAGCCGCTCGGGCGTCATCAGTCGGAGCGGGTGGATGCGGCGAAGCGCTCGCCGCCCACCGCGCGGAGCTTGCTGCGGTCGTGGGTTGCCCTGATGCGCCGGATCGTCCCCGAGCGCGTGCGCATCACGAGCGATTCCGTCGTGGCTCCGCCCGCGCTCGGGTAGCGCACGCCCTGCAGCACGTCGCCGTCGGTGATCCCCGTGGCCGAGAAGAACACGTCCTCGCCCGCGACGAGGTCATCGCGATCGAGCACGCGCTCGAGGTCGTAGCCCGCCTCGCGCGCGGCGCTGCGCTCGTGTTCGTCGCGCGGCCACAGGCGCCCGAGCAGCTGGCCGCCGATGCACTTGACCGCCGCCGCCGAGATCACCCCCTCGGGCGTGCCGCCGATCCCCCACAGCAGGTCCACCGGCGAGCGCTCGGTCACCGCGAGTAGCGCCGCGGAGACGTCGCCGTGGGCGATCAGGCGCACACGCGCACCGGCCTCGCGAATCGCCGCGATCCCGCGCTCGTGGCGCGGGCGGTCGAGCACCACCACCATCACGTCGCCCACCGCACGGCCCTTGCGCTCGGCGATCAGGCGCATTGTCTCACCGAGCGGACGGTCGAGGTCGAGCAGGTCGGCGATCTCCGGGGCGCCCGCCATCTTCTCCATGTACACGCACGGCCCAGGGTCGAACATCGTCCCGCGTGCCGACAGCGCGATCACCGCGAGCGCGCTCGGCATGCCGTTCGCGGCGAGCGTGGTCCCCTCGAGCGGGTCGACCGCGATATCCACCTCCGGCGGGGAGCCGTCGCCGATCTGCTCGCCGTTGTAGAGCATCGGAGCCTCGTCCTTCTCGCCCTCGCCGATCACCACCAAGCCGTCCATCTGGATCGAGTGGAGCATGTAGCGCATCCCGTCCACCGCCGCCTGGTCAGCCGCCTCCTTGTCGCCGCGGCCGACGAGGGGGGCGGCCGCGAGCGCGGCCGCCTCGGTCACCCGCACGAGCTCCAGCGCGAGGTTGCGGTCGGGTAGCTGGTGTGTTGGAGCTGAGCTCACGGTCTCTCCTGAGGCGCGAGCAACCCGCGCCAAGCCTTCCTCTTCGCGTTCTGTGCGCGCTCGCCGCGCCCGCCGGTCCGTCCGCGTGTCACCTGAAACCTATATCAGCGCCCCGGCTACTACGATCGTGGCGTGAGCGCCACGAACCCCCTAGTCACGGCGCGCATCCCCACCGCACTCACGGCCGCCGTTGAGGAGCTCCTCGCGCTCTCGCGCAGCGACGCAGTGGGCGAGCGCCTGCGCCGCGGCGACGCCACGCTGTGGGCGCCCCCGGGCACGCCCGAGGTGGCCGACAGGCTCGGATGGCTGACGATCGCCGAGCGCATGACCGGCCAGCTCGAGGAGATCCTCTCCTTCGCAGAGGAGGTGCGCGAGCAGGGCTTCACCGACATCGTGCTGCTCGGGATGGGCGGCTCCTCGCTCGCGCCGGAGGTGCTCCGCCGCTCCTTCGGCCACCGCGCGGGAAGGCCCCGTATGCACGTACTCGACTCCACCGACGCCGCCGCCATCCGCGCCGTCGAGGGGGCCATCGAGCCCGCCCGCACGCTGTTCGTGGTCTCGTCGAAGTCGGGTGGAACGATCGAGCCGCTGTCGCTGTTCGCACACTTCCACGCGCTCGTGGGCACGGGCGCCAACTTCGTGGCCATCACCGACCCCGGCTCAGGCCTGCAGGCGCTCGCGAGCGAGCACGGCTTCCGGCGCACGTTCGCCGGAGACCCCAACATCGGCGGGCGCTACAGCGCCCTGTCGGCCTTCGGGATCGTGCCGGGGGCGCTGATGGGGGTGGATGTCCGCGGGCTGCTCGAGGGCGCCCCCGACGCATGGGAGACGAGCCTCGCCGAAGGCTCGGCCGAGCCGAGGCCCGAAGCCGCGGTGTGGCTCGGCGCGGCGCTGAGCGGCCTCGCGCGAGCCGGGCGGGACAAGCTCACGTTCGTGATCGCGGAGACGCTCCCGGGCCTCGGGCTGTGGCTTGAGCAGCTGGTGGCGGAGTCAACCGGGAAGCATTCGCGGGGGATACTGCCGGTCGCTGATGAGCCGCTTGCCGACCCCGCCGCGTATGGCTCTGACCGCGTATTCGCCTACCTCCCCGACCTCGGGGCGCCCGACCCCGCACAAGAGGCCGGGGTGCTCGCGCTCGCGGACGCAGGACACCCGCTGATCACGATCCCCACCACCGGTCCACGTGACCTGGGACGGATCTTCCTGCTCGCCGAGATCGCGGTGGCGGTCACCGGCTGGGGGCTTCGGATCAACCCCTTCGATCAGCCCAACGTCCAGCAGGCCAAGGACGCGACCAAGCGGGTGCTCGCCGAGTACGAGCAGCGCCGCGAGCTCCCGGCGCCCGCCCTCGCCGGCGCCGAGGCGCTGCGCGCACTGCTGCTCGGCGCAACGCCGGGCGAATACGTGGCGCTGATGGGCTACCTGCAGCCCGGCGACGCGTTCGATCAGGCCGTGGCGGAGCTGCGCCTGGCGGTGATGGGCTCCACGGGGGCGACCACCACGTTCGGGTACGGACCGCGCTTCCTGCACTCCACCGGCCAGTTCCACAAGGGCGGCCCGCCGAGCGGGCGCTTCCTGCAGCTGCTGCACGACGGCCCGCTCGACGTGGACATCCCGGGCGCCCCGTACACCTTCGACATCCTCAAGGAAGCCCAGGCGATCGGCGACCTCGAAACGCTCCACGGCCTCGAGCGCCCGGCCGAGCGCGTACGCCTGAGCGGAGATGACCCCAGCGCCGCGCTGCGGGCACTGACCGCGGAGGTCACCGCGCACAGCGCGGGCGGGCGGACGGACGCCGGCGCTGGCGCCGGCGAGGGCGCGGGTTCAAGTCAAGCGAGCCGGCGCTAGCCGGATCGAGGTGAGCTAGAGATGACGCAGATCGGTTTCGTCGGGCTGGGCAAGATGGGCGGAAACATGGTGCACCGCATCCGTCGCGACTCCGACCACGAGGTGGTGGCGTTCGACTTCGACGAGAAGGCCGTCAAGCAGGCGGTCAAACACGGCGCGGCGGGCGCAGGCTCCTTGAAGGAGCTCGTCAAGCAGCTGCAGGCGCCGCGCATGGTGTGGATCATGGTCCCCGCCGGCGCGCCCACCCAGCAGACGGTCGACAAGCTCGCGAAGCTGCTCGATCGCGGCGACATGATCATCGACGGCGGCAACTCGAAGTGGAGCGACGACAAGCGTCGCGCCGAGGCGCTCAGGCGCAGCGGCATCGAATACGCCGACGTTGGCGTATCGGGAGGCGTTTGGGGCCTCGAGGTGGGGTACTGCATGATGGTGGGCGGCCCGCAGAAAGCCGTGCGGCGGCTGGCCCCGATCCTCGATGTGCTCGCGCCGCCCACCAACGAGCAGAGCCGCGCGGCGATCGGCCCGCGCGGTTGGCTGCGCTTCGGCCCCTCCGGGGCAGGGCACTACGTGAAGATGGTCCACAACGGCATCGAGTACGGGCTGATGCAGGCCTACGCGGAGGGCTTCGACCTGTTCGACAAGTGCGAGTACGAGCTCGACAACGCCAAGATCGCCCATCTCTGGGGCCAGGGTTCGGTCGTGCGCTCGTGGCTGTGCGAACTGGCCGCGCGGGCGTTCGAGGCGGACGGCAACGACCTCGGCACGCTCGAGGGCTACACCGCGGACTCGGGTGAGGGACGGTGGACGATCGAGGACGCGACCGCACACGACGTGCCCACCCCCGTGATCACCGCCTCGCTGTACGCGCGCTTTCGCTCGCGCGGTAACGGCGACTTCGCCGATCGCGTGCTCGCCGCGCTGCGCAACCAGTTCGGCGGCCACCCTGTCAAGGCCGCTCCGCGCACCGAGACGCGGGCTGGGGCGAGGCGCAAGGCGAAGCGCGGGGGCGGCTGACGGTGGCCGTCGCCGCCCACCGGCCCGCCGAGACGCCCGAGGCGGAGAACCCGTTGACCGCCGGCCTCGAGCGGCTGCCGGTGGCGCCCACCACGCTCGTCATCTTCGGCGCCACCGGGGACCTCGCGCGGCGGAAACTGCTGCCGGCGCTCTACAACCTCGCCCACGACGGGGCGCTCCCCCAGCGCTTTCACCTGATCGGGGTCTCGCGCAAAGAAAAAGCGCACGAGGACTACCGCGCCGAGTGCGAGGAGGCGATCCGTCGCTTCTCGCGCCGCAAGCCAGATGAGGCGGTCCTGCGCGCCCTGCTCGAGAACGTCAAGTACGTCCCCGGGACATTCGACGAGCCGAGCGTGTACGAGAACCTCCGCAAGCTGCTCGACGAGTTCGAGCAGCAGGCCGGCGAGCCGCTCAACCGCGCCTTCTACCTATCCACCGCGCCGCAGTTCTTTCCCGTGATCGTCGAGCGGCTCGGCAGCTGCGAGCTGGCCCGCCACGAGGGCGCAGAGGTCCGCGCGATCATCGAGAAGCCGTTCGGCACGAGCCTCGAGGAGGCGCGCGAGCTCAACCGCCGCGTGCTCGCGATCTTCGATGAGACCCAGGTCTTCCGCATCGACCACTACCTGGGCAAGGAGACGGTCCAGAACATGATGGCGTTCCGGTTCGCCAACGGCATGTTCGAGCCGCTGTGGAACCGCAACTACATAGACAGCGTCCAGATCACCGCCGCGGAGGATCTCGGGATCGGCTCGCGCGCGGACTACTACGACCGCGCCGGCGCGCTGCGCGACCTGATCCAGAACCACATGCTGCAGCTGCTCTGCCACGTGGCGATGGAGCCACCCGTCAACTTCACCGCCGAAGAGGTGCGCAACGAGAAGGTGAAGGTCCTGCAGGCGGTCCCGCACCCCGCGGCACAGCAGGTCCCCGAGATCGCCGTGCGCGCACAGTACGCCGCCGGGAACTCGGGTGGCGAGGACGTTCCCGGGTATCTCGAAGAGCAGGGGGTCCCCGCCGACTCGACCACCGAGACCCACGTGGCGCTGCGCCTCGAGGTCGACAACTGGCGCTGGGCGGGGGTCCCGTTCTACCTGCGAACGGGCAAGCGCCTTGCGCGCAAGGTCACCGAGATCGCGGTCACGCTCAAGCCCGTCCCCCACCTCGCCTTCAGCCAGGACGGCTCGCTGGGGGTCGAACCCAACCAGCTCGTGCTCACGCTGCAGCCCAACGAGGGGGTCTCGTTGCGGCTCGGCGCGAAGATCCCCGGGACGCGCATGATCATCCGCACCGTGAACATGGAGTTCCTCTACGGCACCGCGTTCCTGTCGCAGTCGCCCGAGGCCTACGAGCGCCTGATAACCGACGCGATGCGGGGCGACGCGACGCTGTTCACGCGCAACGACGAGGTCGAGGCGCAGTGGCTGATCTGCGACCCGATCCTCAAAGCGTGGGAGCAGATGCCGGGGCCGCTGCCCACCTACAAGGCGGGCTCGCAGGGCCCCGCCGAGGCCGAGGCGATCCTGCGCGAGGGCGATCGCTGGCGCGCGATCTGATGACGGGCAGCGACGCCGTCTGGAGCGCACACGGGACGACGCCCGATGCGATCGAAGCGGCGCTGCGCGAACTGCTGGTGCAGCGCCACGCGGAGAACGAAAGCTACGTCCCCGCGCGCGTGCTCAACATGATCGCGTTCGTCGATCGCGAGTGGACGGGTGAGATCGCCAACCGACTGCGCGGGGTCGGGCGCTACCACGCCTCGCGCCTGGTGGTGCTCGCCTACGAGCCGCGCCGCGCCCGGCTCGACGCCCGCGTGATGATCGCCTCAGAAGGCGAGCCCGCGCCGGGGGAGGTCTCGCTGCTGCGCGAGACCGTGGTGGTCGAGCTCGGAGACCGCCACCTCGACGACCTGCTCACGATCGCCGATCCGCTGGTGGTGACCGACCTCTCAACGCTGTTGTGGTCACCACACGGCCACCACGAGATGATCGTCGAGCTGCTCCCGCTCGCGCAGTCGGTGCTGTTGGACTCGGTCGACGAGCCCGATACGCGCGAGGCGCTCGAGCGCGCGGGCGCGCTCGGCGAGGAGGTCTACGTTGTCGACCTCGCGTGGCTGCGCACTACCCCATGGCGCGAGCGCGTGGCCGCGATGTTCGACCCGGCGCCGATGCGCAGCGAGCTGCGCACGGTCACGAGCGTGACCGTTCGCCACCACCAGGAGTCGACCGTCGCGGCGCTGCTGCTGCTCGGCTGGCTCGCCTCGCGGCTGGGTTGGCGCGCGAGCCCGCTGCTCGGCGACCGGACGGGACTCGAAGGCAGGGCGCACGCCAGCCGTCAGGACGTGCGCCTGCGCCTGGAAGCGGCGCCCGAGCTGCTGGTGCGCGGCCTCGAGGGGGTCGCGATCGAAACCGCCTCCGGGCGCACCCTGCAGCTCGACCGCGGACCCGGCGGCCTGCGCGCGCGTGCGCGCGGCCCGCGCGGAACCGAACGCGAATGGACGATTCCGGGCGCCTCGCGCGGCGAGACGGGCGTGCTCGGCGAGGGCATCCGACAGGCTCTGCTGCGCGACCCCACCTACCGCCCCGCGCTGAAGGCCGCGCGGGCGATGCTCGCGTGACGCGCCTGACCACCTGCCCGGACGCCGAGGCGGTTGCCGCCCGCGCCGCGGTGCTCGTCGAGCGCGGGCTCGGACGCGCGCGCGAGGAGCGTGGCGAGGCACACATAGCTCTCAGCGGGGGCACCACACCCGGTCGCACGTTCGAGCTGCTAGCAGCCGGCGCTGCGGACTGGAGCGCGGTCGAGGTGTGGTTCGCCGATGAGCGTTGCGTCCCGCCCGAGGACGAGCAGAGCAACTACCGCCTGGCGGCCGAGAAGCTGCTCGAGCCGGTGGGCCTGCCCGCAGACCGGGTCCATCGCATGGAGGGCGAGCTCGGACCCGAGCTCGGGGCTCGCCGCTACGCGGCCGCCCTCGCCGAGCGGCTCGGGCGCGGCGCGGCCACCCCGCCGCCGCCGCTCGACCTCGTCCTGCTCGGGATCGGGCCCGACGGCCACATCGCCTCGCTGTTCCCCGGCTCGAGCACGCTCCGCGCGGGCGAGGACGCCCTGTGCCTCGGCGTCGAGGACTCCCCCAAGCCGCCCCCGCAGAGGCTCACGCTCAGCCTCGCCGTGCTGCGCGCCGCCCGCGGCTGCCTGCTGCTCGCGACCGGTCCGAGCAAGGCCGACGCGGTTGCCGCGATGCTCGGCCCGCCGACGCCGCACGTGCCCGCGAGCCTGCTGCGACGCGAGCGGCTCACGGTGATCGTCGACGACGCGGCCGCGCCGCCCCCACGGCCACGGTGAGCGCCGCCGCGCCCGGCCGGGACGGCGAGGTGGTGCTGGTGCGCCACGCCGAGACCGAGTGGAGCCTCGACGGCCGCCACACCGGCCTGACCGACATCCCCCTCACCGAGCGCGGGCGCGCCGCCGCCCGCGCGCTCGCTCCCCGCCTTGCCCTGAGGCATTTCGCCCTCGTGCTCGTGAGCCCCTCGCGCCGCGCGCGCGAAACGTGCGAGCTGTGCGGCTTGGGAGAGCTGGCGCAGGTGCGCGACGACCTGCACGAGTGGGACTACGGCGACTACGAGGGGCTCACCACCGCGCAGATACACGAGCGCCGCCCCGGCTGGAACCTGTGGCACGACGGATGCCCCCGCGGGGAGAGCGCCGCGCAGGTCGGCGCGCGCGCCGACCGCGTGATCGCCGAGCTGCACACAGTGGCCGCGGATGCGGCCGTGGTCTCTCACGGGCACATGCTGCGGGTGCTCGGCGCGCGCTGGATCGTCCTGGAGCCGAGCGCCGGCTCGAAGCTCGGCCTCAGCACCGGGGCGCTTTGCGTGCTCGGCCACGAGCGCGCCACCCCGATCCTCTCCCGCTGGAACGACACGGGGTCCGGCTAGCGCGGGGCGCTCGCGAGCCCTCCCGGCGCTCTCACCCAAACCCGTTCGCGGATGTGAAGCAGCGCGGCGCGCAGACGTTCTAGAGTGACCCCCTACAGCTCAGCTGTCGTGTCGCGTCCGACTCCGTGAAGACCACACCGCTTTCCCCAGCTACCGAGCAGGCGCTTCTCGCGATGGAAAGAGCCCGAGCGCGCACGCTCGCGCTGCTGGCGCCGATCCGCGATCAGGATCTCGAGCGCGTGCACTCGCCGATCATGAGCCCGCTTGCGTGGGACCTCGGCCACATCGCGGCCTACGAGGATCTATGGCTGGCCCACCGTCACGGCGGCATGGAGCTGCTGCACCCCGAGCTCGCAAGCCTGTACGACGCCTTCGAGACGCCCCGCGCGCTGCGCGGCGAGATCGAGGCGCTCGACCCGCCCGCGGCGCGCCTCTACATGGAGGAGGTGCGCGCACGCAGCTGCGAGGTGATCGCCGAGCGCGGCCTGGGAGACGGCGTGGTGTGCGAGATGGTGCTGCGCCACGAGCTCCAGCACTGCGAGACGATGCGCCAGACGATGGCCATCGCCGGGCTGCTCGCAGCGGACGAAGGAGCGCTCGCGCCGCTGCCCGGCACCGACGGCTGGCTCGCGCTACCCGCGGGCGAGTTCGCGATGGGCGCCCCGGCCGAGGGCTTCGCCTACGACAACGAGCGCCCGCGGCACGTGGTCGAGGTCCCCGCGTTCCGCATCGCGCGGCGGCCGGTCAGCAACGGGAGCTGGATGCACTTCAGCGAGGGCGGCGGCTACGAGCGACGCGAGTGGTGGTCGCGTGAGGGCTGGGCCTGGAAGCAGGAGTACGACATCACGCATCATCCTGCGATAGCCGTGGGCCACCCGGAGGCGGCCGTCTGCCACGTCTCCTGGTTCGAGGCCGAGGCCTTCGCCAGAGCGCAAGATGCGCGTCTGCCCACCGAGGCCGAGTGGGAGAGGGCCGTGACCTGGGACCGGGAGGCGGGGCAGGCGAGTGACGCAGCCCCACGCGCGTCCGGCGGCGCCGGATGCACAGCTGCTGTGGACCGCACGGGCGGACTGCTCGGGGCGGGCCAGGTGTGGGAATGGACGCAGACGCATTTCCACGGCTATCCGGGTTTCTCCGCCCACCCCTACCGCGAGTACTCCGAGGTCTTCTTCGGCGATCGCTACCGCGTTCTGCGCGGGAGCTCCTGGGCGACCGACCCGCGCGTGGCGAGCGTCAGGTTCCGCAACTGGGATCTGCCGCTGCGGCGCCAGATATTCGCCGGGCTGCGCCTGGCCGGGGAGGCGTGATGGAGCCCGGCACGCCCTCCGAGCCCGCCGAGCGGCTGGCGATCCGGATCGACTCGCACCTCGACGGGTCGGAGGAGCGCTCGCTCGCCGACGACGCCCTCGACGGCCTCACGCGCCCGTTCAAGGAGCTCCCACCCAAGCACTTCTACGACGCCCGCGGGGCGGAGCTGTTCGACCGCATCTGCGAGCTGCCCGAGTACTACCCCACGCGCGCCGAGCGCTCGATCCTCGAAGAACGCGCCACTGAGATTGCCGAGGTCACCGGCGCGGTCGAGCTCGTCGAGCTGGGGTCGGGCACCGCCGCCAAGACGCGCGTGCTGCTCGACGCGCTCCACGCGGCCGGCACGCTCGAGCGCTACGTGCCGGTGGACGTGACCGAGACGATGGTGCGCGAGTGCGCCGAGGAACTCGCCGAGGAGTACCCCGGCCTGCGCGTGCACGGCGTGATCGGCGACTTCGAGCGGCACCTCGAGCTGCTGCCGGCCGCCTTCGGACCGCGGATCGTCGCCTTTCTGGGGGGCACCATCGGCAACTTCCCGCCGGGCAGCCGCCGCCGCTTCCTGCGCAAGATCGCGAGGCTGCTCGGTCCCGATGATCACCTGCTGATGGGCACCGACCTGGTCAAGGACCCGCTGGTCCTGCAGGCCGCCTACGACGACTCGCAGGGAGTCACCGCGGAGTTCAACCGCAACGTGCTGCGCGTGCTCAACCGCGAGCTGCAGGCTGACTTCGACCCCGAGGACTTCGACCACGTCGCCCTGTTCGACGCCGAGCACGAGTGGATCGAGATGCGGCTGCGTGCCCGCCGCGAGCTAACCACGGTCGTTCACGGACTCGACCTCGCGGTGCACTTCGACGCCGGTGAGGAGCTGCGCACCGAGATCAGCGCGAAGTTCACCCCAGAGCGCGTCGAAGGCGACCTCAGCGCGGCGGGACTCGAGCTCGTGAGCTGGCTCACCGATCCCGAGGAGTTCTTCGCGCTGACGCTCTCGCGGCCGCGTTAGGATCTCGCGCGATGGAGATCGCCCGCTCATCCGCCCTCGTCGCAGGCGGCGCATCGGGGCTCGGGGAGGCCACCGTCCGCGAGCTGCACGGCCGCGGCGCGCTCGTCACGATCGCCGACGTCAACGCCGAGAAGGGCCAGGCGCTCGCCGCCGAGCTCGGGGCGCGCTTCCTCGCCTGCGACGTGCGCGAGGAGACGCAGGTTCAGGACGCCGTGGCGGCCGCAGCCGACGCCCCGGGAGGGCTGCGGATCGCCGTCTGCTGCGCGGGCACCGGCTGGGCGCAGAAGGTCGCCGGCTCCAAGGGCCCGCACCCGCTGCTCCCGTTCGAGACGATCATCCAGATCAACCTGATCGGCACCTTCAACGTGCTGCGGCTGTCCGCCACCGCGATGATCGGCCTCGAGGCGCGCGAGGATGGCGAACGTGGCGTGTGCATCAACACCGCCTCGATCGCCGCCTACGACGGCCAGGTCGGCCAGATCGCCTATTCGGCCTCAAAGGGAGGCGTAGTCGGTCTCACGCTCCCCGCCGCGCGCGACCTCGCGCAGTACGGCATCCGGGTCAACACGATCGCGCCCGGGCTGTTCGACACGCCACTGCTCGCCGCGTTGCCAGAGGACGCACGGCTCAAGCTGGGCGCGGGCGTCCCGTTCCCCCAGCGCCTCGGTCGCGCAGCCGAGTACGCCCAGCTCGCCTGCCAGATCGTCGAGAACCGCATGCTCAACGGCGAGACGATCCGCCTCGACGGCGCCCTGCGGATGCCGCCGCGCTGAGCGCTCGCCCTCGGAGCCCGGGCGGGAGGCAGAACGAGTGTCCGTTCGCGGGGGGTGATTGCAATGGCTATCACCGCTCATGAGACGGGACGGAGACCAGGTGTCCGTTGGCGGAAGGTGATTGCAATGGCTATCACCGCTCGTGCGGAGAAGCTCGGTAGGTGTGCGCTGCGCCCAGGATCGCCGGGCGCAGCACGAGCGTGGCCGCCCTCAGGCGGCCCCCATCAAGACGGCCTCAGTTGAGCCGCTCGACGAGCATCGCCATGCCCATCCCGCCGGCGGCGCACATCGACTCGATGCCGTAGGTCTTATCGAGCGTCTCGAGGTCGTTGAGCAGCGTCGTCATGATGCGCGCGCCCGTCATCCCGAACGGGTGCCCGAGGGCAATCGCACCGCCGAACGGGTTGAGCTTCTCGTCGTCGATGCCGAGGTCTTCCTTGCAGGGCACGATCTGCGCCGCGAACGCCTCGTTGATCTCGACCACGTCGATGTCGTCCATCGTCATGCCGGTCGCCTTGAGCAGTTTCTCGATCGCGGGGATCGGGCCGAGTCCCATGATCTCCGGCCGCAGACCTGCGACGGCGGAGGCGACGATCCGCGCGCGCGGTTTCAGTCCCGCCTCCTTGGCCTTCTCCTCGGACATGATCAGCAGAGCCGCCGCCCCGTCGTTCAGGGGACAGGCGTTACCGGCGGTCACCGTGCCGCCCTCCTTGAACACCGGCTGCAGAGCCGAGAGCTTCTCCATCGTGGTGCCGGCCCGCGGCCCGTCGTCCTTGCTGACGACGGTCTCAGCGACCTCGATCTCGTTGCCCTCCTTGTCGAGGTCCTTGTGCGCGGGGACCGTGACTGGGACGATCTCCCGGTCGAAATGCCCGCTGGCGACGGCATCCACGGCGCGCCCCTGGGAGATCACCGCCCATTCGTCCTGGGACTCGCGGCTGACGTTGCAGCGCTCGGCGACGTTCTCGGCCGTCATGCCCATCGGGATGTATACGTCGTATGCCGCGCCGTCCGAGCCGTCGACAGCGTGGTTGAACTCGAACGGCGCACCCGCGACGGCGCGCGAGACGGCCTCGACCCCCGCAGCGATGTAGGTGTCACCCTCGCCCGTCTTGATCGCGTGAAAGGCCATCCGCGCGGTCTGCAGCGAGGAGGCACAGAAGCGATTGACCGTCGTGGCTGGTACGTGGTGGTCGATGCCCGCGAGCAGGCCCGCGACGCGTCCCACGTTGTTGCCCTGCTCGCCCTCACAGAAGCCGCAGCCCATCATGATGTCCACGATCGAGCTCGGGTCGAGCTCCGGGTTGCGCGCGATCAACGCCCTCAGCGGGATCGCCGCGAGGTCGTCCGCGCGGACGCTCTTGAGGGATCCCTTGCCCGCACGGCCGATCGGCGTGCGGATTGCGTCGACGATCACTGCTTCGGGCATGACAGGGCTCTCTCCTTGGTAGTTGGGCGCGCCGCGAGACGTTCGTGGTGGGGCGCGGGCGCGCAATCCTATGGGAAAGCCAGGCCCACCGAGCCCCAGATCACAGATCCAGGCGGGAGACCCCGAGCTCGTCGAACCCCACGTGGTGGGCGAGCTCGTGGCGGACGGTGCGCGTGACCTGGTCGCGCAGCAGGTCGGCGTCGTGGCCGAAATCGCGCCTCAGCGTGTCGCGGAAGATCACGATCCGGTCATGGGTGTGTTCGCGCGTGGCGCCGTCGCCCTGATAGAGGCCGTACGCTCCCTCCCGACGGCCGCCGTCGGAGATCACCACCGCCACGTGCTCGAGCGCGTTGCGCAGCAGGTCCGGAAGGTCGTCGAGGGCATCGCGCACGAGCTCCTCGAAGTCCCGGTCATCGAGCGGATCGAGCTCCATGAACTCCTCTTCCCCGGGGTCCACCGCGAGCCCTTCGCGCGCAAGGCGCTCGGAGTGACGCACGATCTCCTCGAACTCCGACTCCGACTCGGGGTCCTTCCATCCCGCCATCCGCACCGCCACGAACGCCACGCTCCCCATCAGCGCCGCCGCCACGATCACCCCCAGCGCTACGTCCTCGAGGGCCCGCACGAGACCTATCGAGCTGAAGCCCTGTCCCACTACCAGCACTACCAGCCCCAGCGACATCGCCACGATCGCCGCCACGCCCACGCGCCGCAGCTGGTTAGAGGGGCTCGAGGAGGATGACCAGCGCATCAGCGGGTGCATGCTTCCTATTTGAGCGTGCGGGCGATCACGAGACGTTGGATCTCGTTCGTACCCTCATAGATCTGTGTGATCTTCGCGTCCCGCATCATCCGCTCGACGGGGTACTCCTTCACGTAACCGTAGCCGCCGAGCACCTGCACCGCCTCCACGGTCACCTCCATCGCGGTGTCGGAGCAGAACACCTTCGCCATCGAGGAGTACTTAGCCC
>FSYY01000021.1_pt1 | contig 16451 bp, 15 predicted proteins | sample 1638681 | NCBI WGS metagenome assembly FSYY01 (sample SAMEA3914813, study PRJEB12502) | metagenome | biome: forest; material: soil | place: Canada | collected 2011-07-07 | depth 0.3 m | reverse complement strand
GTGTGCAGGCGGTGCTCGTGGGCGAGTGGCTGATGCGCGCCGAGGATCCCGCCGCCGCGCTGCGCGATCTGCGGGCGCCCGAGCCCGGCGCGCGGACCCTTTAGATCGCCTTCATTGCCATCGACCATCCTGCCTGGCAATGAAACGAACATTCCTAATTCCATTCCTCGCCGCCCTGTTCGGGGGCGGCATCGTCGTGGCCGTGGTGGCCGCGGCCGGCGGTCTCGGTGGCGGAACCGCCACGACCGTCACCACCGTCGCGGCCCCGCTAGCGGCCCCGTCGAACGCCTCCACCCAGAGCGGCCTGCTCACTCCCCACCAGGTCTATGTGCGCGACGCTCCCGGCGTCGCATTCGTCACCTCCACGATCGTGCAGAAAGGCGAATCGCCCTTCGGCCTGTTCGGTGGCGGCGAAGCCCAACGCCAGGGCCAGGCCACCGGGTCCGGCATCGTGATCGACTCCAACGGCACGATCCTGACCAACTACCACGTGGTCGAGAACGCCATCAAGGTCACCGTGAGCCTCGAGAAAGGCAAGACGGTCGAAGCGCAGGTGGTGGGCAAGGATCCCTCCCACGACCTCGCCATCCTTCGCATCCACCCGGACGGCGTGACGCTGCACCCGCTCACGCTCGGCGACTCGAGCTCCGCGCAGGTGGGCGACCCCGTCTATGCGATCGGCAACCCCTTCGACCTCCAGCGCACGCTCACGACCGGGGTGATCTCGGCTCTCCAGCGCCAGATCACGGCGCCCAACGGCTTTGCCATCAGCAACGTGCTGCAGACCGACGCACCGATCAACCCGGGCAACTCGGGCGGACCGCTGCTCGATGCCTCCGGGCGCGTGATCGGCATCAACTCGCAGATCGCAACCGGCGGCAACGGCGGTGGCAGCGTTGGGATCGGGTTCGCCGTGCCGATCAACACGGCCAAGTCGGAGATCGCCCAGCTCGAGAAGGGCGGCACCCTACGCGGCGCCTATCTCGGCCTGACCTCGCTCACGATCGACGGCTCGCTGTCGGCGCTCAACCTCCCCGTCAAGAGCGGAGCGCTCGTGCAGACCGTTCAGAAGGGCACGGCCGCCGACAAGGCCGGAATCCACGGCGGGACGATCACCACCGAAAACGGGCAGGTCGCGGTGGGCGGCGACATCATCGTCTCGATCGACGGGAAACCGGTCAACAGCTCTGAAGAACTCGCAAATGCGATCGGCGCGAAGAGGGCCGGCGAAACGGTCAGCATCGGCCTGAAGCGGGCCAACGGGCAGGGCGGCTACGTGAGCAAGACGGTGAGCGTCACGCTCGGCAGCCGTCCGGACTCGGCGCCGGCCAACACGACGCCCGAAGGCTAGGCTCGTCCCCCAACGGTCGCCCGCTACCGTTGGGGGCATGCCCGCCGCCCCGCAGCGCCACGCATCCGACGCGCTCGCGCCGAGGTCTCTCGCAGGCGAGCCGGAGCCGCACCGCAAGGCGCCGCCGCGCGTGAAGATCTGCGGGATCACGAGCCTCGAGGACGCCGAGCTGGCGGCGCAGCTCGGCGCTTGGGCGCTCGGGATGATCTTCTACGACGCGAGCCCGCGACGCTGCTCACGCGAGCAGGCGGTCAGCATCGTCGCAGCGATGCGCCGGCGCGTGGAGCTGTGCGGGGTGTACGTGAACGCATCTCTCGATCAGATCGAGCGAGACGCCGACGAGCTCGGTCTCACGCTCGTCCAGCTACATGGCGAGGAGGGGCCGGCGTTCTGTGCGGAGGTCCGGCGTCGAACCGGAGCGCTCGTGATCAAGGCCGCGCAGGTCGCCGGGCCGGGCGACGTTCGCGAGCTCGAGCGCTTCCACGTCGACTACCACCTGCTCGACGCGCGCGCCCGCGCCAAACAGCGCCAGGGAATGCGCGGCGGCACCGGCGAGACCTTCGACTGGGGGCTCGTCGCCGGCCGCCGCTCAGCCGTCCCCTTGATCCTCAGTGGTGGGCTCAGCGCCGAGAACGTAGCGGAGGCGATCGCCGTCACCTCTCCCTACGCGGTCGACACCGCGAGCGGCACCGAGGCCGCGCCCGGCCACAAGGATCCGCAGCGGCTGCGCGACTTCTTCAGCGCGGTCGCGAGCACGGCCGACGAGGGCGCCCCCGGGCAGCCGGCAGCCGTCGAGCGCGCGGCCGGTGAGATCGGCCAGCCGGCGTGAGCATCCCCGCGGGGGAGCGGGCTGTCGAGCACCGCTTCGGCTCCTACGGAGGACAGTTCGTCCCGGAGACGCTGATGCCCGCGCTGGTGGAGCTCGAGCAGGCGTGGATCGCTGCCCGCGCGGACCCAGCGTACGTGACCGAGCTGCAGGAGCTGCTGCGCGACTTCGGCGGCCGGCCGACGCCCCTGTACCGCGCGCGCCGGCTCTCCGAGCGCCTCGGGCGGCCCGTCTACCTCAAGCGCGAGGACCTCAACCACACCGGCTCGCACAAGCTCAACAACGCGCTCGGCCAGGTCCTGCTCGCCCAGCGCATGGGCAAGACACGGATCATCGCCGAGACGGGCGCCGGTCAGCACGGGGTCGCCACGGCGACCGCCTGCGCCCTGCTGGGGCTCGAGTGCGTCGTGTACATGGGTGTGCAGGACACCCGCCGCCAGCGCCCAAACGTCCAGCGCATGGAGCTGCTCGGCGCGCGCGTCGAGCCGGTGGACGCGGGCGCGCAGACGCTCAAGGAGGCAACCTCGGCGGCGATCCGCGACTGGGTCACCAACGTCGGCAGAACCCACTACGTGATCGGCTCCGTCGTCGGCCCCGCGCCCTACCCGGCGTTAGTGAGAGACCTGCAGCGCGTGATCGGCGACGAGGCGCGAGCGCAGGTCCTCGAGCGCGAGGGGCGGCTCCCGGCGCGCGTGATCGCGTGCGTGGGCGGCGGCTCGAATGCGATCGGCATGTTCGCCGCGTTCATTCCCGACGAGCAGGTCGAGCTCGTCGGGGTCGAGGCCGCCGGCGAGGGGATCGACAGTGGCCGCCACGGCGCGCCGCTCACCGTCGGCGGGCGCGCTGGGATCCTGCACGGGTCGCGCTCGGCGATCATGCAGGACGAGGAGGGCCAGATCCTCGAGGCGCACTCGATCTCGGCCGGTTTGGACTATCCCGGCGCCGGGCCCGAGCACGCGCATCTACGCGACAGCGGGCGTGCTCGCTACGTCGCCGTCACCGATCGCGACGCGCTTGCCGCCTTCCGCGAGGTCACCCGGCTCGAGGGGATCATTCCGGCGCTCGAGACCGCCCACGCACTCGCCTGGACGCTCGCGCAGGCCGACGGCGAGCTCGACCTGGTGTGCCTCTCCGGGCGCGGCGACAAGGACCTCGCAGAGGTGCTCGGGGCGGCCGGCGCGTGAGCGCCACGGAGCCCAGCGGAATCGAGCGTATCGCGCGGGCATTCGAGTCCTCGGGCAAGCGCGCCGCGCTGATGCCCTACGTGATGGGCGGCTTTCCCACGCTCGCCGACTCGATCGAGATCGGTCAGGCGTGCGTGCAGGCGGGCGCCGACGTGATCGAGCTCGGCGTGCCCTACTCGGACCCGCTCGCCGACGGCCCGGTGATCCAGGCCGCGGGCACCCACGCGCTCGCGGCCGGCGCCAGCCTCACGGGCGTGCTCGAGGTGGCGCGTGCGCTCTCGGCGAGCATTCCGGTGGTACTCATGTGCTACGCCAACATGGTCTTCGCCCCCGGCGCCGAGGCGTTTCTCGAGCGCCTTGCACGCGCGGGTGCGTGCGGGCTGATCGTTCCCGACCTGCCCCAGGGGGAGGGGCCCGAGGTGCTCGCGGCGTGCGAGCAGCGTGGGGTCGCGCTCGTGCCACTCGTCGCCCCCACCACCACCGATGCGCGCCTGGCCGAGATCGGCGCGCGCGCGCAGGGGTTCCTGTACACCGTGTCCGTCGTGGGCACCACGGGCGAGCGTGGCGCGCTCGACCACGCTTTCGCGGAGGTGCTCGCGCGCGCCCGCGCGAGCACCTCCGTCCCCGTCGCGCTCGGATTCGGGATAAGCACCCCCGAGCAGGCTCGCTCCGCCGCCGACGCGGGCGCCGATGGGGTGATCGTGGGCACGCGCCTGGTGCGCGCCGCGGGCGAGTCCGACGATCCCGCCGGCGCGGTGGGGGAGCTGGTGAGCGAACTCGCCGCGGGCCTGACCGCGTCCCGCTAGGATTCCGCGCGCATGGGATTGATCCTCACCGTCACCGCGGGCCTGGTCGTCTGGATCGTGCTGTGGGCGCTCGGGGCCAAGGGCTTTGACGCGTTCCTGCTCGCCACGGCGATCATCCTCGTCGGTGCCTCGCTGAAGATCCTCTCCGGGTACCTTCCCGGGCGTCGCAGCTAACGCCCGGTGCTCGCGCGCTGGCTGGGCCTTCCCGCTATCGCCGCCGCGATCACCGCAGCCTCAGGCTGTGGCGGGACCGGCACGTCCACCGCCAACAGCGCGGTCGGCAGCCAGCTGGCGATCTACTCGAGCCTGCCGCTGCAGGGCCCCAACGCCGCCGTCTCCCAGCAGATCGTAAACGGCGAGAAGCTCGCCCTGTCCGACGTCGGCGGTCACGTGGGCCGCTTCAAAATCGGCTACGTCTCACTCGACGACTCCAGCCCGACCAGCGGCCAGTCGAGCCCGAGCGCGACCGCCACCGACGCGAAGACGGCCGCTCAGGACCCCGCCACCATCGCATACCTCGGCGAGTTCGACTCCGCCGCCACAGCGCTGTCGGTCACGCTCACGAACGCCGCCGGCATCCCCCAGGTGAGCCCCTCGAGCCCCTACGTGGGACTCACCCAGGCACTCGACGCGGGTCAGGATGAGCCCGCGCGCTTCTACCTGAGCGGGCACCACACGTTCGCCCGCCTGCAGCCGGGCGACCCCGTGGAGGCGGCCGCGCAGGTCCAGCTGATGCGCTCGCTCGGCATACACAGCGTCTACGTGCTCGACGACCGCGACCCCTTCCAGGCGCCGCTGGCGCAGATCCTGGCCAGCGACGCCACCCAGGCTGGGATCGCGGTCGCGGGTACCGACCACCTGTCAGTCACCGCCGGCGCGAACTACAGCGGCGAGGCCGAAAAGATCATCGAAAGCAAAGCTCAGGCGGTGTTGTTCTCCGGCCGCGGAGGCGCGGCCGCGGCGGCGCTCTGGAGCCAGCTGCACGCGGCCGCGCCGCATCTGTTGCTGCTCGGCGGAAGCGCCACGCTCGATGAAACGTTCACCGCCAACCTGGGATCCGCCGGTGCCGCCACCTACATGACCACGCCGCTGCTCGCCCTGGGTCTCTACCCGCCCGCCGCGCAGCGTGTGCTTCGCCTCTACCGCCGCGACTTCGGCAGCGAAGCGAACGCGTATGCGCTCTACGGCTACGAGGCGATGAGCGTCGTGCTGAGCGCCATCCGCCGCGCGGGCTCGCGCGGCAACGACCGCGCGGTCGTGCTCGCGCAGCTGCTCTCCACCCGCAATCGCGATTCGGTACTCGGGCGCTACTCGATCGAACCGGATGGCGAACCGACGTTCTCGCGCTACGGCGTCGACCGCGTGCTCGGCGGCCAGCCCGTCTTCTATCGCGCCATCGCCGTCAAGCGCTGAGCGTTGCTCAGCCGGCTGAGCCCTGCAGCCCCACGACGAGCTTGAACCGTTCGACTTCGCTCGCCAGCGCGTGGCCGCCGCCGTCGATCGATGTGACCGAGCGCAGGTAGGGCAGCAGCTTTGAGAGCGTGGGGTCTTCGGTGAGACCCACCCCTTCGAGCAGGCTCAGCAGCGTCGGGAGCTGGAACACGAGGCTCGGCTGCAGGCCTTCGCCGAGGGCGCTCGCGGCCGCGCTTCGGGCGGCCGCGGAGGCGAGCGTCGTGGCGGGGGCGAGCGCGGCGGTCACGGACGATTCGCCGAGGCCGAGCACGAACTTGGTGTGGCCGGCCGCGTCCCGGCCGTCGGCGATGTAGAGCACGAGCGGCAGCCCGGCAACCCTCGCGCCGAGCGCCGCGTCAGTACCGGGGATCGAGGCGGGCTGGATGCCGTCACCGGCCTGGCGCAGTCGTGCCGCGAGCTTCGACACGGCCGCGCGCGAGGCGGCGGGGTTCTTCGATTCGATCACGATCGCGCCGCGCAGTTCGAGCAGCCCCGAACCGCTGGCGAACAACGCGCCCGAGCCCATCCAGCTGGTGAAGTCCCGTCTGGCCTGAGCGCTGTCGGCCGCGAGCGCGCTCAGCGGAGCGAGCAGTCCTTCCAGAAGACCCTTCAGGCTGAGCGTGCCCGAGGCCGAGGCGCTGGGCGCGCCACCGGTGAGGGTGCTTCCGAGCGAGGCCAGTTCGCGCAAGCCCACGATGTCCTGGCCAAGGGTCGAGCCGAGGTGTGCCAGCCCGAGCGCCAGCCATGAGTCGCCGGGCAGTTCGGCAAGCTGCTGGGCGCCTTCGGCGCCCGAGGAGAGCAACCCGCCGGGAGTGCTCGTTCCGGCCGAAGTGCGCGCATCGACATACAGCGAGAGTGTTCCCTGGGCGGGAACCAGCGAGATGTTCGCCTCGCGCGATCCCGCAAGCAGCGCCAACAGACCCGAGGACCCCGTTTGGGAGGGGCCCGCCGCGCTGGCCGCCGGCGGGCCGTTCGGATTGGTGTAGAGATGTGCGAGCGCTCCGGAGGGCGCGGCGGCCACCAGCTTCGCGTAGCCAGACGCGTGTGCGAGCGCGGCCGCTCCAAGCGTGGTGTCGACCACGCCTCGCAACCCCGCTTCGCTGCCGATCACCGCGAAGCGAGCGACGAGGCCGAACGCCACGCCGCCCGAGGTGGTTCGGTAGGAGACCCCGCGATAGGTCGCGGCGGTGGCGCCCGCTCGCGTCGCCGCTGCTTCGAGGAAGGCGCGCGCCTTGCCCGTGTCGCGGGTGTCGAGCACGATCGCCCCCTGGGCGCGGTGCTTGCCGAACGGGAATGCCCCCGTGCTGCTGGAAGCGCCGAGCAGGCCCTGCTGCAGCAGCGGCAGCAGGGCCGAGGCGGCGCCGAGCGAGTCCAGGAACACGCCCGCGTGCGGACCGAGCCAGGGCGCCACGTCGCGCCCGAAGTCGAGCGGCGGGGAGCCGGGTGTCTGGATCGCCTGCAGCAGGCGCAGGTAGGGGTCCGCCTGATGGGTGAGCGCGCTCCCCGCCGCGAGCGCGCTGGACTTCTCGGAGCCTTCGGGGCGTACGTCCGCGCCGAGATAGAGCGGCGCGGTGGCGGGCACCACTCCCGCCGGGTCGGCGGTGTTGCCCGTGCTGGGGCTCGAGCCGCACGCTCCCAGCGCGAGCGCAAGCGCCGCCAGCGGCGTGGCCGCCGCGGTGCGCCAGGCCAGGGTGCCGCGCGGCCGGTCGCTGCTCGGGGCTCGGTGGACCGCCAAGGCGCTGATCCTATCCGCCGCCACCGGCGGATCGAGCCGTATGCGGGCGCGCCGGGAGCCCTCGGACGGGCGCGCGGGCAGCCTCGGGAGTTGCAAGTGCGCTGTCAGCCAGCGCATCTGCAAGCGCGTGTGCGCGCCGGGCGCGCACACGGGAGCCTCGCCCCCTGGCCCGGAAGTGGCACCAGTGCGCCGAATTTCCCCTCCGCGAGGTCGTTGGGAGGGGAGAGTGGGAGAACGTTGTGCCATTGGGGTTGCAAAGTGGGAGAGAGTGGGATATGTTCGCTCCCAGCGAGCCGGGGTGGAGGGGCTCCTCCCACTCCTCCTCCCCGGCTCGAATACAAGCTTCGGGAGTTCCCAGTGGTTCCCTTTCGTGGCACCTTCGACCATACGCTCGACGCGAAGAACCGCCTCACGGTGCCCGCCCGCTACCGCGCGGCGCTCGCCGAGGGGGTCGTCCTCGCGCAGCCGCTCGACCTCAAACCCTGCGTCGGGGTGTGGCGCGCCGAGGAGTACGACCGCTACACCCGGCGCACCGTCGAGGAGCTGCCCCCGCTCTCGCCCCGTCGTACGGAACTCGAACGCTTCGTCTACGGCAGCTCCCACGACGCCGAGCTCGACGCTGCCGGCCGGATCATGATCCCCAACTCCTTGCGCGAGGAAGCGAAGCTCGCAAAGGATGTGATCGTCGTCGGGGTCGGCGAGCGGCTCGAGCTGTGGGACAAGGCGACATGGAGCGAACATCGATCGACGCTGCTGAGCGGCGTCGCGGAGGTCACCGCGCGTGTCGACGACGTTGTTTGATCTGGTGATGGCCGAGAGTCGCGCAGCGGAGGGCTGCACGCCCGAGCTCGCGCGCCGGCGGCGAGGCTCGGGCGGCGCCGGGCGCGGCGCCGGCCGCGGCGGCCGCTCGCCCGCCGGCGGCTTCGAGACGGCCGCCGGGGCCTCGCACACACCTGTCCTCGCGGTCGAGCTGCTCGACCTGCTCGACCCTCAGGCGGGGCAGACCGCGATCGACTGCACCTTCGGCGACGGCGGGCACGCGCGCCTGGTGGCCGAGCGGCTGGGGCCCACCGGCACGCTCGTTGCGATCGATCGCGACCCGCTCGCCGAGGAGCGCTTCGCGACGCTCGCCACGCAGACCGCCTGCACGATGCGGTTCATCCGCGCCGGCTATGCCGAGGCGCTCGAGCTGCTCGCGCAGGAGGGGATGCGGGCGGACATGGCGTACTTCGACCTCGGGATGTCCTCGATGCAGGTCGACACGCGCGAGCGCGGATTCTCCTACTCCTACGACGCGCCCCTCGACATGCGCATGGACCCGACCCAGGAGCTCAGCGCGCGCGCGATCGTCGCCGAATGGGACGAGCGCCGGCTGGCACATGCCCTGCGCGACTACGGCGAGGAGCGCCACGCAGGCGCGATCGCCCGCGCGATCGTCAGGCGCCGGTCCAAGGCCCCGATCGAGACGACGCTCGAGCTGGTCGAGACGATCAACTCCGCCATCCCGGCTCCTGCCCGCTTTGGCGGCGGCCACCCGGCAAAGCGCTCCTTCCAAGGGCTCCGGATCGCTGTCAACGACGAGCTCGGACAGCTCGAGCGAGCGCTTCCGCTCGCATGGGCGTTGCTGCGCGAGGGGGGAGTGCTCGCAGGCATCTCCTTCCACTCGCTCGAGGACCGGCGCGTGAAGCACTTTCTCGGCGAGCGTGCGCGCGGCTGCATCTGCCCGCCCGATCTGCCCGTGTGCGCCTGCGGGCGCGAGCCGCAGGCGGCGCTGCTGAGCCGCCGCTCGATCGTGCCCTCGGCCGCCGAAGTCGCGCACAACCCTCGCGCCGGCTCGGCCCGCCTGCGCGCCGCGCGCAAGCTGAGCGATGAGCGGGCCGCGGAGGGAGTCTCGTGACGCCGCCCTCCGCCGCCGCCCAGGTCGCCCAGCCGCGCCCGACCGTGCCACGGCGAGCGCTCGCGCCGTCGCGGCCGCGGCGCGTATCCGGCCCCGCCCGTCCCGCGCCCGCCACACGGCCCGCGCGCCGCTCGGGAGGCACGGCCACACAGCACGATGGCGGACTCGCGCGCTCGCTCCCGGCTGCGATCGGCCGCCTCGCGCCCGATCGGCTGCTCGACCGTCTGATCGCGGGGAAGCTGTGGATCGCCGTCGTGGCCTTCGCCCTGATCGGCATCGTCACGCTCCAGCTGACCCTGCTCAAGCTCAACACGAGCATCGGCCACGCCCTCCAGCGCGAGGGCGCCCTGCAGAGGGCGAACGCCGCCCTCAGCATCGAAAACTCCGAATTGGCCGCCGGCGAACGGGTCGAGTCGAGCGCGGCCCAGCTGGGGATGCAGATAGTCCCTCCAGGCGCCCTCCGCTTCCTCACCGCGCGTCCCGGCGGCGACGCCGTGCACGCCTCGCACGCGCTCGCCACTCCCGTCCCTACGCAGACCACCGGCGCCGCAACCGAAGGATCGACCACCTCCGCGAGCAACGGCGCCGCCGGGACCACCGCCCCGTCCGCAAGCGGCGGCGAAACGCAGACCGCGGGCGGATCGGGCTCTGCGCAGACCGCGGGCACGGGCGCGGGCGCCACGGGCACGGCTACGAGCGCGGCCGGCTCCAGCGAAGCGGCGACGGGCGCGCCCAGCTCGACCTCCACGGGCAGCACGCCGTCTACGGGCGGCCCCTCCAGCGCCAGCAGCGGCGGCGCTGGCACCGAACCCCCCGCCTCGGGGGCCGCCACGTCGGCCGGCGGAACACAGTCTGCACCTACGGGATGAGCGGGTGAACGCTCTCCACCAACGCGTAGGCACCATCTTCATGCTGTTCTTCGTGCTGCTGGTGCTCGCCGCCGCGCGCACCGCATATCTGGGCGTCGTGCGGGGAAGCACGCTCCGCAAGGCCGCCAGCGATCAGCAGCTCACCGACGAGGTCGTCACCGCGCAGCGCGGGGCGATCACCGATCGCAACGGGGTCGAGCTGGCGATCTCCGAACCCGCGCGGGACGTCTCCGCCGATCCCTACCTGCTCAGCGACCCGCTCGCCGCCGCGCAGAAGCTCGCGCCGCTGCTCGGCCAGAGCGAAGCCAAGGTCCTGCACAAGCTCTCCCAACACACGGGCTTCGTGTACCTTGCGCGCGCGCTCCCGGGAGCGCAGGCGGACCGCATCCTCGCGCTGAAACTGCCCGGCGTGGCGGGCACGCCGGTGATGCGGCGGGTCTACCCGCGGGGCACGCTCGCCGCCCAGGTGATCGGCGTGGTCGGCACCGAAGGGACCGGCCTCACGGGCCTCGAGTACTCGCGCAACACCGTGCTGGGCGGGCGGTCGGGGAGACGGCGGGTGGTCAGTGACGCGATCGGTCAGCCGGTGTCGATCACCGAACCGCGCCCGGAGGTCCCCGGGGATGCGCTCTCGCTCACGCTGGACACGAACATCCAGCAGCGCTCCGAAGACGTGCTCGCGGCGGTCGCGCGCGTGTTCAACCCCAAAGACGCCACGGCGATCGTGATGGATCCGCGCAGCGGCGCGATCCTTGCGCTCGCCAACTGGCCGCAGGTCAACGCGAACTACCCCTCCAGCGCTCCCGCGGGCGCGTTCGCGGACCGAGCGGTGAGCTTCGACTACGAACCTGGGTCCACGTTCAAGTCGGTGGCGGTCTCCGGCGCCCTCCAGCAGGGCCTGATCACGCCCGACACGCCGTTCAACGTCCCATCGCAGATCCACGTGGCCGATCGCACGATCCACGATGACACCGAACACCCCGAAGAAACGCTCACCACCTCGCAGATCCTCGCCCGCTCGAGCAACGTGGGCGCGATCGAGATAGGCAAACTCCAGGGCGCGGAAGCCTTCAACGGGTGGGTCCATCGGTTCGGCTTCGGCACGCCTACCGGGGTCGACCTGCCGGGCGAGGAACGCGGGCTGACGCTCGCACTCGAACGCTACTCGGGGTCGTCCATGGGCAACCTCCCGATTGGGCAGGGCGAGCTCGTCACGCCGATGCAGATGGCCACCGCGTATTCCGCGATCGCCAACGGCGGCATCCTGCGGGCGCCCCACATCGTCGCCGCCGTGGGCGGCCGGCCCGTCTCCCCGCCGAGTGGCCACCGCATCATCTCCACCACCACCGCCTCGGAGCTGCGGCACATGCTCGAAGGTGTGCTCGCCCCCGGCGGGACCGCCAGCGAGGTCTCGATCCCTGGCTACCAGCTCGCCGGCAAGACGGGCACCGCCAGCAAGATCGACCCCACCACGGGCGAATACTCAAAGACCGCCTACGTCGCTTCGTTCATCGGCTTCGCCCCCGCGTCCGACCCGCGTCTGCTGTGCGCGGTCGTCGTGGATGAACCCCAGTCTGGCTCGATCTACGGTGGCGCCGTGGCGGCGCCGGCGTTCGGGCAGATCATGAGCTTCGCGCTCCCCTATCTGGGCATCGGACCCGGCTAGGCCTCGCGGCTCCGGCGGGGGCGGAAACTAGACTCAGGCCCATGGCCGTCCGGGAAATCGAGGAATGAGGCTCGAGCAGCTGACCGTTGCTCTCTCCCCCCGTGCGGAGGTCCACCTCGACCACGCGGCCGGGGCGGTGGAGATCGCCGGGCTCGCCTATGACAGCCGTGCGGTCCGGCCGGGCAGCCTGTTCTTCTGCGTGAGCGGCTTGCGCGCCGACGGGCACGCCTTCGCGCCGCAGGCCGTCGCCCACGGCGCGGCCGCACTCGTGGTCGAGCGCCCGCTTGGCCTCGGCGTTCCCGAGGTCCGCGTCGACTCCGCACGCGCCGCGATGGCGCCGATCGCCGCCCGCTTCTACGGCGAGCCCGCGCGCGAGCTGGCGGTGGTGGGGGTGACGGGCACCAACGGCAAGACAACCACGAGCTACCTCCTCCGCGCGCTGCTCGAGGCCAGCGGACGCCAGTGCGGGCTGCTCGGGACCGTCAAGTCGGTGATCGGCGGCCACGAGCGCGAGGTGGTGCGCACGACCCCCGAGGCGATCGACCTGCAGGCGGACCTCCGCGCGATGCTCGACGGAGGCGACCGAGCGTGCGTGATGGAGGTCTCATCGCACGCGCTCGAGCTCGGCCGGGCTGGCGCGATTCCGTTCGCCGCCGCGGTATTCACGAACCTCACCCAGGACCACCTCGACTTCCACCCGACGATGGAGCACTACTTCGCGGCCAAGCGCCTGCTGTTCCTGCCGGATCGCGAGGGCGAGCCGCCGGGCGTGAGCGTCGTCAACGTCGATGACCCCTACGGCGCGCGCCTCGCCCGTGACCTGCCCGCGGCGGTCACGTTCGCGGTCGAGGCGCCCGCGCACTACCGCGCGAGCGCCGTGCGGTGCGACTTCGAAGGCTGTCGCTTCACGCTCAGCACGCCCGCGGGAGCGCGCGAGGTCGCGTTGCCGATGCCCGGGCGCTTCAACGTCTCAAACGCGCTCGCGGCGGTGTCCACCGCGCACGCGCTCGGCAGTGAGCTCGATCTGCTCGTGGCCGCGCTCGAGCGCGGCGTGCGCGTACCCGGGCGCTTTGAGCCGGTCGACGCGGGCCAGGACTTCGCGGTGCTTGTCGACTACGCCCACACCCCCGATTCGCTGGAGAACGTGCTCGCAGCCGCGCGCGAGCTCGCCCGCCAGGGCGAGGGCGCCGCCGGCAGGGGCGCCGCCGGGGAGGGTCGCGTGATCTGCGTTTTCGGCGCGGGCGGCGACCGCGACCGCGGCAAGCGGCCGCAGATGGGGGAGATCGCCGCGCGGCTCGCCGACGTCGTGCTCGTCACCTCCGACAACCCGCGCTCGGAGGACCCCGAGCAGATCATCGCCGAGATCCTCGACGGCGCGCGCGCCGTCGAGGGAACCAATGGAGAGCCCCTGCCCGTCCACGTGCGCTCGCTCAGCGACCGGCGTGCGGCGATCGCGGAGGCGGTCGCCGCGGGCGCACGGGGCGACGTGGTTGTGATCGCCGGCAAGGGCCACGAGCAGGGGCAGGAGCTCGAGCAGGGGCGCAAGATCCCCTTCGACGACGTTTCCGTCGCGAGGGAGGCGCTCGAGGAGCGCCTGGCCGGAGGGCGGGGCGCGTGAGGGAATGGCAGGCCACGCGCCTCGCCCGCGCCGCGGGGGCCGCGCTGGTGCTCGCGCCGAGCTCCCACCGCGCGGGTCCCGCCGCCATCGCGACCGACTCGCGCGCGGTTGCCGGCGGCGAGCTGTTCGTCGGTCTGCCCGGCGCGCGCGCCGACGGCGGCGCCCACGCCGCGCAAGCGCTCGCCTGCGGCGCCTGGGGAGTGCTCGTCGCGCCCGAGCACGCCGCCGCGGCCGTCTCCGCCGCCGAGCCGCACGGCGCCGCCGTGCTCAGCCACCCCGATCCGCTCGCTGGGCTGCAGGCGCTTGCGCGCGCCTGGCGGGCCGAGCTAGGCGAGCGTGGGGCGAAGGTGGTGGCGATCACCGGCTCGACAGGCAAGACCTCGACCAAGGACATCCTCGCCGCGCTCCTCGGCGGACGGCTGCGCACCGCCGCAACGCCCGCCAACCTCAACACCGAGATCGGCCTGCCGCTGGCGATCCTTGCGGCTCCCGCCGACAGCGAGTGCCTGGTGCTCGAGCTGGCGATGCGCGGTCACGGCCAGATCGCCGAGCTCACCGAGCTCGCGCGTCCCGACGTGGGCGTGATCGTCAACGTCGGCCCGGCCCACCTCGAGCTGCTCGGCTCGTTGCAGGCGATCGCCGCCGCCAAGGCGGAGCTGCTCGCCGGACTGGCCCCCGGCGCGAGCGCTGTCGTCCCGGCAGGGGAGTCGCTGCTCGCGCCACATCTGCGCGAGGACCTCACCATGATCACCTTCGGCGAGGGCGGTGACGTCCAGCTCGCGGAGCGGCTCCCGGACGGGGGCGTGCGGATCACCCACGGTGAGAGCGCGATCGAGCTGCAGCCCTCCTTCACGTCTGCCCACCAGCTCACCAACCTGCTCGCCGCGGTGGCCGCCGCGCGGGCTCTCGGCGTCACGCCCGGCGGCCCGCTGCAGGTGCGCTTTTCCGCGCGCCGAGGCCAGCGCCTCGAGCTCCCCGGCGGCGCCGTTGTGATCGACGACTGCTACAACGCCAACCCGATGTCAATGCGCGCGGCCATCGACGACCTCGCCGCGACCGCGCCCGCGCGCGCCGTTGCGGTGCTCGGCGACATGCTCGAGCTGGGCCCCCAGGCACGCGCCCTGCATCGCGAGATAGGCGCCCACGCCCACCATCGCGGCGTCGGCCTGCTGGTCATGGTCGGACCGCTCGCCGCCGAGATGGCGAGCGGCTTCGCCGGCGAGTCGTACACGGTCCCCGATGCGGCTGCCGCCGCGGATCTCCTCCCGCGTCTGGTGCGCGAGGACGACACGATCCTCGTCAAGGCATCGCGCGGGGTCGGACTCGAGCGCGCGGTCGCCGCGCTCGCGGCCGCGGGTGGGGTCGATCGCGAGCACCCCGGCGGGCCCTCCGCGCCGTCCCCCAGCGCGGCCCCCGGGCGGCGCTGAATGGGCCGGATTCTCTTCGGGGGCACCGCCGCGCTGCTGATCTGCATCTTCCTCAGCCCCAAGTTCATCGAGTTCCTGCGCGCGCGCGAGTTCGGCCAGCACATCCGCGAGGACGGTCCCGCCGGCCACCACCAGAAGGCGGGCACGCCCACGATGGGCGGGGTCATCATCTTCATAGCCGTAGCCGCCTCGTTCTTGATCCTCACCAACTACGAATGGCGTTCGGTGGGGGTCTTCGGGGCCGCGATCGCGTGCGCACTGCTCGGCTTCGCCGACGACTACACGAAGCTCATCAAGCGGCGATCGCTCGGCCTGCGCGCACGGACGAAGCTGATCGTCACGCTCGCGATCTCGTTCGGGCTGTGGTACGTGGCCACCCAGAAGGCCCACCTGGCCCCCACGCTGATGTTCCGCTTCGTCGACTACCAGATAGACCTCAAATGGGTGTACCCGTTGATGATCTACCTCGTGGTCGCGGGCACCACGAGCGCGGTCAACCTCACCGACGGGCTCGACGGCCTCGCCGCCGGGTGTGCGGCGATCGTGCTGCTCGCCTACGTCGGCATCACGTTCCTCGTCGGCTCGAGCGACGCCGACATGTCGATGCTCGCCGGCTGCCTGGTGGGGGCCTGCATCGGGTTCCTCTGGTACAACGCCTTCCCCGCCACCGTGTTCATGGGCGACACGGGCTCGCTCGGGCTCGGCGGTGCGATTGCGGGCTTGGCGATCATGACCAAGACCGAGGTGCTCCTGATCCTGCTCGGGGGGATCTTCGTGATCGAGGCGCTGTCGGTGGTGATCCAGGTGATCTCCTTCCAGGTGACGCGCAAACGGGTGTTCCTGATGGCCCCGATCCACCACCACTTCGAGCTGAAGGCCTGGTCGGAGACGAAGATCATCCTGCGCTTCTGGATCGTCGCCGCGGTGTGCGGCGCGATCGGCTTCACGATCTACCGCCAGAGCCGCGGCATCTGAGGCTCCCCCCCGCGGCGGCGGTTGCTTGCCGCGGAACCGTGCTCCACTTCTCCCGCCGTGTCCGGTGTGCGCAATGGTTATACGGGCTTGCGTGAGTGGAGGCTTGCGCCCCTGGAGGCTTGCGCCCCGGGAGGCTTGCGCCCCGGGAGGCTTGCGCTCCGGGAGGCTTGCGCTCCGGGAGGCTTGCGCTCCGGGAGGCTCCCGCCCCGGGAGGCTTGCGGCCGCGGCGCTTCTGGCCGGGAGGCTTCGGCGGGGCAGCGTCGAAGTGAACCGGGATGCCATCAGCCGCAGCACGGCGCCGCCGACCCCCGGCGGCCGCTCACCCGCGCGCCGCGCCCAAGCGCAAGCGGCGCGGGGGCGCCGTGGCGGCGGGGCACTCGCTCGAGCACCGGATCCTGCTCACCGCCACGATGTGCCTGCTCGCCTACGGCGCGGTGATGGTGTACAGCGCCTCCTCGGCCACCACGCTGCTGCAGCACCGCGGCAATGGGAGCGCCTACCTGATCAAGTTCATCGTGTACGGCGCTCTCGGGCTCGTGGCGATGCGGGTGCTTGCGCGCGACGGGGTCGCCAAAGTGCAGGCGATCACCGCGCCGTAGGCGAGCAGGCACATCGTGGCGGTGAGCAGGATCCGGTGCTCGAGCG
>FSYY01000056.1_pt1 | contig 16853 bp, 17 predicted proteins | sample 1638681 | NCBI WGS metagenome assembly FSYY01 (sample SAMEA3914813, study PRJEB12502) | metagenome | biome: forest; material: soil | place: Canada | collected 2011-07-07 | depth 0.3 m | reverse complement strand
TGAACCACCGGCGCGGCGTCGGCGCTGTAACTCACGCCGCCACAGAGACAGCGACCGGTGATCGGCTTGGGCGTAGGACTCATGTCCGCGTGACGCTACACGAGACAGTTGCCGGGCGCGCGCGGGCGCGCGGCGCTGATCGAAACGACGACACCGGCGTGGGGCTGGATGCAGCCGGCCCGCCACGCCTGTAGCGCACCACTGCTCGAACAGGGAGAGGTCGAGTCGGCCGCCGCGGTGGTCGACCGCGGCTGCGAGGACGCGCGCTGTACGCTCGCAATGCGATCCTCAACGGATGGACATCGAACAGGCGATCCGCACCCGTCGCACCCACAAGGCCTTCGGCCCCAAGCCCGTCGAACGCAAGACCCTCGACGAACTGTTTGAGCTCGCGCGCTGGGCGCCCAACCATCACGGAACCAACCCCTGGCGCTTCCGCGTCCTTGGCCCTGGCGCGCTGGCGCGCCTCAAGCAGGCGGCAGGGACAGAGCATGCGGCAAAGCTCGACCGTGCGCCAACGCTGATCGTGGTCACCGCCGCGCTCATTGGCGACCCGCTCCAGGATGAGGAGGATCTACACGCCACCGCGATTGCCGCGTACATCGTCCTGCTCGCCGCCCACGCCCGAGGGTTCGCCGGCTACTGGCGGACACCAGCGGTCCTACGCACCCCAGAGGGCCGAACCGCCATTGGCCTAGCGCCCCAGGAGCACGTGCTTGGCCTCATCCATCTGGGTCCGCCACGCCAGCAAAGCGCCCCGCCCAAGCGGGAGGATCCAGGCGCTTACGTCGCCTACCTCGAGTGACCCCGGTCACGCGGTGGGGCGGGCGGGCTAGCAGCTGTCGGCTAGTGGATCTGCGGCCGCGGCAGCCGCGGTGCAGTCGACGACGTGGCTCGTCGTGGCCTGTGCGAGGAGCTGGTACAGCGTCTCGCGCTGGTCGGCGTCGAGGGCGCCGAGCACCTCGTCCTCGGCGGCCGCGAGCGCAGCCTCCGCCTCGGCCAGCCGCGTGGTTCCGTCGTCGGTCAGCTCGACGAAGTGCCGCCGGCGGTCCTCTGAGGAGCGGCGACGCAGGACCAGGCCTTCGGTCTCCAGTTCGTTGAGCAGCCCGATCAGGTTCGTGCGGTCGATCTGCAGCGCGGCAGCGAGCGCCTGCTGCGTGGGGCTTCCGTAGTCGCGCAGAACCGTAAGCGCCACGAGGTGGCGCGGGCGCAGGCCGATCGGCTCGAGTGCGCACTCCGCGCGCAGGCGCATCAAGCGCGCCAGGTGGTCGAGGAGCGCAGAGGAGCGGTGACGTGTCTGCGTGGAGGAGGCCATGCGCTCAGTCTAGGACACGCCGACCAACTTAGTGGTGTGCTACAACAGTGTTGTTATCAACAACCGAGTTGCAAAGGACGACACCATGGCCCACCTACTGCACATCGACTCGAGCATCCAGGGCGATCTCTCGGTCAGCCGTTCGCTGAGCGCGCGCGCGGCCGCCGCATGGCGCAAGGCCCACCCCGGCGGTACGGTCACCTACCGCGACATGGGCGCCGACCCAGTGCCACATCTGAACAGCGAGTCGGGGCGCGCGCGCATGGTGCCGCCCGAGCAGCACACACCCGCGCAGGCGGCCTCGTGGGAGCTCACCAAGCAGCTCATCGAGGAGGTGCTGGCGGCAGACACGATCTTGCTCGGACTGCCCCTGTACAACTTCGGCCCGCCAAGCAGCGTGAAGGCGTGGGTCGACCATCTCGTAGCTCCGGGACTGTCGGTCGACCCGGCAACGATGACGGGGATGCTCGGCGGACGGGACCTGCTCGTGCTGGCCGCCCGCGGGGGCGGCTACTCGCCCGGAACGCCTCGCGACGGATGGGACCACGCCGAACCGTGGCTGCCCCACGCTCTCAGTCTGACCGCGCTCGAGCCGCGCTTCATCACGGCCGAACTGACGCTCGCCGACAGCAACCCGAAGATGGCCGAGCTGAAGCCGCTCGCGGCCGAGAGTCTCGCTGCGGCACAGCGCGCGATCGACGCCCAATGGGCGCCAATCGCCGCGTAGCCGCCGAGTACGCGGGCGGCGCCGCGAAGACGCCGCCCGCAGCGGTCCACGACGGCGCCGAGGCCGTCGAGCTCGACCTCGCCGCTGTGGCCGACTCCGAGGAAGCCCCGGCGCTTGCGCCGTCAGGATCGCTCGGGGTGCTCGGGGTGCTCGGGGAGCAGCAGGTGCCCGTCGACCACCGCGGCCGCGAGGTCGATCAGCTTGCGGTTGGCCGTCCGCGACTGCGCCCGGAGCATCTCGAACGCGGCGTGCTCGTCGATCTTGTGTCGCTCCATCAGGATGCCCTTCGCGCGCTCGGTGAGCGCCCGGCGGCCGAACGCACCTTTCAGCTCGTGATACTCGGCGAAGCGACGCAGGACGATGTCGATCGCGCTCTGCCAGTCATCCACGTCGTTGTCGCTGATGTGCGCGAACACCCCCCGCTTGGCCGCCTCGTTGACGAACGCGGCGTCGGGCGCATGCAGGAGCGCGATCACCGGGCAGGCGGCCTCGCGCACGATCTTGTCGATCAGTTCGAGGGCATGCTCAGAGCTCTCGCCGAGGCCCACGAGCGCCACGTCGGGTCGCTCCCGCAGGGTCACGGCGGCGACGTCGTGGACGTCGATCTCGCGTGCGATCACCTCGTGGCCGAGTGCAACCACGATCGGCGCCACGAGCGCGAGGCGGTCCTTCCGCTCGTTGGCGATGAGCACACGCAGGTGCTCGGTTTCGCGATTGCGCACTGGCGACTCCAGAGGTTCAAAAGTGTAGTTCGCGATCGAGTTGGGTGGCGCTTGGTTGACAGCGCCGGAGGAGGGTGTATGGTCGTGTTGTCCGCTCCAGCTCTCGGCGGACCGTTTCCACCGGCTCCAACGCACGGCCGGCGTCAGGGTGTTGCCCGAAAATAGTGGGTGCTGCAGCGTGCGTGTCGGCGAGCAACCGGAGACTCAGAGGGAAGGCGCAGCGCGCTTCCGCGCGTGCGTTCGTCGGTCCCACGCACCGACGCGTTCGCATCCCCAGCCCGCCGGTACCGCCCGCTGGCGAGCGGTGCGACCGCGATGAGCGCCTCCTCGCGCGGAGGCGCGAACCCGAATGATCCTCGTACCCAACTGCGGCGAGCTAACGCGCTCGCCCTCCCACGTCCGACGGCCGCCCCCTCCTCAGCCGTCGACGAACGAGCGGTAGCCAGTCTCCGCCGCTCGCGCCACACCCGCGCATCTGTCCGCTCGGCTCCCCCAGCCGGGCGGGCAGGTCGCGCACCACTCCTCGGGCTCGTGGCCCGCTGGAAATCAATTCCTCTGCCCGACCGACGAGCCCGCGCTCGCCTCCAAGCGCGCTCGGAGGCGGCGAGGCAGATGCAGGGGGTCATGCGCATCAGGGCGGCCTCCCTGCCACCGGCGAGCGGCACGCATGACTGCAGGCCTGTGACCTCCGCGGCACTTGCGATCCCTCAACGAGACGAGCGCATGCAGTACATCTCAGAGCACCTCATCACTTGCATGCCCGGTCTCACACACCCGCGCGGGCACCGCTAGCGCGCGCCACCAACGCCGCCGGCCCCGCCGTCGGGCGGCCACCGGCCACCGCCCACCTCCGCCCGGGTGCGATCGACCCGTGCGCTCGCGACGGCCGAGCAACCCGATCGGCAAGACTTGGCCGGTGTCCCCCCGAGGCTCGACCGCCGCCACCCGCGCGATCCGCGCGGAGATTCGCGGATCCGTCCAGGGGGTGGGCTTCCGCGAAGCGACCAGACGCCGTGCCGAGGAGCTAGGCGTGTTCGGCTGGGTGCGCAACGCGGGGGCGGGGATCGTGAGGGTGCACGCGGAGGGCGCACCCGCGGCAGTCGAGGAGCTGCTCGCATGCCTGGCGGTGGGGCCGCCGGGCGCCGAGGTGGCGGACCTCGAGGTGGACGATGTACGGGTCGAGGGCCACGAGCAGTTCGCGATCCGCGGCGTGAGCGCGGGCATGTTCGTCGTCCAGGAGCACGCCGCTACGGCGCATCACTTCGACCTGCGCCTCGAGGTCGAGGGAGTGATGCGGTCGTGGGCGCTCCCAAAGGGCCCGTCGCTGGATCCCGCGGCCAAGCGTCTGGCGGTTCAGGTGCCCGACCATGCGGTCGCGCACAACGATTTTGAGGGCACGACCGATGGCGGCGGCGTGGTGATCTGGGATAGAGGCCACTACGAGCAGGGAGGGCGAGTGCCCTGGCCGCAGGCGCTCGACCGTGGTCACGCCGTGTTCGTGCTGCACGGCGAGAAGCTGCGCGGCGGCTTCGCGCTACAGCGCACGCGCGCAGGCGAGAAGCCGCAGTGGCTGCTGCTCAAGCGCCGTGACGAGGACGCACGCCCGGGCTCGGAGGTGACCGTCGAGCGGCCCGCGTCGGTGCTGAGCGGCCGAACGCTCGCCGAGCTACTGCTCGACGGCGAGTGAGCGCCCCCGCCGTAAATACCATTGCTACCACGCTCCGCGATCGCGAGCAACGCCACCCCCTCAACGGCGGCTCGACCGAGACACATTCAGGCGGGAGCGCCCTATGCGGCCTGGCCGGGCGCGGCGGAGGTGGAGGACTGGAGCGAAAGGCCGTCGAGCGCGAGCCGCTCGACGCCGCCGTCGGTGACGTGGATGACGCTGCTCGCGCCGTGGAGCTCGAGCAGGCTGGCGGCGGTGGCGGCGCGGGCGCCGCTCGAGCAGATGACGGCGATCGGCCGCTCTGGATCGAGGCCGGTGGGGATCGCGCGGATGTCGTGCCACGGGGTGAGGAGCGAGGAGGGAACGTGGCCGGCGTCCCACTCGTGGCGCTCGCGCACGTCGAGCAGCTGCACGCCGGGATCGCGGGCGAGCCGCCGCGGGAGCTCTGCCGCGCTCAGGCGCTCGGTGCGGGCGGCGGGATGTCGCTCCTGACGCCAGTTGGTCATCCCTCCCGCGAGCACCCCGGCGATGTTGCGGACCCCGACCGCGAGTGCGAGCCTCGCGGCGCGCCGTCCGTCGGCGTCGTCGCGGCCGATGAAGACGATCTCCCGATCGTGGTCTGCGAGCCACGCGAGCTTTGACCCGAACCCCGAGCTGAAGGACGGGATGCAGACCGAATGGTGGATGTGGACCTCGTCGAACTGCTGGTCGGTTCTCACGTCAACGAGCAGGGCGCCCTCCTCGCGCTTGAGGCGCACCTGTTCGGGATACAGCGCGGGGACCTCGACGCCGCTCGTGACCAGCGGCCCGCGGTTGAGCGCGACGATCTTCTCGAAGTTGGGCGGCTGTGGGCCGAGCGCGGCGACCGCGCGCGCGACGAACTCGCGCTCGTCGTGGATCGAGAGCGTGGGGTTGTGCTGCTTCTCGAAACCGATCGTGGTGCAGATCTTCATGTCCATCGCAGAGCCGCCGCACATCGATCCACCGAGGTGGGCGGGCCACACCTCGCAATCGTCCGGGAGCGTGAGCAGGCGCGTGTGCAGCGAACGGAAGATCTCACTCGCTCCGCTTTCGGCGTCGATCGCGAGGTCGCTTCGCGCGACGTCACCCACGAACAGGCTGTCGCCGCTGAGCAGCGCCCACGGCTCCGGGCCACGGCTCGTGTCGATCAGCAGGAAGGCCGTGTGCTCGGGGCGATGTCCGGGCGTGTGGAGCGCGCGCACGAGCACCGATCCGAGGCGCAGCTCCCAGCCGTCGTCGAACGGCTCGTGCGCGTAGCTGGGCTCGGCTGCGCGATGGATGTGGATACGCGCGCCGGTGGCGGCGACGAGGCGCCCGTGACCGGAGAGGTGGTCGGCGTGGTTGTGGGTCTCGAGCACGTGCTCGATGTTGACCGCGTGGTAGCGCGCCAGCTCGAGGTACTCGTCGATCTCGAAGCGCGGATCGACCACGGCCGCCGCGCCCGCGCGCTCATCGCCGATCAGATATGAGGCGCAGCCGAGGTCGTCGTGGGTGATCTGCCTGAAGAGCATCGCCTCGCCACGGCCGGACCGTCCCTCAGTGCGGCTCCGGGACGATCCTGATGTAGGGCTTGGGGCTCTTCCAGCCCTCGGGGTAGGCCTCTTTGGCCTGCTCGTCGGACACCGAACCGGCGATGATCACGTCCTCGCCCGGACGCCAGTTGACGGGCGTGGAGACCTTGTGAGCGGCGGTGAGCTGCAGCGAGTCGATCACCCGCAGGACCTCATCGAAGTTGCGCCCGGTGGTCATCGGATAGATCAGGATCAGCTTGATCTTCTTGTCCGGGCCGATCACGAACACGTTGCGAACCGTCTGGTTGTCCGCGGGCGTGCGCGAGGAGGGGTCGCCCGAGGTCTCGGCCGGGAGCATGCCGTACAGCTTGGATACGTTGAAGTCGGCGTCGGCAATGATGGGGTAGTTGGGCGCGTACCCCTGCGTCTCCTCGATATCGCGCGCCCATCGCTCGTGGTCCTCGGACGGGTCGACCGACAGACCGATGATCTTGACGTTCCGCCGGTCGAACTCCGGCTTGATCTTGGCCATGTAGCCGAGCTCGGTGGTGCACACGGGAGTGAAGTCCTTGGGATGGGAGAACAGCACCGCCCACGAGTCCCCGATCCAGTCGTGGAAGCTGATCCTTCCCTCCGTAGTCTCTGCCTCGAAGTCGGGTGCGACGTCGCCAAGGTGCAGGGTCATCGTGTGCTTCTCCTTTCGGGTCCACGCTCGCCGCGGCAGTGAGCCGCCCGGCCGGGAACTGATGCTAGTCGGTCTCGGCCGCCGTTCGGGACACCGGCGCCGCCGCAGCGCGCGGGGTGGGCGGGCCGACAGCAAGCGGTGCCGCGGCCGGGATCGACCGCGGCGCGGGCCGCCTGGCTAGTGTGGTTGACGGGTGCTCAGCGCGAGCCGCCGCGACGCATCCGCCGCTGCAGCAGGAGGATCGAGAGGCCGCCGCCCATCAGCACCAATCCGAGCGCGATGGTCGTGCGCAGGTCGAACCCGGTGAACGGGAGCGTCGCCTTTTCGGCTGTTGGCGCGGGCGAGCCGCTCGAGGGGCTCGGGGCTTTGGTGGGTTCTTCTTTGGTGGCCGGTTTTTCGGCTTCTTTGGAAGGCGAAGTGCCGGTGGTGGGCGTGGGCGTGGGCGTGGGCGTCGTCGGTGTCGTTTTCGGCGTGGTGGTGGGCGGGGGCGGGGGCGCCTGGTTGTAGCTCGAGGTGCCTTCCGCTGCGAGGGCGGCGCTCGGGACCAACAGCGCAAAGCCCATCACGAGCACGACCGGCACCGCGGCCAGGCCGCGCCGGATGCTCTTGGACCTACCCGCCTTCGGTGCTGCGTCTGCTGTCCGTGGCCTGCTCGAGGCCATGACGTCGGTCCGAGTCATGCCAACCTCCCATTGATGGTGATGTGAACGCTGAAGCCCACGTCGGGGCGATCCTCTTGCTGCTGCCGCGCGCCGAGTAGCACGGGGATCGTCTCAGGTTCGCCGTTTCCCGGCCGTGGCCTGCATCTTTAGGAACAAGGTGTATCACCATCGTCGGTCGGTAGCCGCGCGTAAGTCGTGGCTGAGCGGCTTGCATGCGCCCGCGAGCCGCTCACGCGAGCTGGACCCTGCCCTCGAGCGCGTCATCGGCGAGGCGCGCGCGAAGCACCTTCTTGTCGAACTTCCCCACGCTCGTCTTGGGTATCTCGTGCACGAACGCGAACTCGTCGGGTAGCCACCACTTGGCGACACGTCCGCGCAGGTGATCGAGCAGATCCTCGGCGCTCGCCTCGGAGCCCTCGCGCAGCACCACGCAACACAGCGGGCGCTCCGACCAGCGCTCGTCGGGCTTGGCGATGACCGCCGCCTCGACGACCTCCGGGTGCGACATCAGCTCGTTCTCGAGCTCGACCGAAGAGATCCACTCGCCGCCGGACTTGATCACGTCCTTGGCGCGGTCGGTGATCTGCACGAACGCGTTCTCGTCCACTGCCGCGATGTCGCCCGTGCGCAGCCAGCCCGAGTCGAACTTCTCGGCGGCGGAGCCGTCGCGGAAGTAGCTCGATGCGATCCAGGGTCCGCGCACCTCGATCTCGCCGGTCGACTCCCCATCCCACGGAACCTCCTCGCCATTGCCGCCGACGATCCGCAGCTCGACCCACGGGAGCGGGCGCCCCTGGCGAGCGCGGTCCTCCCAGTAGCCCTCGTCGTGCGCGCGCTCGCGCGGGCGCGAGTACGTCGCCACGGGGCTCGTCTCGGTCATCCCCCAGGCCTGGAAGATGCTGACCCCGTGGCGCTCCTCGAAGTCCTTCATCAGCTGCTTGGGCACCGCAGAGCCGCCACAGGCGGCATTCGTGAGCGAGCTCAGGTCGACCTCGGGATGCTCATCGGCGTAGCGGAGCAGGTCGGCGAAGATCGTGGGCACGCAGCCGAGCTGCGTGGGGCGCTCGGCCGCGATCAGCCTCGCCAGCGGCTCGGCGCCGAGATGGCGGTCCGGCAGGATCAGGTCGGCGCCCGCGAGCGCTGCGCCGTACGGCAGCCCCCAGGCGTTGGCGTGGAACATCGGCACGACCGCGAGCACCCGGTCGGCGCGAGAGAGCCCGTTGGCGTCGGTCATCAGCGTGGCGGAGGAGTGCAGGCTGATCGAGCGGTGCGAGTACAGCACGCCCTTGGGGTTGCCGGTCGTGCCGCTCGTGTAGCACAGCGCGGCCGCCTGGCGCTCGTCGAGCTCGGGGTAGTCGAAGGGACCCGGCCCGGCGCGCTCGAGCAGCTCCTCGTAGCGGAGCGCGTTCGGGAGCGAGCCCGCGTCCCCCTCGCCCATCACGACGAAATGCTCGACCCCCGTGAACGTGGGAGCGAGCTGCTCGAGCACCGGCACGAGCGAGTCGTCGACGAACACGACGCGGTCCTCGGCGTGGTTGACGATGTAGGTGAGCTGCTCGGCGAACAGGCGGATGTTGAGCGTGTGCAGCACCGCCCCGGTGCACGGGACGGCGAAGTACAGCTCGAGATGGGGCTGGTTGTTCCAGGCGAACGTCGCCACCCGGTCGCCCTGCTCGATCCCGAGGGCGGCGAGCGCGCGCGCCAGGCGATCGACGCGATCGGCGAGCTCGCTGTGGCTCACGCGTGTGACCGAGGAGCCGTCCGAGCTCAGCGTGACCACCTCGGCGCCGAGGTTGCACGAGCGCATCCTGCGGCGGATGTGGTTCAGCGTGAGCGGGAAGTCGTCCTGCATCAGGCCCTGCAGCTTGTCTGTCATCCCGTTCCTGCTCCCTCTCTCGGTCATCCCTGTGCGCTCCCTCCCTCGGTCATCCCCTGCCTGCTCCCTCCCGCGGCGCCAGCTGCGCGAGCTCATCGTAGATGCCGCGCGTTCGTTGGGCGATGTCCTCCCAGTCGAAGCGCAGCACGTGCTCGGAGGCCTCGGTGACGAGGCGGTCGCGCAGCTGATCGTCGACGAGCAGGCGCTCGATCATCACGCCGAGGTGCGCCGCGTCGCCGCCGTTGAAGCGCAGGCCCACGCGCTCACCCACCGGCACGACCTCGCGCAGCCCGCCCGTATCGGCGACGATGCAGGGACAGCCGGAGGCCATCGCCTCGAGCGCGACGAGGCCGAACGGCTCATAGATCGACGGAATCACGCACAGGTCGGCGATCCGGTAGAGCGAGTGCAGGACGTCGTCGCCGATCCAGCCGAGGAACGTGCCGTGCTCGGCCAGCCCCAGGCGCTCGGACTGCGCCTTCAGCTCCGCCTCGTGGGTGCCACTGCCGGCGACCAGGAAGCGGACGTTGCCGACCTTCGCGATCGCGCCCGGGAGCGCGTCCAGCGCGAGCTGGAAGCCCTTCTCGTACACCAGGCGCCCGACGAGCAGCACGAGCTTCTCGTGCGGCGCGGCGAACTCTCGGCGCAGCGCCTGGAGGCCGTCGATCGGGCGCAATTCGCTGGGATCGACCCCGTTGGGAATCACCGCCACGCGCCGCTCGTCGATGTCGAAGATGTCGGCGACGTGACCGCGCATGTAGTAGGAGCACACGATCACGGCGTCCGCGCGGTGGGCCATCCAGCGCTCGACCGCGTGGATGTGCGCCTGCGGCTCGTTGGCCACCCAGCCCTGGTGGCGACCGTGCTCGGTGGCGTGGATCGTGGTCACGTAGGGCACCCCTACGCGCTCGGCGAGGGTCGAGGACGCCTGTGCGACGAGCCAGTCGTGTCCGTGCACCAGATCGTATGAGTTCTCCTGGGCGAGCGCTTCACCCGCGGCGAGCATGTCGGCGTTCATCTGCTCGACCCATGCGACGAAGCGATCGAGGTCGCGCGGCCAGCTCGGCTCGCGCACGCGGTAGACGTTCACGCCGCAGCTCTCTTCCAGGCACGGATCGGGGTCGGGATCGGGCGACTGGCCGATCCGGCCCCGGCCGCGCGTGAGCACGTCGACCACGACCCCCTGGCGGACTAGCGCCTCGGCGAGCTTGCGGACATGGCGCGCGAGGCCCCCCTCGATCACGGGGGGGTACTCCCAGGAGAGGAGGAGCACGCGGCTGCTCACGCCCGGGACCCTACCTAGCCGGCGCGGCGGGCTCCCCTCCCGGGGCCGAGCGCCTGCGCGGACCGGGCGAATGGGCGATCATCTGCACATGGACAGCGCGCAGCCGGTGTTCTACTTCGCGGCGATGTCGCCGTACTCTTGGTTTGCGGCGGAGCGCATCGGCGCCCTGCTGCCCGAGGCGCGCTGGTGCGCGGTGACGGCGGCGTTCGTGTTCAAGGCCCACGATCGCACCTCGTGGGGGCTCACCGACGAGCGCGCACGCGGGATCGCAGATTGCGAGCAGCGCGCGGCCGAGCATGGCCTCGGGCCGATCTGCTGGCCGGATCCATGGCCGACGAACGATCTGCCGATCGCACGCGCGATGACGTTCGCCGACACCCTTGGCGCGCTGCGACCGTTCGCGCTCTCGGCCATGCGCCTGGAGTTCCGCGAGGGACGCGATCTGGCTCAGCGGGACGCCGTCCTGGAGGCTGGCGCACGCGCGGGACTCGACGCGGCCGAGCTGGCGGGTGCGATCGAGGACCCCTCGATCAAGCAGGCGCTCCGCCTAGCCACCGACGGGGCGGTCGCGCTGGGCGTGTTTGGGGTCCCGACCGTGCGCGTGCGCGAGGATCTGTTCTGGGGCGATGACCGGCTCGAGGACGCGCTCGATGCTCATCGAGCGCTGGTCAAAGGCTGAGCGCCACTAGGCGCCCGGGAGGCCATCGTCGATCGCGAGGTCGATCGACAGCTGGCGCGGGGAGGGGCGCAGCGGCTCGGGCGTCGGCCGGGGCCGGCCTCGCTTGCTCCAGTGCCCTATGACCTCGCGGCTGCGGCAGCTGTAGTGGTTGACGCGGCGATCTGTCGGCGCCAGCGCCAGCCCTCCCGGCACCGGTCCGGTGACGATCGCGTGGAAGCGGCGCCCCTTGTGGTCGACCTCGACGATGTCGCCGGTGTGGATGCCCTCGAGCCGCATGCCCGCATAACTCCATCAGGATCTGCCGCCCGAGGCGATCCCGCCGCGACGCGCCGCTGCGAGACCGCCCGGCGCGACTACGCTTTAGCCGTGCGCTGGCTGGTGGATGGCATGAACGTGATCGGCACGCGACCGGACGCGTGGTGGCAGGACCGCCACGCTGCGATGGTTCGGCTGGTGGACATGCTCGAGCGCTGGGCCGCCGCGAGCGGCGCGGAGGTGACGGTCGTGTTCGAGAAGCCCCCCTCGCCGCCGATCCGCTCCACCGTGATCGCGATCGCCCACGCCCCCAAGCCGCGGCGCGACTCCGCCGACGACGAGATCGTGAGGCTCCTGCTGGGCGACCCGAACCCGGGCGCCGTGCGGGTGGTGACCTCCGACAACTGGCTCAGCGACCGCGTCCACGCGGCGGGCGCGAGCGTCGAGCCGGCCTCGCCGTTCCGTGCGCTGATCGAACTCGAGCGATGATCCCCACCACGCGCTATGCCCACAGTGGCGAGGCGAGCATCGCCTACCAGGTGACGGGCGAAGGGGCACTCGACATGCTGTTCCTGCCGGGCTGGATCTCACAGGTCGAGCAGCTCTGGGAGGCGCCGGCGATGCGCCGCTATCTCGAGCGCCTGTCGGTGTTCAACCGCGTGATCCTGTTCGACCGCCGCGGAACGGGCCTGTCCGACAGGCTGCTCGAGGGCCAGACACTCGAGCAGGACGCCCAGGATGCGCTCGCAGTGCTCGATGCCGCCGGCAGCGAACGGGCCGCGCTGTTCGCCTACGGGCTCGGGGGCGCGGTGGCGGCCCACCTCGCGGCCGAGCACCCGCAGCGCGTGGGGGCGCTGATCATGTACTCGGCGGTCGCACGGACGGCCTGGGCGCCCGACTACGACTGGGCGCTCACTCGGGAGGAGCGCGGGGCGCTGATCGAGGCGAACGTGAACGGGTGGGGCGAGACCGAGAGCTCGGCGCTCGCGACGCTCGCGCCCTCGATCGCGGATGACCCCGCGATGCTCGGCTGGTTCGCGCGCATGCAGCGCCTAGCCGCCAGCCCGATGGAGGCGCGGCAGATGTTCAGGGCGATGGCCGACATCGACGTGCGCTCGACGCTGCCCCGCGTGAGCGTGCCGACGCTCGTGATGCATCGCAAGCAGGACGTCGCCTGGGATGTGCGCCACTCGCGCTACATCGCCGAGCAGATCCCCGGTGCGCGTTACGTGGAGCTCGACGGCGCCGACTCGCTGCCGTTCGTCGGCGACTCGGACGCGATCATCGAGGAGGTCGAGGAGTTCCTCACCGGCGGGCGCCTCGGCGGCGAGCTCGCCCGCGCGCTTCTGACGGTGATGTTCACCGACATCGTCGATGCGACGGTGCACGCGGCCCGGCTCGGCGACGGCCGCTGGCGCGACCTGCTGGCCCACCACGACGAGCGCGTCCGCGAGGAGCTCGCGCGGTACGGCGGCCGCGAGGTCAAGACGGTTGGGGACGGCTTCCTGGCGGTGTTCGACGGCCCCCCCACGCGCGGCCTGCGCTGCGCGCTGGCGATAACCAAGGTGGCGCGCGAGCTGGGGGTGGAGGTGCGCGTGGGGATGCACACCGGCGAGTGCGAGCTGATCGGGGAGGACGTGGGCGGCATGGCCGTGCACATCGCCTCGCGCGTCGGCGATCTGGCCGGGCCCGGCGAGGTCCTCACCTCGGGCACGGTCTACGGGACCGTGGTGGGCGGGCCGCTGCGCTTCGAGGATCGCGGGCTGCACGAGCTCAAGGGCGTGCCCGGTCGCTGGCCTGTGTTCGCCCTCTCCGACTGACCGCTCGACCAAACGGCGGCTATTCAGGAGGCGTTCAGGTGAGGTGTGGCACCTTCCCCGCCATGTCCAAGCGCACCCCTGCCCTCATGCTCCTGCCCGCGCTGCTTCTGCTCGCGGGCTGTGGAAGCAGCTCGAGCACGTCCTCCTCTCCCGCCTCGGGCGGGAGCGCAGGCTCCACCCAGGCGGCCACCTCCGGCGCCGCGCCCGAAAGCGGCGCGGTGCTCGCCGCCGACGCCAAATCGGCGGCCACCGGAGACATCCCCGACACGCAGAACTTCCTCACCCTGAGCGGCGCCAAGGCGCGCGTGTCGATGCTCTACCCGGAGGGCTGGACCGTGCAGGAAACGCCCTCCTCGGCATCGATCGTCGACAAGAACAACCTCGTGCGGATAAGCCTCTCGCCGGGACCGGCGCCGACGCCGACGGCGGTGGGGGCGCAGCTGGCCTCGCTTGCGCACTCCACGCCCGGCCTCAAAGCCGAAACGCCGCACACGATCACGCTGAAGAGCGGCCCCGCCGTGAAGGTCCTCTACTCGACCCTCAGCGCGCCCAACCCCGTGACCGGCAAGCAGGTGACCCTGATCGTCACCCGCTATGAGCTTGCGCACGGCGGCCGCGTGGCGACCGTCGACCTCGGCTCGCCCGTGGGGGTCGACAACGTGGACGCCTACCGGAAAATGATCGAAAGCTTCAAATGGCTGTAAAAAGCCTGTACGTCGAGCCGACCGACGACACCGAGGAGGTCCGCTGGGGCGCGCTCGAGTGCCACGACGTGTTCAAGATCTTCCGCTCGGGGCCGGTCGAGACGGTGGCGCTGCGGGGACTCGACCTGAGGGTTGAGCCGCGCGAACTCGTCGCCGTGCTGGGACCGTCCGGGTGCGGGAAGAGCACCCTGCTCGCGCTCGCCGCCGGCCTCGACGAGCCCTCCGCGGGGGAGCTGCGCGTGTGGGGGCGCTCGCTCGGGCGCCTCGAAGAGGCCGAGCTCGCCGCCTACCGCGCCCAGGATCTCGCGATCGTCTTTCAGAGCGACAACCTCTGGCCCGCGCTGTCCGCGCAGGAGAACGTGGCGATCTCGCTGCGCCTGGCCGGCCACGAGGATCCGGAGGGCGCGGCGGCCGAGAGCCTTGCGGCATTCGGGCTGGACCGGCGCGGCTCCCACCGCGCCGCCGCCCTGTCCGGCGGGGAGCAGCAGCGCGTGGCGATCGCCGCGGCGGCCGCCCGTCGCGCCAAGCTGGTGCTCGCCGACGAGCCCACGGGCGAGCTCGACAAGCACAACGAGGAGATCGTGCTCGAGGCGCTCGAAAAGCTGTGCCGCGAGTACGGATCCACGGTCGTCGTGGTCACCCACTCCGAGCGCGTGGCCGCCCGTGCCGAGCGCGTGATCGAGATGCGAGACGGAAAGGTAGCCACATGAGCACAACCACGAGCGCGGTAAGCGCACCCCCAGCCCTGATCGCCTGCGAGGGGATCTGCCTCGGCTATGGCGAGGGAGAGGCGCGGGTCACGGCCCTCCAGGATGTCGATCTCGCAGTTCAGCCGGGCGAGCGGCTTGCCCTGTGGGGCAGGTCGGGCTCGGGTAAGACCACCCTCCTGCATGTGCTGGGCGGGCTCGTCGTCCCCAATCAGGGACGCGTGATGTGGAAGGAAGAAGAGCTCTCCTCGCTCGACGACGCGGCACGCGGACGCGCCCGCGCACGTGGGATCGCGTATGTCTTCCAGGGCTCCAACTTGCTAACGCACTTCACCGCCTTCGAGAACGTGGCGTTCGCACGTGAAGCGAGCGCCGAGCGGGCCGGCTCGCGCCTGGACGGGCAATCGGACCACTCCACCGAGGACCTGCTCGAGCTCGTGGGGCTTGCGGCTAAGCTCGACGCGCTTCCCAGCGAGCTCTCCGGCGGCGAGGCGCAGCGCGTGGCGATCGCGCGCGCGCTCGCGCAGAACCCGGAGCTGCTGCTGTGCGACGAGCCCACAGGGCACCTCGACTCCGACACGGCCGAGCGGGTTCTCGATCTGATCGACGCGCTGCAGCGGGAGTTCTCCTTCGCGCTCGTCGTGGCCACCCACGATGCCGGCGTGGCCGGCCGCGCCGAACGCGTGGTCGAGCTGAGCGACGGCCGCGTCGTGGCAGTGACTAGCTCATGACGAGCGCGGTCCGGCTGGCGGTCTCCTGGCTGTTGCGCGCCCCCGGGCGCTCGCTGATCCGCGTGCTCGTGCTGGCCGCCTCGGTGGCGCTGCTCGGCGGCATGCTGCTGTTCGTGAGCAACTCCCTGCGCACGGTCGCCGGCAGCGCCGTGCGGCGCGTCCCGCTCGATCTGCAGGGCCCCGTCGCAAGCTATGAACAGGCGCGCGCGGTCGCTGCCGAAGTCTCCCGCCAGAGCGGCGTGGCGCAGGCCTCGGCCGCGGGCACCGCGCCGCTCGCGGGTGCCGAACACAGCGGCCCGGCCGGACTCACCGCCTCGGGGCCCGGTGGCGTGCTCGCCGTCCCGCTGGACTACGCCAACCACATCCATACCTACCGGCTGTTGCAGGGTGAAGTGCGCCCAGGTGCGGTCGTGCTCGACCAGCAGATGGCATCGACCCTTCAGGCTCACATCGGCGACCTCGTGACACTCAAGCCACCGGGCGGCGGCAAGCCTCAGAGCTACCCCGTCTCGGGCGTCGCGCTGATCACCGCGGGGGACATTCTCTTCCATCCGCTGAATCCGCTGACCGGCCCCGCCCCGGCCCAGCCGCCCGCCAACGTGGCGATCCTGGCGATCGACACGTTCGCCGCGACCTACGCCAAGGGCCTGCCGACGATCGCGGCCGCGAGCGTGGGCACAAACGCCCAGCCGGGTGCCCAGACGGGCGTGCAGTGGCAGGTGCAGACGCAGCTCGACCCTGTTGCGCTGAGCGGCGGCAGCCCCAGCTCGGCGCTCGAACGAGCCACCCAGACGCGTAACCGGATCGAGCGCGTGCTGCCCGGCCGCGTGCAGTTCGTGGACAACCTCTCGGACTCGCTCACGATCGCCGCGGGCGATGCGCTGTACGCCGAGACGCTCTACATCATGCTCGCCGTGCCGGGAGCCCTGATCGCGCTCGGCCTCGCCTACCTGGCCGCGCTCGGGACGGTCGAGCGCGACCGCCGCGACCTCGCCCTGCTGCGCGCTAGGGGCGCGCGCAGACGCGAGCTGCTCGTGCTTGCGGGTCTCGAGAGCCTGATCCTCGGCCTTGCCGCCGGCATTCTCGGCACAGCCGCTGCGTTCGCGGCCGTGTCGGCGCTCGTGAGCGGCGGCACACATGCGACGACGGGACGCGTACTCGTGATCGGCGCGATCTGCGTGCTACTGGCGAGCGCAGGAGCGGGTGCGGCCCGGATCGGCGCGAGCCTGTCCTCGCTGCGCATGAGCGTCGCCTCCGGCAGGCGCGGCACGCGACGCGAGACCAAGCCGCTGTGGCAGCGGCTGTATCTGGATCTTGTGTTCCTGCTGATCAGCGGCCTGATCTACTGGCTCACAGCCAGCACGGGCTTCTCGGCGGTCGTCAACCCCGACTCCAACCCCACGCTGTCGCTGTCGGTGTACATGTTCTTCGCGCCCGCGCTGCTGTGGCTGGGCACGACCCTGCTGCTCGTGCGGCTTCGCGGAGGC
>FSYY01000283.1_pt1 | contig 17206 bp, 15 predicted proteins | sample 1638681 | NCBI WGS metagenome assembly FSYY01 (sample SAMEA3914813, study PRJEB12502) | metagenome | biome: forest; material: soil | place: Canada | collected 2011-07-07 | depth 0.3 m | reverse complement strand
CGGTCTACCAGCAGTGGGCCTCGGCGCTGTCCGGGCTCACCGTCAACTACCAGGCCGTCGGCTCGGGCGCCGGCATCACCTCGGTCGAGGCCAAAACCGTCGACTTCGGAGCGAGCGACCCGCCGCTGAAACCGGCCGATGAAGAAGCGATCGCCAAGAACGGCTCGCCCGCCGTCCAGATACCGATGTTCCTCGGCGCGATCACCGTCTCCTACAACCTGCCCGGCGTGAAAACCGGGATGAAGCTCGACGGCAAGGCCGTGGCCGACATCTTCCTCGGCAAGGTCAAGACCTGGAACGACCCCGAGCTGACGGCGCTGAACCCCGGGCTCACGCTGCCGAGCACGCCGATCACGGTCATCCACCGCTCCGACTCCTCGGGAACCACCGCCGGGTTCACGAGCTACCTGGCCGCGGTCGACCCCGAATGGAAGAGCAAGGTGGGCGAAGGCAAGATCGTGCCGTGGCCCACGGGCACCGGCGCCAAGGGCAACGCGGGCGTTGCCGGCGGCATCCAGCAGACGGTCGGGGCGGTCGGCTACGTCGAGCAGGCCTACGCGCTCGCGCACGGCTTCAGCTACGCGGCGGTCAAGAACAAGGCCGGCCAGTTCATCGTCCCGTCGGTCGAATCGACCACGGCGGCCGGCGAAGGCGTCACGGTCCCCCCGAACCTCGGGATCCAGATCAAGAACCCGAGCTCGCCAAAGGCCTACCCGATCAGCTCGCAGACGTTCGTGATGGTCAACAAGGATCTCTGCAAGGCGGCCATCCCCGGCGGGGAAAGCGCGGCCAAGGGGGTCGTGAAGTTCCTCGAATACGGGCTCGGCCAGGGCCAGTCGATCCTCTCCCAGGCCGACTACGCGCCGCTACCGGCCGCGATCCTCGCGAAGTCCAAGGAAGCGGTCGCCGGCCTGCAGTGCAACGGCACCTCGCTGAGCGGCTGAGGCCGGCGGCGTCGCGGCCCCCGATCGGATAGACAACGGGCTGTGGCGGCGGCATCGATTCCAGGCGGCGGGCGCTCGATCCTCGGGCGCTCGCCACTGGCCCGTCTGCCCGACAGGGTGCTGAAGTACGGCCTGACGGTCCTCGCAGCGCTGATCCTCGCGCTGATCGTGTTCTTCTTCATCCGCCTCGTGGGAGAGGCGAAACCCGCGTTCAGCCGCTTCGGCGTGCTCGGGTTCACGTTCGACAACAACTGGAACGCCAGCGCGGAACAGTTCGGCGCGCTCCCGCTCGTGCTGGGGACGCTGATCACCTCCGCCCTCGCCCTGATGATCGGGGTGCCGGTGGCGGTCGCGACCGCGATCTACGCCACAGAGCTGTGCCCGCTGCGCCTGCGCACGCCGCTCACCGTGCTGGTCGAGCTGCTGGCAGCGGTGCCCTCGGTCGTGTACGGCCTGTGGGGCATCTTCTTCCTCGCGCCCAAGCTGCAGCCGGCCGAGCAGTGGTTCGCCGACCGGCTGTCGTTCGTGCCCTTCATCGGAGGGGGGGTCGTGACCATCCCCAACTACTTCGTGACCGGCCTCGTGCTCGCGATCATGATCCTGCCGATCGTCAGCGCGATCAGCCGCGAGGTCCTGGCGACGGTTCCCGCCGACCACAAGGAGGCGGCGCTCGGGCTCGGGGCAACACGCTGGGAGATGCTGCGAATCGCGGTGCTGCCCTACTGCCGCGGCGGCATCGTCGGAGGCGCGATGCTCGGCCTCGGGCGCGCGCTCGGCGAGACGATCGCGGTCACGATCCTGATCGGCAACGCGCCCAAGCTCGGCAGCCACCTGTTCAGCCAGGGCTACAGCCTCGCCGCGGTGATCGCCAACGAGTTCGGCGAGGCGCAGGGGCTGCATCGCTCGGCGCTGTTCGCGGCAGCGCTCGTGCTGTTCGTGCTGACGCTGCTCGTCAACGGCCTCGCGCGCTTCTTCGTGGTGCGCGCGGGACGGGGCGGCGCACCCACCGCACCGCAGAGCAACGCTCCGCTGCCGCCCGCTGTCCGCATCGCCGATACGGCGGCGGGAGCATGAGCACGCCCGCCTCGGTCACGCCGCCGATCGCGTTGAGGGCGGTCAGCCCCGCCCGCCGGCGCCGGGACGCGACCGCACGCGCCACGATCCTCGCAGCCACGGTGATCGCGCTCATACCGCTGGTGCTGATCGTCTACTACCTGCTCAAGCAGGGCCTCGGGGCGTGGAGCACGAGCTTCTTCACGTCGGACCCGACGGGCAACACGTTCTTCAAGAACTCGACCATCGGTGGCGTCAAGAGCGCGCTGCTCGGCAGCATCGAGATGGTCGCACTCGCCTCCGCGATCTCGGTGCCGATCGGCGTCGGCGTGGCCGTTTGGCTCGTGGAGTACGGGCGCGAGAGCTGGTTCGCGCGCACGGTGCGCTTCTTCGTGGACGTGCTCACGGGCGTGCCCTCGATCGTGTTCGGGCTGTTCATCTACATCGTGCTCGTCGTCGGTATTCACGGCACCTTCGCCGGCTACAAGGGGTCGCTGGCGCTGGCTCTGCTGATGCTGCCGGTCGTGGTCCGCTCGGGCGAGATCGTGCTGCTGCTGGTCCCGTCCGGGCTGCGCGAGTCCGCGCTCGCGCTCGGCGCGCCACGTTGGCGGATGATCGCGCGGATCGTGCTGCCCACCGCGCTGCCGGGAATCGTGACCGGCGTGCTGCTCGCGATCGCGCGTGCCGCCGGCGAGACCGCGCCGCTCCTGTTCACCTCCGGAGCCACGTTCAAGACCAACACGGACCTGAACCAGTTCATGAACTCGCTGCCTGTGCAAATCTACAGCGACATCACCAACCCGACCACGGCCGTCGTGGACCGTGCCTGGGGCACGGCGCTCGCGCTGGTCACACTGATCCTCCTGCTCAATGTCATCGCCCGCCTCATCTCGCGAAGGAGTCGCCTTGCATGAGGCCTCCACGACCTTCCCTGAGCGTGGCTGACGTGGAGCCCGATGCCCAGCGTGGGCTCGAGCAGCCGCAGCCGGCCCCCATCGCGGGCCGCGTGGGCGCCGCCGAGGGCGGCGCGGCGCCGGCCGGCGCTCCGCAGCCGGGAACCGCCACCGCCACGCCCGTGCCGGGTAAGGCCGGCCTGAGCGTCAAGCTCGAGCAGCTGCGGGCCTTCTACGGCTCCGCCGAACAGCTGCGCGGGATCGACCTCGAATTCAAGCCCAACGAGGTGACCGCGATCATCGGGCCCTCGGGTTGCGGCAAGTCGACGATGATCCGCTGCATCAACCGCATGCACGAGGAGATCCCCGGCGCACACGCCGAGGGCCAAGTCCTGCTCGATGGGTTCGACGTGTACGACGCCACGGTCGACGTGGTGGCCGTTCGCCGCGCGATCGGCATGGTCTTCCAGAAGCCCAACCCGTTCCCGACGATGTCGATCTTCGACAACGTCGCCTCGGGCCTGCGCCTCAGCGGCGACCGCCGCGGGGACCTGCGCGCGAAGGTCGAGGCGGCGCTCCGCAGCGCCGGGCTGTGGGAGGAGGTGAGCGAGCGCCTCAGCGAGCCGGGAGCCGGCCTCTCGGGAGGTCAGCAGCAGCGGCTGTGCATCGCCCGCTCGCTCGCGGTCGACCCCGAGGTGATCCTGATGGACGAGCCGTGCTCGGCGCTCGACCCGATCGCGACGCTCAGGATCGAGGAACTGATCGAGCAGCTCAAGACGCGCGTGACGATCGTGATCGTCACCCACAACATGCAGCAGGCGGCGCGGGTTGCCGACCGCACAGCGTTCATGCTCGACGGCCAGCTCGTCGAGGTGGGCCCGACCAAACACATCTTCACGACGCCGAGCGACCCGCGAACCGAGGAATATGTCACCGGCAAGTTCGGCTAGCGGCGAAGGCGCTCCCACGGTTCAGCTGGCCGGCGACGCTCCCGGGCACGCGCAGGGGCGGGCACACTTCCAGGAGCAGCTCAAGGACCTCGAAGCCAACGCGCTCGGCGGCCTCGACCTGATCGTCGAGCAGCTCGACCGCGTGCTCGAGGCGCTCGCCCACCAGGACGTCGAGCTCGCCCAGATGGTGATCGCCGACGACGACCGCGTGGACGGCCGCTACCTGGAGGTCCACCAGGGGATCCTCTCGCTGCTCGCGCTGCAGGCGCCAGTGGCGGGCGACCTGCGGCTCGTGGCAGCGCTGCTGCACATGATCAAGCACATCGAGCGCATGGGCGACCAGTGCGTGAACATCGCCAAGCTGATCCCGCTCTCGGGGCACGAGCCGCCCGTGCGGCCCGAGGTGCTGCAGGCGCTCGCCAAGATGGGCGCCTTCGCCCGCTCGGAGGTCGTGCAGGCCAAGGCGGCGTTCGCGGGCCGCGACATCGGCCTGGCCCAGGACCTCGTGCGCCAGGACAGGGAGATCAACCGTCTGAACCGCGAGATCTTCCGACTCGCGATCGAGGTCGGCGAGGACCCCGACACGCGCGAGTGGGCGATGCACATGATCCTGGTCGCCCGCGCGCTCGAGCGAATCGGCGACAACGCGGTGGACATCGGCGAGCAGGTCGCGTTCGTGGTCACCGGGCTGTTCCGCGAGTTCACCGACTCCTCGCACCCCCCCGGCTCGCCCCCCGACGCCGCACCCGACGGAGCGCCCGAGTCGCTGTGAGGGGCGAACGGCCGCAAACAGCGCTCACGGCCCTGTGAAGAAGCTGTGACCATCGCTTGCGGATCGGCCAGCTGACCAGTTCATCGCATACACTCCGGCTCGATGACGGCAAGCGTGCGCGCCGAGGACGGGGGGCTCTCATCGACGGCTCCGGACGGCTCGGCCTCCCCTTCGGCATCCTTGCGGATCGCGGTCCTCGACCGTGACAGCGGCTTCATCCAGGTCCTGAGCAAGCGGTTGGACCGGCTCGCCTGGGAGCACCGGGTGCTCGCGAGCCCCGTTCCCACCGAGGCGGTCGTCGCGATGCGCCTGAGCGCGGTGGTGGTCGACCTGGCCGTCCTCGGGCCACAGGCGTGGACGTGGCTCGAGCGCCTGTGCACGGCCCTGCCCGACCTCGGCATCGTCGTCTGCACGGGCCCGTCCACGGTCGCACAGCGCGTGCGTGGCCTGCGCCTCGGGGCGGACGACTGGATCACCAAGCCGTGCCATCCCGAGGAAGTGATCGCGCGCGTTCAAAGCGTGGTGCGCCGCCGCCGCCGCAGCGCCGGGCGCGCCGAGGCCAAGCCGGTGAGCGCGGGCGAGGTCGTGATCCGCTCCGATCGCTTCCAGGCATTCGTGGGCGATGAGAGCATCGACCTCACCAGGCGCGAGTTCGAGCTGATCGAGCTGCTGGCCGCCGCCGAGGGGCGCGTGCTCGAGCGCGAGGAGATCTACTCTCGGCTGTGGGGCTACACGATGGTCCGCGGCGACCGCTCGGTGGACGTGTTCGTGCGCAAGCTCCGCCAGAAGCTCGAGAAGGCCTCGCCCAACTGGCGCTACATCCACACCCACTTCGGCATCGGCTATCGCTTCGCGGCCGAATCGCTCGAGGTCGTGGACCCCAGAGAGGTGCCCTCCTCACTTCCCGTCGACTGGGACACCGGCGATCAGGGCAAGCTCGCGCGGCCGCAGGAGAGCCACGAGCTCACCGCGCGTCCGCTCTAGCCGCATTACCGCCACTCCCCCCTTCTTCAGGTCGACCGACCCTCCGCTGAGCTCGGCGACCAGCCGTGACAGGTCGGGCTCGTGCCCGACGAGCAGCACCTGAGCGTCGGCCGCGGTGCGCGCGAGCGCCTCGCGGGCGTCTGGCGCCCGGAAGTCGCCGGCGAGCGCAGGATGCTCGCTCAGGCGCGCGCGCTGCTCCTCGCTCCAGCTCTCGGCGGCGAGCTCGGCGGTTTCCCGAGCGCGGGCCTTGGGGCTGAACAGGACGGCGTCGAAGTCCGCCTGCAGGCGCTGCAGCGCCACTCCCGCGACGCGGGCCTGCGCGACTCCGCGCTCGGTCAGGCGTCGCTCAGCGTCCGCGCGGGTTCCGTGCGGCTCGGCCTCGGCGTGACGTAGTAGCCAGAGCTGACGAGCCATCCCAATCGCCACGGACCCTAGCGTGTAGGCGCGCCGCGGAGGCCCCGGCGGGCCTCGCGTGGCCTGTCAGGGTGTAGCTTGAACGATCATGGCGGCCGATACCCAGCAGCAGCGACAGGAGGACCCGCCGGCCCGGCTCGGGACGGTAGACGGCGAGGACGAGCGCTCGCTTGGGGATCCGTCGCTGTACCTGAACCGCGAGGTCTCCTGGCTGCAGTTCAACGACCGCGTGCTGCAGCTGGCCGAGGACGAGCGCGTGCCGCTGCTCGAGCGCGTCAAGTTCTGCGCGATCTACACGACCAACCTCGACGAGTTCTACATGGTGCGCGTGGCGGGGCTGCGCGACCAGATCGACGCCGGCGTCGAGAACCCGGGGCAGGACGGTCGGACCCCGTCGCAGGCGATCGGCCTGATCCGCGATGAGGTGCTGGCACAAGGAGAGCGCCTTACCGACTGCTTCGAACGGCGGCTGCGCCCGGCGCTCGCCGAGCACGAGATCCGCGTGGTTGCGGTGGAGGACCTCGACGAGCAGCAGCGGGGCGACCTCGCGCGCCACTTCCAGAAGGCGATCTTCCCCGCGCTCACGCCGCTGGCGGTCGCGCCCGGCCGGCCGTTCCCCTACATATCCAACCTGTCGCTTAGCCTCGCGGTGCTGGTCCGCGACCCGATCTCCGATCAGACGGTGTTCGCGCGTGTAAAGGTTCCGACCGAGATCCTGCCCCGCTTCGTGAGCCTGCGCCAGCAGGCCGGGGAGGCCCTGCTGGTACCGCTCGAGGATGTGATCGCCCACCACCTCGACGCCCTGTTTCCGGGCATGGAGATCGCCGACTACGACGTCTTTCGGGTCACCCGCGACGCCGATCTGGAGGTCTCAGACGACGCCGCCGACCTGCTTCAGGCGGTCGAGGACGAGCTCCGCCGGCGGCGCTTCGGCGAGGTCGTGCGCGTGGAGGTCGGCGCAGGATGCTCGGCGCCCCTGCGGGAGGCCCTCGCCGGGCTGCTGGGGGTCGAGGACGAGGAGGTCTACCCGGTGGACGGCCTGCTCGACATGGGGGCCCTGTGGCAGATCGTCAAGCTCCCCGCTCACGCCGAGCTGCGCGAAGAGCCGATCGTGGGAATCACCCACCCGCGCCTGCTGCGCCACGAGGACGATCGCCCCGACGTGCTCGGCGCGATGCGCGAAGGCGACCTGCTCGTACACCACCCCTACGTGTCGTTCGCCACCTCGGTCGAGCGGTTCGTCGAGCAGGCCGTGGCCGACCCGAACGTACTAGCGATCAAGCAGACCGTGTACCGCACGAGCGATGACTCGCCGCTCGTGCCCGCCCTGATCGACGCGACCGAAAGGGGCAAGCAGGCAGTCGCGCTGGTCGAGCTGCAGGCGCGCTTCGACGAGCGCATGAACATCCATTGGGCCAAGGCGCTGGAGGAGGCTGGCGTCCACGTCGTGTACGGGCAGCCCGCGCTGAAGACGCACGCCAAGTGCGTGCTGGTCGTCCGCCGCGAGGGCGACGGCGTTCGCAACTACGTGCACATAGGCACCGGCAACTACCACTCCGCCACGGCGCGGCTCTACACCGACTTCGGGCTGTTCACCACAGACGAGCAGATCGGGGCCGACGTAGCGGACATGTTCAACTACCTCACCGGCTACGGACGTCCGCTGCACTACCGGCGCGTGCTGATGGCTCCGAACAACCTGCGCGAGGGGATCATCGAGCAGATCGAGCGCACGATCGCCGCCCACTCCGAGGAGCACCCAGCGCGCATCCGCATGAAGATGAACTCGCTGGTCGACGGACGCTGCATCCGTGCGCTGTACGCCGCCTCCAGAGCCGGCGTGCGTGTCGAGTTGAACGTGCGCGGGATCTGCTGCCTGCGCCCGGGCGTGGCGGGGATCTCCGAGAACATCCGCGTCGTCTCGATCGTCGGGCGCCTGCTCGAGCATTCCCGCGTGTACGCCTTCGAACGCCATGGCGAGCACACCGTCTACATCGCCTCCGCGGATCTGATGCCTCGCAACCTCGACCATCGCGTCGAGCTGGCGGCCCCGATCGAGGCCGAGGAGCTGCGCGCCGAGCTGCTCGACACGCTGCAGCGCGCCTTCTCCGACAACCAGAACTCGTGGGACCTCGACGCGGACGGAGACTGGCGCCGCAACGCCCCCGCCGAGGGCGAGCCGCCGCGCAGCCTGCAGCTCGAGCTCGCCGAGCTATATGCCGCGCGAGCCGCCGCCGAGCGGCCCGCGGGAGAGCGCGAGTCGAGCGCCGCGCTCGGCGCGGCCGTCGGTCACTGAGCGGCTGCCGCCGCCGGGAGCCGCTCGAGCACGGCCTTGAGCTCGTCGACCGACTGGTAGTCGAGGCCCAGCAGATGGTCGTGGCGGTGGCGCACGACCCCCTGCTCGTCGATCACGATCACCGCGCGCTTGACGCCGAGGCGGGCAGAGAAGGCGTCGTAGGCGCGCGCGACCTGCTTGTCGACGTCGGCGAGCAGCGGGACGTTGAGGCCGTGCTTGGCCACGAACGCCTCGTGGCTCTCGAGGTCCTGCGAGGAGATCCCCACGACGGTCGCGCCCAGACCGGCGAAGTCCTGAGCGCGATCGCGATAGGAGCAGAACTGTTTTGTGCACACGAGCGTGTTGTCGCCCGGGTAGAACAGGAGCACGACCCGCTCACCCCGATGCCCGGAGAGCCGAAACGTGCCGTCGGTGCCGGGGAGCTCGAAGTCCGGTGCCGCTTCGCCCACCTGCGGGGTCCTTGCCATCTGCGCGATCCTCCTCGTCGTGTGGCGGGTCCGCGTCACGGGCCCGGCCACGCAGCATAATCGCCCGCGCCCGCGGCCCGCCCGCCACGCCCGGCGATCCCGCGCCCGGCCGGCGTCCCGGCGCCGACGATCCGGTAGAACCTAGCCCATGCACGCCAAGCGGCTCACGCGGGCGGGGCTGGCGTTGGGGCTCAGCGCGCTCGTGGCGGGGTGTGGCAGCAGCGCCCCGGCCGACGTGCGAACGCCGACGGCCGGTGCAGGCGCGATCCCTCCGCCCTCGCACACGAGCGCCGCACGCCTGCTCGACTGGCCCGAGTTCGGCCTCGACCCGCAACGCAGTAACGCGACCGAGCTCGCCACCGGCATCACCGCGGCGAACGTGGGCCGCCTGCACCGCACGAGCGTCTCGCTGCCGGGTACGGTCGACTCCTCGCCGATCTACCTGCACGCCGTGCGCGTCGCCGGCGCGGTGCGCAACGCGATCATCGTCACCACCACCTACGGCCGCACGGTCGCGATCGACGCCGAGGGGGGCCGCGTCCTCTGGACGTTCACCCCGGCCGGATACTCCCGCTGGGCTGGGAGCTCGCAGATCACGACCGCGAGCCCGCTCGCCGACCCCGACCGGCGCTTCGTCTACGCCGCCTCGCCGAACGGCCTGATCCACAAGCTCTCGCTGCTCGACGGAAGCGAGGCGGGTGGCTGGCCGGTGCGCATCACCTTCGATGGCCACCACGAGAAGATCGCCGCGTCGCTCAACATCGACGGCGCCATGGTGCTGGCGGCCACCGGCGGCTACTACGGCGACGCACCCCCCTACCAGGGGCACCTCGTGGCGATCGACCGCGCGAGCGGGCGCATGACTTCGTTGTTCAACACGCTCTGCTCCAACCGCCGCGTACTGCTCGTGCCGAGCAACTGTCCGGCGAGCGACTCCGCGATCCTCTCGCGCAGCGGCGCGGTCGTCGAGCCCGGGGGCCGACGGATCCTGATCGACACCGGCAACGGCCCCTGGAACGGCTCGACGAACTTCGGCGACAGCGTGCTCGAGCTCTCCTTCCCCACCCTGCGTCTGCTGCAGTCCTATACGCCCTTCGACCAGGCGCAGCTGAGCAGCAGCGACACCGACCTCGGCTCGAGCGCGCCGGCGCTGCTCGGAGGTGACCGGATCGTGCTCGGGGGCAAGGACGGGATCCTGCGCGTGCTCGCGCTCTCCCACCTGGACGGACGCGCCTCGACCCCGCGCGGAGCGCTCGGTGGAGAACTGCAACGGCTCTCGAACCCCGGTGGCGGCCAGCTGTTCACGACCCCCGCGGTGTGGCGGGCGGGCGGTGCCACGACGCTGTTTGTCGCCGATGAAAACGGCACGGCGGCCTACATCCTGCGCGCAGGACGGCTGCTGCGCGCCTGGGAGAACTCAACGCCGGGCACGAGCCCGGTCGTGGCTGGCGGCCTACTCTATGTATACGAGCCCTCGGGCGGCGGAATCCGCGTATACCGGCCCAACTCGGCGCGCGAGATCGCAAGGCTCGACGGCAGCCCGGGCCACTGGAACAGCCCGATCGTGGTGGACGGCCACGTGGTCGAGCCCGAGGGGAACGGCAACGACCACGCCCGCACCGGGGCGCTCGAGCTGTTCAGCGTTCGCTAGAGGCCGAGCTCTTCGAGCAGGTTCAGCCACACCTCGCTGCGGGTGGGAAAGCATGGGACCGCGTGCCACAGGCGCTCGGTGGGCACCTCGCCGATGACCGCGATCGTGGCGGCATGGAGCGACTCGGCGACGTCGGTGCCGACGAACGTCGCCCCGACGATCACCCTGCGCTGCTCATCCACGACGATGCGCGCGAGCGAGTCCGCGCCGCGACCGACGAAGCTGCCGCCCGCGTTGGCACCCACGCCCCGATCGAGCGCGCGCACGCTCAGCCCCGCCTCGCGCGCGCCGGCGAGCGTGTGCCCTACGGCGGCCACCTGCGGTTCAGTGAAGATCACCCGCGGCGAGAGACGTCCGTCGGAGCGCAGCTCGATCTGCCGGCCGAGGATGTGATCGGCGGCCAGACGCGCCTGGTACTTGCCCATGTGCGTGAGCAGCGCACGGCCGTTGGCATCGCCCACCACGTAAAGCCAGTCGTGGTCGGGCACCTGCATCGTGTCGCGCACACGCACCGGCTTGCCGGGCTCGACGTCGATCGTCTCGAGCCCGAGGTCGTCGGTGTGCGGGCGCCGGCCGGTGGCCACCAGCAGCTGCTGCCCGCTGACCGCCGTGCCGTCGCTCAGCTCGACCCGCACGGGGCGCGGCGTGGGTGACGCACTCTCCGGCGCGTCGCTGCCGGCGGGCGCCTCCCTCGAGACGGCGACCGCCTCCGTGCCGAGGATGACACGCACGCCGCGGCGCTGGAGCGATTCGCGCAGCAGCTCGGAGGCGAACTCCTCCTCGCCGGCGATCAGCCGCGGCCCGGCCTCGAGGATCGTCACGCTCGCTCCGAGCGTGACGTAGGCGTCGGCCATCTCGACGCCCACCACCCCGCCGCCGAGGATCACGAGCGATGCGGGGATCTCGCGCGCGGTGCTCGCCTGGCGGTTGGTCCACGGGTCGGACTCGGCCAGGCCCGGGATCGGCGGTATCGCCGCGGCGGTACCGGGCGCGAGGACGACCGCGCGGCGAGCCGCGAGGGTCTCCTCTCCCACTCCCACGCGCAGAGCGCCGAGCAGCCGACCGTGGCCGCGCACGAGGGTGATCGAGCGTTCCTGCAGCCACGGCAGCTGGCTCGAGTCATCGAGGCGGTGGATCACCTCGTCGCGACGGTCGAGCACCGCGGAGACGTCGAGCTCGCCGCTGGCTGCCTCGGCCGCCCCCGGCAGGCGGCGTGCCTCGGCCAGAGCCTGGCCGGGGCGCAGCAGCGCCTTGGAGGGCATGCACGCGTAGTAAGAGCATTCCCCGCCCACCAGCTCGCGCTCGAGGAGCGCCACCGACAGGCCGCCGCGGGCCAGGCGTCCCGCGCACACCTCACCCGCCGGCCCGGCTCCGAGCACCACGACGTCGAACTCATGCATCTCACCCAATTTGGCCTCCTGTCGAGTTGGCGGCTCGCGAGCTCGGGCGCCGGTGCTTCACCAACCGGTGCTCGAGCGCTAGCCTCGTCCGGATAATGGCGGAATCGCTGGCCGGCCAGCTACTGGTGGCCTCCCCCACCCTGCTCGACCCCAATTTCGTGCGCACGGTCGTCCTGATCGGCGTGCACAGCGATGAAGGCGCGATGGGCGTGGTGCTGAACCGGCCCGCCGAGGTCACCGTGGCCGAGGCGGTCCCCCAGCTCGCGAGCGCGGTCGGCGAGCTCGATCCGGTGTTCGTCGGCGGTCCGGTGCAGCCGAGCTCGATCGTGTACCTGGCCGAGTTCGAGGACCCCAGCCCCGCCGGACTGCTGGTGCTCGGGCGAATCGGCTTCCCCGCGCCCGAGGTCGAGCTGGAGGACCTCTCGGAGATGACCATTCGTGGGCGGGTGTTCGCCGGCTACGCCGGTTGGGGCAGTGGACAGCTCGACGCCGAGGTGGGCGATGGCGACTGGATCTCCCAGGCCGCCCTGCCGGAGGACGTCTTCAGCGAGACGCCCGAGGAGCTGTGGAGCGGCGTACTGACTCGCAAGGGTGGCAGCTACGCGCTGCTGGCGCGAATGCCGCTCGACCCGAGCGTCAACTAGCGCGCCCGCACCTCGAGCGCCAGTGCCTGCTGGAGCAATCGCGCGAGCGCGCCGGCGTCGCGCAGACTTCGCACGAGATGGTGCCCGCCGGCGCCGAAGCGGTAGAGGCGCACGCCGGGAACGTCGAGCAGGCGCTCGGCGTGGGCGCGATCCTGCCCGAGCGTTTCGTCGAAGAACACCTTGTAGGCGGTATCCCTCCTGGCGAGGCCGGGCAGCGCCGCTCCGAGGTCCGCGTAGCGCCGGTCGAGCCCGTCCGAGGCCACGAGCGGCAGTAGGTGGATGTCCCAGCGGTGGTCGCCGATGCGCGCGAGCACGTCGGGGTCGAGGATCGTCTGCGGGGCGAAGCACAGGACGACATCGGCGCCGAGCAGCGCGCCGAACAGGAGCGCCGCATACCCTCCGGCGGAGTTGCCGGTCACGACGAGGCGCTCGACCTCGTGCTGGGCCAGGAGCTCGGCCAGGGAGTCGGCCACCGCCGTGACGGTCTCGCCGTGCCCCGGAACGCCGCGGTGATACCACGCCTGGCGCAGGTCTCGCACGAACAGCCGTTTGACGGGGATCTCGCCCGTCAGCGAGAGGAACTCGAACGGCGGGATGCCGATGCGTCCTTTCATGCCGCCGAAGGCGAGCAGCAGCGTACGCGACTCGGCGTCCATGTCGAGGCTGAGCGCAGCCTCGCCGTCGGCGGCGCCGAGCACCCGCTCCGGTTTCAGCCGCCGCTCGGCCAGGAAGCGGAGGTAGTTCGCGCGTCGTCTCAGCGAGCCGCTCACGGCTGCAGCGTACTAAGCCCCCGCGGGGCGTTTGCCGCCCAGCACGGGCTTCTGCGAACCCGTCCAGCCGACGCTCGAGCTCTCCGTCGGACGCGGGTCGCCCCGCTCACAGCAGCAGCGTGGAGGCGCCGTATAGCGTCACCGCGACCGCGACGATCGCGGCGCTCGGCGGCAGCGAGGGGATCGCATAGGCGAGCACGAGACCCGCCCAGGTGACGAGCACGGCGAGCAGGGCCGCGAGCGCGATTCCCGCGCCCGGGCTCCTCGTCAGCCGATGGGCGACCGCGGCAGGAGCAGCGAGCAGCCCGAGCAGCAGCAGAGCGCCCACCGCCTGCGCAGCCTCGGCGGCGACCACGCCCAGCAGCGCGAGGAAGCCGACTCCGAGCAGGCGCGTGGGCACTCCGCGCGCAGCCGCCACCTCGGGAGCGACCGACGCGAACAGCAACGGTCGCGCGATCACGGCCATTGCGAGCACGACACCGAGCGCGATCGCCGCGGCCAAGCGCGCTTCGCCCGCGCCGAGCCCGAAGATCGATCCGAACAGCGTGCGCGCGGCCTGCACGCCCGCGCCCGTGCCCACGTTCGCGCTCGCGAGCGACAGAAAGAACACGCCGAGGCCGAGGATGAACATGAACGCGACGCCGATCGCTGTGTCATCGGCGGGCGCGGAGGCGGCCGCGGCCGCTCCGCGCCGGGCGAGCGCGCCACGACCGAGCGCTCCCATTGCGACCGCGAGCACGACCGTCGCGAGGAACAGCCCGATCCGCTGATCGACGCTCGCCACCGCGGCTGCGAGCGCGCCCGGGAACGCGACGTGACCGAGCGCGTCGCCCGCGAACACCTGGCCGCGCAGCACGACGAACCACCCGCACACCCCGCAGGCGAGCGCCACGAACGTTCCCGCGAGGAGCGCGTTGCGCATGAACTCCTGCGCGAACATCAGGCGATCACCCCGCTCGGCACCGGCGCGAGCTCCTCCGCGTGCTCACCGCGACGCCCACCCGTCGCGAACCCGACCAGGCGCGCGAGCAGATACAAGAAGAACGAGACCGTCGCGATGAAGAAGCCCGCGGGGTATGTGGAGAAGTAAGAGATCCCCAGCCCGAGCCACACGGTCAGCAGGCCGAGCAGGACCGTCAGCAGCAGGCTGAGCGCCGGACGTGGCGTGATCGCCTGTGCGCTCGCGGCGGGCCCGACGAGCAGCGAGAACACGAGCAGCACGCCCGTGATCTGGCTTGTCGCCGCCACCGCCAGTCCCAGCAGCAGCAGGAAGGCGCTCGAGAGCTGCTGCACCGGGACGCCGCGGGCGGCGGCCACCTCGGGGTCGACCGAGGCGAACAGCAGCGGTCGCGCGAGCGCGCTCAACGCGAGCAGCACCGCGACTGCGACCGCGAACAGCGCGAGCAACCTGCCGTCCGAGATGCCGAGGAAGGTGCCGAACAGCTGGCCCTCGAGATCGCCGAGGATCCCGCCGTAGAGGCTCAGAAACAGGAACCCGCTCGCCAGGGCGGCGACCTGCACGATCGCGATCCCGGCCGAGCGCTCGCTCGAGCCGCGCGCGCCCGCCGCCCCACGCCCGATCGCGAGCGCGCCGAGCGTGCAGAAGCCGAAGTAGCCCCAGCTCGCCGGAATCCCGAGCAGCGCTGCGGCGCTCGCCCCAGGAAACGCCATCACCGACAGCGTGTGCCCCGCGAACGCCTCCCTGCGGAGCACCATCATCCAGCCGGCCAGGCCGGCGATCACAGCCACGATCGTGCCGGCCAGCAGCGCGTTGACCATGAAGTGGTATTCGAGCACCGCGCTCACGTCTTCGAACGGATTCCACCCCAGGCGCGGCGACCCCACCTCAGCCGCCATCCCCGTGGGAGTGGGCCGCGTGCGCGGTGGCGTGATCGTGACGGTCGTGGTGGTGGGCGGGCGGGTCGGGCTGACCAACCACCACGAGCCGTCCGTCGGAGGCCCGCAGCACCTCGACCGGCACGCCGTGGAGGCGTGTGAGCGTCTCGGTCGTGATCACCTCGGCCACCGGGCCTTGCACTGCTCGGCCGCCGGCGAGGTAGACGACCCGGTCGAGGTAGGGCAGCAGCGGGTTGACGTCGTGGGCGACGAGCAGCACGCCCACGTGGTTGCGCCGGCAGATGTCCTGCACGAGCGCGGCCACCGCGGTCTGGTTGGGCAGGTCGAGGCTGTCGAGGGGCTCATCCAGCAACAGCAGCTGCGGCCGGCGGACGAGAGCCTGGGCGATCAGCAGCCGCTGCTGCTCGCCTCCTGAGCATTCGCCGATGGCGCGCTCGGCGTAGGCGGTGGCGCCGACCATCGCGATCGCCTCCTCGACCTCGGCGTGCGCGCGCCGCCGCGCGGCGGCGCCCGGACCTGGCCACCCGAGCGGGGCCGGCAGCCCCCAGCGGTCGCCGTCCAGCCCGAGGCGCACGATGTCGAGGCCGCGCAGGCGCGTGTCCTGGTCGAATGAGCGCCGCTGCGGGAGATACCCGATCGCGCGGTTGCCCCTCCCCGGCGCTCGCCCGAGCACGCTCACGCGTCCGGAGGAGAGCCGGAGCGCGCCGAGGAGCACCTTCAGGAGGGTGGACTTGCCCGAGCCGTTGGCGCCGAGCAGCGCCACGAACTCGCCGCGGCCCATCTGCAGTGAGAGCTCACTCCATATGACCCGGCCCGCGAGCTCGACGCTCGCGTCCTCGAGCTCGATCGCCGGCCCGACGTGGCCGGGGGGATCAGCAGCGCTCACCCTGCAAACCTATCATAAGACTGAGTCTCATTCTTAGCAAGACGGCCCCGCTCGGGTCCTGTTCGGGTGCGCCCGAACAGCTCCAGGCGACGCCCACCGCCGCCTCAGAGGGCATCATCTTCGCCAGCCCCACTCGACTGCGCGCGCCGCCGACCGCAGCGGGCGCTTCCAAGCTACAGCGAGGAGTACACCGCATGCACAAGCTGAAGGTCGACTCCGAGGATCTGCTCGCGCCCACCTATGCCGGTCGCTGCTTCTCCCGCGACGTCCCCAAGTACAGGCTTCCCGCCGAGGGCCTGGCCTCCGAGGCCGCCTACCAGCTCATCCACGACGAGCTCAACCTCGACGGCAACCCGGCGCTCAACCTGGCCTCGTTCGTGACCAGCTGGATGGAGCCGCACGCCAACAAGCTCGCGGTCGAGACGCTCGCGAAGAACCTGATCGACCAGGACGAGTATCCGCAGACGGAGGCGATCCACGAGCGGGTGGTGTCGATCGTGGGACGCCTGTTCAATGCGCCCGCCCACGAGACGCCGACCGGCACGGCCACGATCGGCTCCTCCGAGGCGATCATGCTCGCGATGCTCGCGCACAAGCGCACGTGGCAGCGTAGGCGCGAGGCGGCAGGGCTGCCGAGCGACCGGCCGAACATGGTGATGGGCGCCGACGTGCACACCTGCTGGGAGAAGTTCGCGCGCTACTTCGAGGTGGAGGCGCGCGTGGCGCCGATGACAGAGGGTCGCTACACGATCGCCGCCGAGCAGGTCGAGCCGCTCCTCGACGAGCGCACGATCGCGGTCGCGGGCCTGCTTGGCACCACTTTCACGGGCCAGATGGACGATCTCGCCTCGATCGACGCGCTGCTCTGCCGATTGGAGTCCGAGCGCGGGCTGCGCGTACCGCTTCACGTCGACGCCGCCTCGGGCGGCTTCATCGCGCCGTTCGCGCGACCGGAGCAGGAGTGGGACTTCCGCCTCGCGTCGGTGCGCTCGATCAACGTCTCCAACCACAAGTTCGGGCTCGTCTACCCGGGCATGGGCACCGTCGTCTTCCGTGATTCCTCCGACCTCCCCGAGGAGCTCGTGTTCCACATCAACTACCTCGGTGGGGACATGCCCAACTACTCGCTGAACTTCTCGCGGCCGTCCTCTTCGGTGATCCTGCAGTACTTCGCGTTCCTGCGCCTCGGCCGCGAGGGTTACGAAGCGATCGTGCGCAGCATGCT
>FSYY01000228.1_pt1 | contig 17502 bp, 18 predicted proteins | sample 1638681 | NCBI WGS metagenome assembly FSYY01 (sample SAMEA3914813, study PRJEB12502) | metagenome | biome: forest; material: soil | place: Canada | collected 2011-07-07 | depth 0.3 m | reverse complement strand
CGGCGACGTCCCCGTGCGGGCGCTGCGCGTGACGTTCGTCGGCGAGCTCGGCTGGGAGCTGTACTGCCCGACCGAGTACGGGGCCGGGCTGTGGCGGACCCTCTGGCAGGCCGGACGCGCACACGGCCTGCGCGCGGGGGGCTACCGCGCGATCGACTCGCTGCGCCTGGAGAAGGGCTACCGCGTGTGGGCGGCCGACATAACCCCCGATGAGAACCCGTTCGAGGCGGGGCTCGGGTTCTGCGTGCGCAAGGAGGCGGGCTTCATCGGCGCGGAAGCGCTCGGGGCCAGGGCCCAGGGAGGGACGCTCGAGCGGCGCCTGCGCTGCCTGGTGCTCGAGGACCCGCGCTCGGTAGCGCTCGGCAACGAGCCCGTGAGGGCCTCGGGCGAGGTGCTCGGGCGCGTCACCAGCGGGGGCTACGGATACACGGTGGAGCGCTCGATCGCCTACGCCTACCTGCCCGCCGAGCTCGGGCCGGGCGCGGCCGTGGAGGTGGACATCTTCGGCGAGTGGGTCGCGGGCGTGGTAGCCGAGGAGCCGTTGTTCGACCCGAAGGGCTCCCGGATCAGGGGCTAGGCGGGCGCAGCTGCAGCTCGGCCGTGCGGGCGATCGGCTCGAAGCCGAGCCGCTCGTAGAGGTGCTTGGCGCGATCCTCGTCGTCGGCGCAGATCCACAGGTCGCCGGCCGAGGCGGCGGCGATCGCGGCCCGGGTCGTGGCGGTGCCGACGCCGCGGCCGCGGTGATCGGGGTGCACGTACACCTCGGTGATCTCCGCGCCCTCGCCATCGCACTCGAGCTGGGCGAAGGAGATCGCCGTGCCTCGGTGGCGGACGGCGAGCACCCGCGCTCCGCGGCGCAGAGCGACCTCGCGCGCGGCCGTGTAGTAGCCGGCGTCCTCGCCACCGGGAAAGTCCTCCTCGTGCGAGCGGACGCGCAGCTCGTCCACCGCCTCGTAGGGAACCTCCTCGACCGCGGCCTCGGCGGCAGCGGGGAGGCGCGCGGCGCCGCGGTGGCGCATCCACAGCAGCCGCATCGATTCCCAGCCGAGGGCCTCGAAGGCCGGGCGCAGCGGCTCGGCGGCCGCGGCGAGGTCGAAGTCGATGCGCCGATGGGGGAGGTCCGCGAGTGCCTCCTCGGCGACCGCCTGGAGCTCCGCGACGCTCATCTGCGGGTCGTCCTCCACCCGCACGAGGTTGAAGGCGTAGTAGCTCGGATACCTGCTCGCACGCACGATCGTGCCATGCGCCCAGGGTGCGATGCGATCACACACCGCCGCGTGCACGCCGTGGTGCCAGGCGTGCAGCCGCTGCACATAGCCGCTGAGGTCACCGCGGGACTCGTCCACGACCGGTCGATCAGGCCGCGGGCGGGCGCGCCGGCCTACGCGCGAGCACCTGATAGACGGCGGTGAGCCCGGTGTCGAAGCCGTGGCGCGCCGCTCGCAGGTACAGCCGCCACACGCGCGTGCGCTCCGCTCCGGCGAGCTCCTCGGCCCGCTCGAGCTGCTCGTCCAGGCGTCTGGCCCAGTGTCGGAGGGTGATGGCGTAGTCCTCGCGGAAGCCCTCGATGTGCTCGCTGTGGAAGCCGGCACGCTCGAGCGCGAGCTGCACGCGGGAGAGCGCAAGCGGCTCGCCGTCGGGGAAGACGTAGCGCATCGAGAACAGATCCTCGAGCGGTTCGTCGTCGGGGTCGAGCACGGCGATCGCGTGGTTGAGCAGCAGCCCACCGGGGGCGAGCAGCTCGAACAGCGAGCGCGCGTAGCGGTCGATCTGGTTGGACCCGACGTGCTCGGCCATGCCGATGCTCGCGATCGCGTCGAAGGACCCGCCGGGCAGCCGGCGGTAGTCGGCCACGCGGATCTCCACCTGCTCGGACAGACCCGCCTCGAGCACGCGCCGGCGCGCGAGCTCGGCCTGGGCTGGCGAGATCGTCACGCCGAGCACGTTCACGCCGTAGTTGCCCGCCGCGTGGATCGCGAAGCTGCCCCAGCCGCAGCCCACGTCGAGCACCCGCATCCCCTCGCTGAGGCCGAGCTTGGTGGCGACCAGGTCGAGCTTGGTCAGCTGGGCATCCTCGAGCGTTCGCGCCCCCCGCGAGAAGATCCCGCAGCTGTAGGTCATCGACTCGTCGAGGAACAGCGCGAAGAAGTCGTTGCCGACGTCGTAGTGGTAGCGGACGGCGGCGGCGTCACGCTCGACGCTGTGCAGCTCGCCGTCGAGGATCAGCTCGAGCCGGGGCCGGCGCGGGAATCCGCCGGGGACGGCCGCAGCTGCCAGGGCGAGCCCGAGGCGCGCACGCTCGGCTCCTCCGAGCGCGGGCGGGCGCCAGTCGTCGACCACAATGAACGCCGCGTCGAGGTCGTCGACGGCGAGCGAGCCGTCGACATAGGCGCGCCCGAGGCCGAGCGAGCTCGGCGCGCGCAGGAAGTGCGCGAGCGCGCGGGGGTGGCGCATGTGGAACGTCGGGGCGTCGGCGACGGTCGCGTCGACGGCACTGCCATCCCAGAAGCGGACGGCGAACGGACGCGAGGGGAGCAGCCGCCTGAGCTCGCGGGCGAGCGGCGCGCTGGCGCGGATCAGGGCCATGAGGCGGAGCCTACCCCGCGGCGGGGTGCGCCGGCTCCGCCCCGTGGCATACGAAACCTCGCGGCGGGGGGGACCGCCGCGAGGTCCTGCGTGCGCCCTACTCGATCAGTGTTTTTTGGTTTTGATTTTGTACTTCTTGACCCAGAACGACGTGGTTTCTTCGAGCCCGCCGTTCATGATCGCGGTGTTCGTCCCTGCGGGCGCCGGGAGGCCGACCTGCAGGTCGACCGCCAGGTCGATGATCGGCGCGAGCGAGCCGCCACAGCCGGTCGCGCCCGGTACCGAGTACGAGTTGTCGACCAGCGAGTTGCCGGTGATGCCCACGATCCTGCCTTTGCCTTTTCCTTCGAGCGTCCCGCGGGCGCCTTTGATCGGGGTGTTCGGAGGCGGCGGGCTGGTCGTGCCGGTGGTCAGGTGCAGCACGATCGGTTCTGCGTCAGACCCGATGTAGCATTCCGGACCCAGGACAGGGTTGTCGAGTTTCACCTTGATCGGCAGCGTCACGGCGGTGCCGCTCTGGGTGACGAGGGCCAGCTTGCTGATCTGTACCCCGCTCACCGGCCCGGCGATTTCGGCCGTGGCCGTCACTTCGCCGCCGAGGCCCAAGATCCCGACGAGGCCGCCGGGAACGGTCAGCGGCGTCTTGGACAGGGTGTTCCCGTCCAGGGCCGCAATCAGCGGTTGCGTAGCGTAGCTTTCGGTCGGCAGGCCGCCCTGCAGGGTGATCGTCTTTTCGATCGGCACCGTCTTGTGGTTGATCTTGAATTCGCCGCTGGTCGTGTGCGCGACGAGGCAGACCGCGGCCGTTTCGACCGGACAGTCCGCAAACGGGATGAATTCTTCTTGCAGTTTGGTCACGGCAAGCGCGGAGGATGCGATGCCGAGACCCAACACGAGAGCTGCGAGGGTAGTTCCGGCCAAGAGCAGCCGCTGCCGCTTGCGGACACGGTCGCGGCGGGTCACCGTCGTGAGTCCCATATTGCCCCTCCTTTTCTTGCGTCAATCGAGTGAGTGGGTGACCGAGCAGCCTCATGCCCCGGTGGTGCCGAGTGCGACGCTGATCGACCTGCGCCGAACGGGGGCGGGGCGGCCTTTTCACCGACAGCTCTGGCGAGTCGCCGGACTCGCATCTTCTCCCTCAGCCGACCCCTCTCGCGCTGGGCACGCGTGATCCTAGACGCACGGCCGCCGTTTGTCAATAGACTGGCGGTCTGTGCTAGCTAATGTCAACGCTGCGGGCATGCGGCGGCGCGCGCGTATGATCGCCGCACACCAAACCCAAGCTCCTGAAGAGCTGCTGGCCCGTTTCTACCCGGATCCCGTCGATCCAAAACCCGCGGGTCGAAATATTTCTTGGGGGCCGGCCGGCTCCTGTGGGGAGCGCTCGCCGTGGGCGAGGAGCGCTGCGCGATCGATACGAACGGCGCGATGGGCGATCCAGGACTCGAACCTGGGACCTCTTCCTTATCAGAGAAGCGCTCTAACCGACTGAGCTAATCGCCCGGGTAACGACCGCGGGTCCTTTGGCGCTGCGCGCGTGGCCGCGCCGGCTGATGTTAGCGAGCCGGCGCGAGCCGGCGCGCGAGCTCGAACGCCTCCTCGGCCGAGGCGAAGGTGAGCTCGGCCCCATAGCGCCCGTCCGAGCGCGGCCTGACCCGCACCTCGGCGCCGAACGCGCTCGCGAGCGTCTCGGCGATCTCCCGGGCGGCCTGCTCCTGGTCGGGGTGCACGCCGCGGGGGCCCCGCGCGGGAGCGATCCGCTCGCGCACAACGGGCGCGTTGCTCCTGCGCGCGCGTTCCTCGGTCACGCGCACCGACCAGCCCGACCGCGCGGCATCGCGCGCCAGGCGCCGGCGTGCGGCGTGGTCCTCCGCCAGCAGCACGGCGCGCCCGTGGCCCTCGCTGAGCGTGCCCGCCTGGAGTAGCTCGAGCGCCTCCTCGGGCAGGTCGAGCAGGCGGATCAGGTTGCTCACCGCAACGCGGCTGCGCCCCACGCGCAGACCCACCTCCTCGCGCGTCAGCCCGAGCTCCTCCACGAGAGCGGCGCAAGCGCGCGCCTCCTCGACCGGGCTGAGATCCTCGCGCGCCATGTTCTCGATCACCGCGAGCTCCAGCGCGACAGCATCCTCGCGGTCACGCACCAGCGCAGGGATCGTCTCCAGCCCCGCGATCTGCGCCGCGCGCCAGCGCCGCTCGCCGGCGACGAGCTCATATGTGCCGCCGGGGCGCGGTCGCACGAGCACCGGCTGCAGCACGCCACGCTCTCCCATCGACCCCGCCAGCGCCTGCAGCGCCTCCTCGTCGAAGCGGCGCCGCGGCTGCCTCGGGCTGGGCGTGATCAGACCGACCGCCAGCTGGCGCAGCTCCTCCTCTGCCGGGGCGGGTTCGCCCGACACCGACAGGATCGCGCTTAGGCCGCGCCCCATACCCGGCTTGGGCCTAGCCACGGGCAGCCACCTCCTTCGCCAGCTCGAAGTACGCTTCCGCGCCCGCGCTGTGAGGATCGTGATGGGTCACGGGCAGACCGTAGCTGGGAGCCTCCCCGACGCGCACGTTGCGTGGGATCACGGTGTCGAACACGAGGTCGGGGAAGTGCGCGCGCACCTCCCGCTCGACGTCCTGGCCGAGCCGCGTGCGGGCGTCGTGCATCGTCAGCAGCATCCCCGCGACCGTGAGCGTCGGGTTGAGCTCGCGCTGGACCAGCGCGAGCGTCTCGAGCAGCCCCGCGAGACCCTCGAGCGCGAAGTACTCGGTCTGCACCGGCACGATCACCCTGTCCGCCGCCGCGAGCGCCGTGACCGTCAACGGACCCAGCGACGGCGGGCAGTCGAGCAGTATGTACTCGTACTCCTCGCGCACCGGCTCCAGGCGCTCCCGCAGCCGGAACTCATAGCCGTCCATTCGCGGCAGCTCGACGTTCGCGCCCGCGAGCCCCGCTCCGGCGGGGATCGCACGCAGGCCGGCCACGGCGCAGTCGGTCACGGCCTCCGCGGCGGCGGCCTCGCCGGTGAGCACCTCGTACAGCCCTGGAGCCTGGGTGCGCGCGATGCCCAGCCCCACCGTCGCATTCGCCTGGGGGTCGACGTCGACGAGCAGGGTCGAGTAGCCCGCCTCGGCGATGCACGCGGCGACGTTCACCGCCGTGGTCGTCTTGCCCACCCCGCCCTTCTGGTTGGCGACCGCGTAGACCGTTCCCATGGCTGCAAGCTAGCGCCGATCGCGGGCGTGCGGCGCTCGCTTGCCAGCAAAGTGGGCAGAACTGCCGGCACGCGCGAGAAGCCTTAGGCGCCGAGCGGCCGCTTGCGGGCGATGCCCGGCCTCCGCGGGAAGCGCTCGGGCGTGGCGGCCACCTTCGTGAACACGTGCAGGTGATGGTCGCTCGCCCCCGCGAACGGCGCCACCGCGTGCACCTCCGCGACGCCCATGCCGAGCTCCGCGGCCGCACGAGCGGCCGCCAGCTCCTCGCGCGCGCGCCGGCGCCCGCGCCAGTCCACGAGCGCTCCGCCGGCGCTCAGCAGGGGGGCCGCGTACTCCAGCACGACCGGCTGCGGCCCGAGCGCGCGCGCCAGCACCAGGTCTTGGCGTTCGCGTCCGCCCGCCCACTGCTCGGCGCGCGTGCATACCACCGTCGTGTTCTCGAGCTCGAGCCGATCTACCGCGACCTCGAGGAAGGCGCACTTGCGCGCCTGGCTGTCCAGCAGCCACAACTCGGCGGCGGGGAGCGCCACGGCCAGCACAAGGCCCGGCACGCCCGCTCCCGAGCCGAGGTCGGCAACCCGGCGAGCGCTCACGACCGCGTCCAGCGCGAGCGCCGCGAGCGAGTCGGCCACGTGCACGTCCACCGCGCGCACCGAGTCCCGCACCGCGGTCGGAGCCCTCGGGTCGGACTCCAACAGCGACAGCAGCGCCGCGAGCCGCTCGCGCTGGATCGGCGTCAGGCCGTGCCGCTCGCCCAGCTCCGCCAGACGCGCGAGGACCCCCTCAGCGCCCATAGCCCGCAAAGAACGAGGCGTAGCGCTCCTTCATCTCGCGCACGCGCCCGGCTACGTGGGCGTCGAGCGACTCGGTGAGCACGGCCTCGACGAGCGGCAGCACGTCCTCGGCCAGCGCCGGCCCGCGCGCCATCCACTGGTAGTAGTGCCGACCGCCGTGGTTGTAGGGGCCATACAGCCGCGAGCGGGGAAAGCGAGCCTGCAGCCAGCGGAACAGCGACTCGTGACGCACGTGCATCCGCAGGGTGATGTGTGGCTGTTTGCCATCGCCCCCGAAGTGGCCCTCGCCGATCAGCAGGCCGACGAGAAGCCCGCGCTCTACGTCGGTCAGCTCAGGCTCGGGGGTAGGGTCCATCGCCACAGTGTTTCACCGTCATGAAAAACGTGAAACACCGCCACTTGCCACCGCCGCCCCCCGAGGCGGATGTTTCACCGTCATGAAAAACGTGAAACACCCCCCGCCGACCCCTTGTCGCCCTCAGGGGCTCGCGGGCGTGATCACGAGGAAGCGCTCGGGCTCGTTGCCCTCGCTGTGCGTCGCCACGTCGCCGCGCTCGCGCAGGTACTCGTGCACGATCCGCCGCTCGAACGGCGGCAGCGGCTCGAGCTCGACCGGCTCGCCCGTCCGCACTGCCTCCTCGGCCGCGTCGTCCGCCTCGGCTCGCAGCGCCTCCGCGCGGCGCTCCCGGTATCCGTTGGCATCGATCACGACCCGCACCGGGGCGGGGCCGTCGGGAAACACGATCCGCTGTGCGAGGTGCTGCACCGCGTCGATCGTCTGTCCGTGCCTGCCGATGAACAACCCAACGTCCTCCCCCTCCAGCCGCCCGGTGAGCAGGCCGTCGCCCTCCTCCACCTCAACCTCAGCATCGAGGCCGAGCCGCTCGGCGATCTCCTCGAGCAGCTCCGCGAGCGCGTCCGCCGGCTCGAGCTCGTCGCCGTCGCCTTGGTCGCCGGACCGCTCCTCAGCGCTCATCGCCGCCTGCCCGAGCGCTTCTTCTTTTTGCGAGGCGGGGGAGGCGGTGTCGAGGTCGGCGCACTCGTGGCCAGGTCGTTGGCGGCGCCTTTGCGGGCGCCTTTGCCGGCGCCACCGCCGCCTCCGGCGTTTCTGCCGGCGCCGCCGGCTCCGCCCCCGCCCGCCAGCAGCGGTTTCAGCAGCCCGCCCGCTTTGCCGTTGGAGGCCGTGGCAGCCGCCGCGGGCGTCGGCGGCGCGGGGCCCATGTAGCGGCGGATCACGGCCTGCTGCACGATCGTCCACATGTTCGTGGTGATCCAGTACACCAGCAGTCCCGCCGGGTAGCGGTACAGGATGAAGATGAACACCAACGGCAGCAGGAGCATCAGCCTGCGCTGGTTGGCGTCGGCCGTGGCGGTCGCCATCAGCGTGGAGGCGACCTGCGAGCCGACGTACAGCACGATCAGCACGATCAGCGCAGCGCCGGTTGCCTTCATCGTGATGTCCGGCAGGAACAGGAACTTGGCCGCGTGCTGCGCGCCGGGGACCTGCGAGCACGTGATGTCCGAGAGGCTCTTGAGGTGGTTACCGTGGATCCCCGTCAGCGCCTTTTCGGGGATTTCGCTGTTTCGCACCAGATGGCGCCCGAGTTCGTTGCTGTAGTACTGGCGCAGCTGCGCTCCGCAGATGTCGAGCTTCAGGTCCGTGCGCAGCATGTAGAACAGCGAGATGAACACCGGGATCTGCATCAGCAGCGGCAGGCACGATGCCAAAGGATTGATTTTGTTCTCTTGGTAGAATTTCATGACCTCCTGCTGCTGGCGCTGTTTGTCCTCCTTGTACTTCTCTTTCAGCGCGGAGATCTGCGGAGCCAGGCGTTGCATCTCCTGCATCGACTTCAACTGCCGGAACGTCAGCGGCACGAGCACCGCCCTGATCAGGACGGTCAGGCCGATGATCGCCAAACCCCAACTGCCGCCCACCACGTTGTTGTGGATGAACACCATCACCGACTCGAACGCCGTGATCAGCGGCGAGAAGGCGTTTTCGATTACGTTGGTCGCGAGGATTGGCATGCGCTAGGGGGTCTCGGCGGTGTGGTCGTCCACTGCTGCAAGGACACCCGCGGGGAGTCGAGTCCCGCCGGCTTGCGCCGGCGGGCCACCCGGGGTCCTGTCAGTGCCCAGTATCGGAGCCGATCCTGAACACTCGCTGCGATGCCACCGGATCGTATCCGCCGTGGCTCCAAGGGTTGCACCTGAGCAGCCGCCACGCGCCAAGCACCAGGCCGCGAAGTACGCCGAACTCCCGGATCGCCTCGACCGCGTAGCGCGAGCACGTCGGCTCGTACTTGCAGCGGCGCGGAATGGCCGGCGAGATCACGCGCTGATAGGCGACGATCGGCGCCGCCACGATCGCGCGCGCGATCCGCGCCAGGCCACGCTCGGGGCCGTGGAGGGGCGGTGCGGCGCCGCCCGTCGTCACGATGGATCCTGTTCGGGCGCCGCGGGGGCGGTGCGCAGCCCGGCCTTGGCGATCAGCTCCTCGAGCGCCTGCTCGACGCCGGGGAGTCCCTCCCGCTCGGCGAGCTCGCCCGCCGTGGGACGCGCCACCAGCACGATGTCCTGTCCGGCGCGCAGGTCCCCCTCGGCGTGCGCGAACGCCTCGCGCAGCAGACGCTTGACGCGGTTGCGCTCGACCGCTCCCCCGACCTTCCGTGAGACCGACAGCCCGAGCCGCGGCCGCTCAGTCGACGCGTTCGGGAATGCGTACAGCACCAGGTGGCGGTTGCCCGTGGAGCGCCCTTGGCGATACACGCGCTCGAACTCCGCGCTGCGCGAGAGTCGACCGCGAGAGGCTCGGCGCGCGGTCATCGCTTGGGGATCGCCGTCGCCGCGAGCGCCACCGAGATCCTCAGGTCGACAGGCGCTTGCGGCCCTTGTCGCGGCGACGCTTGAGCACGAGCCGTCCCGCGCGCGAGCTCATGCGGGCACGGAACCCGTGCGCGCGTGCGCGCTTGCGCTTCTTTGGCTGGTAGGTGCGCTTCATCGTGTTGCTCCGGCGCCGTCGTTGCTGCGAACGTCCGATCGGCTCGCCACATCGCGACGGCTGGCGCATGCAGTATAGGACCCGCCACCCGGCGTCGAGATTTTCTCGCCAATTGCGAGCAGCCGGGTGAACGGCCGCGGACCGGGGGATATAGTCGCCCGACCGGTCCCTCGGGACCCCCTTCTATTGGATCTCGTCACTTTCTCTGGGAGAGAAGCGGATTGACGCTGCCGTGAACGCCGAGCTCGAGCAGATCTGGTCACGCGTCCGAGGCGAGCTCGCCGTCGCTGTCGGCGAGCCCACCTATCGCATCTGGCTGGCACAGCTGCAGCCGTTGGAGTTCGACGGGCGCACGCTCGTGATCGCCGCGCCCGCGCAGGCGCATCGGTGGATCCACGACCGCTTCGGTCGGATCCTCCAGGCCGCCGCGCAGCTCGTGGGAGGACCTGAGCTGCGCCTGGAGCTGGTCCCGAGCGAGAGCGAGAGTGGCGATCCCTTCGACGAGCGCGATCCGATCTCATCTGCCGTCGGACCTCGTTCGGGTTGGCGCACCGGGGGCGAGCACGCGGGCCCGCGTGCTGCAGGGCGGGCAGGGCGGGCGCCACTCCAGACCTCGACCGCCGAGAGCGGCCCGCTCGGCAACCCGAAGCTGACCTTCGACCAGTTCGTGATCGGCGACTGCAACCGCCTCGCCCACGCCGCTGCGCTGACCGTTGCGGAGATGCCCGCGCAGGCGTACAACCCACTGTTCCTGTGCGGGCCGCCGGGTGTCGGCAAGACCCACCTGCTGAGCTCGATCGCGAACCTGCTGCTCAGCCACAACCCCGGCCTGGCCGTGCGCATCAGCACCGGCGAGGCCTTCACCAACGCATTCCTCGGTGCGCTTGGTGGCGGACGCACCGATCTCTTCAAGGACCAGTTCCGCGACGTGGACGTGCTGCTGATGGACGACGTCCAGTTTCTCGAGCGCAAGACGCGCACCGAGGAGGAGTTCTTCCACACCTTCAACGCCCTCTACGACGGCGGGCGCCAGATAGTCCTCACCTCGGACCGTCCCCCTGCCGACCTGCAGGCGCTCGAGGACCGGCTGCGCGAGCGCTTTCAGTGCGGCCTCGTTGCCGACATGCGCCCGCCCGAGCTCGCCACGCGCATGGCGATCCTGCGCAAGCGCGCCCAGCACGACGACATCGCACTCGCCGACGACGGCGCCCTCCGGCTGATCGCGACGCGCGTCGAGGGCAACGTCCGCGCCCTCGAGGGAGCATTGATTCGCGTCGTCGCGTTCAGCTCGCTCACCGGCAAGGCCCTCACCGAGGAGCTCACCCGCGAGGTGCTCGACGGGCTCTACCCCCAGCCGTCGCGCTCCGCGAGCGGGCGCACGATCGGCGAGATCCAGGCGGCCGCCTGTGCCCACTTCGAGCTCACCTCCGAGGAGCTGCTGTCCTCCACCCGCAGCCAGCGCGTGGCGTGGCCGCGACAGCTCGCGATGTACCTGGCGCGCGAGCTCACCGGCGAGTCGCTACCCGCCATCGGACGGGAGTTCGGCGGGCGCGATCACACCACTGTGCTGCACGCATGCCGACGCGCGAGCGCGCGCCTGGACTCCGACTTGAACGCAAGTGAGGCTGTGGAGAAGCTGTGCCGCACGCTCGGAGTTCCGCGTCCGTGATCGCTCCGGCGCGCGCGACCGATGCTCCTGAGAGACTTCCATCGCCCATGTCCACAGACAACTCCACCGCAATCACGCGGACATGCACCGATCCAAGCGCAATCCACATGTCCACAGCCCCTACTGACTCCTATTCCATGAAGTCGCTGATCCTGTGAAGCTGTCCCTGTCAACCGCTGACCTGCTGGCGCAGCTGCAGACCGTCACCCGCGTCGCCTCCACGCGTAGCGCGGTCCAGGCCCTCTCGGGCGTGATGATCTCCGCCGAAGCCGACGCGCCCCCGGAGCTGCGCGCAACAGACATGGAGGTGGGCCTGCGCGTTCCGCTCGTTGCAGAGGTCTCCCGCCCCGGCGTCGCGGTACTTCCTGCGCGTCTGCTGCTCGACGTCGCGCGCTCGCTGTCGGCCGATCAGCTCACGATGGAGCTGCGCAGCGCCGAGCAGGACATCGAGCTGATCTGCGGGGCGACCACGTTCCACCTGCGCACGTTGCGCACCGAGGACTTCCCCACGCTCCCCTCACCCACTTCGGATGGTCGTGTGGTGCTCCCCGCCGAGGCGTTCATGCAGACCGTAAGCCGCGTCGCCCGCTCGGCCTCGCGCGATGAGACGCGCCCGGTGCTCACCGGGATCCTGATGTCCGCCTCCGGCCAGGAGCTGCGCATGGTCGCTACCGACTCCTACCGGCTGAGCGTGAAGGAGACCAAGCTCGAGGCCGAGCTGCAGGGCACGCTCGAGGCGAACGTTCCCGCTCGCGCCCTGCAGGAGCTCGTGCGCATCGCCCAGCAGGCGCCGGCGGAGACGCTCGCGGTGAGCGTGGGGCAGAACCAGGTGGTCTTCGAGCTCGGGGAGGTGATCCTCTCCTCACGGCTGATCGACGGGCAGTTTCCGAACTACCGTCAGCTGCTGCCCGAGTCGGTCGAGCACGAGCTGCGCCTCGACAGCGCCGAGCTGAGCGAGGTCGTGCGCCGCATCAGCCTGCTCGCGCTCAAGAACGCCCCGCTGCGGCTCAGCTTCAGCGAGGGCACGCTCACCGTCTCGGCCCAGACGCCGGACGTGGGCGAGGCGAGCGAGGCGATCCCGGTCCCGTTCCACGGCGAGCGCTTTGAGATCGGCTTCAACCCGGAGTTCCTGCGCGACGGGCTCGAGAGCGTCGATACCGGCGAGCTGCTGCTGAAGCTGATCAGCCCTCTGCGTCCCGGCCTGATCGAATCCCCAGACACAGGCGACTTCGTGTACCTGATCATGCCCATCCGCCTGAACGTGTGACGTCGTGGCCTGCGCTGGGCCATCCGCGAGCCCCTGCCCCTGCCCCCGTCCGCCGTCGCGAGTGCGTGGCTAGCCGTGCGCGTCGTCAGCCTGGAGATTCGCGACTTCCGCACCTACGGCCGCGCTGAGGCGCGGCTCGGGGAGGGCCTCACCGTCGTGCACGGGCCCAACGGGGCGGGCAAGTCCAACCTGCTCGAGGCGCTCTACTTCGGCTGCACCGGCCGCTCGCCGCGTACGCGCAACGACCGCGAGCTCGTGCGCTTCGGCGCCCAGGCCACGCGCGTGGCCGTGCGGCTGCTCGACGGGTCCCAGCCGCACGAGCTCACTGCCGGCTTCGCCTCAGCGGCGCCCGGGCTCCAGGCGGTCAAGCGGATGAGCTGCGACGGCGCTCCGGTAGAGCGCCTCGTGGACGTCGAGCACAGACCACTCGTGAGCGTGTTCCTGCCGGACAGGCTGGAGCTGGTCAAGGGCCCCCCCGCGGTCCGCCGCGGCCACCTCGACCAGGTCCTCGTCGCGATCTGGCCGGGACGGGCCGACTCGCGGCGGGAGTACTCCAAGGTGCTCGCCCAGCGCAACGCGCTGCTCGCGCGCATGCGCGGCGGTCGCGCCTCGGACGGGACGCTCGCGACGTGGGACCGCGAGCTCGCCACCCATGCGCTGCTGCTGATGGCGCACCGCGCCGAGGCCGTCGCGCTGCTGCGCGCGCCGTTCACCGCCAGGGCAGCTCTGCTCGGGTGCACGGGCGAGCTGCAGCTCGAGTATCGACCGCGATCGCGCGCAGGCAATGAGCAGGAGTTCTGCGCGGAGCTACGCGAGCGGCTCGACGGCGACCTGGAGCGCGGCTTCACCGGGCACGGGCCGCACCGCGACGAGCTCGCGATCGTGCGCGAGGGGCGCGAGCTGCGCGTATACGGCTCCCAGGGCGAGCAGCGCCTGGCACTGCTCGCCCTGCTGCTCGCCGAGCGCGAGGTGCTCACTCGCGAACGCGACCGCACACCTCTGATGCTCCTCGACGACGTCATGAGCGAGCTCGACGGGGAGCGTCGAGAGCTGCTCGCCCGCGACCTCCGCTCGAGCGGCCAGAGCGTGATCGCCACGACCGATCTCTCGCAGGTACCCGGGGCGAGCGACGCGTCGGTGACACGTCTGCGCATCTCGCCGGGCGCGATCCTGCAAGAGGCGATCGCCGCATGAGCAGGGCCGCTCCGCGCTCGCTGGCCTCGGCGCTGGAGCGTCTCGCCGGGAGCCTCGCGCCCGCCACCACGCTCGCGCGCGTGCAGGAGGTCTGGGAGCAGGCCACCGGGCCCGCGATCGCCGCCGCCGCGCAGCCGAGCGCCGAGCGCGACGGCGTGCTCACAGTCCGCTGCGAGGCGGCCGTGTGGGCGCAAGAGCTGGACCTGATGGCCACCGAGCTGATCGCCCGCCTGAACGCCGCGCTGGGCGCCGATGCGATCCGCGAGCTGCGCTGCAGGACCACCTGAGAGACGCGCGCTCCGCCAGCCTTGCCGTCGCAACGCGCTGGCCCCGCAGTCGAACGCTGTTTGCCTCCGCTCCACTCCTCGTCCGCGCCTGGGGCGCTTTCGGCGGCTTACGGGCATCGGCCAGCGCTCTGGCCGCAGGGCCAGTTCGCTCTAGAGGATACTCCTCTCAGCGGGCCAAAACGAGCGAGTCTTGCTAGCCGTCCTGGCCGTGTTCGGGGTGCCCGGTTTGCGCTTCCCTGATCTCCTGCTCGCTCGCCCCGGCCTTTAGCGCGTCTTCGCGTAGCGCATCGCCAAATACGGCTAACTGCTCCTCTGGGGCCTTGCGCAGCCGCCTGAGCGCTGCTTCCTTGGCGCGAGGGTCGGGAAGGTCTGATGCGCTCGCCAGGAGCCTCCCGAGGGCGTCCGTGGGGTCGCCCTCGATCCTGAGCCGCTCGTCGCGCCGGCCGCTCATCGCAGCCCCACCGCGATCCATTCGATGACATCTACTTCGACGCAAAACACGACCTTTAGAGCGTACGACGAATAGGGGGTCGGTTGGGACACCGCGATGCGATCGCCGGGGTTCCGTGGAGCCGGGGCCGGCCCCTTATGGCGCGCCTGGGTTTGTGAGCGCACACATTGCCGCGATTCTCGCCATTTTGCAGGCATTTACCGGCGTTTAAGGTGCCGTTCAGACCCCCTGCCATGCTATCCTGATTCTCATCAGCAACCCGCCCCCACCGTGGTCCTCGCGCCCCGGATTCCGGGGCGTTCTCACGTCATCGGAGGGCCATTGGCTACACGCAGCAGCAGCTCGCACGAAGGTGCCGCAAAGGGCGGCGCCAACGACCCATCCATGACGGGCGGTTCGGGGAGCTACGACGCGCAGGACATCACCGTTCTCGAGGGTCTCGAGGCGGTTCGCAAGCGTCCCGGGATGTACATCGGCTCGACCGGTGTGATGGGCCTCCACCACCTCGTCTACGAGTTGGTGGACAACTCGGTCGACGAGGCGCTCGCCGGCTACTGCAGCGAGGTGTCGGTGACGATCCACCCCGACAACTCGGTGACGGAGATCGACAACGGCCGCGGCATCCCGGTGGCAACGATGGAGAAGGAGGGCCGGCCCGCGGTCGAGGTCGTGCTCACCGTGCTGCACTCCGGCGGGAAGTTCGGCGACGGCGGTGGCTACAAGGTCTCCGGCGGCCTGCACGGCGTGGGGGTGTCGGTCGTCAACGCGCTCTCCGAACAGCTGCACGTCGAGATCCGCCGCGACGGCTTCGTGTTCTCGCAGGAGTATTCGCGCGGCGCGCCGCAGGGGGAGCTCGCCAAGGGCGAGGCCCTGCCGGCGAACGCCCCCACGGGCACCAAGGTCACCTTCCTCCCGGACGCGGACATCTTCGAGACGCTCGAGTTCGACTTCTTCACGCTCGAGGAACGCCTGCGCGAGACCGCGTTCCTCACGCGCGGCCTGAAGATCTCGATCGTCGACGAGCGCGGCGAGGGCCACGCGGCCGAGTTCCAGTACGACGGCGGCATCGAGGACTTCGTGTCCTACCTCAACGAGAACAAGGACACGGTCCACCGCAAGGTGATCTTCTTCGCCGGCGAGTCGGATGAGGGCGCGGCCGAGATTGCGATGCAGTGGAACTCCTCCTACCAGGAGTCGATCCACTCCTTCGCCAACAACATCAGCACGCGCGAGGGCGGCTCGCACATGTCCGGGTTCCGCTCGGCGCTCACGCGCACGCTCAACAAGTACGCCCGTGACCACGGCCTGCTCAAGGAGAAAGAGGACAACCTCTCGGGCGAGGACGTGCGCGAGGGCCTGACGGCGGTCATCTCCGTGAAGCTGCGCGACCCCCAGTTCGAGGGTCAGACCAAGACCAAGCTGGGAAACCCCGGGATGGCGGGCTTCGTTGAGTCGATCGTCAACTCGGGGCTCGGCGAGTTCCTCGAGGAGAACCCGAGCGAGGCGCGGGCGGTGATCATGAAGTCGGTGCAGGCGCAGCGCGCGCGCGAGGCGGCGCGCAAGGCTCGCGACCTCACGCGCCGCAAGTCCGCCCTGGAGAACTCGACGCTCCCCGGCAAGCTCGCCGACTGCTCGGTCAAGGACCCGGCGCTGGCGGAGCTGTTCGTGGTCGAGGGCGACTCGGCCGGGGGCTCTGCCAAGCAGGGTCGCGACCGCAGCACCCAGGCCGTGCTGCCGCTGCGCGGGAAGATCCTCAACGTCGAGAAGTCGCGTATCGACAAGGTCCTGCAGAACACCGAGATCCAGGCGCTGATCACCGCGATCGGCACGGGCGTGCGCGACGAGTTCAACATCGAGAACGCCCGCTACCACAAGGTGGTGCTGATGACCGACGCGGACGTCGACGGCGCCCACATCCGCACGCTCGTGCTCACGCTCCTGTTTCGCGAGATGCAGGAGCTGATCGAGGCCGGCTACGTCTACATCGCCAAGCCGCCCCTGTACAAGCTCAAGCAGGGCTCGCGCGAGCGCTACATCGAGAAGGACTCAGAACTCGAGGACATCCTGCTCTCCGACAAATGGGACAAGATCGAGGCCTTCGACCGCTACGGCACGCAGTTCAAGCTCACAGAGCCGCGCTGGCAGCGCTTCTCGCGCCTGCTCAAGCAGTACGAGGGCTGGTCCTCCTCGCTGCGCGCCGCCCACGGCCACGAGATGGTGCAGTTCCTCGAGGAGTCCTCGCTCCTCGGCGAGCAGGTGATGAGCGCCGAGGCCGCCGTCGAGCTGCTCGCCCGCGACGGGATCGCCGGCGACACGCACCTCGCCGAGCTCGTTGAGCAGGACCCGATCGCGATCAGGGTCAAGGCGGTCGAGGCCAAGACCGGGTTTGCCCGCACCCACACGATCAAGCGGTCGCTGTTCGACTCCCAGGAGTATCGCCAGCTCGCGCGCGTGCACGCGCAGCTCGCCGAGCTTGCGGGCACCCCCCCGTTCGAGGTGCGCCTCGCCGATGCCCGAGAGGCGGCGCCGTCGTTCGAGGCGCTGCGCGAGGCGGTCATGACGGTCGCGCAGAAGGGCATCAAACTCCAGCGCTTCAAGGGCCTCGGCGAGATGAACGCCGAACAGCTCGGCGAAACGACGATGTCACCCACCACTCGTACGCTCGCGCAGGTGACGCTCGAGGACGCCTTCGCCGCCGATCGCATCTTCTCGATGCTGATGGGCGACCAGGTCGAGCCCCGCCGCGCCTTCATCGAGGACAACGCCCGGGCAGTGGCGAATCTCGATGTGTGACGTCATGGCCGGCCGCCGCAATCTCCTGGAGTTGAGCCATGGCATCCGCTGATGTGATCGGCGGCGGGCACGTCGAACCACGCGCGCTCGAGGAGGAGATGCGCACGGCCTACCTCGACTACGCGATGTCGGTGATCGTCGGGCGCGCCCTGCCCGACGTGCGCGACGGGCTGAAGCCCGTGCATCGCCGCGTCCTGTACGCGATGAACGAGCTCGGCCTCGGCCCCACGAGGTCCTACGCCAAGTGCGCCAAGATCGT
>FSYY01000164.1_pt1 | contig 17535 bp, 18 predicted proteins | sample 1638681 | NCBI WGS metagenome assembly FSYY01 (sample SAMEA3914813, study PRJEB12502) | metagenome | biome: forest; material: soil | place: Canada | collected 2011-07-07 | depth 0.3 m | reverse complement strand
CTCGCTGCGGCCGATCCAGTTGCGCTGCATGGTCTTGACGTGCTCGGGCCACTCGATCGTGTCGAGGTCGCCGAGCAGGCGCTCGGCGTAGTCGGTGATCCGCAGGAACCACTGCTCGAGCTGGCGCACTTCCACGAGCGCGCCGCAGCGCTCGCAGCGGCCCTCGGCGTCGACCTGCTCGTTGGCGAGCACGGTCTGGTCTTTGGGGCACCACTTCACCGCCGCCTCCTTGCGGTAGGCGAGGCCGGCGCGAAACAGCTCGAGGAAGATCCACTGCGTCCAGCGGTAGTAGCTCGGTTCGTGGGTGGCGAGCTCGCGCGACCAGTCGATCGAGATGCCCCAGGAGCGGAACTGGCGCTGGAAGGAGGCGATCGATTCGGCGGTGGAGACCCGCGGATGGACCCCGGTCTTGATCGCGTGGTTCTCGGCGGGCAGCCCGAAGGCGTCATAGCCCATCGGGTGCAGCACGCGGCGGCCGAGGCGTCGGCGGTAATGCGCGATCGCGTCGCCGACCGCGTAGGTCTTGAGATGCCCTATGTGCGGCTCCCCGCTCGGGTAGGGGAGCATCTCGAGCACGTAGGAGCGCGGAGGTCTCAGGGCGATCCTGCCGGGCCCGGAGACCGCCTCCGCGAGCCCGTTGCTGCTCGACTCGTTGCTCACCTCCCACGTACGCTCGGTCGCCCAAAGCGCCTGCCAGCGCGGCTCGATCTCCTGGGGGTCGTAGCGGTGCTCGGCCATCGGGATCGGAGGTTAGCGGGCGGCCTGGGGCGAGCGGCCTGGAGCGAGTTCCCGCGCCCGCGCGCTGCGGCGGCCGGTGGCGCGCCCAGGACCGAGCGGACGGCGAACGCTGCGAGCGGGGCGGCGGCTCAGGCGAAGCGCGAGCTGTTGCGCATCGCGGCCACGAGCGCCGCGGGCGCGGTGGCCGGCGAGCCCGACTGGAACGGCGGCTGGGGGTCGTACTCGATCCCGAGCTGGATCGCCTCGGCCACCTCGCGGCCGGCCACCCGCTCGGCGAGCGTGAGCGCCATGTCGATCCCCGCCGAGACGCCCGCCGCGGTGACGTACTTGCCGTCGAACACCACCCGCTCCTGCACCGGCTCGGCGCCGAGCGCGCGCAGCTCCTCCAGCGCGAGCCAGTGCGAGGTGGCGCGCCTGCCTTCGAGCAGCCCAGCGGCGGCGAGCACGAGCGAGCCGGTGCACACCGAGGTGGTCCACGTGGTGGTCTCATCGACCGTGCGCAGCCAGTCGAGCGCTGGGCCCCCGGCGCGCGCGGCAACCTCGCCGGGGCCTCCAGGCACGAGCACGATGTCGGGCGCGTCGAGACCCTGCAGCGAGCGCTCGGCCACGAGCGTGAGCATGCCGTTGTCGGATCGCACCGGTCCGGCCTCGGCGGCGGCGAAGATGAGGCTGGCTCCGGGCAGGCGGCTGAGCACCTCATACGGTCCGATCGCATCGAGCGCGGTGAAGCGGTCGTACAGGACGATCGCGATGTTCATGGCTGTCTCCTTGCTGTTCTCGGGCGGGCGAAGCGCCGGCGATACTCGACCGGGCCGACAGCGATCCCGCGCAGGAACGCGCGTCGCATCGTCTCGGGGGTCCCGAACCCGCACGCCGCGGCGACCGCGGCGATCGGCTCGGCGGTGTCCTCGAGGCGCCGCCGAGCGGTCTCGAGCCGCACCCGCTCGACGTAGCGCGCGGGGGTGAGGCCGGTCTCAGCGCGGAAGGCGCGGGCGAAGTGTCGCGGGCTCATGTGGGCGCGGTCGGCCATCGCCTCGACGGTGTGGTCGCCCGCCGGCTCCTCGAGCACGCGGCGCTGAACCTCCCGCAGGGGCGCGCGCGCCGGCTGCTGGGCGGCGAGGGTGGCGCTGAACTGCGCCTGGTTGCCTGGCCGGCGCAGGAACATCACGAGGTGGCGGGCGACCAAGAGCGCGGCGTCCCGGTCGATGTCCTCCTCGACGAGCGCGAGCGCGAGGTCGATCCCGGCGGTGACGCCGGCGGAGGTCCAGACCGAGCCGTCGCGCACGAAGATCGGGTCGGGGTCCACCAGCACTCCGGGGTGAGCCCGCGCGAGCTCCGCGGCGGCGGACCAGTGCGTGGTCGCGCGCCGGCCCTCGAGCACACCGGCCCGGGCGAGCAGGAACGCGCCGGTGCACACCGAGGCCGTGCGACGCGCCTCGCGCGAGGCGGCGGCGATCCAGGTGAGGAGGCGCTCGTCGGCGGCCGCCTCGACGTAGCCGCTGCCGCCTGGCACGATCAGGGTGTCGAGCGGGGTGGCCGCGTGGGCGATCGAGCCGTGGGGGATGATCCGCAGCCCGCTGCTGGTGGTGAGCGGGCGACCGTCTCGGCTGAGGACACGCACCTCATATCCGCGCTCGTGCCGTCCGGTCTCCTCGAGCACGCGCTGGGCACCGGCGAACACCTCGAGGGGGCCCGTGAGATCGAGGCTCTGCATGCCGGGAAAGGCGAGGATCGCCACCTGGCGGGGTCGCGGTGGGCTCGGCATACTCGGATCATCGCCGAGACCGCGCCCGTCCGCAAGGACGTATTTCCAACGATTCCTGCCATCACTCGCCTTCCTCACCGTGCCGGCCGGGCGAGCCGGCCGGACATGTGGGCGCGGATGCGGGCGCGGTCGCTCGCGCGCGGTTTACGATGGCCAGATGGAGGAGCGCGGCCACGAGGATCCCGAGTTCCGTGACGAACGTGAGCCGGATGCCCTGAGCGCGGCGCCCGGACGGGTGGCGAACATCGTGGCGGCGGCCGAAAGGGCGGCGGCCGAGTTGCGCGAGCAGGCAGAGGCGCGCGGCCGCGAGCGGATCGCAGAGGCCGACCGCGCGGCCGACAATCGCGTGCGGGCGGCCGACGAGGAGGCCGGAGAGATCCTCGCCGCCGCGCGAGCGCAGGCGGAGACGACGCGCAACGACACGCTCGCCGCGCTCACGACGATGCACGGCGAGGCCGATCTGGCGAGGGAGGAGGCGGCGGCGCTGCTCGAGAGCGCACGCGAGGAGTCCCAGCGCGTGCTCGCGGAGGCGCGCGAGGAGGCCGAGCGGACGCGGCTGGAGGCGCGCGCGGAGTCCGAGCAGGTGCGCGCGCACGCGAAGACCGAGGCCGACCAGCTGCGCGCCCACGCCGACGCGGAGGTACGACAGCTACGCATTGCGGCGAGCGCCGAGGCAGACACGCTGCGGGCGGCCTCGGCGTCCGAGACCGAGGCCGCGCGCGCGGCCGCCGAGGCCGAGGGCGCCCGGCTGCTCGAGGAGGCCCGTGGCGAGGCCGAGCGGATCGCCGCGGAGACCCATGCGAGCACCGAGCGGCTGCTGGTCGGCCGCCGCGAGGAGCTCGCGCGACTGCACGAGAAGGCGGAGGGCCAGGCCCGCGAAATCAAGTCAGGCGCGCGCGAGGAAGCCCGCGAGATCACCAGCGAGGCGCACAGGGTGGCGCACGAGGTGCTCGGCGAGGGGACCGAGGTCTCACGCAACCTTCGCGAGCTGTCGGTGTCGCTGCGCAACAACGCCGAGCGCCTGCTGCGGGACGTGCGCCTCGCCCACGGGGGCATGACAGCGCGCCTCGATCAGGCAGCACCGGGACGGCGCCCCGCACGCGGCGAGAGCGGCGGCCGGACTGCAGCCGAGCAGGGTGAGGGATCCGCCGAGGGCACGCGCGAGGAGCTCGACGTGCCCGAGTTCATCCCGCGGAACTGAGGCCCGACCGCGTCAGGCGCTGCCGCAGCTCAGGTGCGCACGGCGCTGTAACGGTGCTGTGACACGCGCGACACGAAGGTGACGCGGTGCTCGCCCGTCGCGACGCACGCTGCGCCATAGCCTGGCTGTGATGGTCGCTCTCTCCCCGTCCCAGAAGGGCGCTAGCGCCGAGGCGGAGATCAGCGCGGCAGCGATCCGGCTTGGGCTGATCGTGCTGCGCCCGCTCTCGGAGGGAGGGCGATACGACCTCGTGATCGACACGGGCGATCACTTGATCAGGGTCCAGTGCAAGTGGGCCGCGCGTCACGGCGCGGTCCTGAATGCGTACACGGTCACGAGCCGCCACACTCCGCGCGGCTATGTCCGGAGCACTTACTCCGCAGCCGAGGTCGATGCGATCGGCGTATTCGCCTCCGATCCCGGTGAGTGCTACCTGCTACCGATCGCCCACGTAGCAGGGCACAGGCTGATCAGCCTGCGGATCGCGCCGACCGGCAACAACCAGGCCAGCAACGTGCGCTGGGCCAGCCACTATGAGCTCGAGGTCTCGCTGCGCCGACACTGGGGTTGGCGAGATTGCGTGCCCGAGCCGGCGGAGAGCGGGAGCGTCTGCCGGTAGGATGGCGCTTACGGGGCTATAGCTCAGCTGGGAGAGCGCCGCCATGGCATGGCGGAGGTCGTCGGTTCGATCCCGACTAGCTCCATCCCCAATCAATCTTGGCGCTCCCAGGCCCTAGGCGGGCGTCAGTATCCAGATCGACAGGTGTTCGTCGGTGAAGCTTCGCTGCGCGAACGAGGCGACCGCGTAGCCGCGAGCGCCGAGGCGCACGCACCCGCGCGAGGGGAGCCGCACACGTGCGGCGGCCGGCAGCGTCGTACGCATCTGTCCCCCGGAGCCGCGCACGACCGCCTCGGCATGGATCAGCCTGTGCACGAGCTTGTTGAAGCCGATGACGTCTTGGAGGGTGACCTTCACGCGCTCACCGCGTAGCGCCCCGCCGCCCCCGAGAGGCATCTCCACGCCCGCCACGTCGAACGAGGTGGGGTTGGCATCGACGAGCACATGCGAGCCGCGCAGGACCCTGATGCGCACGACGTGCCGGACGAGCTGGTGGTTGGCGGCCTGCAGGGCGCCGGCGAGGTCGTTCGCGGCCAGGGCCTGCAGCAGCATCGGGTCGCTGGCCACTTCGCGCAGGTCGCGGTGGGTGGTGGGACCGTCCGCCTCTAGCAGGAAGCGCCGTTCGGCGGCGAGCAGCGCGGCGCGCGAGCGGGCTGTGGCGCGCGCGCTCGAGCAGCCAGCGGCGCTGGCCGTTCCGTTCCCGTCGGCGAGCCGATCCGACTCGCCCTCCGAGGATGTAGCCCTCCACACGCCGAGCCCCACCGCCACGCACGCCAGCGCGATTACGCCGAGTGCGACGGTGCGCATGCGGACGCCCCGACTCACGACGCCCCAGGCCTCGGCTCGAGCCTCGCGCCCGAGCTCGGGCGCGGCCCGCATGACGGCACGGTGATCACCGCGTGGGAGCGTAGCGCCGCCCCTACGGCGGCGTGCGGCTTCGCGCTCACGGCTCCGCCACGAGTTCCGCCGTGCCAGCAACTTTGCCGAGCGAGGCCATCCGCGCGACCGCGCCGGGCCGCTTGCGGAGGTAGCCGTCGAGGAAGGCGAGGCTCACGCGCGTGACGGTCTGCAGTTGCGGCTGCTCGCTCGTATACGGGGGTAGGTGTTCGGCCCCAGGCAGGCGCAGTAGGAACTTCGGCCGGTGGGCTTCGGCGAAGAACGCGTCGGTGAGCGCCGGCAGGTTGATGGGGTCGGCCGTGCCCTGCACGGCTAGCAGCGGCGGACCGCCCGCAGGGAACGGGAAGCTGCCGAGGCCGGGGATCTCGGCCCCGGCGAGGATCACCGCGGCGCCGATGCGCGGGTCGCGGTAGCGTGGATCGTAGGCGGCCGCGAGCGCCGTGTCGCCACCGTCTGAGTGGCCACTCACGGCGATCCGACCAGCGTCGACCATGCCGGCGAGCGGGCCGCCGGGCGTGCTTCCAGCCGCGAGCATGCGCGAGATCAGAAAGCTCATGTCCGCCGGCTGGTTGCTCAGGTCCGACTCGTTCGGCCCGCCGGGCGCGGACGCGTTCTCGAGCGGGAACAGTGGCGCCGCCACCACGTAGCCGGCGCGCGTCCACGCACGTAGCAACGGCGAGTACGGATCGGGCGTGACCGCGAACCCGTGACCGAACAGCACCAGCGGAAACGGGCCGTCCGCGGTGGCGGGCGGCGCATTGCGCGCCTCGCCCGAGCCCGCGGCACCGAGCGCCGGGTAGCGCACGATCGTGACCAGGGTGCGCGGCGCGGTCGTGCCGTTTGGGAGCTGGATCGTGCGGGTCGGGTCGGTGAAGCTCAGCACCCTCACGCCCACGGCGAATTCGGCGGGCGCCGTGTGCCGAGGAGCCGCACCAGCGCCCGGCGAGCCTGACGTCGGCGAACCCCCGGCCCCGCCTCCTGTCTTGGCCGAGCGCTGCGCATGCGGGACGCTCGGCGAGTGCTGGTGCGCGGTCGCGATCAGCACCACCACGGTGCCGGCCACAACCACGAGCAACCCAACCGCGAGCAGCCGCCTGGCTCGGATGGCTCGCTCGCGCGCCACCGAGCTCAGCGCGCCGGCCCCGCCGACCATGCGCCGTCTGGGTCGGCCAGCAGCTCGCGTGCCTCGCGACTCGTCTCCGCGGCGCGGATCAGCACCGAGATGACGGCCCCGAGCAAAGCAGGGGGGACCCGCTCGGGGTCGATCAGCCTGATCATCGGCAGCCCGATGCCCAGCGCGAGCACCACCGTTGCAAACTGCTCGCCCGCCTGCTGAGAGGTCTGCAAGCCCGCATCGGCGGCGCTCGCGGCCGCAAAGCGCGCGAATGTCGCCCGCAACGCATCGAGGCCGCCCACGAGTCGCTCGCGCAGGCGCTCGTCGCGCTGGGCGTAGCTCCACAGCTCGATGAACAGGCGGAAGGGGTCCGCGTCCTCCTGCAGCTGGCCCATCCAGCGGGCGCTCCCCGCGAGCGGGCGCTCCCAGGTCGTCAGCCCGCGGTCGAACAGCTCAACCTGCTCGACCACCTGACTGGCGAGGTGCTCCTCCATCAGCGCGAGCAGCAGGTTCTCCTTGCTGCCGAAGTGGCTGTACACAGCTCCCTTCGTGAACCCCGCCTCGGCGGCCACCTCATCGAGCGTCGCTCCGCCGAAGCCCGCCCGCGCGTACACACGCGCGGCCGCGCTCAACAGGCTCGCGCGCGTCTGCGCCTTGCGCGCGCTGCGATCGAATTTCCCGCGTGGCATCAGCGCCTCCCCGCCGCGGCGCGTACGGCCGCAGCGCTCGGCTCGCTCGCATTGTTGGTGCGTGCGACACTGCGCTTGGGTTCGCCTGCGTTTGAAATATACTGGACAGTAGATATACTCATCAGTATTGATGATAGCGACCGAGCGAGGTTGATCATGAAGGATTCACTGCCCCCCGGACCGCGCATGCCGGTGACGCTTCAGACGCTCGGCACGTGGACCCGGCCGACCGCCTTTCTCGAGCGCGCCCGCCGGCGCTACGGCAACGTGTTCACCACGCGCCTGTTGGGCCAGCCGCCGCTCGTGATGGTCGCCGACCCCGAGGCGATCAAGGAGATCTTCCAGGCGCCCCCGGAGGTGCTCCATCCCGGCGAGGGCGCGCGCATCCTCGAACCGGTGGTGGGCCGCAACTCCGTCATTCTGCTCGACGAGCAGCCACACCTGCGCCAGCGCAAGCTGATGCTCCCCGCCTTCCACGGCGAGCGGATGCAGCGCCTCTCCGGACTCATGCAGGAGCTGACCGAGCGCGAGCTCGCAACCTGGCCGCGGGAGCGTGCGCTCGCCGTTCATCCTCGGCTGCAGGCGCTCACGCTCGAGGTGATCCTGCGCGCGGTGTTCGGCCTCGAGCAGGGCGCGCGACTCGACTCCCTGCGCGAGCTGCTCAGAGAACTGCTCGCGTTCGGCGACAGCCCCCTGTCGGTGCTGCCGCCGCTCCCCCGCGCGCTCGCGTGGATCGGGCCGCCGGCGAAGTTCCAGCGCCTCACCGCCGAGGTGGACAAGCTGATCTACGAGCTGATCGAGCAGCGCCGCCGGGCGCCGGCCGACGGCGAGGACGTGCTCGCGCTGCTGCTCGCCGCCAGGGACGAGGACGGCTCGCCGATGAGCGCCGAGGAGCTGCGGGACGAGCTGATGACCGCGCTCGTGGCCGGCCACGAGACGACCGCATCCCAGCTCGCGTGGGCGTTCGAGCGCCTGGCGCGCGAGCCGCGCGTGCTCGAGCGGCTGACCGAGGAGATCGACCAGGGCGCCGGCGAGGACTACCTCACGGCCACGCTCAACGAGATCATGCGCGTGCGGCCGGTGATCCCCAACGCCGAGCCGCGTCTGGTTATACAGCCTGTGGAGATCGGCGGCGTGCGCTACCCCGCAGGCGTGTACCTGCTCGCGAACGCCTACCTCGTCCATCACGACCCGGAGATCTACCCCGACCCCTACGCGTTCCGTCCCGAGCGCTTCCTCGAGCAGCCACCGGGGACCTACACCTGGATTCCGTTCGGCGGCGGGCGCCGGCGCTGCCTCGGCGCGAGCTTCGCCCAGCTCGAGATGCGGATTGTGCTGCGTGCGGTGCTGGCGAGCTGCACGCTCGGTCCCGCCGAGCGTGCACCCGAGGCCGCGCGCAGGCGCAGCATCACGATCAGCCCCGCACGCGGGGCGCGGCTGGTGCTGCACGACCGGGCGCCCGTCCCGTCGGCCGATGCGGTGCCGGTCGACCGCATCGCCGCAGCAGCCTGAGCGCGGCGCGCGCACGCGGCCCCAGCGCGACGCGCCCCGCGCTCGCTATTCGGAGCGGTCCTGCGCAATCATGGGCAGGTGGGACTGTTAGCGACAAAGCTCCTGCTCGCGCCCAGTTTCGTGGTGGGAGCGTCGATCGCCGCTCGTCGCTTCGGGCCGCGGGTGGGCGGCCTGATCGCCGGTCTTCCGGTGGTCGCGGGTCCGATCCTGCTCGCGTATGCGCTCGCGCACGGAAGCGCCTTCGCCGCGGGAGCGGCCGTAGGCACGCTGCTGGGACTCGTCTCGCTGATCGCCTTCGTTGTGGTCTATGCGCGACTGGCCGGACACACCTCCTGGGGCCTGAGCATGCTCGCGGGCTGGGCTGCATTCGCCGCCGCCACAGCCGCCTTCAGCGCGCTGTCGGTGCCCGCAGGCGCCGCCCTCGCGATCGCCGTGGCCGGCCTGCTGGTGGGTCTCGTGCTGACGCCCCACGCCGCAACGGATGTGCTCGAGGAGGCGAGCGCTCCGCGCTGGGACCTGCCGATGCGGGCCGTATGCGCGCTCGCGCTCGTACTCACGCTCACCGCCGTCGCGGGCTGGCTCGGTTCCCAGCTCAGCGGCCTGCTCGCCCCGTTCCCGATCATCGCCACGGTGCTCGCCACCTTCACCCACGCCCAGCGGGGGGCATCCGAAGTACGGCGCCTGCTGCGCTGGCTGCTCGGCGGCTACGGCGCCTTCGCGCTGTTCTGCTTCACGCTGGCCGTGTCGCTGCGCTCGCTCGGGATCGCGGCCGCGTTCGCACTGGCGGCGGCGGTTGCGCTCGCCACCCAGGGCGCGATCATCGCGCTGATGGGACGGCTGGGCGGGGACGCGGTCGCCCCGCTCGCCGGCGCCTCGCGCGTGCTGCCCGGCGAGGGCGGGCGCTGACGGACGGTCACTCGGCGACGCGTTCGCGAGCGACCGCGCGACGCAGCCGCTGGCGACCCTCGGCGAAGTGCAGCGTCTCGTAGCCGATCAGCGCCGTGAGCACCGCCGCGAGCATTCCCAGCGTGAGCAGCGATGGCGGGTGCAGCGCGTCCTCGAGCGGGAGCAGCGCGAGCAGCAGCGCCGCGCACAACAGCCGCTGACGGTTGAGCGTGCGCATGTTGCGCAGCCTGAACCCCACGTGCGCGAGCAGGTACATGGCGCTGCCGCCGAGCATCGACGCGGCGGGAACGAAGCCGAGCGGGTGAGAGACGTCGGCGAGCGTGCGTTTCAGGCCGACGGCCACGAGCGCGATCCCAGCGAGCATCGGGAAGTGGAGGTAGGAGTAGGAGTCGCGCGCGATCGCGTTGCGCTCGCGGCCGGCCGCGGCTCTCGACAGACGGCGCGAGGCTGCGAGCGAGACGACGTCGAAGTACGCCCACCACAGCGCCGCCACCACGAGCATCCCGAGCACCGCCGCCGCCACCACTCCCCCGCTCACTCCCGAGCGGGCCCCTGCCCCGAGCGCGACGATCGACTCGCCGAGCGCGATGATGATGATCAACCCGTGCCGCTCGGCGAAGTGGGCGGGGACCAGCCGCCAGCCCTCGATGCCGAACAGGAAGGGGCCGAGTAGGTCGATCGCGAGCGCGACCCCCCAGATCGCGACCTGTGCGGCACCGCCGATCGCGGCGCCCACGAACAGCAGCCCCGCGCCCACGGCGGTGCTGCCCGCAAGGCTCTGAACCGAGCGTCGCAGCTCAGGGTCATCGCTGCTCGCGAGCGTGAACAGCGCGAGATGGGCGACGCGCACGACCGCGTAGGCGCCCGCGAACAGCAGCGCCTCGCTGCCGAACGCGCGCGGGATACACAGCGCCGCCACGAGGAAGGCGGCCATCGCTAGGAACATCACGATCCGCACGCCCCCCTCCTCGGGGTCGACCACGCTCGTCAGCCACGCATAGCCGCCCCACGACCACCACAGCACCCCCAGCACCAGCAGCGCCTCCAGGACGCTCTCGCCGCTGCGCGCATCGGATATGAACGCGGTGCACTGGGTGAGCGTGAGCGCGAACACCAGATCGAAGAACAGCTCGAGCGGGGTGACCTGGCCGCCCTCGCGTAGGACCGCTGAGAAACGCGGCAGGTGACTTGTTTCGGGGCCGCTCATCGAAGCCATCTTCCTAGGGCCGCGGCACGCCGCCGCCCGGGCCGTCGCCTCAGCCTTCGCCCGCGGCGCGCGCCGGCGCCTCGCCCCATAGCTGCTCGAGACGGTAGAAGGCGCGCGTCTCGGGGGTGAAGATGTGGACGACCACGTCGAGGTAGTCCATCAGGATCCAGCCCGCGTCCGCGGAGCCCTCGACCCGCCGCGGGAGCGTTTCGTGTTCGTGCTTGAGCCCCTCGAGGATGCCGTCGTGGATCGCCTTCGACTGCCTGCCGGTGTTGCCCGAGCAGACGAGGAAGTAGTCGGTGTAGCCGAGCACCCCGCGCAGGTCGAGCTCGACCACGTCCAGCGCCTTCTTGTCGGCGGCGAGGCGGGCGATCTCCGACACGAGCTGCTCGGGCGCGATCACAGCCGCGCTCCCGCCCGCGCGCGGTAGAGGTCGTGCTCGAGGATGTAGGCGCCAACCGCGTCGCCCACGAGCTCCGCGACCGGCTCGCCGGCTGCGGCGCGCTCCCGCGCGAGCGAGGATGAGATCTCGATCGTGGGCAGCTCGAGGAAGCGCAGCGCGGCCGCCGGGCGCTCGTGGAGGGCTTCCCTGAGCAACGGCTCGACCGCGTCGCGCACGCGCTCGCGCTCGGTCCCGCTGCGCGCCGCCACGGCCAGGTCGGCCAGCCCGAGCAGCTCCCGGGGCTCACGCCACGTGGGGAGCGTGCTCGCTGTATCGGCTCCCACGATGAACGTCAGCTCAGCGTGCGGATGGCTGGCATCGATGGCTCGCAGGGTATCCACGGTATAGGACGGACCCTCCCTCTCGATCTCGAGCGCGCACGCGCTCACCCCCTCGCTTCCGGCCACGAGCAGACGACACATCTGCAGGCGGTGCTCGGGCCCGGGATCATGCGTGCGCGGCTTGTGCGGGGGGATGCGGGCGGGCATCAGCAGCACCCGCTCGAGTGCGAGCGCCGCGCGCGCGTGCCGGGCGACCGCGAGGTGCCCGAGATGCGGCGGATTGAACGTCCCGCCGAGGATTCCCACCGAGCGCAGCTCGCCCGCGGCGTGCGGATCCTCAAGCGCGAACGTGCCCGTCGCCCTCGATCAGGTACTTGAACGTGCACAGCTCGCGCAGGCCGATCGGGCCACGGGCGTGGAGCTTCTGCGTGGAGTTGCCGATCTCGGCGCCCATCCCGAACTCGCCACCGTCGGTGAAGCGCGTGGATGCGTTGACGTACACGCATGCCGCGTCCACGCCGACCTGGAAGGCGCGGGCGCTGGTGGTGTTCGCGGTGACGATCGCCTCGGAGTGGCCGCTGCCGTGGCGCGCGATGTGCTCGATCGCCGCCTCGGTCGAGTCGACCACGCCCACCGCGAGCGTGAGCGCGAGGTACTCCCGGTCCCAGTCCTCCTGCTCAGCGGGCTCGATCGCGAGCGGCAACTCCTCCGATCCGTCCCCGCCGGGCGCGCTCAGCCCGTCGGCGATCGCGCACGTTCGCTCATCGCCCCTGACCAGCACGCCGGCGCGCTCGAGCGAGGGGAGCATCCGCGCCAGGAACGCGGGCGCGATCTGCTCGTGAACGAGCAGTGTCTCGGCCGCGTTGCAAACGCCCGGGCGCTGGGTCTTCGCGTTCAGCACGATCGCCTCCGCGCTTTCGAGATCGGCCGAGGCGTCGACGTAGACGTGGCAGTTGCCCGAGGCCGCGTACATCACGGGGACGGTGGCCACCGCCTGGAGCGCCTCCTTGAGGCTCTCGCCCCCGCGCGGGATGATCAGGTCGACGCTGTCCCGCTGCGTGGCCAGCTCGGCCAGCTCCTCGCGCCCGCCCCCGGCGATCAGGCTCACGCACCCCGCGGGCAGACCCGCCTCCACAGCCGCCTCGGCGGCGATCTGGGCGAGCGCGGCGTTGGAATGGGTCGCCGAGGACGAGCCGCGCAGCACGATCGCGTTGCCCGACTTCAGGCACAGCGCGGCCGCGTCGATCGTCACGTTCGGTCGCGCCTCGTAGACGACCGCCACGACGCCCAGCGGCACGCGCACCTTGCGCACATCGAGCCCGCTCGCCAGCCGGTGCCCGTCGATCACCTCCCCCACCGGGTCGGCGAGCTCGACGATCTGGCGCACCGCGCGGACGATGCCGGCGATGCGCCTCTCATCGAGCGACAGCCTGTCAAGCAGCGCCGCGCTGAGGCCCGCCTCGCGCGCGAGCTCCAAATCGCGCGCGTTGGCGGTGAGGATCTCCGGGGCACGCTCGAGCAGCGACGCCGCGATCGCCTCGAGCGCGGCGTCCTTGACCGCCGTGCCGGTGCGCGCGAGCAGGCGCGCAGCGTCCTTGGCGGCGTGCGTGGTCTCCGCTACGGACGTGAGCGTGGTTGCCATAGCACTAGAGGGTAGAGCGGCTCACTCGAGCACGAGGTAGTCGCGGTGCACGGCCTCCGCGGTCGCGCGCGGCAGGATCTCCCTCACGGCGGCTGACTTCATGCCGATCACCTGCCGCAGCTCCTCGGCGGAGTAGCTGCAGATGCCCTTGGCGAGGGCGCGGGGCGGCTCCCCGTCGGCGCCCCCCTGTGCGGCGATCTCGACTGCGTCGCCGGCCTCGAAGTCACCGAGCACCCCGACGACACCCACCGGCAGCAGGCTCGCGCTCCCCTCGCCCACCGCCCGCGCGGCTCCCGCATCGACCACGAGTGTCCCGCGCGAGGGCTTGGCGTACTTGAGCCACAGCTTGAAGCTGCTGTAGCGCGCCTCGCGGGCGGGGAAGTAGGTGCCCACGCGCGCCCCGCGAAGCTCGCGCTCGCCGCTCAGCACCGCGGCGAGCGCTTCGGCGGAGAGGCCGTTGCAGATCACGGTGGGGATGCCGGCGGCGGTGGCCATCTCGGCGGCGACCACCTTCGAGCGCATCCCCCCCGATCCGAGCGGCGAGGTCGTGCGACCGATTTCGAGATCCTCCAGTTCGGAGAAGTCGCTCACCTCTCCCACGATCCGCGCGTCCGGGTAGAGCCGCGGGTCGGCCGTGTAGAGCCCGTCGATGTCGGTCAGCAGGATCAGCTCGTCGGCCGCCACGAGCACCGCCACCTGGGCTGCGAGGAAGTCGTTGTCGCCGAAGGAGATCTCATCGGTGGCGGTCGTGTCGTTCTCGTTGATCACGGGCAGCACCCGCCACTCGAGCAGCGTGGTGAGGGTCTGGCGGGCGTTCAGGTAGTGGGTGCGCGCGCTCATGTCGAAGAACGTGAGCAGCACCTGTGCGCTCGTGACGCCGTGCTCTCGCAGCAGCTCGTCGTAGACGCGGTAGAGCTTGCCCTGCCCCACCGCGCTCGCCGCCTGCAGCGCCCCGATCGTGGTCGGGCGCTGGGGCAGGTTCATCACCCGCATCCCCCGCGCGATCGCCCCACTCGTGACGACGATTGCCTCGGCCCCGTCGGCGTGCAGCGCCGCGAGCTGGGCGCACACGCTCGTCAGGACCTCCGTGCGCAGCGTGCCCTCGCCGTCTGCCACGACGCTCGAGCCCAGCTTGATCACCACCCTTCGCATCGCTGGAGCTTATTCGCGCGCGGTCGGGCTCCCGACGCTCAGCGGCGCCTAGTCGCTCGCGCTCGGGTCGAGCTCGAACGTCACGCCGCCGATCTCGATCTCGTCCCCCGCCTGGAAGCCCTCGGCCTCGAGCGCACGCAGCACGCCGATTCGGCGCAGGCGCCCCTCGAGGTAGTTCATGGCCTCCTCGTTCTCGATGTCGTGGCGCTGCAGCAGCCGTTCGATGCCGCGCCCGCGCACCGCGAACGATCGCGGCCCGAGGCGCTCCACGTGAAAGCCCGAGCCGGCCGCGGGTCGGAAGACCATGTGCTCGGCGAGCTCCGGCTCGGCCACAGCGCGGCGCTCGCGTGACCCCCGCGCCGCGTCCTGCGCGCGCGCCCCCGGCGTGGCGGCCTCGGAGGCGCCCACGCTGCGCAACAGCTGCGCTCCGAGCTCGGCCACGCCGCGGCCGCTGGCGCTCGAGGTGGCGATCACGGGCACATCCGCGCCGAGGCGCTCGCGCCAGTGGCGCACGAGCGCCTGGACCCGATCCTCGGGCAGCAGGTCGGCCTTGGCGAGCGCGAGCACGTGCGGGAGGGCCGCCAGCCGCTCGTCGTGGGCAGCGAGCTCGCGCTCGATCGTCTCGTGGTTGGCCTCGGCATCCTCGCGCGCGCCGCCCGAGAGCTCGGGCGCCATGTCGAGCACGTGCACGAGCATGCGCGTGCGCTCGACGTGCGCGAGGAAGTCGTGGCCAAGCCCGGCGCCTTCGCTGGCGCCCTCGATCAACCCCGGAATGTCGGCGACCACCAGCTGGCGGTCCTCGCCCTCGAGCACCCCGAGCACCGGAGCGAGCGTGGTGAATGGATAGCTCGCGACCTTGGGCGCGGCGCGTGTGAGGCGTGAGAGCAACGAGGACTTGCCTGCGTTGGGGAGACCGACAAGACCGACGTCCGCGAGCAGCTTCAGGCGCAGCTGGAGCCAGCCCTGCTCGCCGGGCAGTCCGCGCTCGGCGAAGTGCGGCGCCTGGCGGGTTGGCGTGGCGAAGCGCTTGTTGCCCTTGCCCCCACCACCGCCGCGCGCGAGCACCGCGCGCTGTCCATCCTCGAGCAGGTCCCAGCGGCGTCCCCCGAGCTCGCCGTCCTCATCGATCGGCGCCTCGATCTCGGTGCCCGGTGGAACGCGCAACGTGAGCGTCTCGCCCACGGCGCCGTGGCGCAGGCTGCCCTCGCCGTGCCCGCCGCGCCCGGCGCGGTGGCGGCTGCGCTGGCGGAAGCTCTGCAGGTCCCGGAGCGAGTCGTCGCACACGACCACGACGTCCCCGCCGCGGCCGCCGTCGCCGCCGTCGGGGCCTCCCCGGGGCACCTTCGCTTCGCGGCGAAAGCTCATGCTGCCGTCACCCCCGGCGCCCGCCTCGACGTGGATCCTCGCTTGGTCGTGGAGCACGCGTGCATCGTGACAGCCTCACCTGCGGCTGGCACGCGTCGCAGATCGGGTATATCCGGGGGTGCAAACCGACCGCCGCGACCAAGGGAGCAAAACCCAGATGAGCGCCGAGCAGCCCCACGACCCCGACCGAGTCCTGCTGATCACGGGGGCGTCCTCGGGAATCGGAGCGGCGACCGCCCGCCAGGCGTCCGCGGCTGGCTGGCGGGTCGTGCTCGCGGCGCGCTCGCTCGAGCGGCTGCAGGCGCTCGCGGGCGAGCTCGGCGGGCCCGAGCGGGCGCTCGCGGTTCGCTGCGACGTGAGCGAGTGGGCCGACCAGCAGCGGATGGTGGCGGAGACGCTGTCCACGTTCGGGCACCTGGACGCCGCGTTTGCCAACGCCGGCTTCGGCGGACCGAGGGGCTTCCTCAAGGACACCGTCGAGCATTGGCGCGAGATGGTGCTCACGAACGTGTACGGGGCGGCGCTCACGCTGCGCGCGAGCATTCCCGCCCTGACCGAGTCGCGCGGGCACCTGCTGCTGACCTCGAGCGTGGCCGGGCGGCGCGTGCTGCCCGGGTCGTTCTACTCGGTCACCAAGCACGCGGTCACCGCGATGGGCGAGGCGGCGCGCCAGGACCTGCATGGGACCGGCGTGCGCGTGACGCTGATCGAGCCGGGGATGGTGGACACGCCCTTCTTCGAGCACGCCCCGGAGAACGCCCTGCACGACGACGACATCGCACGCGCCGTCCTATACGCGCTCTCACAGCCTCCGCACGTCGACGTCAACGAGATCCTGATCCGGCCGACCGCGCAGCAGGGCTAGCTCAGGCGCGGGCGCGCGCCGTTGGGCTCAGGCCTGCTCACGGTCCGGAATCACGTTCACGACGCGGCCGCGCCGGCCGGTCTTGAACTCGACGGTGCCCGCGGCGCGCGCGTAGAGGGTGTCGTCCTTTCCGATCCCCACACCCGCACCGGGCTTGAAGCGGGTGCCGCGCTGGCGCACGATGATCTCTCCGCCGCTCACGGCCTGCCCGGCAAACGTCTTCACTCCGAGCCGCTGGGCGTTCGAGTCGCGGCCGTTGCGGCTCGAACCGAGCCCCTTCTTATGAGCCATCTGCGCTCGTCTCCTTGCTCGCCGCGGCGCTGGCAGCGGGGGCGTCGGCCTTTTTGGCGCGGGTTTTCGCGGGTTTGCTCGAGCTCGCGGTGATCTCGGTGACCTCGATCTGCGTGAGCTCCTGTCGGTGTCCGGTGCGGCGTTTGTAGCCGCGCTTGGGCTTGAACTTGACCACGCGCAGCTTCTCGCCGCGGACGTGCGCGAGCACCCGCGCAGTGACGGTCACGCCGGCGAGGCCGTCCTTGTCGAAGATCGCCTCCTCCGAGCGGTAGAGAATCGGCTCGAGCGCCACGTCGGCGCCCTCGGCGGCGGGCAGCCGCTCGATCAGCAGCCGCTGGCCGCGCTCGACGCGGTACTGCTTGCCGCCTGTCTTCACGATCGCGTACATGTCTGTCCAGCCTCGTTTTCTCTAGCTCCGCAGGCATCCGCGCCGGCTCTCGGCGCGGTAAGCCCTGCTACTCCGGGGTCGCCTCGGCCTTGGCAGCCGAACGGCGCCGTCCGCCCCTGCGGCCACGACGCCGAGGCTTCGATTGTAGGCCATCCTCGGTACCCTCGCCCGGCTCGGCTCCCGTCTCTGCGGGCGCGCTCGCGAGCGGCTCGTCCTCGGGCTCGGAGTCGATCGTCGCAGGAGCCTCCTTGAGACCGGCTTCGCGGCGCGTCTCAGCGTCCTCCGGATCGGCCACCGCGCGCCGCCCGCGCGGACGCCGCTCGGTCTTGCTCGCGACCTTCGGCGCCTCCTCGCGCACCGCCGCGGGCGAGCGCCGGCGGGACCGCCCGCCGGCCCGGGCGCCCTCGGCGCGGGGTGCGGGGACGACCACCTCGCCGGCCTCGTCGAGCAACAGGGCGGTG
>FSYY01000051.1_pt1 | contig 17651 bp, 16 predicted proteins | sample 1638681 | NCBI WGS metagenome assembly FSYY01 (sample SAMEA3914813, study PRJEB12502) | metagenome | biome: forest; material: soil | place: Canada | collected 2011-07-07 | depth 0.3 m | reverse complement strand
GCTCTCGGGGACGATCCAGGCGGACATCCTGAAGGAGTACATCGCCCAGAAGGAGTGGTGCTTCCCGATCGACCCCGCGATGCGCCTGTGCGGGGACATGATCGAGTGGTGCACGCGCCAGATGCCGCGCTGGCACCCGATCTCGATCTCCGGCTATCACATCCGCGAGGCCGGGTCCACCGCCCAGCAGGAGCTCGCGTTCACGCTCAAGGACGGGCTCACCTACGTCGAGCAGGCGATCGCGCGGGGCCTCGACGTCGACGACTTCGCCCCGCGGCTGTCGTTCTTCTTCAACGCCCAGATCGACTTCTTCGAGGAGATCGCCAAGTACCGCGCCGCCAGGCGGATCTGGGCGCGGGAGCTGCGCGAGACCTTCGGCGCGAAGAGCCCCCGCTCGTGGCAGATGCGCTTCCACAGCCAGACGGCCGGCGTCAGCCTCACCGCCCAGCAGCCGCTCAACAACATCGTCCGCACCGCGATCGAGGCGCTCGCCGCGGTGCTTGGGGGGACGCAGTCACTGCACACCAACTCCTATGACGAGGCGCTCGCGCTGCCCACCGAGGAGGCGGTCACGATCGCGCTGCGCACGCAGCAGATGATCGCCCACGAGACCGGCGTCGCCAACACCGTCGACCCGCTCGGCGGGTCCTACTTCATCGAGGCGCTCACCGACGAGATGGAAGCCCGCGCGTATGAGTACTTCGCCAAGATCGACGCGCTCGGCGGGATGGTCGCCGCGGTCAAGGCCAACTACCCGCAGCGGGAGATAGCCGACGCGTCCTTCGAGCTGCAGCAAGAGATCGACGCGGGAGAGCGGATCGTGGTGGGAGTCAACAGCTACCGCGCGAGCGACGAGCAGCCGATTCCCACCCTGCGTGTCGACCCAGCCCTCGAGCGCAAGCAGATCGAGCGCCTGCACACCGCCCGCGCCGGCCGCGACGGCGCCGCCGTCGAGCGCACGCTCGCCGCCCTGCGCGAGCACGCCGCGCACCCCGAGCGGAATCTGATGGAGCCGCTGCTCGACTGCGCCCGGGCCCACGCCAGCGAGGGCGAGATCATCGAGTCGCTGCAGCGGGTGTTCGGCGACTACACAGAGACCCCCGTCTTCTAGAGGCACCGACGATCGCCATCGCAACTCCGGGGGCACCGTCGTGTCCTCTCACTAGGGTCTCGCGCTAAGGATCCTCACATCACGCCCACATTCGCCCGCCATGCAGCGCCCTCGGGGGAGGCCCGATCGATGAACATCAGCAAGCGTCCCACCCTCCTGCTCCCGCTTCTGGCCGTCCTGTGCGCATGCCTGGCGGCTGCGCCGGCGGCCTCGGCGGCCGGCTCGGGGGTGATCGTCTCCCCGCTGCCGGGAACCGTGACGGCCATGCCCGGCACCCAGATCAGCTTCCTCGGCGCCGCCGCGAGCTCACTCGGCTCGATCTCCGTGGTCGGCTCGAGCAGCGGTCGCCACCGCGGTCAGCTGCGCTCATACGCCTCCGCCACCGGAGCGAGCTTCCTGCCCAGCAAGCCGTTCGTCCCGGGCGAGAGCGTCAGCGTGCGCGCCGCGTGGCGCTCGCCCACAGGGGCCCGCGTGACGCTCACGAGCAGCTTCACCGTCGCCCAGCCCGTGGTCGTGCCCCCCACCGAGTTCCCGGCGGTCCCTGGGACCGCGGCCGACGTACAGAGCTTTCACTCACAGCCGACCCTGCACCCGCCCGCGGTGACCGTCCACCAGGCCGCCGGCGTTGCCAGCGCGCCCGGCTACCTGTTCACCGCCCCGTTCCTCGGGCCGGCACAGTGGGGCCCGATGATCTTCGACAGCGCGGGCAACCTCGTGTGGTTCCACGCCGTCGCCCCCGGCAACGACGCGGCCGACCTACGCACGCAGGTGCTGCACGGCAAGAACGACCTGACGTGGTGGCAGGGGCGCACGATCATGCTCGGCTACGGCCTCGGCGTGGGCGTGATCGCCAACGCCAACTACCACACGGTCGCGATCGTCCGCGCCGGGAACGGCCTGCAGACCGACGAGCACGAGTTCAACATCACCCCTCAGGGCACGGCCTACGTGCTCGCCTACAGCCCGGTCCAGACGAGCCTTGCCTCGGCCGGGGGCCCGGCGAGCGGCGTGGCGGTCGAGGGCGTGATCCAGGAGATCGACATCCACAGCGGCCTGGTCATGTGGGAGTGGCACAGCCTCGGCCACGTCGACGTGAGCGAGTCCTATTCCAAACTACCCGCCACCGCCACGGCCCCCTACGACTACTTCCACATCAACTCGCTCAACACCGACGCCCACGGCAACATGCTCGCCTCGGCGCGCAACACGTGGACGATCTACTACATCAACCACGAAACCGGCGCCGTCACGTGGCGGCTCGGCGGCAAGAAGAGCACCTACACGCTCGGGGCGGGCGTCCAGTTCGCCTTTCAGCACGACGCCCAGTTCCTCCCCAACGGCGACGTGAGCCTGTTCGACGACCAGGGCTTCCCGCCCATCGCCCCGCCCTCGCGGGGCAAGATCGTCAGGCTCGACGCGACCACGCGCACGGCCACGCTTGTGAACCAGTTCGTGCGCTCGGCCGGCCCCCTCTCGACCGGCAGCCAGGGCAACCTGCAGTCGCTGCCCACGGGCGGCTGGATGATCGGCTGGGGCGGACTGCCCAACTTCACCGAATTCAACTCGCAGGGCCAGATCGTCTACGACGCCCAGTTCCCCAAAGGCGAGGACAGTTACCGCGTCTACCGCCTGCCGTGGGCGGCGCAGCCGACCACCCCGCCGACGATCGTCGCGGTCAACGCGACAGGCACCAGCACGGTGTACGCGAGCTGGAACGGCGCGACCACCGTCGGCTCCTGGCAGCTGCTCACCGGCTCGCGGGCCAACAAGCTGACCGCCGTGTCCACCACTCCACGCAGCGGCTTCGAGACGACCATCCCGGCCCCCGCTGCGGCCTTCTATCAGGTGCGGGCGCTGAGCGCCTCCGGCAGGGTCCTCGGCAGCTCGAAGGTCACGAGCCCCACGCACGCGTGAGCGCTGTGGCGCCCTCAACGCGCGGGCCAGCTCGCCGCGCACCGAGGGCGTCCTTGCGCCTGACGCTGCTGTGCGGGGTGGGAGCCGCAGCGGGATGCATGCTCGCGCTCGCCGGCGCCGCGCCGGCCGGGGCGCAGGCGCCGCTGGCCCGATCGAGCATCGCCGCCTGCGTCCCGGCCACGCTCAACGTCTCGGCCGTGCTCCCCGGGACGAGCCTCGCGGTCTCGCCGCTGCCCGACTCGCTCGACGCCTCCCCCCATACGCAGATCAGCCTGCTCGGCGTGAGCGCGGCTGCGCTGCGTGCCGTGCAGGTGAGCGGCTCGCAGACAGGCGCGCACCCCGGGATCCTGCGCCCCTACTCCCAGGGCGACGGCGCGAGCTTCCTTCCCCGCCGGCCGTTTCGCTCGGGCGAGACGGTCTTCGTGCGTGGGACGATCCTCCCGGGCCCGGGCGCCGCAGCGATCCCATTTGCCTACCGCTTCGCGGTTGCGCGTCAGGACGTGCTCCCGCGCCTGAGCTACCCCCACCGGATCGCCCACCCCGAGCAGAAGCAGCACTTCTACTCGCGCCCTGACCTGCAGCCGCCGGCGCTCGTGGTGAGCGCCCGCTCGACCCAGACCGCGGCGGGCTACCTGTTCGCCGCCCCCTACTCCGGCCCCGGCGCGAGCGGGCCGATGATCTTCGACGAAGGCGGCAGCCTCGTGTGGTTCGACCCGCTCCCCCCGGCTACGGAAGCGACCAACCTGCAGGTGCAGCAGCTCGGCGGCCGGCCGGTGCTGACCTGGTGGCAGGGCAGCATCCTGCCCCAGGGCTTCGGCCAGGGAGACGAGCTGATCTATGACGCGAGCTACCGCGAGATCGGCCGCGTGCAAGCGGGCAACGGCTACCGCGCCGACCTGCACGACTTCCACATCACCCCCCAATCCACCGCGCTGCTCACCGTGTTCAACCCGATCGACTGCAACCTCGCCGCGCACCGCGGCCCCAGCGAAGGGGCGATCACCGACACGCTGTTCCAGGAAGTCGACCTCCCCACGGGCCTCGTCCGCCGCGAGTGGCACAGCCTCGATCACGTGCCGCTCAGCGACTCCTACTCCGCCGCTCCCGGAACGAGCACACAGTGGCCGCTCGACTACTTCCACCTCAACTCGATCGAGCAGCTCGCCAACGCCACGACGCTCATCTCCGCGCGCAACACTTGGGCGTTGTACCAGCTGAGCACGTCCACCGGGCAGGTGCTCACGCGCATCGGGGGCAAGCGCTCCGACGTGCGGCTTCTCCCTGGGGCGGGCACCGCCTACCAGCACGACGCGAGCGTGCTCGCGGACGGCACGATCGAGATGTTCGACAACGGCGCCGACCCGAAGATCCACGGACAGTCGCGTGGCGTGGTGGTGGCGATCGACATCGACAAGAAGACCGACACCTCGATCGCCCAGTACGAGCACCCAAGCCCGCTGTCGGCCGGCAGCCAGGGCAACATCCAGCGGCTCGCGAACGAAGACGTGTTCATCGGCTGGGGGGCGGCGCCCTACTTCTCGGAGTTCAGCGCCTCCGGTCAGCTGCTGTTCGACGCCCACATGGCGGGGACCTACCAGTCCTACCGGAGCTACCGCTTCCCCTGGACCGGCGCCCCCGCCGCGGCCCCGGCGCTCGCCGTGGTGGGCGCCGGCAGCGCCCCGCCCACTGCCTATGCCAGCTGGAACGGCGACACGCGCACCGCCGCGTGGCGTCTGCTCGGCGGCGCCTCCGCAGCGGCGTTGACGGCGCTTGCAACCGCCCCGCGCAGCGGCTTTGAGACCGCCATCGCCGCCCCGCAGGCTGTCGCATACCTCGCTGTGCAGGCACTCGACGCGAGCGGGGCCGTGCTCGCGACCTCGCCGCTGGCACGCGGCTGACCGCGACCGCGGCCGTTGATCGCCTCGCACGGACTCCGATCGCAGCGCGCGGACGCGCCCGCGCGCACTGGGCTGTCTTGTCAAATTGATAGGCTCGGAGGCCTCTCGTGTCAAACGTTGGTCTGTCCGCAGATCGCTACCGGCCGCTTCCGACCGGGGCCCATGGGCTCGCCCGCGAGGAGGTCAGCCACGACCAACGCCAGCGCCTGCAGCGCGCCCTGATCGAGCTGATCGCCAGCAAGGGCTACCCGGCCGTCCGGATCCTCGACCTCACCCAGCTCGCGCACGTCTCCCAGCTGACGTTCTACACGCTGTTCGCCGACAAGCAGGAGCTGTTCCTGAGCACCTACGACGAGCTCGCCGCGGTGGCCGCCGGGAGGATCACCGACGCGTTCGCACGCGCGCGCACCCCCGGGGAGGGGCTACCGGAAGCGCTCAGCGCGTTCGCGCGGCTCGCCGCCGAGGATCCGCAGGGGATGTCGCTGCTCGTGCTCGGCACCTTCGGCGCGGGCGCCCGCGGCCTGGAACGCCGCGGTCAGATGCTCGGCCTGCTCGAGGCGAGCATCCGCTCTGGCCGCGGCCTGCCCCCGGACGACGGCGCCGCGGCAGAGGCACCCGATCTCACCGTCAAGGCGCTGCTCGGCGGGATGCGCGAGGTGATGGCCGCACGCCTGCGCGAAGGGCGCGCCCGCGAGCTCCCCGCGCTCGCCTCCGAGCTGATGGCGTGGGCGGACTCCTACCCGACCCGGATGCCCGCCGAAGTGCAGCTTGCGCCGATCCCCCGCCGACGGCCCGGGCGCCCGCACGCGGCGGCGCCCTCGGCGCGCGCACGCCGGGCCGAGGGCCGCCTGCCGAGCGGACGCAGCGAGCTGCCGCGCGGGCAGATCCACAACAGCCAGCGCGAGCGGATCGTCGACGCGACCGCCGCGATCGTGGCCGAGAAGGGTCTGCAGGCGCTCACGATCCCGGAGATCGTGCGCCGTGCGAGCGTCTCCAACCAGACCTTCTACAGCTTCTACCCGTCCAAGCTGCACGCCTTCCACGGGGCCCAGAAGGTGGGCATGCACTGCGCTCTGCAGGTCACCGGCGCCGCCTATGCCGAGTACCACTCGGACTGGCCGAGGGCGGTCGCGGCCGGCCTCGGTGCGCTCGTCGAGTTCCTCGCCTCCGAGCCCGCCCACGCCCGCCTGAGCCTTGTCGACACGTTCGCCGCGAGCCCGGAGGCGACCGAGATACGCACCAACGCCATGCGCGGCTTCGTCGCCTATCTGGAGCCCGGCTACGAGCTCGCCGCCGACGGCAGCCGCCCCCCCACGATCACCGCCGAGGCGGTCGCGGGCGGGGTCTGGCAGGTGCTGCACCACTACATCGAGAACGACTCCACACACGAGCTGCCAAGGGCGCGAGCCCAGTTGATCTACCTCACGCTCGTCCCGTTCGTCGGGCCCGAGCGCGCCGCCGCAGCCGCCGAGCCCGCGGTCGCGATCAGCTGAGCGCCGCGCCGTGCAGGCCGCTGGCGGGGCGCTCGCGCGCATCCCACCAGTCGCTCAGGATCCCCAGCGCGTCGCCGATGATGCCCTCGCGGAACGAAGCCGAGTCGTTCAGCCGCGGCAGCGGCTCCGACGGCGGCTCCACGCCGAGGAACTCACACAGCGGCTCCCAGCCCTCGTTCGGGTTCCACTCGAGCAGCCGCTCGGCCGGCACGGCGCGCCGTACGCTCTCGTTCCAGCGCGCCATCGCGGCCGACAGGCCAGCGTCGCTGTAGGTCTCGCCGGCCAGTGCGCCGGCCCCCTCGTCCCAGCTCATCCAGCGCATCAGCGTCATGTAGCGGGCCCACAGCGGGTCGATCGCAGCGCGGGCCTCCGAGACGTGGTGCAGCACCGAGTCGCCGTGGAAGATCCCCCACACCGTCCCGCGCATGCTGCGCACCCAGTCCTCGGCGCTCCGCACGCTCAGTAGCACCTTCGCCTCGGGGTAGCGCTCCATCAGCTCGCCGTAGAACCGCGCCGAGGGCCAGTCGACGGTCGAGGTCGCCGCCCCGAAGATCCGCTCCCAGTCCGGGGCGCCGGCCGCCGCCGCCTCCCACATCGGCAGCCCCGTCTCGAGGTCGGAGAGCAGGTCGCGCATGTGATAGCACGGGCCGAATCCGAGCTGTTCCAGCGCGAACATCTGGGTGGTTGTGGCGGTCCGCGGCAGGCCGGCCCCGATCACCTTCATGAGCGTCTCCACATCGAGGCGAGCGTTTCTATCACGTCGTCCGCGGCGAGGCGCCGGCTGCTTGGCCGCCGCGCCGGCCGCTGGGCGGCGCGCGCCCACCGGGGGGGCTCACGCGGCCACGCGCAGGTATGCGAGCACCGCCAGCACGCGGCGGTGATCATCGCCGCAGGCGGGCAGATCGAGCTTGGCGAAGATGTTCGTTATGTGCTTCTCCACGGCGCCCGCGCCCACCACGAGCGCCTCCGCGATCGCCGCGTTCGAACGGCCCTCGGCCATCAGCTCGAGCACCTCCCGCTCGCGCCCGGTGAGGCGCAGCAACCCGTCCATCGCCCCCTCGCGTGGAGCGAGCAGCTGCGTGACGACCTGCCGGTCGAGCACCGTCCCCCCCGCAGCGACGCGGTGGAGGGCGTCGAGGAACGCGCGCACGTCACCGACGCGCTCCTTCAGCAGGTAGCCGATGCCCGCCGTGTTCTCGCCGATCAGCTCGCTCGCGTAGGCCGTCTCCACGTATTGGGAGAGCACGAGCACCCCGAGCGCCGGCTGGCGCCGGCGGGCCTCGATCGCGGCCTGCAGGCCCTCGTCGCTGAAGGTCGGCGGCAGCCGCACGTCGACGATCGCGAGGTCCGGCCGGTGGCCTGCGATCGCCCGCAGCAGCCCCGGGCCGTCCTGCACCTGCGCCACCACCTCGATTTCGTTTTCGCGCAGCAGCGCGACCAGCCCCTCGCGCAGCAGCGCGAGGTCCTCGGCGATCACCACGCGCACGGCAGCCTCGCTTCGACGGTCGTGCCCTCGCCCGCGTGGCTGCGCACGTGCAGGCGGCCGTCGAGCGCCTCCACACGCGCGCGCAGGCCCGCGAGACCCGAGCCCGAGGGATCGGCCCCGCCGCGTCCGTCGTCGCCCACCGACACGAGCAGCGCGTCGCGCTCGTTGCTGAGTTGCACCCACGTGCGCTGCGCGTCGGCGTGCTTGGCGGCGTTGGTGAGCGCCTCGGCGATCACGAAGTAGGCGGCGCTCTCCACCGCGGGCGAGCGCTGGCGGTGTCCCGCGGCGTCGATCGAGGTCCCCAACCCGTAGCGCGCGGCGAGCGACTCGACCGCGGCCACGAGCCCGCGGTCGGCGAGCAGCGGCGGCACGATCCCGCGTGCGAGGTCGCGCAGCTCCGCGATCGCGTGATGGGCCTCGCGCTGGGCGTCCTGGATCAGCCGTCTGACCTCGGGCTGGTCGCGGGCGCGCAGCTCCGCACGCCCGAGCTGCAGCGTGAGCGCCACCAGCCGCGCCTGAGCACCGTCGTGCAGGTCGCGCTCGATCCGACGCAGCTCGACAGCCTGCGCGTCCACCGCCTGGCGGCGCGTGCGCGCGAGCATGTCGATCCGCGCGCGCAGCGCGCGACGCCCGCGCGCCACGAGCACGCGGTCCTGCAGCGCGATCAGCGAGTACGCCGAGCCCGCCGTCGCGAGCCCGAGCAGCGCCCACGCCGGCCAGAAGCGCTGCGCGCCCGCCAGCAGCCAGGTGAGCAGCCACGTGAACACGAGGATCACCGCCCCGACGCCCACGAGCGTCCACACGCACGCCACGCGACGCACCGCCCCCGGCGTTCGCCGCCACACCCAGTCCGCAGCCCAATCGAGCAGAACCACCACGCCGAGGCCCAGCCACGTCCATGCCGGCCAGAAGTAGCCTCCGCCGCCGAGCGCCCAGATCGAGACCACCAGCACGGCCGCTAGAAATGACAGGCGGCGCACGAGCGAGCGCGCGTATTCGCCGATCGAGAGTCCCGCCGCGAGCGTGGGCATCCAGCGCCGGCCCGCATCCGCGGCCGCCGTCAGGGAGACTTCAGCTCGCGGCCGGGCGCGCTCGCTCATGCCCCCAATCGTCGCACGGGCGGCGCCGCGCCGGCGCGTCAGGCGCGCAGCGTCTTCGCCGCCAGGCGCTGCGGGCTGATCCGCTGAACGTCCCACACGAGCCCGAGCCGCTCGAGCAGCGCGATCGTCGATCCGGTCAGGTCGAGCTCGGAGCGGCCGATGCCGTGGAAGGCGGAGGTGGGAAAGGCATGGTGGTTGTTGTGCCACGCCTCGCCGAGCGACAGCGGCGCAAGCCACGCGAGGTTGCGCGAGTGATCCTCGGTGGCGAAGCGCCTGCGCCCGAAGAAGTGGCACAGCGAGTTGATGCTGTAGGTCACGTGGTGCAGCGCGAAGATCCGCACCGCACCGCCCCACAACAGCCCGTCGAGGCCCGCCTGCAACGAGCCGCCGGCGAGCGCGCCGAGGCCGAACGGGATTGCCAGCCCGAGCAGCGACCACAGCACGAACGTGCGGTCGACGAAGGAGATCACCGGGTCGGCGAGCAGATCCGGCGCGAAGCGCTCGCGGGAGCCGCGCTGGGTGTGGTCGAACAGCCAGCCGACGTGGGCGTGGGCGAGGCCGCGCAGCGCTCCTCGCCAGCCGCCTCCGCGATCGACATGGGGGCTGTGCGGGTCGCCCACGCAGTCGGTGTAGACGTGGTGCTTGCGGTGATCGGCCACCCACGAGATCACCGGACCCTCGATCGACATCGTGCCGAGCACGCCCAGCAGCCCGCGCATCCACCGCGATGTCGCGAAGGCCCGGTGGGTGAGCAGCCGGTGAAAGCCGGCGGTCACCCCGAGCGCGGTGGCCGCGTACATCACCGCGAAGATCGCCGCGTCGCGCCAGTGAAGATCGCGGTTCCACAGCCGCCACGCGGCGAGCCCGAGCAGCAGCGGAGGCACGCCCGTGATCAGCGCGGTGATGGCCCGGTCGAGCCCCAGGAGCACGGGCGGCTGGATCTCCTCGGGCAGCGGGCCGGACGCCTCGCGGCTGGGCTCGGCGGCGGGCCGATCGGCCCCGGGATGGGGCTCGAGGAGCGGTCCGGCTTGTGGGGATCCGGGCGCGCGACTCATCCGCCTGCCATCCTCGACTGCCGCGAGACCGCTGTCGATGAGGCGCTCCACCGAGCGGCCTGCGGCCCGCCCCCCAGGCGAGGGTGGGGCTAGCCCCCCTCCGCTGGATCCGACGCGGGCGAGCGCTACTGTTCTGAGCCTCATGGCCGATCGACGATCCCCGAGGCCTGCCGAGGGGCCCGGGCTCCGGCGCGTGTCGCTGCACGGACACAAGATCGCCTACCGCCAGGCGGGGGACGGCCCGGTGGTTGTGCTGATCCACGGGATCACCTCCGATTCCTCGACCTGGAGCCGGGTGATGCCCTATCTCGCACGGCGTTTCACCGTCGTGGCGCCCGACCTGATCGGGCATGGCGCCTCGGCCAAGCCACGCGGGGACTACTCGCTGGGCGCGCACGCGAGCGGCCTGCGCGACCTGCTGCTCACGCTCGGACACGATCGCGCCACGTTCGTCGGGCACTCGCTCGGAGGCGGCATCGCGATGCAGTTCTCCTACCAGTTCCCGGAGATGTGCGAGCGGCTGGTGCTGGTGGACAGCGGCGGGCTCGGACGCGAGGTGAGCCCGCTCCTGCGCGCCGCCACGCTGCCGGGCTCCGAGCTCGTGCTCCCGGTGCTCGCTGCCACCCGCCTGCTCGACGCCGGCCGGCTGGCGAGCGGGCTGCTCGCGCGGGTGGGGCTGCAGGTGGGCACCGACCTCGAGCAGATGGCGCGCGGACATGCCACCCTGTCGGACCCCGCCACGCGGGCGGCGTTCCTGCACACCCTGCGCTCGGTGGTCGAGCCGAGCGGCCAGCGCGTCGATGCCTCCGACCGGCTCTACCTCGCCAAGCACATCCCGCTGCTGCTGATCTGGGGCGAGCGCGACACGATCATCCCGGTCGCCCACGGACGCGCCAGCCGGACACGCGTGCCGGGCAGTCGCCTCGAGGTGTTCCCCCGATCGGGGCACTTCCCCCAGCTCGACGAGCCCGAGCGCTTCCTCGACGTTCTGGGCGACTTCATCGACTCGACCGTGCCGGCCGAGCTGGACAGCGCCGGCTGGCGCGAGCAGTTGAAGACCGGCTAGCGCTCAGGCTGGGCGCACGTCGAGCACGACCTTGCCGAGCGCGCGTCGCTCATCGAGCGTCCGCAGCGCCTCGCCGGCGCGCTCGAACGGAAAGCGCTGGCCCACGATCGGGCGGATGAAGCCTTCCTCCACCATCAGGTTGACCGCCGCGCCGATCTCACGGTTGAGGTCGGGCTTGCCCATCACGTAGGCGCCCCAGCCCGCGCCCACCACCGAGATGTTGCGCAGCAGCAGGCGGTTGACCTTCACCTCGGGGATCGACCCGCCCGTGAAGCCCACCACGATCAGCCGGCCGTCCTCGCGCAGCGTGCGCAGGCTGTCAAGGAAGCGATCGCCCCCCACCGGGTCCATCACCACGTCCACGCCGCCGCCGGAGACCTCGTTGACCTCGTCCTTCCACGCCTCCCCGAGCATCACCACGTGATCCGCGCCCGCATCGGCCGCCACCTGACGCTTCTCCTCGCTGGACACCAATGCGATCGTGCGCGCCCCCACGCCCTTTGCCACCTGAAGCGAGGCGGTCCCCACCCCGCCGGCCGCACCGTGCACGAGCACCGTCTCGCCCTGCTTGAGGCCCCCGCGCAGCACCAGGGCGAAGTAGGCGGTGTGGTAGTTGAGGATCAGAGCGGCGCCCTGCGCGAAGTCGAGCTCGGCCGACAGCGGGAACGTGAAGAACTCTGGAGCGACCGCGGTCTCGGCGAAGCCGCCCAGCGCGCAGAAGGCCGCCACGCGATCCCCCGGTTTGACCGAGGCCTCCTCGGGTGCGCTGCGCACCGTCCCCGCCACCTCGCTGCCTGGAACGAATGGGAGCGGCGGTTTGAGCTGGTACTGCCCGCGCGTCTGCAGCAGCTCGGGGAAGGAGACCCCCGCCACGTGCACGTCCACGAGCACCCCCCGGCCGGGGGTGAGCATGTGCGAGGGCTCGGGCTCGGGCAGCTCGACGATCTCGAGCGCGCTGTCCGGTCCGGACTCATCGACGATCTGGATCGCTCTCATCGGCGGGATTATGTCCGAGCGAGTGCGCTCACGGGCGCTCCTGGCCCGGCTCGAGCGGCGACTCGGGCGAGGCCTCGTCTCCCGGCTGCGGCGGGGGCTCTGCGGCGGCCGGCTCGAAACGCACCTCGCGCGCGCCGGCAAGGCGCGCACGCAGATCGAAGTACAGCAGCGCGAGCGCGAGCGCCGAGAAGCTCGCGGTGATCGTGCGCGCGGCGACCCCAACCGCCACCGAGGCGGCGCCCGAGGTGCTTCCGAGCGGGATCGCCCCGACGGCGAGGAAGATTCCGGCCGACAGCAGCCCGACGATCAGCAGCAGTCCGAGGATATGCAGGTAGTGACCTCGGGTGAGCTCGCGGCTGCGCTGCAGCGAGGGGATCCAGCCCTCGTGCTCGATCGCGGCCACCTGCGCGACGACCGACCAGCGCAGCGTGAGCAGGATGCCGGGGATGATCAGAGCGAAGAAGCCCAGGGCAATCCCGAGCGCGGAGACGATCACCGCGGCGGCGACGACCGCGAGCACGCGCAGCGTGCGTGAGACGACCTCGCCCAGGCGAGGGGTGCGCTGCTGCCCGATCAGCACGATCGCGTGGATGTGCAGCGCCGACACGAGTGGCCCCACCATCGCGATGTCAAGCAGCAGCACCAGGTAGGTGACCCCAACGTTGCCGCCGCTGGTGAGCGGCCCGCGGCCGGTGGCGGCGAGCGCCGCGAGCTCGTACGGGGCGATCACGCCGAGGGCGAGCGCGAGGAACAGCAGCGGGTAGCGCTGATAGATGTCGAGCGCCTCGCCGATGATGTCCGCGACCGAGCGGGGGCGCTCGAGCGGGTTCAGCTCGCCTGACTGCATTCGGGCGTCAGCCTAGAGGGCTGGCCGGAGCGGAGCCGCCGTGGCGCCGCCTGCGCGCAGTCCGCTCAGTCCACGTGCAGCACGACCTTGCCCGCGATGCGCCGGTCGATCAGCGCTCCGATCGCCTCGGCGGCCTCGCGCCAGGACGCCTCGCGGTCGATCGAGCACAGCAGGCGCCCTTCTGCCACGAGCTGCGCGAGGCGGCCGAGGTCGCGCGGCGCGGAGCGCTCGTGAACGAGCGCGGCGAACAGGTACAGGCCGTGCAGGCGGGCGCCAGGGGCACGGCCGAAGAACGCCCGTGCGGGGAACTGCACCGGCGCGGGGTCGCTGGAGGCGAACGACACCACTGTGCCCGCCGGGGCGACCCGCTGCAGCGCGGCACCGAGCGTGGCGCCGCCGACTCCCTCGACCACCCCATCGAACTCGCCGCCGGTGGGCGTGAGCTCGGCGATCACCTCATCCGCGCCCAGCTCGCGCAAGCCGCGCATGCGCTCGGGATTCGAGCAGACGGCCGTCACGTGTGCGCCCGCGAGGTGTGCGAGCTGCACCGCGAAGCGGCCCACGCCGCCGCTCGCGCCGGTCACGAGCACACGCTTGGCGGCCACCTGGCCGATGATGTCGAGCGACTTCAGCGCGGTCAGCCCGGCGACCGGCAGCGTCGCCGCCTGAGCGTCGGAGACCGCGTCGGGGAGCGGCGCGAGCATGTCGGTCCCGACCCGCGCCAGCTGCGCCCAGGAGCCGCGCGCCACGACACCCGCCACGCGCGTGCCCGCGGCCGGGCCGCTACCGTCGGCGGCCGCCCGCTCGACCGTGCCCGCCAGGTCCCAGCCCGTGATCTCGCCGTCGCCCATCTCGGGCAGGCGCCTGACCTCTCCGCGGTTCAGCGAGAAGGCGACCACGCGCACGAGCGCCTCGCCCGGAGCCGGGACGGGGTCTGGCACCTCGCGGATCTCCACGTGGCCGGGTGCGGCGGGTGCGGCTGTGAGCGCGAGCATCGGCCGATGCTAGCCGCCGCCCTTGGCCCGACGGTGCGGGCGCACCGGTCGCAGCCCAGGCGAGCAGATCAGGCGTCGCTCGAGGTAGCCCACAGGTTGAGCTCGCCCTCTTGCGCGTACCTGTCGATCTCGGCGAGCTCCTCGTCGTCGAAGCCGAGGTGCTGGAGGGCGGCGACGTTCTGCTCGAGCTGACCGACGCTGCTCGCACCGAGCAGCGCGGAGGTGACGCGAGGGTCGCGCAACGTCCACGCGATCGCCATCTGGGCGAGCGTCTGCCCGCGGCGCTGGGCGATCTCGTTGAGCGCGCGCACGCGGGCGAGGTTCTCCTCGCTGATCAGGCGCTCCGAGAAGTAGTTCCCCCGCCGCACGCGCGAGTCCTCCTGCACGCCGTGCAGGTAGCGGTCGCTCAACAGGCCCTGCGCCAGCGGCGAGAACACGATCGCCCCCACCCCTTCGCGCTCGAGCACGTCGAGCAGACCCCGCTCTATCCAGCGGTTGAGCATCGAGTAGGAGGGCTGATGGATCAGCAGCGGCGTGCCGAGCTCGCGCAGGATCGCTGCGGCCTCCTCGGTACGGGCGGGGCTGTAGGAGGAGATGCCCACATAGCGCGCCTTGCCCTGGCGCACGGCCGCGTCGAGTGCGCCCATCGTCTCGCGCAGCGGTGTCTCGGGATCGAAGCGGTGCGAGTAGAAGATGTCCACGTACTCGAGCCCCATCCGCGTGAGGCTCGCCTCGAGGCTCCCGAGCAGGTACTTGCGCGAGCCCCACTCCCCGTATGGTCCGGGCCACATGTCATAGCCCGCCTTCGTCGAGATGATCAGCTGGTCGCGGTAGGGACGGAAGTCCTCGGCGAAGATCCGCCCGAAGTTGCTCTCGGCGCTGCCGTAGGGCGGCCCGTAGTTGTTGGCCAGATCGAAGTGGGTTATGCCCAGATCGAAGGCTCGGCGCAGCATCGCGCGGCTGTTGGCGAGCGGCCGGTCATCGCCGAAGTTCTGCCAAAGCCCGAGCGAGATCGCCGGCAGCTGCAGGCCGCTGCGCCCGCAACGGCGGTAGGGCAGCGCCTCGTAGCGGTCCTCGGCGGGGACATACAGCGAGGGACCGAGCTCAGCGTTGTAGGTCACCCATCAAGTTATAGGTCAACCACGCGGGTCAGCCAATGCCCAGCCCCGAACGCGCGACGTCAGCGAGCGTGCGGCGGAAATGCAAGCGGTGCGCCGGCGGCGCGCGTGCGCGCATCCGCCTGCGTCCAGACGACCGCGGCGAGCGCGCCGGAGGAGAGCAGCACCGCCGGCCAGGCCCCGACGGCGAGCGCGAGCACGTGCGAGAGGATGAACCCGCCGAGGCCCACGCCGGACAGGCGTGCGGCGGTGCGGGCGCCGTGGCGGCGATTCCAGGCGGCCGCGCAGACCGCACCGCCGAGCAGCAGCGCCACACCGCCGAGCGGGCGGGAGCCGGTGCCCGTGGCAACCGCATAGCCGACGATCAGCGCCCCGGCGGCGAGCGGCGCGGTGGGGAGGGGTCGCATCGGGCCAGCCTAGCGCGGGCGCGCGAGCACGTGGTTGGCGATCCTTCGCGCCGCGCGGGCAGTGCGGGATGCCACAGCGCGACGGCGGAGAAATACGGATTCGCCAGGATGCGACGCAGCCGTAGGCTGCTGGCAATTGCCAATGCAGCGCGAAGGTGGGAGGTCTCCCTTGGGCTTTTCAGGGATCGACGTTGTGGGAGCGGTGTTCAACCTGAACCACCCGGCCCACACGGTGGACTGGGGCTTCATCCACTTGGCGGTGGCGAACGTGGTCGTAATCGGCCTGATGCTCGCCGTGTTCGTGCTCGCGCTGCTCTTGCCGTTCCCGGGCTCGGCGCGACGCCGGGGCGGTGGAGACTCGTGAGCGCCGTGCCGCCGCGCCCGGCCTCCTGGACCACGCGCGTCCGCGAGGCGGCAGTCAAGGCGCTCCCACCCGAGAAGCTGCTGCCCGACGGGCAGCCGACCTATGTGGCCTCCTGGATCTACGTGTTCGGCGTGGCGAGCATCGCCGCGCTGGTGGTGCTCATCACCTCGGGGTCGATCCTCGCCCTGAAGGGACCCGCGTGGTGGCACCAGACGAGCATCGGGCATTTCTTCAACAGCGTTCACATGTGGTCGGTGGAGCTGTTCTTCTTCGTGATGGTCGTCCATCTGTGGGGCAAGTACTGGATGGCGGCGTGGCGTGGTGGACGCGCGCGGGTGTGGATGACCGGAGCGGTGACGTTCCTGGTGGCGGTTCCCACCGCGCTCACGGGCTACGTCTCGCAGCAGAACTTCGACGCCCAGTGGATCGCCACGCAGGCCAAGGACGGGCTCAACTCGGTTGGAGTTGGGGCGTTCTTCAACGTGACGGACTTCGGGCAGATGTACAGCTACCATGTGCTGCTGCTGCCGGTTGCGGTGGTGGCACTCGTGGTCGCGCACGTGCTGCTCGTACGCCGGCACGGCGTCGTCCCGCCGTTTGAGCTGGCCGCGCGTGCCCCGCATCTGCGAGGGGGGGCCGACCCGCCGCCGCCGCCGCCGCGCGAGCCTGCCACGACCGGGGGCGGGTCATGAGCCGCATGGGGAGCCTGCTTCGCGGGAGGGACGACACGCAGCCGTGGCGGGGAGGCTACGCGCCGTATGACCTCGTCAAGGAGGCGTGCGTGGCGGTAGGTGTGATCGCTCTGCTGGCGGTGCTGCTGACCGTGCTGTTCTCCTCGCCCGATGAGAAGCCCAGCACGATCGCGCAGTGGTCACACGAACTGCCGGTCAACTTCACAACCACCGCGACCAAGGAGCTCGACGGAGCTGCCCCGACCGCGGAATACGGCCCCCCCTACAACAACGGCAGCGCCTCGGTCCAGCACGTGGCCTTCATCCACCTGCAGGAATGGTTCGGGGTCAGCCATCCGATCAACGCCCCCCACGACTTCGTGCTCGGCCCGCTGCGCACGATCCCCAACGACCCGACGCTCACGAGCGCGCTCGCGCAGTACACAGCGGCCCCGGAAAAGACGCAGAAGGCCTGGGCGGAAGCGTATGCCAAGCCACTGGAAGAATATGAAGCCGCGCAAACCGAAAAGAAGACCCCGCCGAAGACCGTGACGCTCAACGCCACCACCGGGACGGTCAGCGTTCAGGCAAGCGGCGCGGGCCCGGTCCCGACGATGATGAGCAGCCTGCTCGCGCTCGCCCAGAGCGGGGGCCTGGACGGCAGCCTGCTGACGAGCAGGCAGTTCTTCCAGACCGACTACACCAAGCCGCTGCTGCTCATGGCCGACGGCGGGCTGCTCGCCGAACGCGCCGAAGCCCAGCACCTGCTGGGTGGGCAATGGGGAATGATGAACGAGACGGGCAGCTATCCGGGCCAGGCCTGGCTGTGGCTGTATGCCCTCTGGTACCAGGTCGAACCGTTCAAGGCATCGCACAACGTGGACCTGCTGGTGATGCTCATGATGGGCCTGCTGAGCCTCGGGCTGGTGCTGATCCCGTTCCTCCCCGGGGTCCGCGACCTGCCCCGCCTGATCCCCATCCATCGCCTGATCTGGCGCGAGCACTACCGCACTGGGGCGGAGAGCTGACGCGAGCGGGCTAGGATTCGGAGCCGTGCCGGGAGAACCCGCCGAACAACAGCGAGAGAGCCCGAGCGGCGAGCAGCGCCGGGACAGCGGCGAGCAGCGCCG
>FSYY01000149.1_pt1 | contig 17922 bp, 16 predicted proteins | sample 1638681 | NCBI WGS metagenome assembly FSYY01 (sample SAMEA3914813, study PRJEB12502) | metagenome | biome: forest; material: soil | place: Canada | collected 2011-07-07 | depth 0.3 m | reverse complement strand
GTTCGGGGCCTACGCGTTCGCCCGCCTGCGCTTCCGCCTGGCGCGCGCGAGCCTGCTGCTGTTCCTCTCCACCTACATGATCCCGCCGATCGCCTTGGTGATCCCGATGTACCTGATCATGGTCAAACTCCACCTTCTCGACACGCGGCTCGGGCTGATCGTCGTCTACTGCTCCTTCGCCACGCCGTTCGTGCTGTGGATCATGGGCAACTACTTCCAGACGATCCCGCGCGAGCTCGAGGACGCCGCGCGCGTGGACGGCTGCACGCGCATCGGCGCGCTGTTCCGGGTGATCCTGCCGCTGGCGCGGCCGGGCCTGCTCTCGACGATGCTGTTCGCCTTCCTGATCGCCTGGGATGAGTTTCTCTACGCACTGATCTTCACGTCGACCAACGCCGCGAAAACGATCCCGGTGGCGATTGCCGAGTTCACCGGGCGCTACACCACCGACTTCGGGCTGCAGGCGGCCGGTGGCATCCTGGCGGCGGTGCCGCCCGTGATCATCGCGATCGTCTTCCAGCGCTACATCGTGGGCGGCCTGTCCGCCGGGGCGGTGAAGGGATGAGCGTTCCATTCCGCGCTGGCATCGAGGCCCAGCCGCAGAACCTCAACGACGGCGCGAGCACGCTGCGCGCGCGTCTGGCCGAGGTTGACCTGACGCCGCTGCGGGAGGGCACGATCGTCTTCAGCGGGATCGGCGCCAGCTGGCATGCGTTGCTGCCGTCGGTTCGACGGCTGCGCGCAGAGGGCAGGCGCGCGTTCGCCGTGCCAGCGCCCGAACTGGCCGAGGCGTCCGGCCTCGGAGACGCTTACGTGCTCGTCTCCCAGTCGGGCGCGAGCAGCGAGCTGCTGGCGGCGCTGCAGCGGCTGCACGGCGCGCCCATCTACGCGGTGAGCGCCAGCGGCGACGGGCCGTTGGCACAGGGCGCGGACGTGTGGCTGCCGCTCGGGCCGCAACCGGACACGGCGGTATCCACGCTGTCATACACAGCCACGCTGCAGGCGCTGGGGATGCTCAGCGAGGAGATCCTCACGCCCGGCGGGGCCGCCGCCTGGACGACGCTTGGGGAGCTCGCACAGGCGACGATCGAGAGCAGCGACGCGGTGGCAGCGCGGCTGGCCGAGGCGCTCGCGGGCGTGGCCACGGTCGACGCGGTCGGCTCCGCAGCGGCGCTCGCGTCGGCCGGCGAGACCGCGCTGCTGGTACGCGAGGCGCTGCGGCTGCCCGCCCACGGCGAGGAGACGCGCCAGTACCTGCACGGCCCGCTGGAGGCGGTGGACGAGCGCTTTGGCTGCATCCTGTTCGGCGCGGGGCGGGAGCTCGAGCTGGCGCGCGCGCTGGCCGGCTTCGGCGCGACCGTGGCCACGGTCAGCGACCGCGAGGACGCCGCGGGTCCGCACGCCTTCCAGCTGCCATCGGTCGGCGACCTGGCAGCGCCGATCCTGCAGATCATCCCGATTCAGCTGACCGTGGCACACGCCGCGGCCGCGCGCGGCCTGCCCGTTGCGGAGCTGCGCCGCCAGCAGGACGACACCAAGGCGGCGGCCGGCCGGTGAGACGGCCGATCACAGTGATCGGTGGGGTGCAGGTCGACGTGGTGATCGTGCCGGTCGGCGAGCTGCCGCCGCCCGGGCAGACGCTGCTGGTCGACGAGCTGGGCTTCCGCGTGGGCGGCGCCGGCGCCAACGCCGCCCTCGCGTTTGCCGAGGCCGGCAAGCAGGTTCGCCTGATCGGCTGCGTGGGCGAGGACCATCTCGGGAGCTGGCTGGTGGAGGAGCTCGCCCCATTCGGCCTCGACGGCGACATCGTGATCCTGCCCGCCCACAGCACGGGGCTCACGGTCGCGTGCGAGGCGCCCGAGCGCGACAGGACGTTCCTCACGTTCCTCGGTGTGAACACCGCGTGGGACGCCACGATGATCCCCGACGACGCCGCAGCAGGGGAGAGCCTGCTCGTGTGCGACTACTTCTGCGCGCCGGCGCTTCGCGGGGCGCCGACGCTCGCGCTGCTGAGCGCCGCACGCGCGCAGGGCACGCGCACGTTCTTCGACACCGCGTGGGACCCGGGGGGATGGCAGGCCCCGGCGCGCGAGGAGGTGCTCGAGCTGCTGCCCTACGTCGACGTGTTCCTTCCCAACGAGTCCGAGGCGCACGCGATCGCGGGCGACTGCGACACTCCGGAGGAGGCCGCGCACCGGCTGGCGCAGATCTCGGGCGGTTGGGTCGTGGTCAAGCTCGGCGTGCGCGGCTGCTTCGCCGTGGGCCCCGGCGCATCCGAGCTGCGAGCGCCCGCGCAGCAGGTGGCCGTGGTGGACTCCACCGGCGCCGGCGACGCCTTCAACGCAGGGCTGATCGCCGCGCTCGGCGACGGCCACAGCTGGCCGCAGGCGCTGCGCGCGGGTGCGGCGCTGGCCGCCGAGATACTGGCCCGCCCGTGGGGCGAGCGCCAGCGCGCGGGCGGCGCGCGCGCCCGCTAGGGCGCGGCGACGTCGAGCGTGGGGGCGTTCCAGCCGGTCACGCTCACGACCGGCGACTGGCCTGAAAGCGACGAGGCGCGGTAGGACGCGGTGAGCGTCTGCGACTCTCCCGGCCACAGCGTCACGTCGTTGTCGCTCCAGAACACCGGCAGCACCTGGTTGTCCCCGATCGCGGGCACGCCCGCCGCGGTCCCCCGCCGCACGTCCGCGCGCAGGAAGAAGCCGACCGCCCGCGTTTTCGAGACGTTGGTGAGGGTCACTTCGGTGACCGTGTCGGCACCGCCCTGCCCGGGGGTCGAATGGGTGTGGGCGGTGGCGCTGATCTGCGCTGCGGGCAGCCCCTGCAGCGCGGACACGTCCGCGAACTGCGACATCGTGGCCTGTGGTTTGCCGAGTGTCGCGGGCCAGTTCACGAGGTCGGCCTGCGTCGAGAGCCAGTACACGTTGCGGTCGATCAGCGTTTCGCCCTGCTTGACCAGCAGCTCTAGGAAGTACGTCTTGGCCGGTGTGGGGGGGACGGTCGCCGCGGGCACGTTCGGCGAGAGCACGGCCCTCTGCACGCCCTGCGCGCCCAGCGACAGCGACCCGGCGGTGCGATCGTCGAGCAGCTTGCCCTTGACGTCGTAGACCCGGCTCTGCACCGACAGCCCCGACCGTGCCGTGCTCGAGAGGTTGTCCAGCGACACCGTGCCGGTGTCGTAGGCGTAGAGCGCGTGCAGCGGCTCGTTGGCCTTCTTCGCGCCGAAGTAGCTGCCCGCCTGATCGTATTCGTTGTTGTAGAGATCCCACAGCAGGGTCGGCCAGCCCTTGTTGAGCTGCCAGTAGACGACGCCCGTCGACGGCGTCGCCTGGCCGACCGAGTGGTCGATGTAGGCCTCGAACTGCGACCGCTGAGTCTCGTAGTTGGCGACCTGCGCCTCCAGCACGTACTGCTGAAGGCTCGTCCACGAGCCGTAGCGCGAAGCGATCGCACGGTCGAGGTCGTGCAGCGTGCCGAACGAGTAGCCCCCGTTTCCTTCTCCGGGGAGTTGCGGCTCGTAGTTGAGGTGATACTGGTTGAAGTCCGGTCCCTGCCACAGCTGGGCCTGTTCGTAGGTGGACATGAACCGCTGAATCGAGTCGAGCGTGGGCACGGTGTCGCCCGCGCTGGCCTCGCTGTTGAAGGCCCACGCCCCGCCCGCGTTGGTGCGCGTGGGATCGCTTCGGTCGTAGTGGGTGGCGTCGTACCAGTAGCTCGGTGGCACCCAGTCGTAGGGGCCCTCCTTCTCGCCGGAGGGCCCGAGCGTGGGCGTGCCCTTGTACTCGGCCGAGGCGATCAGGGGATCCTGGAAGTCGGCCTGGGCAAAGCCCCGCAGCGAGACCGCCTCCTGCCGCGGCGTGGGCGGGTTGTCGCTCCAGCTGAAGTTCATCACGCTCGGGTGGTTGCGCAGCCGCCTGCCGATTGCCAGCGCCGAGAGGCCTAGCACCCGCAGTTCACGACCGCTGTATTCCGGTTCGCTTTCTTCGCGCTGCCAGTTGTCGCAGCACTGGTAGCCGGAGTCGACGAGGATGCCCGCGCGATCCATCTGTTCGTAGAAGTCGGCCGGCATCTCCTTGCCCTCGGTGCGGATGCCGTTGAGGCCGAGGTTGCGGATCAGCGCGACCTGGTCGGACGTGTTCGCTGCCGAGTAGCGCAGGAACAGATCCTCCGACCAGCCGCCCGCGCGGAACACGAAGGGCACGCCGTTGACGGCGAACTGGCGCGCCCCGGCCGGCGCGATCGGCGACCGCCCGGTGAGATGGCTGCTGACCGTGCGGATGCCGAACGTCTCGGACTGGCTGTCGGCCGCGGCGCCGTGGCCGGCGACCGCCATGTCGAGACGGTATAGCGGTTGTGCGCCCATCTGGTAGGGCCACCACACCTGCGGATGCTCGATCCGCAGGCGCGCGTCTTCTGCGGGCTTGAAGGACACCGTGCGCGTGGTCCCGGGGCCCAGCGTGACCGTCTTCTGGAGGCCGATCGGGCCGCCGCCGCTCGGCGGTGTGATCGTGGCCGAGACGATCGCGGTTTGCGCGACCGAGGCGCCGTTGCTCACGTCGGCCTTCAGCGTGAGCGCCGAGCTCGAGAGATCTTCAGCGTTGGCCTGGACCACGTGCGCGTTGTCGATCGCAAGCGCGTCGCTGAGGTGGAGCTGGATCGGGAACTGGATGCCCGTGTTGTTGTCTGGGGGAATCTGCGTCCAGTCGACGTTGTCGAGCGTGAACATCTTCGTGGGGTCGTTCGGATAGACCTCCAGCGCGAGCACGTTGGAGCCTGCGAGCAGGAGCTTGGTGACGTCGAAGGCGTAACGGGTGAACGCCCCCTGCACGGTTGCCTGACCCAGGCCTTCGGACTGTGTGCCCGCCACCTCGCTGCCGTTCACCCAAACGTCCGCCTGGCCCACCACGCCGTTGACGATCAGCTCGGCGCGCCGCCCCGGACGCGGAGCGGCGCGAAAGCTCGTACGGAACCACCACGGCACCGAGAACTGGGCGATCGTGTCGGGGCCCACTCGGCTCATGTAGCCGAAGCAGTTGGCGAGGTTGGTCGAGAAGAAGGTCTGCGCGCATCTCCCGTTCTGCACGAGCGCCCCGACCTCGGTGCCGACCGCGCCCGCGTCATCCGGCTTCACCGCCAGCCAGGCCGAGGTGCCGAACCCGGGTTGGGAGATTTCCATGCCGGCGGCCGGGGAGAGCGCGCTGCTCTGCACCCGCCAGCCGCCGAGGCCGACCGTGGTGATGTCCGCCGCGGCGCTCGCAGGCAGTGCGCCCGCCGCCGCGGCAACGAGAGCCAGAAGGGCCGCCCGGAGCCCGCCTCGGAGGTTTCCCGTCGACCGCGCGTGCATGCTCGCCTCCCGTGCGCCGACGCCGCGCGGCCCCTTCGAGCCGCCGCGTCAACGTCGCTCGATTCTCCCACGAATTTGCGCAGCAGTGCTGCTAAAAGGGCACCATACACCATTCTGGAGGCCGTGTACCGGACTGGCCTATTGGTAAAGGCGGTGACAAAATCATGACGTTGGCTGGAACGCGTACGACGCGCTCGCCACCGCCGGGCGGCGCTAGCGCGGCGGCGCTTTGCGCTGATTGTCCTCGGCGCGGAACGCGCCCACCACACCCTCGTCGCCGCCCTCCGGCACCGGCTCGAACGGGTGGCGGGTGGCCACCCCGATCGTGCCCGACTCGGGGTAGATCACCACGTCGGGGCTGTTGGCGGTCGAGACCGCGAGCACGAGCGCGGGCTGCTCAGAGCGGTTGGCGATCGTGTGCATTCCCTCCCGTCCGCGTGGGCAGGCGACGACGTCGCCGGTGCGCAGCGGCTGCTCGCCGTCGGCCGTGCGCAGCGTGGGCTCGCCGCTGAGCACCACGAACAGCTCCTCGTTGCCGTAGTGGGCGTGCAGGTTCCAGCCGCTCGCGCCCGGCGCGAGCTCGTACACCGACGCACCCAGCTCGCGCGCCCCCGCGGGGCGCCCGACGGGACGGCCGCGTACGCCGAGCTCCTCGCGCGCGATCGGAAACTCGCCCTCGTACACGTTCGGCCTGCTCACGCCGCCGCTCCGCAGGCCGGGCGCTGCACCGCCACGCGCGCGGGAGTCCCGCTCATGCAGTGGCGGAGGCGGCGGACGCGCCCGCGCGATCGGCGAGGATCGCCGCCAGATGCGCGCGGTGCCGCTTGGCTCCGCCGAGCAGCGCGGCGTCCATGTGGGCGCGCTTGTACAGCCAGTGCACGTCCGCCTCCCAGGTGAAGCCGATCCCGCCGTGTGCCTGGATCGCGCTGGCGGTCACCTCGCGACCTGCGTCGGAGGCGCTCGCCTTGGCCATCGCCGCGGCTTCGGAGAGGCTGGCCGGCTCGGCGTCGGCAGCCCACGCCGCGAACGCCGTGGTCGAGCGAGCCTTCTCGGTGTCGAGCAGCATCTGCGCGCAGCGGTGCGAGACGGCCTGGTATGAGCCGACGGGGACCCCGAACTGGCGGCGGTCCTTGACGTATGCAAGGGTCATCTCGAGCGTCCGGTCGCACACTCCCACAAGCTCGGAGCTGACCGCCACGAGTGCCCGGCCGAGGCCCGCACAGCCATCGGCAAGCGCCTCACCGGCATCCTCGGAGGCGCTCACGCGCGCGGTCGAGCGGGTCGGGTCGATCGAGGCGATTGGGGTCACCTCCGCCTCGGCGGCCGCCAGCACGCGCGCGCTGCCGTCGTCTTCGATCAGCACGATCACGTCCGCCTCGGCGCCGCCGATAACGAGCTCGGCGGTGCCATCGACAGCCGCGCCGAGCGCCCCCACAGACTCGCCGGTGGCGATCCGCGGCAGCCAGCGCTCGCGCTGCTCGGGCGAGCCGCCGTGCTCGATCAGGGTGGCGGCGAGCACAGTGGGCAGGAACGGAACGGGAGCGAGCGTGCGGCCGAGCTCCTCGCACAGGATCGACAGCTCGATCGCGCCGAGGCCCTGGCCGCCGAAGGCCTCGCCGACCGCGATCCCCGGCCAGCCGAGCTCGCACAGCTCGCGCCACAGCTCCGCGTCGATCCGGGCGGGCCGATCCGATTCGATGTGCTCGCGCACGCGCTCGGGCTTCGCGCGCTCGGCGAGCAGGTCGCGGGCGGTGCGCTGGATGTCGCGCTGGTCGTCGGTGAGACCGAAGTCCATCAGGCGGCCACCTTCAGGCGCGGTAGGCCGAGCACCCGCTCGGCCACGATGTTCTTCAGCACCTCGGTCGTGCCGCCCTCGATCGTGTTCCCCCGCGCGCGCAGGAACTCATAGCTCCAGCTCGTGCCCGCGGTGAGCGCCTCCGGCCCGATGATGTCGACGGCCAGCTCGGTCAGGCGCTGGTTGGTGTCCGACCACAGCCACTTCACGAGCGAGCCCTCGGGGCCCGGCTGGCCGTAGCGTTCGGCGTCGGTGAGCCCCTTCCAGGCGAGCAGGCGCAGCGACTCGCAGCGGATGTGCAGCTCGGCTAGCGCGTCGGCGTAGAGCGGGTCCTCGAGCAGACCCCGCTCCGAGGCTGCGGCGATCACGTCGTCGAGCAGCTGGCGCAGTCGGATCTGGAGGGCGAACCCGAGGCCGGCGCGCTCGTTCATGAGGGTCGTCAGCGCGACCTTCCAGCCGTTGCCCACGCCTCCCACCACGTTCGCGTCGGGAATCCGCGCCTCCTGGATGAACAGCTCGTTGAACTCCGCCTCGCCGGTGATCTGGCGCAGCGGGCGCACCTGGACCGCCTCCTGCTCCATGTCCATCAGGAAGTAGCTGAGGCCCTTGTGCTTGGCCACCTCGGAATCGGTGCGCGCGACGAGCATGCACCACTTCGAGTACTGGGCGCCGCTCGTCCACACCTTCTGTCCGGTGACCACCCACTCGTCGCCGTCCTTCACGGCGCGGGTTTTGAGCGCCGCGAGGTCCGAGCCGGCGTCGGGCTCGGAGAACCCCTGGCACCAGATCTCCTCGGCTGAGAGGATCGGCGGGAGGTAACGCTCCTTCTGCTCGTCGGTGCCCCAGACCATCAACGTCGGGCCGCCCAGCAGCAGACCCAGCGTGTTTGCCGAGAACGGAACGCGCGCGCGGCCGATCTCCTCGAAGTAGATCGCCGATTCCGTCGGGGTGGCGCCGCGGCCGCCGTACTCGGTCGGCCAGCTCGGGGCAGCCCAGCCCGCGTCGTAGAGCCGGCGCTGCCAGTCGCGCCGCCAGGCGAACTCGGCGTCGTCGTCGCCATCGACGGGACGCGGCTCAGGCGGGTTCTCCGCGAGCCACGCGCGCAACTCCTCGCGGAACTCGATCTGCTGGGGTGTGAAGGTGAGATCCATGAGCGGTCTGGAGCCTATCTAGGAACTCTCGGTGGCGCGCGGCGCGTAGCGGTGGTGCAGCATCCACGCGTTCCCGTCGGGGTCGCTGAAGAACGCCATGTGACACACGCCTGTATCGAGTGTCTCGCCGGCGAACTGCACGCCACGCCCTTCCAGCTCAGCGCGCGCACTTGCCACGTCGTCCACGTGCAGGCCCGCAGCGTTGGGGTTGGTCCTGTGCTCGAGCCCGAACTGCTCCGGTGAGAACAGGCTCAGCGTGAGGTTGCCGGTCTCGAACTCGGCGTAGTTGCGCTCCTTCATGTACACCGAGCGCCGCAGTCCGAGCGTCGAGCCGTAGAACTCCACGGCCGCGTCGAGGTCGCGCGTGGGTACACCTACGAAGTCGACTCCCGTGACGAGCTCCTGCGCCATTCTCATGCCTCCTGGATGGGGTGTGTGGGCGAGCCCGATCCTACCTTCACCGCGCGGGCTGGCAAGGAGCGCGCTCAGCCGTAGGCTCGGACCGTGCGGCTTCTGAGCATCATCCTTGGCAGCGTGACGCTGTCGCTGTGTCCGGTCTCGGCGCAGGCGGCCGGCCTGATCGGCCGCGACAAGCGCCTCTGCGCCTAAGGGGTGCCCCACCGAAACCGCGGTGCCGTGTACGAGTGTGTCGCGTGCCGGGTACCGCCCGGCCGCACGGCTAGCTTTCGCGTGTCGCCGGCATTCCAGGCATTTCAAGCGAAGGAGACGAGATGGCGGGCACACTGAGCGCAGAGCAGCCGCAAGCGGTCGATCCGCTGCGTTACCACAAGCACTACGACACGAGCAAACACGGCGCGTCTCCCTATGCGGGCGGCAGCAGCTTCATGGAGCGCGTCTCCGAGGCGGTGGCGAGCGGGATGGGAACCGTCGGCTTCCTGCTCGTGAGCTCGGCGGTGATCATCGGGTGGGTCCTTTCGAACCACGTGATCCACTTTCTCAGCAACTCCTGGACGGGGCTGACGAACGGATCGGGCTTCGACCCCGCGCCGTTCATCCTGCTCAACCTCGTATTCTCCGCGGTCGCCTTCTACACCGGCGCGCTGGTGATCATCGCCCAGAAGGCGCAGACGCGGACCGACAAGGCCAACGAGGAAGCGGCCGCCAAGCACCGCGACGAGCTGGCCCAGACGCAGACGGACCTGCTCCAGCGCAACACCGATCTGACCGAGCAGATCCACAAGCTCACCGAACAGCTGGGCCGGCTCACCGAGGAGGTCCATACCGCCACCTGCAGGGGTCCCGCGGCGCGCTGATCGGTCCCGGCAGCGAGCCTCGCCCGCCTCGGAGCGGGTGCGGCGGCTCCGCCGGGGGCGTCGCTAGATTCACTCGGTTGTGCATACAGAGCACTCGCAGTTGCGTGTTGCGCACCTGGACGCGGATGCGTTCTACGTCTCGGTGGAGCTGCTCCGCCACCCCGAGCTGCGCGGCAGGCCGGTGGTGGTCTCCGGAACCGGGCCGCGCGCGGTCGTGACCACCGCGAGCTATGAGGCCCGCCGCTATGGGGTCGGCTCGGCGATGCCCGCCGCGCGGGCGCGCAGGCTGTGCCCCGACGCGGTGTTCCTGGCGCCCGACTTCCCCACCTATCGCGAGATGTCAGCGCGCATGATGGGGATCGTTCGCGCCCAGGTCGAGCGCGTGGAGGTGGTGGGTCTCGACGAGGCCTACCTCGACCTCGAGGGCCTCTTCTCGCCGCGCACCGCGATGCGGCGACTGCTCTCGGAGATCAGCCGTGAGACGCGGCTGACCTGCTCGCTGGGGATCGGCCCGAACAAGCTCGTGGCCAAGGTCGCCTCCGATGCGGAGAAGCCGGCCGGGTTCGTGGTGCTCACCCGCGAGCAGGCCTGCGCGCGCTTTGCCGAGGAGCCGCCCGTGCTGGTCCCGGGCATAGGGCCCAAGACGTCGACCCGGCTTGGCGCGCTCGGGCTGAACACGCTCGCGGCTGTCGGCCGCGCGCCCGAGCACGTGCTGGTCGAGCGCTTCGGCCCGAACCTCGGACGCGAGCTCGGCCGGCGCGCGCGCTTCGAACACGACGGCGCCGTGGCGGAGGCGCGAAAGGTCGTCTCGGAGTCGCGCGAGCGCACGTTCGACCGCGACCTCGTCGAGCCGCAGGAGCTGCGCGAGGCGCTGGAGCGGATGGCGCGCGAGCTGTGCGCGGGCCTGCAGCGCAGCGGACGCAGCGGACGCACGATCGCGATCAAGGTTCGTCTCGATGACTTCACGACCGTCACCCGCGCGCGCACGATCGCCCAGGCGACCCACGATCCACGGCTCGTGTGCGAGGTGGCGCTCGCGCTGCTCGCCGAGTACTCGCCCCCGCGCCCCGTGCGCCTGCTGGGCGTGCGAGTGGCCGGGCTCGCCAGCGGCGCGACGAGCGTCGATGACCGTGCGGAGGTCTCAGCTGGAGCGCTCGTCGAGCCGCGTGCCACGCGCGGGCAGCTGGCGCTTCCGGTGTGAGCCGCGCCGCGCGCGCGAGGGATAGGATCAGCCGATGGCGCTTGTGCGTGCGGGGGAGGTCGAGCTCAGCTACGAGCGCACCGGCTCGGGTCCGCCGCTGCTGCTGATCATGGGCATGAGCGGGACCGCCCTGCATTGGGGCGAGCCTTTTCTGGAGCTGCTGCGCACGGACTTCGAGGTGATCGTGTACGACCATCGCGGCGTGGGCCAGAGCACCCCCCTGCACGGCGAGGTCACGATCGCCCAGATGGCCGAGGACGCCGCCGGGCTGCTCGGCGCGCTCGAGATCGACTCGGCGCACGTCGTGGGTATCTCGATGGGCGGCATGATCGCGCAGGAGCTCGCCCTCGCGCACCCGGAGCGCGTGCGCACGCTCACGCTGGGCGGCACCTACGCGGGCGGTGAGGGAAGCAGCCTCACCTCTCCCGAGGTGCTGGAGCGCCTCATCGAGGCGATGCTCTCGGGCGACCGCGAGCGCGCCCTGCGGGTGGGCTGGGAAGCGAACATCGCCGCCGGGATGGTGGACGACGCGGCAGCCTACGCGCGGTTCCTCGACGTCGCCCAGCAATACGCGGTGGCGGTTCCGGTGATCATGGCCCAGATGCAGGCGTGCGTCGCACACGACACGAACACACGCCTGGGCGAGCTCGAGATGCCCACGCTCGTGATCCACGGGACCGAGGATCAGATGCTGCCGGTCGAGAACGGCCGGCTGATCGCAGAGCGCGTTCCAGGCGCCCAGCTCGAGATCCTCGACGCCATCGGGCACCTGTTCTTCTGGGAGCAGCCCGAGCGCTCGGCCGAGCTCGTGCGCGCCCACGCGCGCGTGCCCGCCTGAAGGGCTCGCGCGGCACCCGATGCCGGCACCGGAGCCCTCGCTGGAGATAGCGGCGGAGGGCGTGACCCTGTCGGTGCAGGACAGCGGAGGCAGCATGCCGATCGTTCTGCTGCACGGGTTGACCGCCACGCGCCGCTACGTGGTGATGGGCTCGCGAGCCCTCGAGCGCACCGGCCATCGCGTGATCGCCTACGACGCACGCGGCCACGGCCGCTCGAGCCCGGCGCCCGAACGCGCCTACGGCTATGAGCACCTCGCCGGCGACCTGCTGGCGGTGCTCGATCAGCTCGGCCTGGAGCGCGCCGTGCTGGCAGGGGCCTCGATGGGGGCGCACACGGTCGCGCGGGTCGCGCTCGCGCAGCCCGAGCGCGTGGCGGGCCTCGCGCTGATCACGCCCTCCTACGAGCCCGGCGGCCCCCGCGAGGAAGAGGAGCTCGCACGCTGGGACGCGCTGGCGCAAGGACTGCGCGGTGGCGGGGTGGAGGGCTTCGTGGCGGCGTATGAGCTCGAGGGCGTACCCGAGGCCTGGCGGGCGACGATCGAGACGGTCCTGCGCCAGCGCCTCTCCGCGCACGAGCATCCGCAGGCTGTGGCGGAGGCGCTCGAAGTGGTGCCGCGCTCGCAGCCGTTCGAGCAGATCGAGGAGCTGGCTGCGATCGCCGTGCCCACGCTCGTGGTGGCCAGCCGCGACGAGGCCGACCCCGGGCATCCGCTCGCCGTGGGTGAACGCTACGCGCGCGCGATCGCGGGTGCGGAGCTGCTCGTGGAGGACGCCGGGCCGCCGCCGCGCTCCCCGATCGCATGGCAGGGAGGCCAGCTCTCGCAAGCGCTCGCGGGCCTCGCCGCGCGCGCGTATCGTCCGTGATAGCGTACGGCTGTATGTCGCTACGTGAATGGGACGGCGACAGCTACGACCGCGTGTCCGCCACCATGGAGGCGCTCGGGCTCGAGGTGCTCGAGCGCCTGGCGCCCGCCGGGGAGGAGCTGGTGCTCGATGCGGGCTGTGGCTCGGGCCGCATCACCCAGGCGTTGATCGAGCGGCTGCCCGGCGGCCACGTGATCGGCGTCGATCAGTCCGACTCGATGATCGCCGCCGCCCGGCGCCGGCTCGGGCCGGAGGCCGACCTGCGGGTGGCAGACCTCCTCGAGCTCGAGCTCGAGCGGCCCGTGGATGCGATCCTCTCGACCGCGACCTTCCACTGGATCGCCGACCACGAGCGGCTGTTCGCGCGGCTGCGCGCGAACCTGCGGGCCGGCGGCCGCCTTGCGGCGCAGTGCGGGGGAGAGGGCAACATCGAGGGCCTGCGCGCGCGGGCACGAGGGGTGCTCGCGCGCGAACCGTACGCACTTCACTTCCGCGGCTGGCAGCCCCCGTGGAACTACCAAGCGCCCGGACCCACGCGCGAGCGCCTGCTCGCCGCGGGCTTCAGCGCGGCCGAGTGCTGGCTGACCCCGGCCCCCCGCCAGCCCGAGCAGCCGCGCGAGTACCTCAGCACGATCGTGCTCGGCCCGCACGTGCAGCAGCTACCCGCCGAGCTTCGTGAGCCGTTCATGGATGAGGTGTTTGAGGTGCTCGAGACGCCCGTGACCGTTGACTACGTGCGGCTCAACATCGACGCCGTAGCCTGAGCGCGGCTCGCCGCCGGCGTCGGCCGGCCGTGGCGGGCCCGGAACCGCCATGGCGGCCACGGCGAGCGCGACGTGGGGGTCGCGCAGCAGGCGCGGCTCGGCCGCGTCTGCACCGCTCAGGAGCGCGGCATAGCGCCCGCCGAGCGCCACGAGCTGCTCGTGGGTCCCGCGCTCGACTATCTGGCCCGCGTCGAGCACGAGGATCTGGTCGGCGTCGCGGATCGTCGAGAGGCGATGCGCGATCGCGATCGTAGTTCGCCCCCGCGAGAGCTCGTCGAGCGCCTGCTGCACCGCTCGCTCGGTCTCGTTGTCGAGCGCCGAGGTGGCCTCGTCGAGGATCAGCACGGGCGGGTTGCGCAGGATCGTGCGGGCGATCGCCATGCGCTGCTTCTCCCCGCCCGAGAAGCGGTAGCCGCGCTCGCCCACGGGCGTGTCGTAGCCCTCCGGCAAGGACGAGATCAGCTCGTGGATCTGGGCCGCGCGCGCGGCGTGTTCGATCTGTGCGTCGCTCGCCTCGGGGCACGCGAAGCGGAGGTTCTCGCGGATCGAGGCGTGGAACAGATAGGTCTCCTGCGAGACCAGGCCCACTGTGGACGCCAGCGACTGCAGCGTCATGTCGCGCAGGTCGACGCCGTCGATGCTGACGGCGCCCCGCTCGGGCTCGTACAGGCGTGCGACGAGGTATGCGAGCGTGGTCTTGCCCGAGCCGGTCTCGCCGACCAGCGCGGTGCGGGTCCCAGCCGGCACCTCGGCGGTGATCTGCTCGAGGGTCCACGGCGAGTCCGACGCGTAGCGGAACCACACGTCGTCGAGGCGCACGTCGCCGCGCACCCCCTGCATGGTGCGCGCGCCGGGCCTCTCGACGATGTCCACGGGCAGGTCGAGGTACTCGAAGATGCGCCCGAACAGGGCGAGCGACGTCTGCACTTCGAGGCCCACCGACAGCAGGGACTGGATCGGGAACAGCAGACGCGTCTGCAGCGTCGTGAACGCCACGACGGTGCCGATCGAGATGGCGTTGCCGCCGGACAGGCCGGCGAACAGGTAGACGAGGGCGGGCATGATCGCGAAGCTCATCTGGACCGAGGCCATACGCCAGCGGCCGGCCATGCGCGCTCGCACCTCGAGGTCGGCGAGCTCGCCGGACTCGCCGCTAAAGCGGCGCACGAGCTCCGGCGAGCGCCCCATCGTCTTGCCCAACAGGATGCCCGACACCGACAGTGACTCCTCGACGAGCGTGGACATGTCGGCCAGGCGGCTCTGGCGCACCGACTGGATGCGCCGGCGCTCCTCGCCCACCCGACGCGTGAGCCAGACGAAGAACGGCAGCAGGAACAGCGAGAACGCTGCCAGGCGCCAGTCGAGCAGCACCATCGCCACGACGGTCGCGACGACCGTGGTGACGTTCTGGACGATCGAGGTGGCGGTCGAGGTGACGACGCTGTCGACCCCACCGATGTCGTTGGCGATCCGCGACTGGACCTCGCCCGTGCGCGTGTGGGTAAAGAACGCCAGCGACATGCGCTGCAGGTGCGCGTAGACGGCCGCGCGCAGGTCATGCATCACCCGTTGGCCGACCTGGTTTGAGATCCACGTCTGCGCGACGCCGATCACGCTGGTGATCACAGACAGCGCGATCATCCCCGCGACGAGCTCGATCACCAGCTTCGTGTCGTGGTGCGGGTAGGCGACGTTGATGAATTCCCGCAGCAGGAACGGGCTGATGACGCCGAGTGCGGCCGACAGGAAGATCAGCCCGAGCAGCACGCTCAGGCGCGGGCGGTAGGGGCCGAACAGGCGCGCGATGCGACGCAGCGAAACGGGCGTCGAGGGGATGTCCTCGGGGCGCAGGTCCGGTTTCGGGGAGTGACGACCTTCCCCGCCGCGCCCCTGCGCGAAGGGCTGGCTGCTCACGGGATTGACTGTAGCGACGGGGGACCGTCGTGAGCGCGCGGCGCCCCGCGTGGATCGGTTCCCGCCGGCCGCTGCGACGGCGCTTGGCACGGGTACCCTGTTCGGTATGCAACAGATCGCACTGATCTCGACGTGAGCCCGCAGAACGGCTCTCGAATGCGGGTTTCCGGGATGACATCGGCCGAGGTGCGCGTGCTCGGTTGCCTGCTTGAAAAGCAGCGGACGACCCCCGACGCCTACCCGCTCTCCCTCAACGGGCTGCGCCTGGCGTGCAACCAGTCCACCAACCGCGACCCGGTTGTGGACTACGACGAGGGAGTGATTCGCGCCGCGCTGCACAGGCTCGAGCGCCGCGGTCTCACGCGCCTGGCCAGCGGCGCTGGCAGCCGCGCGGCGAAGTATCGCCACCTGCTCGCGGACGCCCTCCCGATGAGCGACGCCGAGCAGGGGGTGATGTGCGTGCTGATGCTGCGCGGGCCCCAGACGCCGGGCGAGCTCAAGCAGCGCTGCGAGCGGATGCACCGCTTCCGCGACCTCGCCGCGGTCCAGCAGGCGCTCACGGGGCTGATCGACCGCGGACTGGTCGACCGCCTCGCCCGCAGGCCGGGGCAGAAGGAGGAGCGTTACCGCCAGCTGCTCGAGACCGATGGAGACCGGGAGGGCGAGCAGAACACCCCGGAAGCGGCCGCTGCACCGTCGGATTGGGCCTCCGCGGCGCCCGAGTCTGCTCACGCGCACGCGGGCGAGGACCTGCGCGAGCGGGTGGAGCGCCTCGAGGCCGAGGTCGCGGCGTTGCGCGAGGAGCTGCGGGCGGCGGCGCGCGAGGCCTCCTGGCTGGGCTCGCGATGAGTACCGCCCCGCTACTCCTCGCCGCCTCGTCGGACACCGCCTCGGGTGTGGGGATCCCGCTGGCGATGGCGGCCGGGCTCGTGTCGTTCCTCTCGCCCTGCGTGCTCCCGCTCGTGCCCGGCTATCTGTCGACCGTGATCGGGGTGACCCCCGCCGATCTCAAGGACGGCGTGGGCGCGCGCCGGGTGCTGATCCCGAGCCTGCTGTTCATCGCGAGCTTCTCGGCGATCTTCATCCTGCTGGGCATGAGCGCGACGGTGGTGGGGTCCACCTTGCGCGACCACAAACACGCGCTCGAGCAGATCGGGGGAGCGCTGATCATCGTGATGGGAGTCGTGTTCCTCGCCACGCCGTTCGTGCGGATGCTCAATCGCGAGTGGCACTCGGAGTCGCTGTTGCGCCTCGCGGGCCGCGGCGGCCCGCTCGTCGCGGGGGCTGCCTTCGCGATCGCCTGGACGCCCTGCACGAGCATCACCCTCGGCGCGATCCTCACCCAGGCGGCCGTGTCGAGCTCGGCCGCGCATGGAGCGGTGCTGCTCGCCTTCTACTCGGCGGGCCTCGCGATCCCGTTCCTGCTGATCGCGCTCGCGTTCGAGCGCATGACGAGCGCGCTCGGCTTTGTCAAACGCCACTTTCCCGTGATCATCGGGATCGGGGGCGCGGTGATGATCGTGCTGGGCGTGCTGATCATAACCGGCGAGTACACGATCCTCAACAGTTGGGTACAACGAACACTCCCGCTGGGGAAATGGCAGGAAAGCCTCTGACGTAGCGCGTGAGCGGTGGCGCCGAACCGCCTCACGCAACTTCAATTCGACGCCGATGTTCTACTTGTGATGCGGCGGATCGGCGGAGTGGCATTGGTGCTTGCGGTTGCAATCGCGCCCGCGTCTGGCGCTGCTCGCAGCCCGCGGCCACTGTGCGCAGCCGGACGCACGCACGTGCTGGCTGCAGACAGTCAAGCCGCCGTGTTTCAGACCGGACGGTTGTACTGGGGTCCCAACAGAGAATACGAAGTGCCGGCAAGTGTCTATGCGTGCGTATACGGGCACAAGCCTTACAGGGTCGGCTCCCCTGAGGAAGGCGGAAAAGGCGGCTCGCTAGGCATCAGACTTGTCGTGCTCAACGGAGTCACGATGGCTTACGAATGGTCCCAGGCCTCGGGTGCGGAAGCCGACCCAGGCTATTCGCAGTCCTACGTGGTTGTCCGCGACGTCCGGACCGGCCGCCTTCTGCGTAGGGTCCCAACTGGCATCTCCCTGCACCCCAGACACGGCTTCGCAGGCATAGGTGCCGCCGCGTCGATAGCGGTGAAGGCGAACGGCGCCGTGGGATGGATCGCGGAAGACGCCGAACAGTCATTTCTGCAGCCGCGGCCGATGGTGTGCGATCCCGTTTGCAACATTCGCGAAGAACCGCCCATCATGAATGTGTACGCCAGCGACAAGGCAGGAACCCGCCTCCTGGCCTCTGGCAACGATGTCGCCGCCCATTCGCTGGCCTTGGTCGGCATCGTGCTTCACTGGACCCAACACCGTCAGCCGATGTCCGCGCCGTTGAACTGAGCGTGCGCTCTGCACAACGGGACTAGAACAACAAGGCAAACGAACTGCTCCAGGGCACCGGGCTGAACGTCTCAAACGTCTGAGCGGGCGCGGCTAGGGAGTCGTGAACGTCAGATCCGGCCCGCTGTTCGCGCCGACCCCATTGGTGGCGCTGACCCGCACGTGGTAGGTCGTGTGCGCTTTGAGCGCGCTCGCGGTGGCAGACACCGCAACCGGGTTCGTGCCCGACCCGGGCGGCGGAGAGCAGGGGGCGTTGCTGCCGTAGTTCGTGGTGGTGCCGTATTCGAAGGTGCATTTGCTGACGGCGCTGCCGTCCGGGTTGACGGTCGCGTTGAGCGTCGCCGAGGTGCCTTTCACTGCGGTGG
>FSYY01000023.1_pt1 | contig 18011 bp, 15 predicted proteins | sample 1638681 | NCBI WGS metagenome assembly FSYY01 (sample SAMEA3914813, study PRJEB12502) | metagenome | biome: forest; material: soil | place: Canada | collected 2011-07-07 | depth 0.3 m | reverse complement strand
TGTGTGGATGCAGATCAGCCACCCTGGCCGGCAGGTGCAGGCGCGGATGCCCGGGGTGGTCTGGGGGACCGTCGGCGATCGCGGTCGAGCTCGGGAGGCACAGCAAGCGTTTCGGGCAGCCGGTTGCAATGACAAAGAAGCAGATCGAGGAGACCACGGAGCGGTTCGCGACAACCGCCGGCCTCGCTGAGCGGGCCGGTTTCGACGGGGTCGAGGTGCATGCCGCGCATGGCTATCTGCTCTCGCAGTTCCTCTCGCCGCTCGTCAACCAGCGCAAGGATCAATGGGGTGGAACCCTGGAGAACCGCGCGCGGTTTCTCCTCGACGTCGTGCGCGCGATTCGCGGCGTCGTGCGCTCGTCGTTCGCGGTCGCGGTCAAGCTGAACTCGGCCGACTTTCAACGCGGCGGGTTCGATGCCGAGGACGCGGCCAGGGTGATCGCGATGCTCGAGCCGCTCGGAGTCGATCTGGTCGAGCTCTCCGGCGGCAGCTACGAGAGCCCGGCGATGGCTGGCCGTCCCGAGGACGCTCGCACCGTGGCTCGCGAGGCTTACTTCCTGGAGCTCGCGACCGAGCTCGCAAAGAACAGTCCGCTGCCGTTGATGCTGACCGGTGGGATCACGCGCCGCGAGACCGCCGAGGAGGTGCTTGCGAGCGGGGTCGCGCTCGTCGGGATGGGCACAGCGATTGCGGTCACGCCAGACCTGCCGAACCACTGGTGGGCGGGGCGCGAGGCGACCGCGCGGCTGAAGCGGGTCAACTGGCGGGACAAAACGCTCGCGTCCGCCGCGAGCATGGCGCTGGTGCGCCACCAGATGCGCCGCATCACGCGCGATCAGGACCCCACGGGCGGGACCCACCCGCTGCATGCGTTCGCTTGCGAGCAGCGCGCGCAGCGGCGCGCGCTCGGCCGCTATCGGGAGTGGCTCGAGGCCCGGGGATAGGATGCGCTCCCATTCGACGTGATTCCAGTGTGCAAAGCACCCCGGACAGGCTCGTTGCAGCCGTCACGCCCCGCGTGATCAACGGCTCCTGCGCAGGCGCTCGAGCTGTCGGCTCCCGACCTCGGTTGTCTCGCGGAGGAAGTCCGCGATCAGCTGGAGCTCCTTCGTCGTGAAGCGCTTGGAGAGCGTCGAGTGCCAGTCGGCCGCCATCGGACCCCAGATTCGGTCGGCCCGCCTGTAGAACGCCGGCGTGACCTCCACCTTCACGCGCCTGCGATCGGACGGGTCCGAAACCCGGCGCGCGAGACCCTGTCTCTCGAGCCGGTCGATCACTCCTGTGACGGCTCCCGCGCTCAGCCCGGACTGAGCGGCCAGCTCACCGGCGCTCAGCCGGCCGCTGTTCTCGATGATGTTCAGGCAGCGGAGGTCGGTCTCGTTTACGCCGAGCCGATCGGCCGCAACGCTGTCGAACGCGTTGTCCTGGTTGCCGCTCGCCCTGAACTCGCGAATGAGGCCGTCGACTAGCTGCTGCTTCGATTGCTGCGACGCGTTACCAGGCACTTTAGATGCTAAAATATTTAGGCACTAAAGGAGTTACGCTAGCACGTTCGTCTGATTGAAAGGAGACCCGAGTGGCAAGCGAGATGCGAATCGAGTTGATCCAGGTCCCGGTATCTGACATCGACCGGGCGAAGGCGTTCTACGTCGACAAGGTGGGCTTCAACGCCGACCACGACCACCAGGTCACCGACGAGCTTCGTTTCGTACAGCTCACGCCTCCCGGCTCGGCGTGCTCGATTGCGCTGACGTCGGGCGCCCACCATATGACGCCTGGCTCAGTCGAGGGGTTGCAGATGGTGGTCGACGACGCGAAGGCGAGTCGCCAGGAGCTCGCCGAGCGCGGAGTGGAGTTGAGCGACGTCCAGGAGTTCCCCTGGGGGAGCTTCGTCTTCTTCAAGGATCCCGACGGCAACGGCTGGGCGCTGCAGGCGATGACACAGCGGGACGGCTCGGCTTGATCGGCGGCCGAGATGCCCTTACGGGTTCGAGTCCTGCACGAGGCATCAAAGGAGTGCGACAAGGCCGGAGACGGAGTCCAGCACGAGATCGGCTTGGCTGAGGACATCCGCAGCGGGCGGATAGGCGCGATTGGGGATCGCGACGACCGCCAGTCCCGCCGCCCTCGCCGACCGAATGCCGACACCTGAGTCCTCGATGGCCACACATGACGCTGGGCTCGCTCCCAGGCGTCTGGCCGTGGCGAGGTAGACATCGGGCGCGGGCTTGCCGCTGTTCACTTCTTCGGAGGAGCTCGTCGCCGAGAAGAGACCGACCCAGCCCGCCAGCTCGAGTACGAGATCGATCGTCTGTCGATTCGAAGACGAGGCGAGTCCGAGCGGATAGCGGCCGGCGAGCGTGCGCACGGCCAGATCGGCGCCGGCGATCAGCGGCAGGCTCTCGCGATAGCGCGATGCCACCAGCTCGAGCACAGCCGCCGAGATCTCAGGCGGGTCGAGTGGCACCGCCAGCTCCTCATGCATGTAGCGGCTCCACTCGGTGGAGCTCATCCCCAGCATGTCCTGCTCCGCCGCGGGCGTCCAACCACCGCCACGCTCGAGCGAGAGCTCGCGCTTGGCCGCAGACCAGACCTGCTCGGATTCGAGGAGCCCCCCGTCCAGGTCGAAGATGACCGCCGAGACGTCCCGCAACTTCGCCGGCGACGGCATCGCGCCACACTAGTCCATGGGATAATCGGGACACCGATGAACGCTGACTCCGTCACCGTCTCGGCGGGTGAGCGCACGGCGTGGGGGCGGAGCATCGCGGCGCCCGTCCGCGACTTCCTGAGCACAGAGACGGGCGGCGCGCTGGTGATGCTGGCTGCGACCGTGGCCGCGCTCGTGTGGGCGAATGTGGCGCCGCACTCCTACGAAGCGACATGGACGACACAGCTCGGGATTCGCCTCGGTGGCGAGGGGATAGCGACCGACCTGCGCCACTGGATCAACGAGGGCCCGATGACGCTCTTCTTCCTGGTGGTGGGGCTCGAGGCCAAGCGCGAGCTCGACCTCGGGGAGCTGCGCGAGCGGCGCCGGATCGCGATCCCGGTTGCTGCGGCCGCCGGCGGGATCCTGGTGCCGGTGGCGATCTATCTCGCGTTCAACGCGGGCGGTCCCGGAGCCCATGGATGGGGAGCCGCGATGTCGACCGACACGGCGTTTGCGCTTGGGGCACTTGCGCTGCTCACCCCGCGCGCGGCCACGCGCATACGCGTCTTCCTGCTCACGCTCGCCGTCGTGGATGACCTCACCGCCCTGGTCGTGATCGCCACCGTCTACACCACGCACGTATCGGTCCCCGCACTCGCGATCGCACTGGCTCTGTTCGGCGTGCTGATCGGGCTGCGCTTCCTGCCGATCGGGCGTGGCGCGGTGTCGATCGGGGTCGCTGTGGGCCTGTGGGTGGCGATGTTCGAATCGGGCGTCGACCCCGTGATCTCGGGGCTGGCCGTCGGACTGGTGACGAGCGCCTACCCGCCAGAGCGCGGGGACCTCGAGCGGGCGACAGCCCTCACGCGCTCGTTTCGCGAGCAGCCGACGCCGGAGCTGGCGCGTTCGGCCCAGCAGGGGCTGCTCTCGGCGATCTCGGCGAACGAGCGCATGCAGTATGACCTACACCCCTGGGTCAGCTACGTGGTGCTGCCGCTGTTCGCGCTCTCGAACGCCGGCCTGCACGTGACGGGCTCGTTGCTCGAGAAGGCGATCGCCTCGCCGATCACGCTCGGGATCGCGGCAGCGTATGTGCTCGGCAAGCCCGTCGGGATCATGGCCGGCTCCTGGCTCGCGTCCCGTCCCGCTCTGCATGGTCCGCGGCCTCTGGTGAGCGGCCCCGTGCTCGCGGCGGGCGGGGCATGTGCCGGGATCGGCTTCACCGTGTCGCTGCTGATCTCGAGCCTCGCCTTTCAGGGCGAGCGCCTCAACGAGGCCAAGCTCGGCGCGCTGAGCACGCTGGTGCTCGCACCGCTGCTCGGCTGGGCGGTCATCACGGTCGTCAGACGATTGCCGAGCGCCGTTCGTGCCCGCCAGATCGGCAGGACCGCGATCGACATCCCTGACCTCGCCGAAGACGTCGACCCGGAGCGGGACCACATCCGCGGTCCCTCCGACGCCCACGTGACGCTGCTGGAGTACGGGGACTTCGAGTGTCCGTACTGCGGGCAGGCCGAGCAGGTCATCCGTGAGCTGCTGCTGTCGCTCGGCAGCGACGTGCGCTATGCCTGGCGCCAGCTGCCCCTCAACGACGTGCACCCGCACGCGCAGCTCACCGCGGAGGCCTCCGAGGCGGCCTCGGCCCAGGGTCGCTTCTGGGAGATGCACGATGCGCTGCTCGCCAACCAGGACGCCCTGCGCGCGAGCGACCTGCGGCGGCACGCCGAAGGGATCGGGCTCGATGTCGAGCGCTTCGAGGAGGATCTGCGCACGCACCGGCACGCCGGGCGCGTGCTCGCAGACGTAGTGAGCGCCGACGAAAGCGGCGTCACTGGGACGCCCACCTTCTTCATCAACGGCCGGCGCCACTACGGCGTATACGACATCCAGACGTTGACCGACGCGGTGCGGGCGGCGAAGCAGCGGGCCGCGTCTCAGCGAGCCGGGGTGGCCTCCCCGTAAAGGAAGAACGTGGGCGTGCAGCCGATCTCGACCTCCCAGCCGAGCTCGAGTAGCCGCGCGCGCACCTGCTCGGGCTCGAACCAATGCTTGACGATCGTGTACTCGCTGCCGTCCGCGAGCCGTCTGAGCGCGGTCTGCTCGCCCGGCCGCGGGGGCGGGTGGTCGCGCGCGGACGCGAGGTCGGCGCTGGCGCTGTCGATGAAGAACACCCGGCCGCCAGGAGCCAGGGAGCGCTCGACTTTCTCCCAGAACGCCGCGAAGCGCTCATATGGGACGTGCGAGAGCCAGAAGCTGAAGAAGCAAACGTCCCAGCTGCCCTGCGGCTCCCAGGCGAAGATGTCCGCCTGGCCGTAGACCACGTTGGCGTCGCCCACCCGCGCCCGGCAGATCGCGAGCATCTCGCTGGAGGCGTCGATCGCGGTCAGGCTCGCGGCGCGCGGGGCGAGCCGCTCGGTCCACAGCCCGGTGCCGCAGGCGAGCTCGAGGACGCTGCCGGCGGGGACGAAGCGATCGAGCGCCGCTCCCAGCGCGGCCGTCTCGGTGAACCAGCGGGCGTTGGCCTCGGGACCATGGTCGTAGCGCCCGCGGCGCAGCCACCAATCGTCGTACTCCCCCGCCCGCGCCCGGTAGTAGTCGGCCTGCTCGGCCAGCACTCGCTCGATCTCGCCCACGCGGATATCTTCGCCGCTGAGACGGGACGGCGCGGGCACCGATCCCGACGCCCTGCCCACGCCGCGCCTACAGCAGTCCCCATCTCGCCCGGTCGCCGAGAACCACCGCCGCGGCGATCGCCTGCATGGTCGCGGCCTCACGCTCAGTCACGCCGGGGTGGAAGCGCAGGCCCTGCGGGCTGCTGCGAAAGATCGCGGCATAGAACACGCACGCCGCGAGATATGTCCCTCGCGGACTGGGATGGCTGAGGTCGCGCTGCCACAAGCGCAGCCGTACGGGTCCGTGCACGGCGGCCGACCACGCCTCGCCAACCGGTGCCAGCGGGATCTGTAGCTGGCGAGCGAGCACGAGATAGCCCCTATCGAGCGCGGCTTGCATCCGCGCGTAGCCCGCCAGCCCCACCGGCGCCCAGCCCCGCCGGTGGGCCCAGGTTAGGAACAGCATCGGCAGCGCCCCGCGCGCCCTGATCGCGCGCGCAAGCTCGCGCGCGGCCGGGTATGTGCGCGTTTCGCGCAGGTACGCGAGCGCGGGCGTCTCGCTTTGCTCCTGCAGCACCACCACGTTCCAGCCGGCTGAGCCCAACGCCTTCGCCGTGAGCGGCGATCGCGCGTGATCGGCGAGTGTTTCCCCGGAGCGGGCGAGCATCCCCGTCTGCAGCGCATGCCCGCCCGCGCGCGCGAGACCCGCGAAAGCGGACGGCAGTCGGTTGACATAGGTGTAGCTGTTGCCGATGAACAGGACTCGGCAGACAGACGCGCCGAGGGCCCCGCTGCAGTCCCCGATCGGGCCGGCGGTCTGTGCGCGCGGTCCTCGGGTGGTCCGATCGGGGACGACGCCGGGCCCGCCCGAGAGACCCGCGCCCGCCGCGGCGGTCGCGCCCGCGAGCACTGCGCAGATCAAGAGCGCCGCGGCTCCCCTGCCCGCCGAGGCTCGGGCACTGTCGCCCATCTCTGCCACGATATCGCCGAGCGCTGGGTGCGTCCGCACGGCCGCGATGCGGTCGGGCGTCAGCCTCAGTCGAAGATCACGACGATCTCATCGCGGCGGCCGATCGCCGTCTGCACCTGCGGCTGGATCGGGGCGATCGTGGGCGCCAGGCTCGGCATCAGGCTCGCGATGTGACGCGCCTGATCCTGGGAGCCGGGTGGATAGAGCACGTACACGCCGCGCGCCAGGCTCGCGCCGATGTTGCCCACCTGGCTGAGATGGATGTGCTGGGCTCTGAGCGCGGCGGCCAGCCGGTGAGCCGCGCCGGGCGTTCCGGTGGCGTTGAATACCGCCACGGGAACCGCTGCGCCGGCGCGCCTGGCCGGGCCGGAGCCGCCGAGCAGGCTGACCGCGAGGACCGCGAGCGCGACCGCCACCGCAGCCGCGGCGAGGATTGCGAGCGCAGACCGGCGCGGCCGTCGCGCCGCGCGGTAGATCGTGCGGGGCGCGGGCTCGGCACCGGCGGGCGCGCCGAGCGGCGCGCCGCCACCCGCCGCCGGGCTGTGCGCGGCTTCGGGGCTGAGCACCGCCCCGGTGGCGCCCGCGAAGGCCGCAGCCAGCGAGCGCTGATGGGCCTCGAGGCCCACCGCCCGCGCCACCTGTTCGCGCAGCAGCGACAGCTCACGCCGACGTAGGAGGAGTAGCCCGCCCAACAGAAGGAGCAGCGCCAGGCACACGAAGCTCGCCCCCGCGGCGAGTTCATACAGCACACCGGTGGCCGCGGGCCGTCGCGGCGGGATGTTGAAGGCGCGCGGCGCGATCGCCGCGGGGCTTTCCCCGCCGCTCGCGCCGATCACCGGCTGCGTGGCGGCGGCGAGCGCGAGCATCTCGCGCGCCTGGATGCTGTTGGTGAGCGTGTTCTGCACCCAGTAGGTGGCGCTGCCGTCGCGCCAGGCGACCGTGCGGAGCTCTTCGCCGGCATAGAACAGGGCATAGGTGCGTGAGCCGATGTGAACGGTCTGGTCGGGGCTGCTAAGCAGCGGCGGGTTCGCCCAGGTCGTGCCCTGGACGTCGTAGTACCCACCCAAGGGTGCGCTGTTGACGACGATCACGTACGCCGGGTGCAGGGCGCCGTGAGCGTCGCGGATCGCGTAGGTGCGCAGCGTGTCCGGTGCCGCCCCCGGGTAGCTGATGCGCACCCGCGGGTACTCGAGCGGGATCGGCAGGTTCGGCGCCGCCGAGCGCGCGGCGGCGAGGAATTCCTCGGGCGTGCGGGTCAGCGTCGGCCCGGAGCTGTGGCCGCGGCTGGGACGATGGGGCCGCGCGGCGCGGACGGCCGCATCGACCCTGCGTTTGGCGATCGGCGCGGTCCCGTTCATGAACGACTGCACCGATTCCTGGATCTGCTGCGGGCTCGCGGTGTCGTAGGTGGGCAGCAGGTTCACCTGGAAGTGAGCCTGGCGCACCGGCTTTCCCTGGGCCCGCACGAGCAGCCTCAGGAGGTCGAGCACCGGCCCCGCGCCGTGCAGGTCGGTTTCCACCGCTCGCCCGAGGATGCGCTCGAACTTGTCCCGGTTTTCGAACAGCGTGGCACCGTACTGCGCCTTGGTTTCGAGCAGGAAGCGCTGATCGCGGGCGTCGCGCACGAGCGAGGTGTCTTCGTGGCGATTGGCGACGAATTCGAGGGCTTCACCGCCGCAGATGCGCTGATAGCCCGGCTGCAGGTTGATTTCGAAGTACTGTTCCCCGCCCGGTTCGTTGACGTGGTAGTAGCGGCGATCCACCGTCATGTACACGCAGCCCATTTCGTCCACGGCGCGCTTGAACTTCGGGAACGTGACCACGAACACGTGGTTGACCGAGATCCCAAGCACCCGCTTGATCGTTTCGGTCATCAGCTGGATTCCGCCGATCGTGTAGGCGGCGTTGATTCGATTCACCGTTGGGGTGCCGTGCTGCGGGATGATCGGCACCTGCAGCTCGCGCGGAATCGAGAGCATCGAGATCGTCGGCTTGCTCGGGTCGATCCTGACCAGCAGCATCTCGTTGGAGTGGGGCAGAACGAGGCCACTCGGGTTGCTCTTGGGGGGTGGACGCCGATCGTCACCGACCAGCAGCAGCGTCTCGGGGGCGCCCGCGCTCGTACTCGCGAGGGTCTGCGGCGCGAGCTTGATCGCACGATTCTGGTTGAGCGCTTCCACCACCTTGCTCACTTCGCCGAGAGCCACGAACGCGGTGCCTGCGGCTGAGAAGAGCATCACCCCGAGGCCGCCGAGCAACACGCGCCTGGCCATCCACCACGGCCGTCGCGGGGGCTCGGGAACGATCGGCGGATCGCCGCCCAGCATGGACGGAGGGGAACCGGACGGGGTCGTTGCCGTGCTCAAGCGTGGAGGATCTTCGGGTAGCGGTCGTGCGGGGCGAGCCGGTTGGCGCCGGAGCGTCAGCGCGGGCCACCGGCGGACCCAAGGATAGGCACCAAGCCGTACCTCTGGCGGCGCCTGCCGCTCAGGCGGTCTGCACGAGCGGCGCGGAACGCCCCGCCCATGGGCGCGCCTGCTCGAGCTGAGCGGCGAGAGCGAGCAGGGAGCCGTCCTGCCACGGTCCCGCCGTCAGCTGCACGCCGACCGGGAGGCCGTGATCGGTCCAGTGCAGCGGCAGGCTCACCGCCGGCAGGCCGGTGACGTTTCCGAAGGCGGTGAACGACACGCTCGCCACCACGTCGAACACGGGCTGATCGGGGGCGGCGTGTTGAGCCGCGAGGGTCGCGCCCGCGATCGGGGGCAGGATCGCCGAGGTGGGCGTGAGCAGCACGTCGAAGTCGCGTCCCCAGCGCACCAGCTCGCGGCGGCTCAGCAGCTCGAGCGTGCGCGCGGCGAGCACGTAGTCGTAGGCGCCGGTCTCGCTGCTCAAGCCTCGCTGGTGCTGGATGTGGGGCTCGGTGGCGGACCAGTCGACCCCCTCGTAGTCGGCCAGGCCCCCCTGCGTGAGGGCGATGAACGGCGGGACCATCTCTTCGGAGATCGTCGGCACCTGCACCTCGGTGACCGCGTGACCGAGCTCCTCCAGCGCGGCGGCCGTGGCCCGCGCGCCGGCCACGCACGCCTCGTCGGTGGGGATCCCCAAGGGTGCCTCGGCCATCAGGCCGATGCGCAGCCGGCCGGGCGCCGAGTCCATCTCGGCAAGGAACGGGCGGGACGGCGCGGGCGCGTTGTACCAGGCGAGCGGGTCGGGTCCGGCGATCGCATCGAGCACCGCCGCCGAGTCGGCCACCGTATGCGCCACCACACCCTCGACCACGGCTCCCAGCCAGCTCTGGGCCAGCCGCGGTACGCGCCCACGGCTCGGCTTGAAACCCACCAGCCCGCAGTAGGCGGCGGGAATGCGGATCGAGCCGCCGCCGTCGTTGGCGTGGGCGATCGGGAACATGCCCCCCGCGACCGCCGCCGCCGCGCCGCCGCTCGAGCCACCGGGCGTGCGCTCGGTGTCCCATGGGTTGCGGCTCGGCCCGAAGCGGAGGTTCTCGGCGGCGGTGATCACCCCGAACTCGGGCGTGTTCGTGCGCCCGCACAGCACGAACCCGGCGCGCACGAACGCGTCGACCACGAGCTCGCTCACATCGCTCGGCCCCTCGGGCGCCCCGTTCGAGCCATATGTGACCGGCCAGCCGGCCACCGGCGTGAGGTCCTTGATCGGAATCGGCACCCCGAGGAACGGCGCCCGCTCGCCCGCCGCGATGCGGCGGTCGGCCTCCGCGGCGGCGGCGCGCGCCTGCTCGTCGTCGCGCCAGGTGACCGCGTTCAGCTGCGGGTTGCGATCGTCGGTGGCCGTCAGGCAGGCCTCGAGCAGCTCGACCGCGGACAGCTCCCCGGCGCGCAGCGCCGCCGCGAGCTCGAGCGCGGAGGAGGTGGGGTCGAGCGCGGCCATCTGGCGACCCTACCAGGGTAATGTTGGCGCGTGTTGGCTCTCGCCGCGTGGCCCCACGCCACCGCCCGGCGGGCCCAGCGCCCGCCCGCAAATCCCTCATCCGGAGGTAGATCGCATGGCCCGCTCCGCCGCAGCTCCATTCGACGTCAACGCAAAGACCATCTTCATCACCGGTGCCGCGCGCGGCATCGGTAAGGCCGCCGCCGAGCGGCTGCACGCCAGGGGCGCAAACGTCGCGCTCGTCGGCCTCGAGCCCGAGCGGCTGGCCGAGAACACCGAGCGCCTGGGCGAGCGCGCCGCCTGGTTCGAGGTGGACGTAGCCGACCTGCAGGCGCTCGAAGACGCCGTGGCGGGAACGGTGGAGCGCTTCGGCGGAATCGACGTTGCGATCGCGAACGCCGGCATCGCATTCTCAGGCGCGTTGGCCACGGAGCCGGTCGACCACGTCGAGCGCACGCTCGCCGTCAACCTGCTCGGCGTGTGGCGCACCGACCGCGCGGTCATCGACCAGATCACCAAACGGCGCGGCTACCTGCTCAACGTCTCCTCGCTTTCCGCCGTGGCGCACACGCCGCTGATGGGCCCCTACACGGCCGCGAAGGCCGGCGTGGAGGCGCTCAGCGATGCGCTGCGCATGGAGAGCGCGCCCTCCGGCGCGATGGTCGGCTGCGCCTACTTCGGCTTCATCGACACCGACCTCGTGCGCGCCGCCTACTCGCTGCCCTCGGTCGAACTGATGAACGAGGCGGCTCCCGATTTCCTGCGCAGGCCGGCGCCGCTGTCCAAGGCGATCGATGCGATCGAGCGCGGCATCGAACGCCGCTCGCCGCGCGTGTGGTATCCGAGCTGGGTCGGCGCCGCAATCGCGATGCGCGGGCTCGTGCAGCCGCTCCTCGAACGCCGCACGCTCGCCGACCTGACGCGCCTCAGCGAGGCGATGCGACTCGCCGCCGAACCGCCCGCCGGCGCGCCCGAGGAGGACCCGCTTTTGGGCGTCTCCGCGCAGGCGCTTCCCCGCAAGCAGACCGCGGACGCCTAGCCGCGCACCGGCACGTGCGGGTCGATACCCCGCACGGCCCCGACCTCGCCGGACTGCGTGACGAGGTCGTGGACCGAGACTGCGGGGCGGGTTCGCGGGCGGGCTCCGGGGTGGGGTTCAGTCCTCCGTCTCCACCGTGGTGTCCTGGCCCTCACCGTCGCCGTCGGCGAGGATCCGGTAGAGGTCGCGGCGTGCTGTGTCGAGCACCTCGCGCGCCTTGGCGAGCTGGTCGGGGCTGCCCGTGCGCATCACCTGCGCGAACGCGGAGGCTGCCTCGCGCATCAGCCTCGCGAGCTCGTGGTACTCGCTGCCAACATCGCCGCTCATCTGCTCCCACGGCGCAGGCCGGTCGGTACCGCGCTCCTGCACGAGAGCGCGTCCCTCGTCCGTGAGGACGTAGAGCTTGCGCCCGTCGTGCTCCTCGGAGCGGATCAGGCCCTCGTCCTCGAGCTGCTGGAGCGCCGGGTAGACCGAGCCGGGACTCGGGCGCCACACGTCACCGCTGCGCTCCTGGACCTCCTGCATGATCTGGTAGCCGTTGCGCGGCTCCTCAGCGAGCAGCAGCAGCGCCGCCGTGCGGATGTCGCCGCGACGCGCCTTGCGGCCGCGGCCGCGGGGGCCGCCGCCTCCGGGTCCGAACCCGAAGCCTCCCCACTCGCCGCGGCCACCGGGGCCGAAGCTGCGGCAGCGGTGCCCGCCTTGGCCTCCATGGCGGCCACGCGGGCCCGCCTCTGTTGAATACATTGAATGACCAAACATATTTAGTTCCTATCTTGAGCTGTCAAAGTACGCTCACGATATATCGGAATACTCGCAATGTCAAGTCCCCCACCCGCCTGGCGGCCAGGTCGGCGGCGGGGCAGGCCGACTAGTGGCGGAAGTGGCGCCGGTCGGTGGCGACCATCGCCGCCCCGGCTTCATCCACCGCGGCGACCACCTCCTCGTCGCGAACCGATCCGCCCGGCTGGATGATCGAGCTCACACCCGCGTCGAGCGCGAGCTGCGGGCCGTCCGCGAACGGGAAGAACGCATCCGAGGCGAGCGCCGCGGCGGCGAGCAGCTCGGGCTGGGTGGCGCTCGCCTTCTCGACCGCGATACGCACCGCGTCGACCCTGCTCATCTGACCCGCGCCGATACCCACGGTGGCGCCCGCGGCGGCGATCACGATCGCGTTCGAGCGGACGTGGCGGCACACCCTCCAGGCGAACAGCATGTCCTGCCACTCGCGCTCGCTCGGCTCGCGGGCGCCCATCACGCGCATCTGATCGCGCGTCTCGGAGACCACGTCGTGGCTCTGCACGAGCATCCCGCCGAGCACCGGCTTGGCTTCCATCTCGCGCGCCCAGGCGCCCCCTGCGGGCGCGGGCCAATCGGCCAGCTCGAGCAGCCGCACGTTCTTCTTGGCCTGGAGCAGCTCGAGCGCATCCGGCTCGTAGGCGGGAGCGAGCAGCACCTCGATGAACTGCTCGGAAAGAGCCTGAGCAAACGCGCGATCGACGGGTCGGTTGACGGCGATCACGCCGCCGTAGGCGCTCTGCGGGTCGCACGCGAAGGCGCGTTCATATGCGAGCTGCCCCTGCTCGGCGATCGCGCAGCCGCACGGGTTGTTGTGCTTGACGATCGCACACGCGGGCTCCTGGAAGTCCTCCACCAGCTCGCGCGCGGAGTTCAGATCGAGCAGGTTGTTGAACGACAGCTCCTTGCCGTGCAGCTGGCGCACGCCCCCGAGCAGATGTGTGGGCGCCCCGGCGCGCGCGTAGAAGGCCGCGCGCTGGTGCGGGTTCTCGCCGTAGCGCAGGTCGCTCACCTTCTCGTAGGCATCGCGCCAGGAGGGCGGGAAGCCCTCGTTCCTGCGCATCGCGAACCAGGTCGAGATCGCCGCGTCGTAGCGGGCGGTGCACGCGAACGCCTTGGTCGCAAGCTGCCTGCGGGTGTCGGCCGAGAGGCGCCCGCCGGAGCGCCGCAGCTCCGCGAGCACCCCCTCGTAGTCCTCCGGGTCCACCACCACCGCCGCGAACTCGCTGTTCTTGGCCGCGGCCCTGATCATCGTCGGCCCACCGATATCGATGTTCTCGATCACCTCCTGCTCGGAGGCGTCCGCGCGCGCGGCGGTCTGCTCGAACGGATACAGGTTCACGCACACGAGGTCCACCGGCTCGATCTCCTGCTCGGCCGCCGCCCGCAGGTGCGACTCGAGGTCCCGGCGCGCGAGCAGCCCCGCGTAAAGGCGCGGGTGGAGCGTCTTCACGCGACCGTCCATGATCTCCGGAAAGCCGGTGAAGTCCTCGATCGCGCGAACGGAAACATCGGCGGCGGCCAGCTCGCTCGCGGTGCCCCCCGTGGAGACGATCTCCACGCCCAGCTCGCTCAGCCCGCGGGCGAGATCGACGATCCCCGTCTTGTCCGACACCGACAGCAGCGCCCGGCGGATGATCACCTGGGACGGCCCCGCGCGCTCCACCCCGACGCTCGCAGGGGTGGGGTGCTCGCGCTCGGAAGCCATCCTCGGAGAGCCTATCCCTCGCCCGCGCGAGTCGCGATGCGGCGCGGGTTCTCCGGGTCGCGGTGCAGCGCGGCGCGCGCGAACAGCCGCACCGCCTCGGACAGCAGCTCGTGCTCGAGCGGGCGCAGCGCCGCGTGCACGAGCTCGGGGTCGCGCGCCTCGGGGAGCTCGATCGCGCGCTGCAGGATCACCGGCCCGGAGTCGATCCCGCCATCCACGAAGTGCACCGTCACGCCGAACACCTTCACGCCGTAATCGAGCGCCTGCTCGATCGCCCGCACCCCGGGGAAGGCGGGCAGCAGCGACGGGTGGACGTTGATCACCGCCTCGGGGAAGCGCGCGAGGAAGTCCTCGCCGAGCAGCTCCATGTAGCCCGCGAGCACGATCAGCCGCGCCCCGCGCTGCTCCAGCCAGTCAGCCAGCGCGCGATCGCGGGCCCCGCGGTCGGGGTGCTCGGCGCGCTCGAACGCGCACGCCGCTACCCCGCGGGCGCGGGCGCGCTCCAGCGCCGGCGCTGTGCCGTGGCTCGAGGCCACGGCCACGATCTCAACCTCGTGCCCGTGCACGGTGTCGAGCAGGGCCTGCAGGTTGGTACCCGCCCCCGACACGAGCACGGCGATGGGCAGCCGGTCTGGCACGCCGCCGCACGATAGCTGTGACCCACCTCACAGACATCCTTCGGCTCCCGCGCCACACTGCGTGGCAGGGGGAGAGAGTCGCAAACACCGACCTCTGGTGGCAGTTGCCGCCCCGGTCACAGACTCGAACAGGAAATAACAATGCTCCTAGCAATCTGCATCACATTCATCATCGTGGCGGCCCTCGGCTACGCCCAGCGCCCTGAGCGCGCGGGTGGGCTGATCGCCCGGCACCGCTACAACAACCGCTACAACGACGCCTCGGCCGCGCGCGAAGACCACCCCGAGCTCTAGGTTCGGGCAGGCACTGGTTCGGCCCCGTCGACGCGCGCGCTCAGGCGCGCACGAGCGGGAGCTCGGGAACGGCGCCCGGCTGGCCATCCTCGAGTGAGAACTTGCCCGCGGCCCCGTCGCTGCCCGCCAGTGGGTACTCGCCGGTGAAGCACGCGTCGCAGTGGGTCCCCCGCCCCGAGCGGATCGCCTCATAGACGCCCTCGAGTGAGAGGTAGTGCAGCGAGTCGCACCCGAGCTCGGACGCCACCTCGGCGGTGGTGCGCCCGTGGGCGATCATCTCCTCGCGGGTGGACATGTCGATGCCGTAGTGACACGGGTGCTTGATGGGCGGCGCAGAGATCCGCATGTGTACCTCCGCCGCGCCCGCGTCGCGCAGCATCTGGACGATCTGGCGGGTGGTGTTGCCGCGCACGATCGAGTCGTCCACCACGACCAGGCGCTTGCCCGCGATCACCTCGGGGAGCGGGTTGAACTTCAGGCGCAGCCCGTGCTTGCGCAGCTCCTGGCCCGGTTGGATGAACGTGCGGGCGACGTAGCGGTTCTTGACGAAGCCGTCGTCCTGGGGCAGCCCCGCCGCGCGCGCGAGCCCACGGGCGGCCGGGTTGCCCGAGTCGGGGACCGCGATCACGAGGTCCGCCTCGACGGGAGCCTCGCGCCACAGCAGCTCTCCCATGCGACCGCGCGCAACCTGCAGCACCTGATCGTTCATGCGCGAGTCGGGCCGCGCGAAGTAGATGTACTCGAATACGCAGAACGCCCGCCGCTGCCCGGGCGCGACGAGGCGACTCTGCAGGCCCTCCTCGCCGAGTGTGACGAGCTCCCCCGGCTCGACTTCGCGCACGTACTTGGCGCCGATGATGTCGAACGCGCACGACTCGCTCGCCACGCAGTAGCGCGCCTCACCCTCGCCGCCGGCGGGCTCGAGCACGCCGAGCGCGAGCGGTCGCAGGCCGTGTGGGTCGCGGAAGGCCACCACGCGATCCTTGGTCATCGCCACGATCGAGAATGCGCCGCGCAACCGCGGCAGCACCTCGGCGATCGCGTCCTCCACGCTCTCGGCCGGGTGCGTGGCGATCATCGCGGCGATGATCTCCGAATCGGAGGTCGAGCTGAAGCTCACCCCCCGCTCGAGCAGCTCCTCGTGGAGCTCGACCGCGTTGATCAGGTTGCCGTTGTGGGCGAGCGCCACCTCGCGGCGCGAGCCGTTGGTGCCCTGCGAGCGCTGCACCGGCTGGGAGTTCTCCCAGGCGTTCGAGCCTGTGGTCGAGTAGCGCACGTGCCCGATCGCCAGCTCGCCCGCGAGCGTGCGCAGGTCGTTCTCGGTGAACACCTGGTTGACGAGGCCGAGCTCGCGACGGGTGATGATCTGCCCGCCCCGATCGGCCGCGGCGATCCCCGCCGACTCCTGACCGCGGTGCTGGAGGGCATACAGCGCGAAGTACGACAGACGCGACACCTCGTGGCCGGGCGCATACAGTCCGAAAACTCCGCACTCATCGCGCGGGCCATCACGCATCACTTTTACAAGCTAGCAGGGGGTCGGCGGGCCATCGCGCGCACCTCGGCGGTCACAGAGCTCACGGGAACAGCTCTCCGAGCGCGGCGTGTGCCCGGGCGAGCTGCTGCAGGCTAACGCTCAGCCCGGCCGGCGCACCGGCCGCGGCTGCGGCTGCGCGGATGCTGAGCAGCTCACCGCCGACGGTGCCGAGCATCTGCAGCGGCGCGCTCGCGCCCAGCTCCTGCAGCGCGGCGGCGGGGCCGCTCACGAGAAAACGCCCCGAGCCCTCGCCGAACAGCGCGGTCATGCCGGCTGCGGCCGGGCCGGCGGACTCCTCGCCGGCCGCGACGGGCTTGCCCGCGCGCCACTGCGCCTCGCCCAGCTCGACGCTCGCGCCGAGGTCGCCCGCCAGGCAGCACTCCGCAAGCGCCACCGCGAGCCCACCCTCGGCGATGTCGTGGACGCTCGAGAGCGTGCCCGCCCGCACGGCCGCGCGGATTGCCGCCTGCGTGCTCGCCACCGCCGCGATGTCGATCTCCGGGAGCTCATCGGGGAGCGGCTCGCCGCGCAGCTTGGCGAGCTCGCTCGCGGCCAGCGAGGTCGAGCCGGCGCCCACAAGCGCGATCGCGTCGCCCGCGCGCGCGAAGGCGAGCGAGCCCGCGCGGCGGGCGTCGGGAAGGCGCCCCACCATCCCGATCACCGGCGTCGGGTAGATCGGACCGGTTGGACCCTCGTTGTAGAGCGAGACGTTCCCGCCCACGATCGGCGCGGCGAGCGCTCGGCAGGCCTCGCCGAGCCCGCGTACCGATTCGACCAGCTGCCAGGCGATGTGGGCCTTCTCGGGGTTGCCGAAGTTGAGGTTGTTGGTGGTCCCGAGCGGCTCCGCGCCCACGCACGCGAGATTGGAGGCGCACTCGAGCACCGCCGCGACCGTGCCCCGGTAGGGGTCGGCCGCCACGCGGCGGCCGTTGCCGTCGATGCTCACCGCCAGGGCACCGCCGCCCGGCAGCGCGAGCACCGCCGCGTCGGCCTGCTCGGGCCGGCGCACCGTGCGCGACTGCACGATCGCGTCGTACTGCTCGAACAGCGCTCGCCGCGAGGCGAGGTTGGGCGAGGCCAGCAGCGCGAGCAGCGTGTGCTCCGCGTCCGCCTCTGCGCCCAGCGCCGCGTCGGGGGCCGGATAGATCGGCCGCTCGGGGCGCTGCGGCTGCAGGTCATACAGGGGGCACTCGTCCACGAGCGCGCGCACGGGCATGTCGCCCATGAGCACGCCGTCGCTGAGCACGCGCATGCGCCCGCTGTCGGTGACCGTCCCGATCGCCGCCCCCTCGACCTCCCACTTCTCGCACACGCCGAGCACCGCATCCAGGTCCTGCGGGGCGATCACGCACAGCATCCGCTCCTGGGACTCGCTCACCATCACCTCGAACGGGGCCATCCCGGGCTCGCGCAGCGGCACGCGCGCGACGTCGATGTCGATCCCCACCGCGCCCTTCGACGCCATCTCCGAGGCGGAGGAGGTCAGCCCCGCGGCGCCGAGATCCTGAAGCGCGACGAGCAGCCCGCCGGCGAGCAGCTCGAGCGAGCACTCGAGCAGCTTCTTCTCCTCGAATGGATCGCCCACCTGCACGGTCGGGCGCTTGTCGGGCGCATCCTCGCCCTCGCCGCCGAGCTCGGCCGAGGCGAGCACCGACGCGCCCCCGATCCCGTCGCGCCCGGTAGAGGCACCGAACAGGACCACCAGGTTCCCCGGGCCCGCCGCCGCGCTGCCCATCAACCCATCGCGCGGTGCGAGTCCAAGCGCCATCGCGTTGACGAGGCAGTTGTGCTCGTAGGGAGCCTCGAAGTACAGCTCCCCGCCCACCGTGGGGACGCCGATCGAGTTGCCGTAGTGGCCG
>FSYY01000289.1_pt1 | contig 18013 bp, 18 predicted proteins | sample 1638681 | NCBI WGS metagenome assembly FSYY01 (sample SAMEA3914813, study PRJEB12502) | metagenome | biome: forest; material: soil | place: Canada | collected 2011-07-07 | depth 0.3 m | reverse complement strand
GCCCGCGGGACCCGAGCGCACGTCCTGGAGCGTCATTCGCTCCGCCATGCGCAACAGGCCGATCAGGGCGTGGGCGCGGATGTCGCTGCTGCGCATCGCCACCTCCGAGCCGTGCGGCCCGACTATCTCGACGATCGTGCACACGTCGCCGATTTCGCAGTCGTCGCCGAAGCGTTCTTCGAGCGCCTCCATCTGCGCAGCCACCACGTTGCCGATCTTGGTTGCGTCAATCGCCATCTGCCTCAACCCTTCCTCGCGAGGTATCTGTAGTGGCCAGTATCGCGCCCGCAGCCGCGCGAGCGGACGGGCGGCTAAGTGAAGCGGACCTTCCCGTTGGAGCGGGCGCGGGCCTGGGCGCGCTCGAGCAGATCGAGGCGCTCGATCGCCGCCTCGAGCAGCAGCGCCAGCAGTCGCATGCGCGCGTTCTCCGAGCGCAGCTCGAGCAGCTCCTGCTTGGCCTCGGCGCTGAACTCGACCGTCGCGGCCATGCGGTAGGCGTCCATCCGGTCGAGCTCGGTCTGCGCGAGCTCCCTGTCGGTGGCCTGCCGCACGAGCTCGCGGTAGAGCTCGCGTGCCGCCCGCCAGGCCTCGCGATCGGGCTCCTCCTCGGCCTCGTCGAGGAACTCGATCACGCCCGCCGGGTAGGGAAGATCCTCCTGGCGCTCCACCAGGCGGAACGGACGGATCCCCCGCGCGATGATGTTCAGCCGACCGTCGTCCATGCGCTCGAGCACCTCCTCCACTTCGCATGCGCAGCCGATCGGCTTGAGCTCATCCTCGGACAGCCACACGATCCCGAACGTCCGCTCCGGCGAGCCGGGCTCGGCCTCCAGGCAGCGCTCGACCATCTTCCGATAGCGATCCTCGAAGATGTGCAGCGGGACGCCCTCGCTGGGCAGCGCGACGATACCCAGGGGGAACAGCGGAAAGCGGCTCGAGCGTACGTCGGCCATCGCCCTGAGTCTAGGAGTCCGGCGGGGGTGGGCGGCGCAATCGGCGCGCGGAGACCGCGAGGGTGGCTCCGATCAGCTGCGGCGAGGCTTGTGCGCGGTGAGCATCAGGTTGTAGAAGACCGCCGGCGGCAGTCGCGGCTCGAGCAGCCGGCGGTCGAGCTGCTGCAGGGCCAGGTAGCCGCGGTAGGCGTACACGCGCCAGGCCCACGGCACGTCCTCTGGCGCCGCACTCGCCTCGAGCGTGCGGTTGATCCACCCGAACCAGTTCGCCACCAGCTCCTCGCCGCCCACGCGCACGCCGCCGAGGCCCGCGTCGCTAGCGATCCGTGCGAGCTGCGCGGGCGCGAAGGCGTGCACGTCGACGATGCCCTCCAGTGCCGCGTCGGCCACCTCCCGGTCGTGGTCACGGGGGCGTCCGGCGCGCATCGCCACCCGCCACAGCGGAGCGGCGGCGGTTGCCAGGCGCTTGGGCACCCTCGCGAGCAGGTCACCGTAGCGGGAGGGCTCGCCCGCGAAGAGCACGGTCCCGCCGGGGGCGAGCACACGCTCGAACTCGGCGAACGCCCGCGGCAGGTCGGGGATGTGGTGCAGCACGGCGTGCCCGAACACGAGGTCGAAGCTCTCCGCGGCGAAAGGCAGCTGCTCGGCCTCGGCGGCGCGGGTCTGGACCGCGAGACCCAACCGCTGCGCATTGGCGGCGAGCGTCTGCAGCATCCCCGCAGAGATGTCGCTGCAGGTCGCCTCCTCGATCAACCCGGCCCGCAGCAGGTTGAGCGTGAAGTAGCCCGTGCCCGCGCCGATCTCCAGCGAGCGCCCATAGCGGCCGGGCTCGCGGCCGAGCGCCTTAGCCACCTTCGCGGTGACCTGGTCCTGACCGGTGTGGCCGAAGTCGATGCCCCACTTGGCGTCGTAGTGCTCGGAGGCGACGTCGTGGTAACGCGTGTTCGCGTCGCGGATCTGCTCTGCGCTGAGGAGGGGCGCCACGGTGCCGCACCATATACTCGCGCGCCGTGTCCGCGCCTTGCACTCCCGGCCCGCGCGCCCCCTGCGAGCGACGCTGGTGAGCGCGCCCGACTTCCTCCAGCGCGACCAGCCAGATGGGGTTCCGCCGCTGGCGCTCACCGGCGAGCGCACGCTCCCGGACGTGCCCGAGGAGAACTACTGGTTCCGCCGCCATCTTGTGGTCTACGAATGGATCGCCGCCCGGGCGCGGGGTGTGCGCGTGATCGACATGGCGTGCGGCGAGGGCTACGGCTCGGATGTGCTCGCCCGCAGCGCCGCGAGCGTCGTGGGGGTGGATGCCAATCCCGAGGCGCACGACCACGCCCGTCTGCGCTACCGGGCGCCCAACCTGCGCTTCGAGCGCGGGCTCGTCGACAGCTTCTCCGAGGAGGCAGACGCGGTGGTGTTCCTGCAGACGATCGAGCACCTGCAGCAGCCGGGCGCGGTGCTCGAGCACTTCCGCTCGATCGTGGGGGAGTCAGGGGTCGTGTTCGTCTCGACGCCCAACGTGCTCACGCTCGCGCCGCAGGGCGCCGCGCGCTCGGACAACCCGTGGCACGTCCACGAGTACCGGCTCGGAGAGTTCGAGCGCCTGTGCCGCGAGCACTTCGCAAACGTCGAGATCCACGGCGTCTTCCACGCCCGCATGCTCCGCGCGCACGAGCTGGCGCTGCGCGCGGGTTGGGATCGCGTGCACGCCCGCCTGGGCCTCACACATCGCTTCTACCGGTGGTTCACGCCGGCGATCTCCACGTCCGACTTCGCGCTGAGCCGCGGGCCTCGGGTCGAGCTCGACCGCGCGCTGGACTTCATCGCGGTTTGCCGGGCATGAGCTGCGGCGGCGACCGCGGCGCGCTGGCGATCGTCCTGCACACGCACATGCCCTACGTCGAGGGCTTCGGCACCTGGCCGTTCGGGGAGGAGTGGCTGTGGGAGGCGATCGCCGGCTGCTACCTGCCGCTTCTTGACCTGCTCGACACGGGCGCGCCGCTCACGCTCTCGCTCACCCCCGTGCTGTGCGACCAGCTCGAGGTTCCGGGCCTGTCCGAGCGTTTCTTGAAGTTCATCGCAGAGGTGCGCGGCAGCACGCACGAGCGCGATCGCGCAGGTCTGCGCGCGGCGGGCCACGACCAGCTCGCGCGTGAGCTCGAACGCTCCTGGGAGGACTACGCGGGGGCCGCCGAGCGCGTGGCCGAGCGCGGCGGAGACCTGCTCCGGGCGTTTGCCCCGCACGTGCAATGGACCTCCTCCTCCACCCACGCGATCCTGCCGCTGTGCGCGACCGATGCGGGCGTGCGCGCCCAGGTCGAGACCGGCATTCTCGCCCACCGCCGGCGCTTCGGCGCGGGTTGGGCGGGTGGCTTCTGGCTGCCCGAGTGCGCGTTTGCGCCGTGGCTGCTGGGGGCCCTCGAGGACGCCGGGGTGGCGGCGGTGTGCGTCGAGCTCACCAACCGCTACGGACTCGGCGCGGTGGAGCACCTGCAGGTCCATCACACCGACTCCGGGGTGGCGCTCCTGCCGATCGACCGTGCCACGATCGCGCTCGTGTGGAGCGCTGGCGGCTACCCGGCGGCGGGGGCCTATCGCGACTACCACCATCACACCGTCCACCACCACAACCCCTGGAGCAACGACGGCCGCGCCTACGACCGCGGACGGGCGCTCGCGCTCGCCCGTGAGCACGCCGCCGACTTCGTCACGCGCGTCCGCGCGAGGCTGCACGGCGCCCGCGAGCAGTCCGGCGCCGCGCTGCCGGGTGGGGGCCTCGTGGTATGCGCGCTCGACACCGAGCTGCTCGGCCACTGGTGGTATGAGGGGCCGGCCTGGCTCGAGGCGGTGATCGAGGAGTGTGCCCGCCAGCAACTCGAGTTGATCCGACTCGACGACGCGCTCGAGCGTTCGCAGGCGGCTCCCTCGCCGCCCACGGCCCGCGCGGCCGTGGGCGAGGCGGAGGTGCGCCCGAGCAGCTGGGGCGAGGCCGGCGATCTGTCGACGTGGTCCGGTCCGGCGGTGGCTGAGATGGCCTTCGCCGTTCGCGCCGCCGAGCTCGAGCTGGTAGCCGCGCGCTCCGCCCCAGGCAGCGCGGCGGTGCGCGAGCTGCTCGCGCTGCAGGCGAGCGACTGGCCGTTCATGGTCTCGCGCGGGATCGCCGCGCCGTACGCGCACGAGCGCTTCGCCGGCCACCGGGCGGGGCTCGCGCGGGCGCTGCTCGCGGACGGCCCGGGAGAGGCGCGCGCGCTGCGAAACCTCGCGGTCGATGCCGATCGCGCGGCGCCGCTCGCCCCCTGAGCCGCCTACTCCCAGCGCATCGTGCGGGGGGCCTCGCGCATCCGCACCACCCGCGCCGGCGCGCCGGCGAGCACCGCGTTGGCGGGGAAGGGCTTGGTCACCACCGTGTTGGTCCCGATCACGCTGTTGTCGCCCACGCTCACGCCCCGCAGCAGGCAGGCTCCGTAGCCGATCCACACGTTGTGTCCGACGTGCACGTCGCGCTTGTAGATCCCCTGCTCGCGGATCGGGCGCTCGACCTCGCTCGCGCCGTGGTCGAAGTCGATCATCATCACGCGGTCGGCGATGATGCACTCACGTCCGATCGAGACTTGCTGGAAGGCCGAGATCGTGCACTCCTGTCCGATCACGGTCTTGGCCCCGATGCTCACGAGGCCCTCGTGCGCCCGGATCTTGCAGCCGTGGCCGATCCATGCCCAGCGCCCGATCCGCAACGTCGCCCCGCGGCCGATCTCGAGCTTGACTCCCGGGCAGATGAAGCAGATGCCGTCGGTCTGCAGCCGCCGGCCGTGGCGCAGCTTGAGCAGCGCCAGCCGCGCGAGCAGCCGCGCGTAGTCGCGCGTGAGCATCCCGTTGGCGGCCATGAAGCGCAGCAGCGTGAGCGGGCCGCCGTGAAGCGGCGCGGGCGCAAGGCGCAGCACCGCGGAGGCCTCGTGGGCGGGGGTCTCGGGGCTCGGGCCGGCGAGCAGCTCCATCTCAGGCGCATCGTAAGGGACTGCCAGGGCGATGAGGCCCTGCGATGATGCCCGCTCGATGACTGCCTCCACGCTCGCACAACGGCTGCTCGAGGGTGACCGCCGTGCGCTCGCGCGTGCGATCACGCTCGTGGAGAACGACCGGCCCGAGGGTTGGGAGCTCGTTCGGGAGGTCTACCCGCACACGGGACGCGCCGAGGTGATCGGCTTCACGGGGCCCCCCGGCGTCGGCAAGTCGACGCTGATCGGCGCCCTGACCAAGGCGCGTCGCCAGGCCGGCCGCAGCGTGGGAGTGCTGTCGATCGACCCCTCGTCGCCGTTCACCCACGGGGCGCTGCTGGGCGACCGCATACGCCTGTCCGAGCACTTCCTCGACCCGGGCGTGTTCATCCGATCGATGGCCAATCGCGGGGCCCTCGGCGGCCTCTCGGAGGCTGCGCTGCAGGCGGCGTTGCTGCTTGACGCGGCGGGGCGCGAGGACGTGTTCGTCGAGACCGTCGGCGTGGGGCAGGCGGAGATCGACATCATCGATCACGCGGACACGATCGTGCTCGTGCTGATGCCCGGCTCGGGCGACTCGATCCAGGCATTGAAGGCGGGCGTGATGGAGATCCCCGACGTGATCGTCATCAACAAGGCCGATCACCCGCTCACCGACACGATGGTGAGGGAGATCCGCGGGGTGCTCTCGCTCGCGAACCTCGACCGCACGCCCGAGCAGGTGCGGGGCACCTGGCGGGTGCCGATCATCCGGACCGAGGCCACGCGCGGCGAGGGGATAGACGCGCTCGTGCAGAGCCTGCAACAGCATGGCGAGCACATCCGCTCCGCCGGCCAGCTCGCCGAGCGGCGGCGGCGCAACCTGCGCAACGAGGTGCTCGCGATCGCCACCTCACGCATGCGCCGGCGCCTGGAGGAGGAGCTCGGCGAGGATCCCGAGTTCCAGCGCCTGCTCGAGGAGGTCGTGAGCCGGCGCCTTGACCCGGCGAGCGCCGCCACCGAGCTGCTGGAACGAGGCGCTCCGGTGGAGGGCGCCATCGAGTAGGGTCGGGACGCGATGGACTACCTGAAGCTGGCGGATCGCAGCTGGCCGGTGCTGACCCGCTTGATGGGCGGGCACGCGGTGGTCTACCGCGCGACGCACGGGCTGATCGGACATCGCTTCCCCGGGTTCCCCCCGATGCTGCTGCTCGATCACGTCGGGGCCCGCAGCGGGGTCAGGCGCACGAGCCCGCTCGTCTACGCGCGCGACGGCGAGGACCTGATCCTGGTGGCCTCCAAGGGGGGCTATCCGAAGAACCCTGCCTGGTTTCACAATCTGAAGGCGAACCCCGACACCTCGATCCAGATCGGCTCCAGCCGCCGCCAGGTCCATGCGCGGGTGGCCGATCCAGAGGAGCGCAAGCGCCTGTGGCCGGTGGTGGTGGCGGTGTACGGGGGCTATGAGGACTACAGGCGCCGGACCGAGCGGGAGATCCCGCTGGTCATCCTCGAGCCGCGTTAGGGGCGCGGGGCACGCCCCCCGGCGAGCCCCGTCCTCAGCGCTCGCCGTGCAGCGAGCGCGCCGTCGAGGATCGGGGCACCACGCGCTGGTCGGGCAGCGTGCCGATCACCCGATCGCCGATCGTGGAGGTCACCCCGAACCAGTAGCGCTCGTTCTTGAAGTGGTGCAGGCGATGGTTGCGCCAGATCGACTTGAAGTAGCGCCCTTGCGGCTTGTAGGGGGCGTGGATGAGGAAGTGCGTCCACTCGTATGCCGCGAGGATGGCGAAGCTGACCAGCACCGCGGTGGTCGCGTAGGCGAGGCGCGGGTCACCGAGGATGGGCTCGAGCGCGAACGAGACGAGCCAGTTCACGGCCGCGATCATTGCCAGGAACACGAGCACCCCGTAGACGGGAAGCAGCACGCCGTTCAGCACCCCGGGCGCCTCGTGGTGGGCGCGATGCTCGCGGGCGGTGAGCATCTCAACGCGCCGGCCGCGGATGTCGATCGGGGGAGAGTGCAGCAGGTAGACGTGGATCGCCCACTCCACGAACGGCGTGACGGCGAGCAGGCCGACGGCGATCACCGCGTCGCGCCAGCTCCAGGCGCCCTGTGCGAGCCGAAGCCCGAGCGCGATCAGGACGGCGCCGAGGAGATAGGGCGGCGACGGCTGGCGAAGGAACTCCCGCACGCAGTCAGCCAGCGTGACGGGCCCGTCGCGGCCGCGCCTGCGCACGGATCCCGCTGGGGCGGTGTACCGGTCCATCTCGGGCCCATCGCTCACCTCGGAATGATTATGCCCCCAGAGCGCGGGCGATAACCATCTGCTGGATCTCGTCGGTTCCCTCGCCGATCGTGAGGATCTTCGCGTCGCGGTAGAAACGGCACACGGGGTACTCCTCGATAAAGCCATAGCCGCCGTGTATCTGCACGGCCTCCTCGGCGCAGCGCACGGCCAGGCGTCCGGTCTTCAGCTTGGCCTGGGCCGCGGTCAGGGTGAAGTTGCGCTTCGCGTCCTTCTCGCGTGCGGCCTTGTAGACGAGCAGCCGCGCCGCTGCGATCTCGGTCGACATGTCGGCGAGCTTTCCCTGGATCGCCTGGAACTTCGAGATCGGCTTGCCGAAGGCCTTGCGCTCCTTCGCGTAGCTGAGCGCTTGGTCGAGCGCGCCCTGCGCCAGTCCCACGCCCATCGCCGCCACACCGATCCGTCCGATGTCGAGGATGTGCAGGAACTGCTTGAAGCCCGCCCCCCGCGGACCGAGAAGGTTCTGTTCGGGAACCCGGCACTCGGTGAACGTCAGCGGCCTCGTGTCGGACGCGTTCCAGCCCATCTTCCTGTAGGGCTCGCCCTGCTCGTAGCCCTTGGTCCCGTTCGGCACGATCAGGTTGGAGATCTCCCTGGCCCCGCCCGGCTCCTCCCCGGTGACCGCGGTGATGCACACCACACCGGAGATGTCGGTGCCGGCGTTGGTGATGAACTGCTTGGCTCCATCGATCACCCACTCCCCGTCCTGCGCGCGTGCGCGTGTGCGCGTGTTGCCCGCGTCGGAGCCGGCCTCCGGCTCGGTCAGCCCGAAGGCGCCGAGCCGTTCGCCCGAGCACAGGCGGGGCAGCCACTCCTGCTTCTGATCCTCGCTGCCGAATAGGTAGAGCGGCTGCGTGCCGAGCGAGGTGTGGGCGCAGAGGGTGATCGCCACCGAGGAATCGACCCGGGTGAGCTCCTCCACCGCGAGCGCGTAGGCCAGCGTGTCGCCTCCTCCCCCTCCGTACTCCTCGGGGAACGGGATCCCCATGAGGTTCAGCTTCCCCAACTGCTCGACGATCGCGTACGGGAACGCCTTCGTGCGGTCGAGCTCCTCGGCCACCGGCGCCACCTCGCCCTCGGCGAATTCCCTGACGGTGCGTCTGATCAGCTCGTGATCGGGGGACAGATCGAAGTCCATCGTGCGGGCATTCTCACAGGAACGGTCATCTAGCATGGCCGCGAGTGAGCCGCCGCCGCCTGATCCTCGACCTGCTCAAGCGCGGGCGGACCCTCAGCTACGGAGCCGACCGCTCGCAGTGCGGCGATCTGTATCTGCCCTCCGGCGGGATCGGCTCGCACCGCGTGATGGTGCTGATCCACGGCGGCTCCTGGCAGGCGCGCTACGGGCGCTTCGTCATGCGCGGGCTCGCCGGCGATCTCGTGCGCCGCGGCTGGGCGGTGTGGAACGTCGAGTACCGCCGCGTGGGCAACGGGGGCGGCTGGCCGAACACCTTCATCGACGTTGCCGCCGCGCTCGACCACCTGCCCGAGATCGACGCGCCGCTGGATCTGGCACACGTGAGCGTGCTCGGCCATTCGGCCGGCGGGCACCTCGCGCTGTGGGCGGCCAGCCGTCCAGCGCTCCCCGCCGAGGCGCCCGGTTTCCGCCCGGGCGGTCCGCGGGTGGCGCTGGTGCGGGCAATCGCCCAGGCAGGGGTGTGCGACCTGGCGGGCGCCTATCACCGCTGGCGCGGCGGCGCCGCGCGCCGGCTGATGGGGGGCGGCCCCGACGAGTTCCCGGAGCGCTACGCCGCCGGCGACCCGCTCGCCCTGGTGCCGCTCGCGATGCCTGCCCTGCTCGTCCATGGAACCGACGACCGGGTCGTCTCGGTCGAGTTCAGTCGCGTCTATGCCGGAGCCACACGCCTCGCCGGCGGCGAGGTCGAGCTGGTGGAGGTTCCCGGTGCGGCGGGCAGCCACAGCGCGCACATCGATCCGCGCGGCGCCGCCTGGGCGGAGGTCGCGCGGCGCCTGGACTGAGCGCGCTTGCCTATGCGGCGTAGGCGCGAGCCAGCTCGACCAGCAGGCGCACCCCGTAGCCCGAGGCGCCCTTGCCCACGTAGGCCCGGTCCAGGTCCCATGCCGAGCCGGCGATGTCGATATGCGCCCACGGCACCTCCCCGACGAAGTTCGACAGGAACGCGCCGCCCACGATCGTGCCTGCCTTGCGCGCCTCGGGGGCGTTGTCGAGGTCCGCGTAGCGGCCCTTGATCAGCTCGTCGTACTCCTCGTGCAGGGGCAGCCGCCAGAGGATCTCGCCGCTGCGCTCGCCCGCGCCCGTGAGGCGCTGCACGAGCTCGTCGTCGGTGCTCATCACGCCGGCGTAGGTCGAGCCGAGTGCGACGATCACCGCACCGGTGAGGGTTGCGAGGTCGACGATCGTCTGCGCCCCCGTGCTGGCCGCGTGCCACAGGCAGTCGGCCAGCACGAGCCGACCCTCGGCGTCGGTGTTGTTGATCTCGATCGTCTTGCCGTTGCCCGCCACCACGATGTCCCCAGGCTTGACCGCGCGTCCGCTCGGAAGGTTCTCGGTGGCGCCCACGACCGCCACGACCCGCACCCGCAGCCGCAGCCGCGCGATCGCCGCCACCGCCTCGATCACCGCGGCGCCGCCCGACATGTCGAACTTCATCTCCGACATCTTCGGTCCCGGCTTCAACGAGATGCCGCCGCTGTCGAACGTCACCGCCTTGCCCACGAAGCCGAGTGTGGGCACGGTCGAGGTGGGCTCATCCCTCTGCGGGGTCGCCGGAGGCTCGTACCTCAGCGTGATCAGCGCGGGCTCCTGCTCGGAGCCCTGGGCCACCGCCGCGAACGCGCCCATGCCGCGGGCAACGATCCCCGCGCGCCCCTCGATCTCCGCGGAGAGTCCCTCGATCTCGCCGGCCAGCGCCACCGCGTGCTCGGCGAGCGCGGTGGGAGTCAGGTCGTTGGCCGGCCGGTTCTGCAGGTCGCGCGCGCTGTTGACCGCCTCCCCCACCAGCGCCGCCTCGCCCACAGCCGCGGCGAGCTCCTGCGGCGAGGAGACGAGCAGGCGCTCGAGCGCCTTGGGCGCATCCTGGCCGCCGGCGCCGGGCGCCGCCGACTTGTGCCGTTCGTAGCGGTAGTCGCGCAGCAGCGTGCCCTCGACGAGGCCCGCGGCGATCCTCGCGGATCCGTCGGCGGGCAGCTCGCCGCCCGGCAGCTCCCAGCACAGCGTCCGGGTCGAGATCTCGCGTGCGCGCTCGGCCGCAACGGCGCCGGCGACGCGCGCCCGCTCGGCGTCGAAGCGGGCGCGCTCGCCCAGCCCGACCAGCAGCCAACGCTTGCCGCCGGCGTGGGTCAGCGCGAGCGCGCCCGGCGAGCGCCGCGCCTCCCCGGAGGACAGCAGCTGCTCGAGCTCGGGCGGAGCGCCCGCCCCCGGCGACTCGCCCTCGAAGACACCAACCGCCACCGTGTCCGCGTCGCTGTCCGCGCCCGGCTGTGTGACCGCTCTGACCTGCATCGGCGCCACGATAGAGGGCGCGCCGATCGAGCGTAGGCGCGCCTGCCACGTTCGCGCGGTCGCCGGGCGCGGTCCTCGGCGGCCCAGGCGAGCGTCGCGCGCCGTGCGGCGCGCCGCGGGCGGTCCACTACCATTGCTGCTCTGCCGCCCACGCCCGAACGACAGGAGAGTGCCGCCCCCATGCCCAAGACCGTGATCCTCGGCGCCGCGCGCACCCCCATCGGCAAGATGGGCGGCTCGCTTGCATCGCTCGACGCCACAGAGCTCGGCGGCCTCGCGATCGAGGCGGCGCTCCAGCGCGCCGCGGTCGAGCCGGAGCAGGTCGAGCACGTGATCATGGGCCAGGTGCTGCAGGCGGGTCAGGGTCAGATTCCCTCGCGCCAGGCGCAGATCAAGGCCGGCATCCCGAAGGACGTGTCGTCCGAGACGATCAACAAGGTGTGCGCCTCGGGGCTGCGCGCGTCGGTGATCATCGACCAGGCGATCCGCGCGGGCGATCTGCAGGTGGCGGTCGGCGGGGGTATGGAGTCGATGTCGCAGGCGCCCTACCTGCTGCCCCAAGCGCGCTTCGGCTACCGCATGGGCGACGCCAAGATGCTCGACGCGATGGTCCATGACGGGCTCACGAACCCGTTCTCGGGCAAGCAGATGTTCGTCGAGGCCACCGAGGTGGGCGATGAGCTCGAGATGACCCGTGCCGACCTCGATCGCTGGGCGCTGCGCTCGCACGAGCTCGCGCTGAAGGCCACCGACGAGGGACGCCTGGCGGAGGAGATCGTCTCGGTGACGGTCAAGGGACGCAAGCAGGACACGCTCGTCGAGGTGGACGAGGGTCCTCGTCGCGACACCTCGCTGGAGCGGCTCGCCGCTCTCCCGGGGCTGGTCGGCAAGGACGGCTCACACACGGCCGGCAACTCGCCGGGCGTCAACGACGGCGGCGGGGCACTCGTGCTCGCCTCCGAGGAGTGGGCGCTAGCCAACGGCAAGGAGGCGCTCGCGGAGATCGTCGCCCACGCCCAGAGTGCCGACGACTTTGCATACCTCGCCAGGACCCCCGCGAGCGCGGCCCGCAAGGCTCTCGAGAAGGCCGGGCTGCAGCCGGGCGACATCGACGTGTGGGAGATCAACGAGGCGTTCGCGTCGGTCACGCTCAACTCGATCCGGATGCTCGGCATCGAGGAGGACCGGGTCAACGTCAACGGCGGCGCCGTCGCCCTCGGCCACCCGATCGGGGCCTCTGGCGCCCGCCTCCTCGGCACGCTGATGCTCGAGCTGCGCCGCCGCGGGGGCGGCCTCGGCTGCGCTGCGATCTGCTCCGGCGGAGGCCAGGGCGACGCGGTGATCCTCAAGGTCTAGTGCACGGCACGAGCAACGGAGCGAGCGCCTCGCCGCGCGGGGCCGCCTTCTTCGACCTCGACAAGACCCTGATGGCCGGCTCCTCGGGGATCTTCTTCGCGCGCGCCGCCTACGAGACGGGGATGATCTCGCGCCGCCGCCTCGCGCGCGACGCCTACGAGAACCTGCGCTTCCGTCTGCTCGGGTCCACCGACGAACGCGCCGACGACGTGCGCAGGCGCGTCGGGGCGATGATCGCGGGGGTGCGCGTGCGCGACCTCCAGCGGCTCTCGCCGCGGGTTCTCTCGGGCGTGCTCCCGCGGCTCTACCCGCAGATGCTGAAGCGCGCCTACGCCCACCAGGACGAGGGGATGCCGGTGTACATCCTGACGGCCGCCTCGCAGGAGATGGCCGACCTGCTCGCCCGCGTGCTGGCCTTCGACGGCGGTCTCGGCTCGCGCTCGGAGATCGTCGACGGGCGCTACACCGGCCGTCCGGCGGGCCCGTTCAACTACCGCGAGGGCAAGGTGCTTTCGATGCAGGAGGTCGCCACGCTCGAGGGCATCGACCTCGACGCGTCCTACGCCTACTCGGACTCGGAGTCGGATCTGCCGATGCTGCGAGCGGTGCGCCACGCGGTCGTGGTCAACCCAGACAACGCGCTGCGCAGGATCGCCGCCGCCGAAGGCTGGGAGGTGGTCGACCTCGATCGGCTCCCGCGGCGGCTGAAGATGCTCGCCGCGGTCGGCGCCGGGACGGTGCTCGCCTCGATGGGCAGGGTCGTGCGCGCGCGCGGCGGCGGCGCGCCGCCAGCGTCGCCCCGGCCGGCCGCCGTGCGCCCCCGCGCTCTACAATCCCGCGCGTCCTCTCGACGGCGCCGCCCGGTCCGCTCCGGGGGCACGCGCCGCCGCTGAAGCGTCCGGGCGTCCCGACCGATCGAGAGAGCGCCAGCCAGCCATGTCCCCAGCCGCCGCGAGCACCCAGAGGAAGATCCGCGTGGTCGTCGCCAAGCCGGGCCTCGACGGGCACGACCGCGGCGCCAAGATCATCGCGCGCGCGCTGCGCGACGCCGGCATGGAGGTGATCTACACGGGCCTTCACCAGACGCCCGAGCAGATCGTCGAGACCGTGATCCAGGAGGACGCCGACGCGGTCGGCCTCTCGATCCTCTCGGGCGCCCACATGACGCTCGTCCCGCGCGTGGTGGAGCTGCTGCACGAGCAGGGCGTCGACGACGTGGTGGTGACCGTGGGCGGCACGATTCCCGCCGAGGACATCCCGGAGCTCAAGGCCCTCGGCGTCGCCGAGGTGTTCACCCCCGGCGCCCCCACGCAGGCGATCGTCGAGTTCATCCGCGGCGCGACCGGCGGACGGGCCGGCGTCTGAGCGCGCGCGCCCCCGAGGCGGCACCGCATCATCCTGATTGACTCGTCAGTCAACGGCTCGACGCGGTAGGATCGCACCCAACAGAACCCAAGGAGTTGCCTGAGAATGAAGATATGCGTCCTGGTGAAGGAGGTTCCGGACGCCGCCGTCGAGAAGAGGATCGACCCCTCGACGGGGCGCATGGACCGCAGCGGTGAGAAGAACCTCAACCCGTATGACACGCACGCCATCGAGGCTGCGATGCAGATCAGGGAGGGCGGCGCGGTTCCGGTCGAGGAGATCATCGCCGTCACGATGGGCCCCGACAGTGCCGTGCGCGCGCTGCACAAGGCCGTCTCGCTCGGCGCCGACCGGTCCGTGCACCTGAGCGACCCCGCGGTCGCGGGCTCGGACGTCGCTGCCACCGGCTACGCGCTCGCCAAGACGCTGCAGCGCGAGAGCCCCGACCTCGTGCTGCTCGGCCAGCAGTCAGACGACGGCGAGTGCTACACGATCGGCGCGGTCGTGGCCGAGCATCTGGCGATGCCCTCGCTCACGCAGGTGATCAAGATGGACGTCACTCCCGAGAGCCTGCGCTGCGAGCGCCAGGCCGAGTACGGCTACGACACGGTTGAGGTGCGCCTGCCCGCGGTGATCTCCGTGGGCGACGCGATCAACGAGCCGCGCTATCCGTCGCTGAAGGCGATCATGGGGGCCAAGAAGAAGCCGCTCGACACGGTCACCGCGGGCGATGTCGAGATCGACAGCTCGAAGGTCGGAGGCGAGAACTCAGCCGCGCAGTGGATCGCCGCCAAGGCGCCGCCGGCCAAGGCCGCCGGAGAGATCATCGAGGACGAGGACACCGGCGAAACCGTCGAAAAAATCGTCACCTGGCTCGACGAGCGCAAGCTCATCTAAGGAGGAGCGCATAGACATGGCGAACATCCTGGTTTACGCGCTGCACTACGACGGCGCGATCAACAAGAACTCGCTGGGCGCCGTCTCGGAGGGGGCGAGGCTCGCCGCCGAGCTCGGTGGCGAGGCGCACGTGCTACTGCTCGGCCAAGGTGTGCCGCACGAGCTCGCGGCCTCGCTCGGAAACTACGGCGCCAAGAAGGTGCTCGTGGCGGAGGGTCCGGAGGGTCTCGCCCAGCCGCTCGTCGACGCGATGGCGCGGGCGATCGCGGACGGTGGCTACTCCTACGCGCTGTTCGGCGGAGGCCTGCTCGGCTTCGAGATCGGCGCCGGACTGGCAGCACGTCTCGGCGCGGGCGTGGCGATGGAGGTCACCGCCGTGCGGGCCGAGGGCGGCGAGCTGATCGCAGAGCGGCCGATCCTCGGCGACTCCGCGATCTCCGAGATCAAATACCGCTCGAGCGTGGGCATCATCATCGGCCGCCTCAACGCGTTCGAGATCAGAGAGACGGGCGCCGGCGCCGCGCCGGTCGAGCAGATCGAGTTCGAGCTAAGCGCACACGCCCGCCAGGCGACGATGGTCACGCGCGGTGAACAGCGCGGGGCCGACGTCGACATAGAGGGCGCCGACATCCTCATCGCGGGCGGACGCGGCCTCGGCAAAGCCGAGGGCTTCGCGATGTGCGAGGAACTCGCGGCCGCCTTCGGTGGCAACAGCGCGGTCGCCGCAACGCGCGCGGTGGTGGACGCCGGCTGGTATCCGTACGCTGCCCAGATCGGCCAGACGGGCAAGACGGTCTCCCCCAAGCTGTACCTCGCGGCCGGAATCTCCGGGGCGATCCAGCACAAGGTCGGGATGCAGAGCTCGGAGAACATCGTCGCGATCAACAAGGACGCCAACGCGCCGATCTTCGAATTCTCCGATCTCGGCGTCGTGGGCGACCTCAACAAGATCCTGCCCAAGCTGACCGAGGCCGTGAAGGCCAAGAAGAGCAGCTGACGATGGCGGGCGGCGCGCACACCGCGACCACCGCCCCGCCCCACCGAAGGAGGCCACGACGTGTCCGCTCATAACGGCTCCAGCAACGGGAAGGTAGCGCCCGCGGCCTTCCCGCCCCCGGTCGACTCGCGGCGCGAGTTCGTCAAGCACGGACTCGATCCCGAGGACGAGCTGATCGAGGTGGGCGTGGCGATCGTCGGCGGGGGCACGGCCGGCCTGTCGTGCGCCAACCGGCTGCTGCAGCTGCTCGCGGACGACCCGGAGACGATGGAGCGGCTGGGCGAAGTGCCGGTGGCGGTCGTCGAGAAGGCGAAGACCTGCGGCGGCCACAACCTCTCCGGCGCGGTCATGCGGCCTGGCCCGCTGCAGGAGCTGTTCCCCGAGATCGGCCGCGAGGAGTGGCGCAAGGCGGGCTTCGCCTACGGCGAGGTGACGAAGGAGGCCGTGTATGTGCTCCCGAGCGCCAAGATCAAGCTCCGAATCCCCACCCCTCCGAACTTCAAGAACCACGGCAACGAGGTGATCTCCGTCTCGGCGATGGCGCGCTTCCAGCAGCGCCTGGCCGAGGAGGCTGGGGCCTACATCCTCACCGAGACCGCCGCAACGCAGCTGATCGTCGAGGACGGCGCCGTGGTGGGTGTCCGCTCGGGCGACAAGGGGCGCGGCAAGGACGGAGAGCCGCTCGGCAACTTCGAGCCCGGAACCGACATCAAGGCCCAGGCCACGGTGCTCGCCGAGGGCTGTTGGGGTCACCTGACCGGCGCGGCGATCAAGGAGTTTGACCTCGCCCGCGGGCGCGAGCCGCAGGTCTGGGAGCTCGGCGTCAAGGAGGTCTGGAAGGTTCCGCGCGCGCTCGACCGGGTGATCCACACCCTCGGCCCGTGGCCGCTGAAGCTCTCCTCGAAATACGGTCACGTGGGGGGGACCTGGATCTACCCGATGAAGGACGACAAGAGCGGCGATGACCTCGTCAGCATCGGCTTCGTGATCGACCTCGAGTACGCCGACGCCACCACCTCCGCGCACGACCTCCTGCAGCAGTTCAAGCTGCACCCGCTGGTGCGCGGCATCCTCGAGGGCGGCGAGCGGGTCGCGTGGGGCGCCAAGGCGCTCCCCGGCGGCGGCTTCTGGTCGATGCCCAAGCTCTCGATGCCGGGCGCGGTGATCGTCGGTGACGCGGGAGGGATGGTCGATACGGTGGCGCTGAAGGGCGTCCACCACAGCGTCATGTCGGGCAAGCTCGCGGCCGAGTCGATCTACGCGGCGCTCGTGCGCGGCGAATCGTCGTTCGCCTCCTATGAGCAGGCGATCGAAGACTCCGTGGTGGGCAAAGAGCTGTATGAGGTGCGCAACACGCGCCAGCCGTTCCAGAAAGGGTTCATCCAGGGCGCCCCGCTGGTCAACCTGATGATGGGCACGAAGGGCCGCTTCCCCGGCGGGCGCTGGGCCTGGCATCGCAACGACGCCAAGCCGATGTTCATCGGCAAGACCAAGGACAGCTACCCCAAGCCCGACGGCAAGTACACCTTCGACAAGCTCTCGTCGGTGTTCATCACCGGCAACGCCACACGCGATGACGCGCCGAATCACATTCGTGTGCGCAAACACGTGCCGCGCGAGATCGCCGAGACCTGGCGCTGGATGTGCCCAGCCGGCGTGTATGAGATCCCCGAGGACGCGCCCCAGCACGGCGAGGTGGACGTGATCGTCAACTACACCAACTGCGTCCAGTGCGGGGCGATCACCGCCAAGGGCGGGCGCCTGACCACGCCCGAGGGCGGCGATGGGCCGCTCTACCAGGTCACCTGACCCGGCTCGCCTGCCCGCAACGGCGCGCGGCCGCTCGGTGTTTGCTCGACCACGTGCGAAACCTGGGGACATCCGGCGTGTTAGAGGTTTGTCATGAACACCTTCGGCTACGGCACCGGCACGCGCAACGGCACCCTGCCCGCGCTGCTCGCGTGCGCGCTGATGGCGTTGGTGCTCGCGCTGGGCCTAGGCGTCGCCGCCGCGGGCGCGGCCCCCGCCAGCCCGCCTGCGCGGCCGGGGGCGAGCGCGACGCTCGAACAGTGCGTCACCTCGGTCGAACAGTCCGAACGCTCCGCCACGTTCGTGGGTGAAATGACCGCCCTCCCCGGCACCGCGCACATGCTGATGCGCATCGAAGTGCTCGAGCGGGCGCCCCGCGAAGCGGCCTTCCACGCCGTCAGCTACCCGGGCCTCGGGACCTGGCTGCGCGCGGCGTCGGGCGTGAAGACCTACAAGAACCTCGACAAGGTCACAGATCTGTCGGCCCCCGCCGTGTATCGCGGCGCGGTGCACTTCCGCTGGCTCAACGCCAAGGGCCACCTGATCAAGGCGCTCGAACTGCGCACGCCCCGCTGCGAGCAGCCCGCCGCCCCCGCGAAAGCGCCCTAGCGCGCCAGCCGCTGCGCGGCCGCTAGAATGCTCTGACGATGAAGGCCAAGATTCACCCCAGCTACGGCCCGGTGCACGTCACCTGCACGTGCGGCAACGAGTTCATCACGCGCTCGACCCGCGACTCCCTGCACGTGGAGGTCTGCTCGAACTGCCATCCGTTCTACACGGGTCGCCAGAAGCTGATGGACACCGGCGGACGCGTTGAGCGCTTCCAGCGCCGCGTGGCCAAGGGTCGCCTGCACTCAGCACAAGCTCGGTCCTCGAAG
>FSYY01000151.1_pt1 | contig 18476 bp, 13 predicted proteins | sample 1638681 | NCBI WGS metagenome assembly FSYY01 (sample SAMEA3914813, study PRJEB12502) | metagenome | biome: forest; material: soil | place: Canada | collected 2011-07-07 | depth 0.3 m | reverse complement strand
CCCGTGTAGTTCACGGTGACCGACTGCGCGGGCGAGCTGACTTCCTTGCCGGTCCCCTTGATGATGTCCTTGATCACCAGTTTCGTCGGGGCTGCGCCGGGGGGCGGGGCGACGGTGGCGGGTTTGGAGAGCGGACCGCTGGCGGGCGTCGTAGCGGTGGGGGTGGTGGTCGTTTCGGCCGGTTTTTCACCTGCTTTTTCGCCCGCCTTGATGAGCGCGTTGTCGGCGGTGTTCTCGTTGCCGATCGTGATCGTGCTGCTCGAACCGCTCGAGCCGCAGCCGCCGATCAGCACAGCTGTGCCGAGGATGGCGAGGGCGGGGATCGCGCGGGAGCGAATGGTGGAGAGGGCGTTTGAGTAGGTCACGGTCGGGCAGCCTAGCGGAGTTCGCCCCGCGCGGCGTGCGTTAGCATCGGCGGTGGACCGTGCTAGGCGGGGAGGTAGCGGTGCCCTGAATCCGCAATCCGCTCTAGCGGGGCTGAACTCCCCTCCGAGGGGTTCGGCGCCGGTTCGCCCCGCCGCTCGGGGCGTCGATGGTCCGGGTCCCGCGCGGTGTCGGCTTGCGAATCAGGTCAGGTCCGGAAGGAAGCAGCCTTAAGCAAGTACCGGCAGGCGCAGCGGGAGCTCCCGGACCGGAGCCATGGGTGGCGTAAGGCGTTCGGCGTGCGGAATCTCGACGCGGGGTGCACGGTCCGCTGATCGACGACGCCCTGCGCCGCCCCTGCGCGCCCGTGCGCCCACGCTGCGGGCGCTCGCGCACGGCGTGCGCGAGCAGATCGCTAGCGGCAGCGCTCGAACACCCGCCACGAGCGCGAGACGCGGGTCAGGCTGAACCCCGGCGGGACGCTCACCGCGACGTGGGGGTCGCGCCGGTCGAGCACGTAGTCGAGTTCGACCTCCCGGCTTGCGGGGTCGACGTACACGCCCCGTGCGATGTGCCCCACCTGGGCGCTGATCACGTTCGCGGGGCTGGTCTTCAGGTACAGCGCGAGGAGCGGGATCGGGGCGTGGTTGGGAACCCCCACAGGGCCACAGCGCAGGTTGACCGCGTGTTCGTCGACGAGCGCGAGCAGATCCGCTTCGATGGCGTGCTGGCGGGTGAGTTTGTCGAGCTGGCGGTCGGCTGAGCGGTACTGCGCGGGGGCGTAGGCGGCCAGCGCAATCAGCACGATCGCGCCGCCCGCGAGCCATCGCCGGCGCCGTCGGTCTCCGTGCGCCAGACGCGTCCAGCCGAACACGCCCGCGCCGCAGAACACGCACAGGATCGCCGCAGCGAGGAACGCATAGCGGGTGTTGATGGGCAGCCCCGCAGCCGCGAAGGCGGCGAACGCCGCCACGGCGAGCACGCCCGCGATCGCCCCCGGCAGCGCACGCGCGCGCAGCCACAGCAGCGACAGCACCCCGCCGAGCGCGGCGCCGAGCAGCACCGGGGGGCGCAGGATCTCGCCGATCCGCCGCGGAATGTATTCGGGGACGTTCGCGATCCCCGTCACGCGCCCGAGCGTGGAGGCGGTGTGGCGCGTGTTCGCGAGCGACCACAGCGGGTCGCCCGTGACGAGCACGTCGCTCAGTCCCCACAGGAGTGGGGCGGCGGCGGCGAGCAGCGTGAGGATCGCGAGCTCGCCGCGAGAGCGCGCCCACGAGCCCTCCCCGGCGGAGGCGGCCGCGTGGCTCGCGCGCGCGCCCGCGCCGGTGCGCAGCGCGCGCCCGGGCAGCCCGAGCAGATACAGCCAGTAGACGCCTGAGAACGCCCACGCCTCGGGCCGCAACAGGCCGGCGAGCGCGAGCAGGGCGAGCACCGGGAGCCCCGCCGGGCCGCGTCCGCGCTCGCGGCTCCTGGCCTCCACGAGCAGCGCGGCGAGCACCAGCGCGAGGAACGGGAGGTCGACATAGGCACGGACCCCGTCTTCGAGCACCGGCACGCGCGTGAGGAACAGCAGCGCGGCGAGCGCGCCCGCGGCGCGCCCGAACCACAGCGAGCCGAGCCGGTACAGCGCCCAGCCGCAGGCGGACAGCGCGAGGAAGCCGAGCGCCACCGTGATGTCCTCGCTCGCGCGTGGCCCGAGCGGTGTGAGCACGAGGCCGAGCGCCTCGAGCAGCGGATGCGGGGTGGGTGCGATCGGGACTTCGTAGGCGGGCGCTTGCCCGCGTGCGAGCTGGCCGCCCCAGGCGAGTGCGTAGAGCGTGTCGTAGTTTGCAAAGCCCACCCCCGCGATCGCCCGCAGCAGCGCCGCGCCCGCCCCAACCGCGAGCAGATCGGCCCATCCCCGCCGCCTCCAGGCGGCGCTCGAGCGCGCGATCCAGCCGCCCGCGCGAGGCGCTTCGGGGGCCTTGACGGGGGCGCTCATCAGCGCGGACGCTACCCGCTGGGGCGGGTGCTCGACCACGGCGCGGGCGTGGGTAGACTCAGCCCACGGTGTCGCAAGCGGACCATCCACAGGAGCAACAGCGGTCGCTTTATCGCCGACACCGTCCGCGCACGTTCGCCGAGGTGGTCGGCCAGGAGCCCGTCGTGCGCACGCTGCGCAACGCGGTGCAGCGCGGAAAGGTGCACCACGCCTACCTGTTCGTCGGCTCGCGTGGCACGGGCAAGACCTCGATGGCCAAGATCCTCGCGGCATGCCTGAACTGCGAGCGGGGGCCGACGGTCGAGCCGTGCGGCCAGTGCGACTCGTGCATCTCGATCGCCCGTGCGAGCTCGCTCGACGTGATCGAGATGGATGCCGCCTCCAACAACTCGGTCGACGACATCCGCGACCTGCGCGAGAGCGTGGCCTACGCCCCCGTGAGCGGCCGGCGCAAGGTGTACATCCTCGACGAGGCGCACATGCTCTCCACCGCTGCCTGGAACGCGTTCTTGAAGACGCTCGAGGAGCCTCCGCCGAACACCGTGTTCGTGCTCGCCACCACCGAGGCGAACAAGGTGCCAGCGACGGTCGTGGACCGCTGCCACCGCTTCGACTTCCACCGCCCCACCGTTGAGCAGATCGCGAGCGTGGTCCGCCGTGCGGCGAACGCTGAGGCGATCGAGATACCCCCCGCTGCGGTCGCCGCACTCGCGCGCTCGGCCACGGGGAGCTTCCGCGACGCGCTCGGGACGCTGGAGCAGATCATCACCTACAGCGGCAACGAGATCGCGCTCGAGGACGTGCTCGCGGTGCTCGGGGTGGCCGAGCCGCAGCTCCTCATAGAGACCGTCGACGCAGTCGCCGCAGGCGACTCGGCGCGCGCGCTCCGCGCGCTCGAGACCTGCCTGCAGCAGGGCCGCGACGCGGCGTCCTTCGCCTCACAGCTCGAGGTGCGCGCTCGTGAGCTGCTGCTCGTCCAAACGCTTGGTGGCGTGCCCCCCGAGCTCTCGCTCACTCCCGAGGCCGACGCCGCGCTGCAGGAGCAGGCTCAGCGCGTGGACCACGCCACCGTCGTGAACCTGCTCGAGCTGATCGGCGCCGCGATGGAGGCCGTGCGCGCGGGCGCCGATTCCCGCACGCGGCTCGAGCTGGCGCTCGTGAAGGCGGCGCGACCCGAGGTCGATCCCTCGCTGCGTGCGCTCCTCACGAGAATCGAGCGACTCGAGCAGCGCCCCCCCGCGACACCGGGCCCCCAGCCCCCGCCGCCCTCAGCGAGCGCCTCGCCCGAGTCCTCTTCCGGTCCCGCGCCGCCGGCCGCTGTGTCCGCGGTTCCCGAGAATGCGCCCCCCAGCCGCCGCCAACCACCCGTGGGCACGCCGCCCACCGCCGAGGATCCCGCAGCGCGCGACGCGCAAGAGCCAGTCGCTGAAGGGCCCGCAGCCGAAGAGCCTGCTGCCGAAGGGCCCGCCGCCGGCGGGCCCGCCGCCGAAGCGCCGGACGCGGGCGAGCTCGGCGCGGTGGCTCCGGGCGCCGCCGCTCTCCCTGGGGCGGGAGAGGCGGCCACCGATGGGCTCGCCGCGGTGACCTCGCTGTGGCCGGCGGTGGTCGACCTCGTGCGGGGAGAGAACGCGCTGCTGGGGGCGCTCATCGAGCACGCCCACCCGGAGAGCGTGAGCGGCGAGGACCTCACGCTCGCGTTCGCATCCACCGCGCAGTTCCTGAAGAAGAAGGCCGAGGATCCCGCCAACCGCCTGATCGTGGGGGAGGCGTTGCGGTCGATCACGGGGACGCGCTGGCGGCTGTCGTATCGGCTGCGCGAGGAGTCTGCCGCGGAGCCCGCGCGGGCACCCGCCGCCGAGCACTCCGAGGAGGAGTGGGTGGCCCGGTTCATGGAGGAGTTCGACGCCGAGGAGCTCGCGGGCGAGTGGGGCACGGCCGCGGATGACACCACGGACGAGGGCGGGCGGCACGAGCCCCGCGCGGTGACGAACAATGAGAGAGGTGCGTGATGCCCAAGCAGCCGCGGATGCCCAACGTGCAGCAGATGATGGCCCAGGTCCAGAAGATGCAGAAGGACATGGAGCTCGCCCAGCAGGAGCTCAAGAACGAGGTGGTGGAGGCCTCCGCGGGGGGAGGGATGGTGACCGTGAAGGTGAGCGGCGACCTCGAGGTGCGGGAGGTGCGCATCGATCCCGCCGCGGTCGACCCCGAGGACGTGGAGATCCTCGCCGACATGGTGCTCGCGGCGGTCAACGAGGGGCTGCGGATGGCGCGCGAGGTGGCCGACCGCAAGCTCGGAGGTGCCACGGCCGGCCTCGACCTCGGCGGCCTGGGCGGCCTCGGCCTGCCCGGCCTGTGAGCGGTCGAGCGTGAGTACCTCCTACGCGCCGCCCGTCCAGCGGCTCGTGACAGAGCTCTCCAAGCTGCCGGGCGTGGGCAACCGCACGGCCCAGCGGCTTGCGTTCCACATCCTCCGCGCTTCCGCCGAGGACGCCGCCGCGCTCGCGGAGGCGATCCGTGAGGTGAAGGAACGGATCGGGCTGTGTGAGGTGTGCTTCAACCTCACCGACGAATCGCGCTGCCGAATCTGTCAGGACCCGCGGCGCGAGCAGGCGCTCATATGCGTGGTCGAGGAGCCGAGCGACGTGATCCCGATGGAGCGCACGCACGAGTACCACGGCGTCTACCACGTGCTCGGTGGAGCGCTCTCGCCGATCGATGGGGTCGACCCCGAGGACCTGAAGATCGCCGAGCTGTTCGCGCGTGTGAGCGCGGGGGGGCCGGACGGAAGCCCCGTCCGTGAGGTGGTGCTCGCCACCAACCCCACCACCACCGGGGAGGCGACCGCGCTCCACATCGCCGAAGAGCTGCGCTCGCGCGCGCCCGGCGTCACGGTCACGCGGCTCGCGAGCGGGCTGCCGGTCGGCTCGGACCTCGAGTACGCCGACGAGGTGACCCTCGGCAAGGCGTTCGCCGGCCGCCGCGCCGTCTGAGCCGCCACTCGCAATATCCTGCGAGACATGGCGAGAACGATCGTGATGAAGTTCGGCGGCACCTCGGTGGCCGATGCCGAGCGCATCAAGCGCGCCGCGCGGCGGATCGTCGAGAAGCGCCAGCAGGGCTATTCCGTGGTGGCGGTTCTGTCCGCCCGCGGCAAGACCACCGACGAGCTGATCGCGATGGCCGAGGAGGTCTCGCTCGCCCCCGATCCGCGCGAGATGGACATGCTGCTGTCCACCGGAGAGCGGATCTCTTGCGCCCTGTGCGCGATGGCGATCAACGACCTCGGACACCGGGCGATCTCGCTCACCGGCTCACAGGCGGGGATCGTGACCGATGAGTCGCACACCAAGGCGCTGATCCTCGACGTGCGCGCGGACCGCATCCTCGCTGCCCTCGAGCGCGACCACATCGTTCTCGTAGCGGGCTTCCAGGGCGTCTCCAGCACCGGCCGCAACGTCACCACCCTGGGCCGCGGTGGCTCCGACACGAGCGCGGTGGCGGTCGCGGCGGCGCTCGATGCGGAGGTGTGCGAAATCTATACCGACGTCTCGGGGGTGTTCACCGCCGACCCGCGGATCGTCCCCGACGCGCGCAAGCTGGAGACGGTGTCCTTCGAGGAGGTGCTCGAGATGGCCGCCTCCGGCGCGGGGGTCCTGCAGCTGCGCTCGGTCGAGTACGCCCGCAATCACGGCGTGCGGATTCACTGCCGTTCATCCTTCGATGCGGAGCCCGGTACCTTTGTGGTCGCCGAAGGAGACACCGTGGAGCAGCCACTGATCACAGCCGTCACCCACTCGACCGCCGAGGCGCGGATCACGCTGATGGGCGTCCCCGACGCCCCCGGGGCGGCCGCCCGCATCTTCAAGGCGCTCGCCGAGGCCAACGTGAACGTGGACATGATCGTCCAGAACGAGCCGGTCTCCTCGGAGGCGCGCGCGGAGATCTCCTTCACGGTCCCCCGCGAGGATCTACGCACCTCCCGCGCCGCCCTGCAGCCGCTCGAGGGCGAGGCGTTCGCGGACATGCACACCCACCAGGAGATGGGCAAGGTGTCGATCGTGGGCGCCGGCATGCGCTCGCACCCGGGTGTGGCCGCCAAGGTGTTCGGCGTGCTCGCGGGGGAGGGTGTGAACATCGAGATGATCTCCACCTCGCCCATCAAGATCTCCTGCGTGATCGACCGCGAGGCGGTCCCCAAGGCGGTGCAGGCGCTGCACAGCGCCTTTGGGCTGGCCGGCGAGGGTACGATCCTCGAAGAGGAGCCGTTCAAGGCTCAGGGGGCGATCTAGGCGCTCCGGCGCCCCGCCGCGCCGGCCGCGCAGCCACCGCGTAGCGGCGCGCGTGAGGGTGAGGCAGCGGCCCGCCGGCGCCGCGAGTCGCCCACCAATGTGCCCGCCCCGATGTTTATGTGCTTTTGGTCACTTTTGGGCGCGGATGTGTAACCATTGGTGTGGAGCATCGGGCTCCGAAATCTGGGTAACCGCGCCAAGGATGAACACATGCGCACAGCGAGACGACCACGGCGATATGTCGCCAAACATTGGCTGGCCTTGCTGAGGCCTGTACTGCGCTACAGCCGCACGCGCGAGGCGTTCGTGCTGCGTGGCGTGGGCTCGACGATGGGTCCCGTGCTGCGGCTCGATCGCCGCGGGCGCAGCAGGCGCAGCGCCCGTGGCTTCCAGGGTGCAGAGCGCCGCCGCACGAGCGTCGCTTGAGCGACGCGCATCCGGGCGGGCGTCCCGTCCCGCGCGGAGCGTGAGCCCGCGCCGCGCTCGCTAGCCCGCGGCGTCGTCCAGCGAGGCCTGGAGCTGCTCGAGCACGCGCACGACCCGCAGGCCGCTGTGTCCATCCGAGCGCGGTGCGGCGCCGGTGCGGACGCACTCGATGAAGTGCTCGCACTCGATCCGCAGCGGCTCGAGGTTTGGGATCCTCGGCGAGAACGTGTCACCCGAGCGGGCGATGTACTCGCCCCACGAGCGCGTGTCCTCGTCGAACCCCTTGTCGTAGATCGTGAGCTTGCCCTCGATCAGCATGTCGTCGAAGGTGGCCATCCGCCGCGATCCCACGACCGTCAGGCGACGCTCCTTGTGGGGATCGAGCCAGGACAGGTGCAGGTGCGCGACCACCCCGGTGGGAAACCGCAGGTAGCAGAACACCACGTCCTGGACCGGCTGGCGCACGAACGAGGCGCCATGCGCGAGGCATTCGACGGGCTCCTCCCCGATCAGGTGCAGCGCGACCGAGACGTCGTGGGCGCCGAGGCTCCAGAGCGCGTTCTCGTCGGCCCGCAGCTTGCCCAGGTTCAGACGGTTGCCATAGACGTAGTAGAGGCCCCCGAGCTCCTCTCCGTCGATCAGCTCCTTCAGCCGTGCCACCGCCGGGTGGTACTCGAGCAGGTGGCCCACCATCAGGATGCGGCCGGCCCGTGCGGCAGCCGCCACGGCCCGTTCTGCGTCGGCCGCGCTGGTGGCGAGCGGCTTCTCCACGAAGCAGTGCTTGCCCGCCTCGGCCACCGCGATCGCGAGCTCGGCGTGCGAGGGGACGGGCGTGGCGAGCACGATCGCGTCGAGCTCGGGGTCGGCCAGCAGGTCATCGAGCGAGCCCGTGAGCCTCGCGTTCGGAAACGATCCCGCCACGCGCGCACGCGCCTCATCGGAGGCGTCGCAAAGCCACGCGAGCTCACACCCTGGGATCGAGGCGAGGTTGCGGGCGAGGTTGGGGCCCCAGTAGCCGAGGCCCACGACCCCCACGCGCACGCGGCCAGGCTCGCCGGCGCTCACAGGCGTCCGATCGCCTCGACGCAGCGCTCGGCGGCGCGTCCGTCGCCGTAGAGCTCCGGACGCTCCTGCGGAGGGGTTCGTCCCAGAGCGGCGAGCGCCGCCTTCGCGTCCAGGTCGACCAGCGTGTTCCAGCCGCTCTGCACGGTCTCGGTCCACTCGGTGTTCGCGCGCAGCGTCAGGCAGGGCACCCCGGCAAGGTACGCCTCCTTCTGGACGCCACCCGAGTCGGTCAGCACGGCGCGCGCCTGGCACACCAGTGCGCTGAACTCGGCGTAGCCGAGCGGCTCGGTGATGATGAGCCCCTCGACGCGCTCGAGATCGCTCATCTCGGCGCTCTCCAGCAGGCGAGCGCGTGTGCGCGGATGCAGCGGGAACAGCACCGGCCCAGGCAGCGCGGCGATCAGCTCCACCAGCGCGCGCAGGCGGGCCGGGTCATCGACGTTGCCGGCGCGGTGGGCGGTCAGCAGCAGGTATGAGCCCGGCATCACGCCGTGCGCGGCCGGTGCGGCCGCGTCGGCGCGGGCCGCGGGCTGCCAGCGCAGGGCCACGTCGACCATCACATCGCCCACCACCTCGATCCTGCCCGCCACGGACTCCGCCCGCAGGTGCTCGGCGGCGCTGTCGGAGGAGCACAGCAGGAGATCTGCCACGTGGTCGCTCAGCACGCGGTTGAGCTCCTCGGGCATCGTGCGGTCGAACGAGCGCATCCCCGCCTCCACGTGGACGACCGGCACATGGGCCTGGGCGCCCGCCAGGGCGCCCGCGAGCGTCGAGTTGGTGTCGCCGTAGCACAGCAGCGCATCGGCGCTGCTGTGCGCGAGCAGCGGCTCGAGCGCGGCGAGCATGCGCGCGGTCTGCGAGGTGTTGCTGCCGCCGCCGATCTGCAGCTCGCGGTCGGGGCGGGCCAGGCCGAGCTCGGCGAAGAACACGCTCGAGAGCGAGTCGTCGTAGTGCTGTCCGGTGTGCACGAGGATCTCCTCGTGCTGCTCGCGCAGCGGACCGGACACGGCCGCCGCCTTGATGAATTGGGGCCTGTTGCCCACGACCGTCACGATGCGCACGCGCGCAGCCTAGAGCGTTGCCGTCCCGGCCCGCGGACGGCCGCGGTGGCGGCCCGCACACACGGCGCCGGTTAACCTCAGACGCTGTGGCTGTGCGGCACGCGATACCTGGCCTGATCGTCACCGACCGCGAGCATTCGGTTCCGCTCGACCATGCCGAACCCGATGGGCCGCGCTTGAGCGTGTTCACACGCGAGCTGGCCGATCCGGAGGGGCAGGATCGCCCGCTGCTGGTGTTCCTGGAGGGCGGCCCCGGGTTCGAGGCGCCGCGGCCCTCGCGCACCGCGTCCGAACCCCCTTGGCTCGAGCGCGCGCTCGCGGACTTCCGCGTGCTGATGCTCGATCAGCGCGGCACCGGCCGCTCGAGTCCGATCGGCCCGCGCCTGCCGGGCAGCCCGTCAGAGCAGGCGGACTACCTGGCGCGTTTTCGCGCCGACGCGATCGTCGCCGATGCGGAGTTCATCCGCCGCGAGCTGGGCGTCGAGCGCTGGAGCGTGCTCGGCCAGAGCTTTGGCGGCTTCTGCGCGATGCGCTATCTGTCGGCTTCGCCGCAGGGACTTCGCGAGGTCCTCTTCACGGGCGGCGTGCCGCCCGTGAAGGCGAGCCCCGACGACGTCTACAGGGCCACCTTCGCGCGCATGCGCGACCGTACTCAGCGCTTCTACGAGCGCTACCCCGCCGACCGCGAGCGGGTGCTCGGACTGCTCTGCCTCGCCGAGCGCAATCCGCCGAGGCTGCCGAGCGGCGAGCCGCTGCACGCTGCTCGCGTTCGCCAGCTGGGCCATCTGCTCGGCATGAGCGACGGGCCCGAGCGCCTGCACTATCTGCTCGAGCTCGACCCGGCCTCGCCCGCGTTCCTGCACGACGCCGAACAGGCCACCACGTTCGCTCGCAACCCCATCTACGCGATCCTGCACGAGGCCAGCTGGGCGAACGGCGGTGTGACCGCCTGGTCGGCGCAGCGAATCCTCGATTCGCGGTCAGACTGGCCCGAGGAGTTCCTCACGGGCGAGCACGTCTTCCCTTGGATGTTTCATCACGGCGCGCTGGCGCCGCTGCACGAGGCCGCGGAGCTGCTCGCGCAGCGCCAGTGGCCGGCGCTGTATGACCTCGACCGGCTGCGGAGGAACGAGATTCCCGCGGCGGCGGTCGTCTACTCCGAGGACCCGTACGTCGAGCGCAGCTTCTCAGAACAGACGGCGCTCCTCACGCCTGGGCTGCGCCTGTGGCTGACGAGCGAGTACGACCACGACGGCCTGCGTCGCGACGGCGAGCGCGTCCTGGGGCGCCTGCTCGACATGGTGCGCGGCCGCGTCTGACGCTCAGGCGGCCGCGCCCACGACCGAGGTCGACCAATCGATCACCGAGGTCGGGCGCACGACGTGCTTGTTCATGCCCAGCTCCTTCGGGTCCAGGCCGAGGGCCAGACCCACGAGCTGGGGCAGGTGCAGCACCGGCATGTCGAGGTCACGGCCGGTCACGCCCGCCGCGAGCGGCTGCTGCAGGTCGAGGTTCAGGTGGCACAGCGGGCATGGGGTCACGAGGCAGTCGGCGTCGGCGTCCATCGCGTCGCCGAGGTGGCGTCCGGCCTGCTTGAGCGATGCCTCCTTGTTCATCGTGATGATCGGAAAGCCGCAGCACTTGCGCATGCCCGCGTAGTCGATCACGGTGCCCCCGAGCGCCGCGATCACCTGGTGGAGGTAGTGGTCGCGCGGATGGGTCTCGTCGATCCCGAGACGATCGCGCGGCCGCACGATGTAACAGCCGTAGAAGGGCCCCACCTTGAGGTTCGACAGCGGACGCTTGACCCGCGCGCGCAGGTTCTCGAGGCCGATCTCCTCGACCAGCAGCCACAGGAAGTTCTTGTTCGTGAGGCCGAGCTCGTAGGTGAGCCCCTCGGCCGCGAGCGTGCTGTTGACGTGCGCGCGGTACTCGGCGTTCGCGTCCAGGCGCTCCTGGCACTCGCTCTGGGCCCCCTGGCATGTCGAGCAGATGTTCATCATCAGCTCTGCCCCCGGCACCCGCTGGGCGAGCGCGAACGTGCGTGCGTTGAGGGTGTCCGCGAGCTCCTGGTTGTGCTCGGCGATCACCCCCGCGCCGGTGCAGCAGGCGCGGTCGAGTTCCACCAGCTCGATGTCCAGCAGCGGCGCCACCTGCGCCATCGAGCCGTGCAGCTCGGGGGTGAAGCCGCGGCTCACACAGCCGGGCCAGTAGGCGACCTTCATTGGTTGGGGCTCCCTTCAGGTGTGGCGTTCTCGCCATCGGGTCCCGGCGCCGAAGTCGCTCCCTCGCCGGCGGCGACCGCCGGTGCTTCGTCCTCGCCGGCGATGTACAGGTTGAGCTCGTAGCGCTGCTCGCGTCCCTCGACCTTCTCGTAGATCGCCTGTACGGCCTTCAGATCCTCGCGCGGGATCTTGTGCGGTTTCAGCGCGCCCATCGGCGTCACCTTGCCCCGCACCAGCGCCTTCACGATCGCCGGCAGCGAGCTCAGGAGCTCTTTGCCCGCAGGCGGGGCGAATTTGCCGAACCACGAGTTGCCCCCATAGGAGCGGGGCAGCAGCTCCGCCTCCCACAGCAAGCCGTTGTCCTTGACGAGCGTCGCGAACGCCGCCTCGTGGCGCTCGCCGTTGTTGGCGTCCACGATGTGGTGGTCGGCGGTGGCGGCCCGGCGCAGCCGCATGATCTGACCCATCGGGTTGACCCCCTTCGGGCACGCGTCCACGCACTTGAAGCAGTGGGTGCAGTCGAAGATCCCCTGCGGGTCCTGTGCGAGGTCGTTGAGCCGCTCGAAGTGCTCGTCGTCGCGCGGATCGCCCACGAAGCGGTAGGCCTTCGCGAGCGCAGCTGGGCCGATGAAGCCCGGATCGACCTCCATCGCCAGGCAGTCGGACACGCACGCGCCGCACTGGATGCACGCCATCGTCTGGGTCACGTCGACCATCGACTCGCGCGGCACGAGGTACTCGCGCTCGGGCACCGGCTGCTTGGGGAGCAGCCATGGAGTCACGCGCCGGATCTTCTTCCAGTGGACCTCGTCCATGTCCACGATCAGGTCCTTCAGCACGGGCATGTTGCCCATCGGCTCGATCTCGATCACCCCGTCGGCGGAGCTGCCGCTTCGAGCGGCGTCGAGGTGGGTGTGGCATGCGAGCGAGGGCTCGCCGTTGACGCGCACCCCGCACGAGCCGCAGATCGCCTGCCGGCAGGAGCAGCGGATGCCGATCGAGCCGTCGAAGCGGTCGCGCGCCTGCAGGATCGCCTCGAGCACCGAGCGGTGCGGCTCGAGCTCGACAGTGTGCTCATCCCAGTAGGGGGCCTCGCCTGACTCGGGGTCGAAGCGGCGCAGCCTGATCGTGAAGCTCTCAACGGGGCGGTCGTGCGCTTCGGCCATCAGGAACGCTCCTGCTCGGTCGGGGTACGGTTGCGACTGCTCACGGTCGGGCTCGCCATCAGTATTTCCTCTCCTCCGGCTCCCACTGCGTGATTGTCACCGGCGAGTAGCTCACGACCGGCTCGCCCTCCGGGATCGAGACCTCGATGTGCTTGAGCCAATCCTCGTCGTTGCGCTCGGGATAGTCGGTGCGGAACTGCGCCCCGCGGGACTCCTTGCGCTCGAGCGCCGCGAGCACGGTCGCCTCGGCGCAGTCGAGCAGGAAGCCGAGCTCGAGCGCGCCAAGCACGTCCTGGTTGAACACAGTCCCGCGGTCGTCGATCCAGGCGCGGTCGGCCTCCTCGCGCAGGCGCGCGACGGTCTCGAGCGCGCTCTGCAGGCCCGCCTCGTCGCGGAACACGGCCGCGTTGGCGTTCATCGCCTCGCCGAGCTCGTTCTTGATCTCCGACACCCGGCGACCCTCGTGGGGCCTGGCGATGATCGCGTCGATCCGCTCGATGTCGGCGCGCAATTGGCCGATCGTCTCGACCTTTGGCGGCCCCATGCTCGCCGACCGCTCGGCCGCGTGCTCGCCCGCGCGGCGTCCGAAGATGAGCGTGTCGAGCAGCGAGTTGGCCCCCAGCCGGTTGCCGCCGTGAACCGACACGCACGCCACCTCGCCGGCGGCGTAGAGGCCCTCGATCGGCGTGCGCCCATCCACGTCGGTCTTCACCCCGCCCATGATGTAGTGCTGTCCGGGGCGGATCATGATCGGTTCGCGGGTGATGTCCACGCCGGCGAAGTCGCGTCCGAGGTTGACGATCTCGCGCAGCGCCTCGAGCGTGCGGCGGCGAGGCACGACCGTCACGTCGAGGAAGATCCCCGCGCCGCCCGGGCCCACGCCCCGCCCCTCGTTGATCTCGATCTGCTCGGCTCGCGAGACGACATCGCGCGAGGCCAGCTCCATCTTGTTGGGCGCCGACTTCTCCATGAAGCGTTCGCCGGCGGAGTTGAGCAGGTGCGCCCCCTCGCCGCGGGCGCCCTCGGTGATCAGGATGCCCGTCTCGACGAGGCACGTGGGGTGGTACTGGACCATCTCCATGTCCATCAGCGGCGCCCCCGCGCGGTAGGCCATCGCGATGCCGTCCCCGGTCACGATCAGCCCGTTGGTGGTGGGCTTGTAGACCTGACCCGCCCCACCGCAGGCGAGGATCACGTTCTTGGCGGTGAACGCCTCCATCCGGCCGCTTCGCACGTCGCGCGCGATCACGCCCACGCAGCGACCTTCCTCGTCGCGCAGCAGCGAGGTCGTGAACCACTCCTCGAAGCGCTCGACGCGCTCGTGGTGCTTCATCAACTGCTCGTAGAGCACATGCAGCATTGCCTGGCCGGTGATGTCCGCCACGTAGGCCGTGCGCTTCATCGAGGCCCCCCCGAAGGCGCGCAGATCGAGCTCGCCCTTGTCGTTACGGTGGAAGGTCACGCCGATGTGCTCGAGGTGCATCACCTCGGCGGGCGCCTCCGAGCACATCACTTCGATCGCGTCCTGGTCGCCGAGGAAGTCCGAGCCCTTGACCGTGTCGTAGGCGTGCGAGCGCCAGTCGTCGTCCACGGCGATCGCCGCGTTGATCCCGCCGGCGGCCGCTACCGAGTGCGAGCGGACGGGGTGGACCTTGCTCATGATCGCCACCGTCGCGCCCTTCTGCGCCGCCGCCAGCGCCGCGCGCTGGCCCGCGAGGCCGGCCCCGATGATCAGTACGTCGTGTGCTGGCATGGCTTCCTGGGTCGAGGGGGGAGGAGTGCTGCGGCGGCCACTCTATAACGCGAGCAGCGCCGAGCCGCGGGCGGTTGCCGCCAGCCGGCGCGTGGCGCCGCTCAGGTGGCGGGGCGCAGCGCCCGCCGCACCTCGGCCAGCGTGACCACGCCCTGCAGCACGCCTTCGCTGTCGACCGCGACCATCGCCCCGAGGCGTCCAAGACCCTCCGACCCGAGCAGCGATTCGAGCGGTGCCTCTTCGCCGATCCGCACGGGCAGGTCCTGCTCGAGCACGTCCACCACCGCCAGCGCCGGCCGGCCGGCCGCGATCTCGGACTCGATCCGCTGCTGGCGGACCACGCCGAGGAAGTGGCGCGCTGGATCCACGACCGCGAACCACGGCCAGCGATAGCGCAGGAAGAACTGCTCCTGGGCGTCGAGCAGCGTCACCTGGGCGGGGATCGTCACCGGCTCGCGATCCATGATGTCCGCCACGGTGATGTCCTTGATCCGCCGCCCCAGCGCCCCCTGCACGACCGCCGCGCCGGCCGCCTGGTAGAGGAAGAAGGCGAGCACCATCGTGAACAGCCCGAGCGAGGAGCCACCGGCGAACGCCCACAGCCCGAGCGCGCCCACGATCAGAGCGAAGCCCTGACCCGAGCGGCCGGTGGCGAGCGTCGCGCGGTTGCGGTCGCCCGTCCGCCACCAGATCAGCGCCCGCGCGATCCGGCCGCCGTCGAGCGGGAAGGCGGGAACGATGTTGAACAGGAACAGCATCGCGTTGATGAAGGCCAGCCAGCCGACCAGCGCCAGCGCGGGGGTCGTGCGGAAGCCTTCACGCGTGAGCGCCACGTCGGTGAAGTGCTGGCCGGTCGAGGCGAGCGTGCCCGCGACGAGGCAGACGATCAGCAGCAGCAGCGTGACCGCCGGCCCGGCCGCCGCCACCTTCAGCTCCTCGCCCGCCGTCTGGGGCTCCCGGCGCATCTGCGAGAGGCCGCCGAAGAACCACAGGTCGATCCCAGCGATCGGTATCCCAACCCGCCGGGCCATGAGCGCGTGGCCGAGCTCGTGCAGGACGAGCGATGCGAAGTACCCCAGCGCGGCCGCCACCGCCACCAGGTAGGAGGTCGTCTGCGAGGCGTTCAGGATCCTCGGGAAGTATTCGGCCCCGAGCCACCAGATCAGGAAGAACAGGACGAAGAACCAGCTCGCGCTGACTCCGATGCGAATGCCGAAGATCCGCGCGAGTTGCAGGTTCTGACGGGGCCTCATCAGTCAATGGTAGGCCGCCGCGGCGTCCGCGTCGGAGGCTCCACCCGGCGCGCCTGGGCACCCCCCGGCCGGCCAACCCGCGGCCCGGGTCTGAGGCGCGCTCGGAGCGGCTGCTAGAGCGCCGGACGGCCGCGCTCGATGATCGCCTCGAAGTCCACGCCCGACGGGAGCGTGCCGTACTCGAGGCCGCCCTCCTCACCCAGGCGCGAGGCGCAGAACGCGTCCGCGACGGCGGGTGCGGAGTGGCGCACGAGCAGCGACCCCTGCAGGCAGACGGCCATGCTTTCCACCACCCGGCGTGCGCGCGTCTCGAGCGTGGCGGGGTCGGCGAACTGGGCCTTGAGGTCGCGCACGCGCGCATCGAGGCGCGCGTCGGCGCCCTCGGCCTGCTCGACCTCGGCGAGGAACACCTCGAGCGAGCGCGGCGAGCGCGTTAGCGCGCGCAGCACGTCGAGGCTCATCACGTTGCCCGAGCCCTCCCAGATCGAGGCGAGCGGCGCCTCGCGGTAGAGGCGGGGCATCCCCGACTCCTCCACGTAGCCCGCGCCGCCGAGGCACTCGAGCGCCTCGAACGCGTGGTTGGGGGCGCGCTTGCACGTCCAGTACTTCCCGACCGCCGTCGCCAGCCGCTTGAACAGCTGCGCGTCGCTGCCGTCCTCGCCGGCGTCGGCGTCGGCGTGTGCCTCGTCGTAGGCGCGTGCGAGCCTCATCGCCAGGGCGGTGCTCGCCTCCGACTCCACGCACAGGTCGGCGAGCACATTGCGCATCAGCGGCTGCTCGATCAGGCGCTTGCCGAACGCGCTGCGGTGGGCGGCGTGGTGGGTGGCGTTCACCACCCCCACCCGCATCCCCGCTGCGCTCCCGATCACGCAGTCCAGGCGGGTGTGCCCGACCATCTCGATGATCGTCGGCACGCCGCGGCCCGGCTCGCCCAGCATCCGCGCCCAGGCACCGTGCAGCTCGATCTCCGAGGAGGCGTTCGAGTGGTTTCCGAGCTTGTCCTTCAGGCGCTGGATGTGAAAGGCGTTGCGGCTGCCGTCGGGGAGGATCCGCGGCAGCAGGAAGCACGACAGGCCGGGCGGGTCTCCCGTCTTGGCGAGCACGAGGAACAGATCGGACATCGGCGCCGAGCAGAACCACTTGTGCCCGACCAACTCGTACTCGGCGCCCGCGCCCCCTTCGGCGATCGGCGTTGCGACGGTCGTGTTGGCGCGCACGTCGGAGCCGCCCTGCTTCTCGGTCATCGCCATCCCCGCGATCGCAGAGCCCTTCTCGCTGGCGGGGATCAGCCTCGGGTCATAGCTCGTGGCGGTCACGAGCGGCTCCCACTCGGCGGCGATCTCAGGCTGGGCGCGCAGCGCCGGGACGACCGCGAAGGTCATCGTGATCGGGCAGGCGAAACCCGCCTCGGCCTGCATCGCCGTCATGTACAACGCGGCCCGCGCGGCGTGAGGGGCCGGCTCGGTGCTCGTCCACGGCAGCGAGTGCAGCTCGTGCTCCACTCCCAGCGTCATCAGTTTGTGCCACGCCGGGTGGAACTCGACCTCGTCGATGCGATGACCGTAGCGGTCGTGGGTGCGCAGGATCGGGCGGTTCTCGTTGGCCAGGCGTCCCCACAGCTGCTGGGGCTCACCCCCGACGATCCGGCCGAGCGCGGATGCGCGCTCGGTCACCCAGCCGGCGCCCTCGCGCTCGACGGCCTCTACGAGCGGGGTGTTGCTCGCGAACACGTCCACGCCTTCGAGCGGCGGCACCTGGTTGAAGACCTCGTGCGTGTGCCACGGCGCGGCGCCCACCCTGGGGGAGTGCGAGACGGTTGCCATGGTGGAAGTCAAGCAGATGCCCCGTCTCGCCGGGGCGTGTCGGGGGTGGGCGCTGTGTGCGCGAGTCGAACCGGTGCGCAATGGCATCTACGTTCGTTCCCCGCGTAAATACGATCGCGCACCGTCGGCTTGGTCGGATGCCCCCTCACCTGGCGGCGCCCGGCGCCTCGGCCGAGGACCCTTCCAGGAGCGCCCGATAGCATCGGGCACCGCTCGCCCCGCCGGCGGGTGGCCGAGTCCAACGCCGAGCCAGCAAGGATCACCACATGGCCAAGATCAAGGTGAAGAACCCCGTCGTCGAGCTCGACGGCGACGAGATGACCCGGATCATCTGGGCGTTCATCAAGGAGCAGCTGATCCTCCCCTATCTCGACATCGACCTGAAGTACTACGACCTGGGGATCGAGCACCGCGACGCGAGGGATGACCAAGTCACCGTCGAAGCGGCCGAGGCGATCAAGCGCTACGGCGTGGGCGTCAAGTGCGCGACCATCACCCCCGACGAGGCCCGCGTGAAGGAGTTCGGCCTGAAGCAGATGTACCGCTCGCCCAACGGCACGATCCGCAACATCCTCGGCGGTGTGATCTTCCGCGAGCCGATCGTGATCGCCAACATACCGCGGCTCGTGCCCACCTGGACGAAGCCGATCGTGATCGGCCGTCACGCCTTCGGCGACCAGTACCGCGCGACCGATCTGCGTGTCCCGGGACCGGGGAGCCTGACGCTCACCTACACTCCAGCGGACGGCGGCGAGCCGATCGAGCTCGACGTGTACGACTTCCCGGGCGGAGGGGTGGCGCTTGCGATGTACAACCTCGACGAGTCGATCCGCGACTTCGCGCGGGCGTCGCTGCGCTACGGCCTCGAGCGCGGCTATCCGGTGTACCTCTCGACCAAGAACACGATCCTCAAGCGCTACGACGGACGCTTCAAAGACATCTTCGAGGAGGTGTATGAGGGCGAGTTCAGATCTGATTTCGAGGCGGCGGGGATCACCTATGAACACCGCCTGATCGACGACATGGTGGCCGCCTGCCTGAAGTGGGAGGGCGGGTACGTGTGGG
>FSYY01000026.1_pt1 | contig 18523 bp, 18 predicted proteins | sample 1638681 | NCBI WGS metagenome assembly FSYY01 (sample SAMEA3914813, study PRJEB12502) | metagenome | biome: forest; material: soil | place: Canada | collected 2011-07-07 | depth 0.3 m | reverse complement strand
GTGCGGCCGCGGGCGCATCGCTCGAAGTCGTGCCAGATATCTGACTCACAGCCGATCCATGCTACTCAGCGCACTACCCGGAGCGGCGCAGCGCCTCGGCCCAGGCCGCGCGCACGCGCTCCGCCATGCGCGCGGCCGAGAAGCGTTCGGCGCTCGCGCGCCCGGGCACGCGCGGGTCGCTGGCGTGCACGTGCGGCTCGAGCGCGCGGCCCCACACCTCGAGCTCGAACGGCGCGCACAGCACGCCGGTGACGCCCGCGAGCGCCTCGGGGTGGACGCCCACGGGGGTCGCGAGGACCGGCACCTCGCAAGCGAGCGCCTCGAGCACGGCCAGGCCGAACCCCTCGCGATCGGACGGCACGAGCACGGCGTTGGCGGCGTTCACCCACAGCGGCACCCGCTCCGGGTCGACCCCGCCGAGGGTGAGCAGCGGCGCGTCCACCGCGCGGGCGAGCGCGAGTGCCCGGTCGTGGCGCTTGCTCGCGCGCGCGGGATCGGCCGCGAACAGCAGGTAGGGCCCGTCGGGCTCGAGGCCGAGCTGTTCGCGGGCGCCCGCGCGCTCGAGCGAGCGGAAGCGCACCGTGTCCACCCCGCAGGGGAGCACCTGCGCCCGCCGGCGGGCGGCGCCGGTGGGCAGCTCGGCGATCAGCGACGCGGACACGGCCGCGAGCAGGTCGATGCTCGGCAGCACCGCAGCGGTCGCCAGCCGCGTGCGGGGATGGCGCACATCGGTGCCGTGCACGGTGAGCGCGCGTGCGCTGGCGCTGACCGCGAGCGCGGGCCAGGCGGTGAGCCCGAAGTGCGCGTGGACGATGTCGATCGCCGGCCGGGCCCCGCCCGCGCGAGCACCCGCGCGTCGTCCATGCCGGCGGCGCAGCTCGGCCGCGGCCGCCAGCAGCGCGCGTGGGCCGGGAGCGAACTCGTACAGCTCGACCTCGAGATCGCCGAGCGCGCGCAGCGCGGCCACCTGGTCGCGCACGAACTGGCCGCGCTCGGGGTGGGCGGCGCCTGGGAGCATGTTCGAGAGCACGAGCGCCCGCACGATCCTCCGACCGTACCGCTCTGGAATGATGGCCGGCATGGACGAGCGAAGCTACGCGCGCGGCCCGGGCGAGCTGCGCCCCACGACCATCGAGCCGGGCTTCATGCGCACCGCGACCGGCTCGGCGCTGATCTCGATGGGCGAGACCCGCGTGATCTGCACCGCCTCCGCGCAGGAGGGAGTGCCGCGCTGGATGGCCGGCCGTGGCCGCGGCTGGGTGACGGCCGAGTACGGCATGCTCCCCGCCTCCACCGGCGAGCGCAAGCAGCGCGACGCCGCACGGGGCCGCCAGGACGGGCGGACGGTCGAGATCCAGCGCCTGATCGGCCGCTCGCTGCGCGGGGTGGTGGACTTCGAGGCGCTCGGCGAGCGGACGATCTACCTCGATTGCGACGTCCTGCAGGCTGACGGCGGCACCCGCTGTGCGTCGATCACCGGCGCCCACGTCGCGCTCGCGCTCGCGTGCGAGCGGCTGCGCGCGGAGGGCAGGCTCGAGCGCTCGCCGTTGACGGGTTCGGTCGCTGCCGTCTCGTGCGGCATGGTCGAGGGTGTGGCGCTGCTCGATCTCGACTACTCCGAGGACTCGACCGCCGAGGTGGACGCGAACGTGGTGATGACGGGCGAGGGTGGGCTCGTGGAGGTCCAGGCGACGGCCGAGCGCACGCCCCTCTCTCGCGCCCACCTCGACGAGCTGCTCGCGCTCGCCGCCGCGGGCATCGAGGAGCTGCGGCTCGCCCAGGAGCAGGCGATCGCGAGGGCGCGCGCTACCGCCGGCACCGGCGCCGGCGAGCAGCCGAGCCCGGCGCAGTCATAGCGGTGTCGGGCGGCCCCACCCTGCTGCTGGCCACCCACAACGCACACAAGCTGCGCGAGTTCGAGCGGTTGCTCGCCGCCGCAGGGGGTGGCGCCCTGCGGCTGGAGGCGCTCGCCCCTGAGCTCGAGCTGCCGCCGGAGGATGGGGAGACGTTCGCCGAGAACGCGCTCGGCAAGGCCAGAGCGGCGGCCCGCGCCTGCGGCCGCATCGCGATCGCCGATGACTCTGGAATCGCCGCCGCGGCGCTCGGCGGCGCCCCCGGCGTGCGCTCGGCGCGCTTCGCGGGCGAGCACGCAAGCGACGCCGAGAACCTCGCCCGGCTGATACGCGAGGTCCCCGCCGGGAGCGAGCTCGAGTACGTGTGCGTGATCGCCTACGTGGACCCCGATGCGTCGCTGGAGCGCGTGTTCGAGGGGCGCTGCAGCGGGCGCCTCGCCGCGACCGCGCTCGGGGAGGGCGGCTTCGGCTACGACCCGGCGTTCCTCCCCCACGACGGACCGCCGGGGCTCACGATGGCGCAGCTCAGCGACGCTCAGAAGGACGCGATCAGCCATCGCGGCCGGGCGCTGCGGGCGCTGCTCGGGTGGCTGTCCGCGGGCTGAATCGTCCAGCCCGCGGCGAGGCCTCCGTCGACGTTTGACGGCCGCTCAGAGGAGGTTGATGGCCGCCGAGGCCGCGACCGCTACGCCGAGGCCGGCGTAGCCGGTGTAGCCTGATAGCAGCAGCAGAAGTGCCGTCAGGAGCGCCACCAGCACGGTTGCGATCCAGGCGATGCGGGCGATTGCCATCGCACCATTGTTGCCGATGCGCCCGTCCGCACGCGATGTTAGCGTCGCGAAACTGGTTTTACGAACGAGGAGGGCGAAGTGACGAAGTCCGAGCTGGTCGATCAGGTGGCCGATCGCGCCGCCCTGACCAAGCAGGATGCATCGCGGGCGGTCGACGCGGTGCTCGCCACGGTGGAGGACGCTCTGCGCCGTGGAAGTGAGGTGTCGGTGTCAGGCTTCGGCAAGTTCCACGTGAGCGAGCGCGGCGCCCGCGCGGGCGTCAACCCACGCACCGGCGAGCGCATCCAGATCGCCGCCTCGCGCGTGCCGCGGTTCACGGCCGGCAGCGGGCTGAAGAGCGCGGTGAAGGGCCGCTGACGCGGTCGCTCCCATTCGGGGAGACGCTCGCCGCCCGGGTGGACGAGCGCGAATCGCAGATCGTGCTCGGGATCGACCCGGACCCGGGCGCGCTGTGGCCAGTCGCAACCGAGGGCGCGGGTTCGCCGGCGGACCGAGCCGGCAGCGCGATCCTCGCGCACTGCCGGGCGCTGATCGACGCCAGCGCTGAGGCGTGTGTGGCGATCAAGCTTCAGCTCGCACGCTTCGAGGTGCTCGGCGCGGTCGGCTGGAGCGTGCTCGAAGCGCTCGCCGAGCATGCCCGCCAGGCCGGGCTGCTCGTGATCGCCGACGGCAAGCGTGGTGACATCGCCGTCACGGCCGAGGCCTATGCGGCCGCCTTCCTCAGCGGTCTCGAGACGCCCTTCGGCCGCCTCGCCGGCGTGGGCGCCGACCTGGTGACCGTCAACCCGCTGATGGGGCGCGACGCGATCGAGCCGTTCGTCGTGGCCGCGCGCGCGAGCGGGACGGGCGTGCTGGTGCTCGTGCGCACGTCCAACCCCGGTGCGGCCGACATCGAGGACCTGCGACTGCACGACGGCTCGAGCGTGTGGGAACGGCTCGCCGCGCTCGTGGATGAGCTCGCTCGCCCCGGGGTGGGGGCGAGCGGCATCAGCGACGTGGGTGCCGTGGTCGGGGCCACTGAGCCCGAGCACCTGCAGCGGGCGCGCGAGCTGATGCCGAGCGCGCCCTTCCTGCTGCCCGGCGTGGGCGCCCAGGGGGGCGCCGTGGAGGCCCTGGCGGCTGCCTTTGCACCCGGTCGCGCCGGCGGCCTGGTATCGGCATCGCGCGCGATCGCGGGCGCCCACCACGCGCTGGGAGGGGACCCCGCGGAGGCCGCCCGAGCCGAGGCGGAGCGGCTGCGAGCGACGGCGTGGGAGCTTTCGCGGAGCGCGGTGGGGGCCTGATCGGCACCCAGGTCGTTCCGCTAGCCTTGTAGTGGTGCGGAGGACGTCCTCGTCTCGCAGCGAATGCCATCGAGAGGTGGGGATCGAGACGCGATGATCATCACGGTCACGCTCAACGCGGCGATCGACAAGTCGTTGGCGGTCCCCAACTTCCGGCTTGGACGCCGCCACCGGACGGTCGAACAGCGCACGATGGCGGGGGGCAAGGGGGTCAACATCGCGCGCACGCTGAAGGCGCTCGGTCAGCCGGTGATCGCGACGGGCTTCGCGGGCGGCGCGACGGGCACCCACATCGTGGAGCAGCTCACCGAGGAGTCGATCCTCAACGACTTCGTTCGCATCCGCGAGGAGTCGCGCACCAACACCTCCGTGCTCGACCCCACAACCGGGGAGCAGACCGAGATCAACGAACGCGGGCCGCACGTCTCAGAGCGCGAGGTCGAGCTGTTCCGCGACAAGCTCCTGTACCTGGCGCGGGGCGCGGCGATCGTGGTATTCGCCGGCTCTCTGCCGCGCGGGGTGGAGCCGGACATCTACGCCTCGCTGATCCGCGACCTCGAGCGCTCGGAGGTGACCACCGTGGTCGACACCGACGGCGAGCCGCTGCGCCAGGCCGTGCGCGCTGAACCCGATGTGGTCTCGCCGAACGTGATCGAGGCCGAGGAGCTCGTCGGGCACGAGTTCGCGGGCGAGGCCGAGCGCTCGCTCGCGGTCGCCGAGATCGCCGCGCTGGGGCCACGTGAAGCGATCATGACCCTGCCCGACGGCTGCGTCGCGCAGGTACTGATCGACGGGCAGCGACGCCTCAAGCGGGCGCGCATCGAGCCGCGCGAGCCGATCGCGAAGCGCGGCTCGGGAGACGCGTTCCTCGCCGGCTACCTCGCCGCCCGCTACGAAGGCCGCGCCCCCGACCAGTGTCTGCGCTTCGGCGTGGCATGTGGGGCCGAGTCCACCGGTCGTCTCGGTGCCGGGCTGATCGACGCGCGCGAGGCCCGCCGCCTGATGGGCGACGTCGAGCTCGCCGTCGTCGAGCTGCCGGCCGAGGTGGGCTGAGCCGCAGGCTCAGCCGCCGGCGACGTCGCGACGCAGGAACACCAGGTAGGCGGCCACCAGCGACGGGACCGCATAGAGGGCGCACACCCACAATGAATGGACGATCGGCGCCCAGTCGGTTGGCGTGCGCAGCAGGCCGTGCCAAGCGAAGTACTGGGTGGTGAGCAGATACGGGTTGAGCCCTTCGAGGCCCGGGATCTGGGAGACGATCGCGAGCACGAGCGTCACGCCCAGGGTGCCCACGATCGCGGCGGCGCTGTTGCGGGTTACAGTCGACAGCAGCACCCCGATGCTCGCCACCGCGAACAGCGGGATCAGGAACACGGCGTTTGCGACGAACACGAGCAGCAGCGCCTTTTCCGCCGAGACGACCGTCCCGGAGAAGGTGGTCACTTTGTTGAAGCCCCACGCACCCACGCCTGCAGCGGTCGCCACCGCTGCCGAGAGGAACACCGCGAACGCCGCGTAGGTCATCGCCGCTAGCGCCTTCGCTATGAACACCTGCCCCCGGTCGACCGAGCGGGTGAGGATCGTCTTGAGCGTGCCGTTGCCGTCCTCGGCAGCCACGATGTCGCCCGCCACGAGCGCTGCGATCAGCGGCAGGAAGAACACCGACAGGAAGCCGAGCATCAGCACCGGTGTGGCCAGCCCCGACTGGAAGATCTGCGAGGCGAAGATGCTGTCGCCTCCCCGGTCGTGCTGCCCGCGCGCGAGCTGGCTCACGACGAAGATGATTGGCAGGATGATCGCCAGCCCGAGGCCCAGGTAGGTCCGCTTCTGGGAGACGAGCTTGCGCAGCTCCCATCGGTAGACGGTCCGCACGGGCGGCCGTCGGCTCGCGCGCGTGGCCAGCGGTACGCGCGGGGCCGCGCCGGCGACGGTGCTCATCGGACCTCCGCCAGCTGGGCCTCGCCGGCCTCGCCGTCGGCCGGCTCGCCCGGCGCCTGCCCGTTCGCGGCGGCGGCCTCGGTCAGGCGGAAGAACAGGTCCTCGAGCGTGGCCAGCTCGGGCGCGAGCGTGAGGATGCCCACCCCTGCCGCCCCGAGCGCGAGCGACAGGGCCGCCACGTGCTCCTCATCGGCCTGGAAGCCGATCCCGTGATCGGCGCTGAGCACGTGCTCGACGCCGGCCTGGACGCGGGCGATCTGCATCGCGCGCTCGTCGTCGGTCGTGCGCAGCCGGTAGCCGCCGCCTCCCTGGCGGCGCAGGTCCGCGAGCGCTCCCTCGTAGACGACCCGGCCCGAGTTGACGATCGCCACGCGGTCGCACAGTTCCTGCACCTCCGGGAGCTGGTGGCTCGAGAGCAGCACGGTGATCCCTTCGTCGGCCAGCCGCCTGATCAGCACGCGCATGTCGCGCATGCCCGCGGGGTCGAGGCCGGTGGCGGGCTCATCGAGGATCAACAGGCGCGGGCGTCGCAGCAGGGCCGCGGCGATGCCCAGCCGCTGGCGCATGCCGTGCGAGTAGCCACCCACGCGGTGCCCGCCTCGTGGTGTCAGCTCGACGATCTCGAGCACCTCGTCGATCCGCCCGGCAGCGTCGTCGCCGTCGAGCGCCGCGAGCAGTTCGAGGTTCTTGCGCGCGGTCAGGTAGGGGTAGAAGCGCGGCGCCTCCACGAACCCCGCGACTCCCGCGAGAGCGCGTGCGCCCTCCCGCAAGGGGTCGCGACCGAACAGCTCCACGTGGCCCTCGGTGGGCACGATCAGCCCGAGCGCCATGCGCAGCGTGGTGGTCTTGCCCGCGCCGTTGGGGCCGAGGAAGCCGTATACGTCGCCTGCTCGGACGTTCAGGTCGACGTGGTCGACCGCGAGGACCTCCTTGTAGCGCTTGACCAGCCCGCGCGCCAGGACGGGCGCGGCCTCGTCCTCGCCGGCCACGCTAGAGGCCCCGCGCCAGCGCCTCGATGGCCGCGGGTGTGACCGAGCCGGCGAGCACGTAGCGCACTCCCGAGCGCTCGAAGCTCAGGATCGTCCCGAGTGCCGTGCGCAGCTCGGTCGCGGTCGCGCCGTTGATCTTGACTTTCGGCAGGCCTTCGAGGGCGCTGCTCGAGCCCTGTTTGGAGCCGGCCTTGACGGGGCTTTCGAGAACCTTGACCGCGGTGATGCCCTGGCCATGGGTGCTGAGCTTGTGGCCGGCGCCCTTGGCGCTGTCGGCCTTGGCGCTGCCGAGCTTGGCCTGAGCGCTCGCGCCGGTGGGGATGCTGATGTCTTCGATCTTCGCCCCCGGTGGCGGCGTGAAGGAGAACACCGAGCTTTCGACCGGTCCGTAGGACACTTCGGTGGCCGCCAGTTCGAGCACGGGCGCGGAGCTGGTGGAGGAGTAGATGGCCGCTCTCAGCGGAACGCCGTGGGCCGCGTCGAAGGACAGCTCGGCGCCGCCGAGCAGGCTCCCAGATTCCTTGGGCGAGACCCGCACGGTGTAGGCGGGCTGTCCGCCGACGTTCGCGGGGGTCGCTCCGGAGAGCTGGGCGTGCTGGCTGATGTGGGCGATCGCTTCTTCGATCTTGGCCAGCGAGGGGGCCGCTTCGGCGCCCTTGTTGGTGTCGGGTGCCGAGGTATCGCCCGCCGAGGTCTTCTCCGCGCTGGCGGTCCCCGCTTCGGCGGCCTTCGGCGTGTACCGGTAGAGCGTGTTGTTGGCCGCGTCGTACATCGAGATCGTGTGGCCGTCGGCGATGATCTGGGTGTCGCCCTTTTCTGCCTGGAGCTCGAGTCGCACGCGCCCGTCCTTGGCGATCCACAGCCGGCCCGAGCCACCGGTGAGCACGGGGTTCGAAGCGAGCCCTGCGGCCCCGGCCGCCCCACCGCTGCCCGCGGCGCTCGCGAGGCTCGACCCTTCGAGCAGGTGGTCGGTGAGGGAAACGTTGGCGCTCACCCCTTCTATCGGCGCGCTGCCGAGTGCGTCGTGCACCGCTTGGGCAAGCGGCTTGGCGGGCGGCGTGGCGCCGCCGCTGAGCGCTGAGGCGAGCGCGGTGGCGGAGACGCCGATCGCGATCACGAGCACGCAGAGGAGCAACAGGCGTGAGAGGGGGAGACGACGCAAGACGTTCACGGCTGACCTGCCTCTGTGGTGGTTGGGGCAATCACGATGGCCTCGATCTCAGCGTAGCGCCCCACCTTCGCGGTTCCTAAACGTTTGCTGGGCGCCACAGCTGTCTGCCCGGCGCTCGAGAGCCCCGCCACGGCAGGCCGACCCGGCCGATCGCGCGCTGCGCCGCGCGCCGCGATCGGCCGTTCTGCGCCGCCAACCGATATCTTCACGCGCGCATGCTCATCCTGTTGATCATCCTCTGGGCCCTGCTCGGGACCGGCGTGTTCTTCATCGCGATGCGCGGAGGACCCGCGGGCGCCCGGCGCGCGTTGCACACCCAGTCCAAGCTGGGCCAGCGGCTGGTGACGCTCGCGGTTGTGGTCCTGTTCGCGTTCGGCCTGGCGGTGCCCGCGCTCGTGCTTGCGTTCAACGGCGCCAACAAGGCGAGCGTGGCGGTCGGGGGGATTCACCTGAACGCCGAACAGCAGAAAGGCCGCGACCTGTTCGCGCGCGCCTGTGCGGTCTGCCACACGCTCGCCGCGGTCAAGTCGGTCGGCCGGGTGGGGCCAAACCTCGATGTGCGCGTGGGCGACGACATCGCCACGCCGGCCGGCCGCAAGGCGCTCGTGCTGAGCGCGATCGCCGAAGGCCGCGCCCGCGGGCTTGGCCAGATGCCCGCCCTGCTCTACCAGGGTAAGGAAGCCGAAGAGGTGGCTCGCTTCGTAGCCGCCGTCGCCGGCCACTGAGGCGACCGATGGCCGGCGCGAGGCGGCGTCCTCGCTCGCTCGCGTGAGCGTTTAGCCAGACGTCGATAGCGGCGTGGTGGGGCCATGTGTAAGGTCCGCGCGATGACACCCGACCGGCCGAGGACCGCTGATGACGTGAAGGCGATCGTGGATGAGCGGAACATCCGCTTCATCCGCTTTTGGTTCACCGACATCCTCGGCCAGCTCAAGTCGTTCTCGATCAACGCAGCCGAGCTCGATGACGCGTTCGAGGCGGGGATGGGCTTCGACGGCTCATCGATCACCGGGTTCAACGCGATCGAGGAGTCGGACATGATCGCGCTCCCCGACCCGAGCACCTTCGCGGTGCTGCCGTGGCGCCCGGAGGAGCAGGGCGTGGGGCGGATGTTCTGCGATGTGATCACGCCCGAGCGCACGCCGTATGAGGGCGATCCCCGCCATGTGCTGCGCCGCGCAGTGGAGCGCGCGAGCTCGATGGGGTTCGACACGTTCAACGTGGGTCCCGAGCTCGAGTACTTCTTGTTCCGCGACTCGCGCTCGACCGAGGTGCTCGACCACGGCGGCTACTTCGACCTGACCACGCTCGACGCGGGCTCGGACGTGCGCCGCGAGACGGTGCTCGCGCTGGAGCAGCTCGGGATCCACGTGGAGTACACCCATCACGAGGTGGGTCCCTCCCAGCACGAGATCGACATGCGCTACGCCGACGCGCTGAAGATGGCGGACGACTGCATGACCTACCGGATCACCGTGAAGGAGTACGCGATGAAGTACGGCTGGCATGCGACGTTCATGCCGAAGCCGCTGTTCGGCGAGAACGGCTCGGGCATGCACACCCACCAGTCGCTGTTCAGCGACGGCAAGAACGCGTTCTTCGACCCGGACGACCAGTTCTTCCTCTCGGACGTGGGCAAGGCGTTCATCGCCGGCCAGCTCAAGCACGCGCGCGAGATCTGCTCGATCTTCGCCCAGTGGGTGAACTCCTACAAGCGGCTGGTACCCGGCTTTGAGGCGCCGGTGTACGTGGCGTGGTCGCGCCGCAACCGCTCGGCGCTCGTGCGCGTCCCGCTCTACCACCCCGGCAGCGAGAAGGCCACGCGTATGGAGCTGCGCTGCCCCGACCCGGCGTGCAACCCCTACCTGACATTCGCGGTGCTGCTTCAGGCGGGCCTGGAGGGGATCGAGAAGGGCTACGAGCTGCCCGAGCCGATGGAGAAGAACCTCTACCACCTCTCGGGAGAGGACCGCCGGCGCCTGGGGGTCGAGCAGCTGCCCGAGAGCCTCGGCGAGGCGATCGAGCTGACGGCCGAGTCCGAGTTGGTACTGCGCACGCTGGGCGAGCACATGTTCAACCGCTACGTCGAGATCAAGCGCCAGGAGTGGGACGACTACCGGGTGAACGTGACCCAGTGGGAGCTCGACCGCTACCTGTCGATCCTGTAGCGGCCGACCTGGGGGGCCTGCGCCCTGTCGGGCTCCGGCTCGCGTGCGGGCGCGCTGCTCGCCGGGGCGCTCGCGCGGGCGCTAAGGCGTGAGGTCCTCTACGACCTCGTAGAAGCCGTCCGGGCCGACCGACTCGACGTACGGCGCGATGGCCGCCTGCTGGTCCTCGTAGCCCACCAGCGCCGCGCTCGCACGCAGATCGTCGATGGTGCCGTCGAACAGGCCGAGGCAGACGACCTCGTCGGGGTCCTGCGTGCCGCGCACCATGTTGAAGCGCCTCCAGCCGGCGGGCATCCGTCCGGCGTTCACGGGCTGCATGAACGCCTCCCTGAATTGGTCAAAGGTGCCGTGCCGCAGCTTGCGAACGGTCAGTGCGCAGATCATGAGAGCCTCCTCGCCGCTGTGGGTGGGCGGCCGGCGCCGGCCGCCTCGGCGCGATCCTAACCGCCGGAGGGCTCGGCGGGGGCGCCCGGGACAGCGCACGCGAGCGGGCGGGCGGGGGCGAACTGCCAGTGCAGCGCCTGCAGCAGATGCCCGAACGCGCTCGGGTGCGCGGGCGCGATCTCGGCGAGCAGCGCGGTCGCCGCGAGGGCGTGCCGCTCGTACTCCTGCTCACCCGTCAGCTGTGCCAGGCGCAGCAGGCCGAGCGCCGCGCTCGAGCCGCCCGCGGGGATCGGTGAGTCCTCGAGGTCCTTGCGCCGCGCGATCAGCGCTTCGCCACCGGCGGCGGTCGAGAAGAAGCCGCCGTGCTCGGGGTCGGCGAAGCGCTCGATCAGCTCGCGCGCGAGCGCCTGGGACTCCGTCAGCCAGCGCTCGTCGCAGCTCGCTTCGAACAGCGCGATCAGCGCCTCGAGCAGGAACGCGTGGTCCTCGAGATAGGCCTCGATCTTCGCGCGGCCGTGGTTGTAGGTGCGCAGCAGGTGCCCGCGCCCGCCTGCCGGTCCGGAGCCGGGCGCGCGCATCTCGGCGAGCAGGAACTCGGCGCACGCTACGGCCGCGTCCAGGTAGCGCGGCTCTCCCAGCGCGGCGCCCGCGTCGGCGAGCGCGCTGATCATCAGGGCGTTCCAGCTCGTCAGGCGCTTGTCGTCGAGGCCCGGTCGCTCGCGCTGCTCGCGAGCGGCGAGCAGGCGCGCGCGGATGCGCTCGCGCAGCTCGCGCTCGGGGGCGCCCGCGCGGTCCTGAAGGACGTTCAGCCCCGGCTCGGGATGGTGCGGGTCCTGAAAGTTGCCCTGCTCGGTCGCGCCGAGCCAGGCGATCGCGGCCGCGGCGTCCGGCCCGAGGGTCTCGCGCAGCTGCTCGACCCTCCACACGTAGAAGCGCCCCTCGACCCCTTCGGAGTCGGCGTCGAGCGCGCAGTAGAAGCCCGCCTCGGGGCCACGCATCTCGCGCAGCGCCCACTCGAGGGTGTCGATCGCGACCTCGCGCAGGCGTTCCTCCCCGGATGCCTGCCAGCCGTGCAGGTAGGCGCGCGCGAGCAGCGCGTTGTCGTAGAGCATCTTCTCGAAATGGGGCACCGTCCACGCGGCGTCCACGCTGTAGCGGGCGAAGCCGCCGCCGATCACGTCGTGGATCCCGCCGCCGGCCATCGCGTGCAGCGTGCCGAGCGACATCGCCCGCTCGCCGCGCAGCAGCAGGAACTCGATCACGGAGGCAGGCGGGAACTTCGGTGCCCCTCCGAAGCCGCCGTGGCGGGGGTCATAGGCCTTGGCGAGCCCCTGCACCGCCAGCTCGAGCGCGTGCTCGGAAGGCGCCAGGGCGGGAGCGCTCAGGTGTGCCCCGCCCGCGAGGCGTTCGCGCAGCCGCTCGCCGCCCGCGCGGATCTCCTCGCGGTTCTCATCCCAGGACTCCGCGATCGCTAGCAGCACCTGCGTCCAGGCGGGCATCCCGTGACGCTGCTCGGGCGGGAAGTAGGTGCCGCCGTAGAAGGGAAGCTGATCGGGGGTGAGGAACACGTTCAGCGGCCAGCCGCCACGACCGGTCATCCACTGGACCGCCTCCATGTACAGGGCGTCCACGTCCGGTCGCTCCTCGCGGTCGACCTTCACGCACACGAACGCCTCGTTCATCAGCGCGGCCGTGCGCGGGTCCTCGAAGGACTCGCGCTCCATCACGTGACACCAGTGGCAGGCGGAGTAGCCGATCGAGACGAGCAGCGGCCGGTCGAGCTCGCGCGCCCGCGCGAGCGCCTCTGCTCCCCAGGGCAGCCAGTCGACGGGGTTCTCGGCGTGCTGGCGCAGGTACGGCGAGGTCTCCTGCGCGAGGGCGTTGGGCACGCCTTTCAGCGTAGCCGCGGGGCGAGCCGAGAGGGCCCGCCCGAGGGTCCTTCGATGCGGCCGAGCAGCCCCGCGATCGCGCTGCGCGTAGGCCATTCGCGCGATCCCCGCTCGGACAGGTGGACGCTCGCGAGGCTCACGGCGAAGCGCCTGCCTCCGAGCGCGCCCGTGACCCGCTTGAAGGACGAGCCCACCCGTACCGTCCCGGCGACCGCTTCGCCGCCGCCGATGCTGATCGTGGCCGGCTGCAGCACGCCGTGCCTGATCGGGAAGGTGCCCGTGAGCTCGACCCCGGGTACGAACGCGAAGCGGTGGAGCGTGACCGAGGACGATCGCAGGCGCGCATAGCCGCCGCGCAGGCCGCCAAAGCTCGATCCGGACGGAAGTTCGCTGCTGGCCTGGATGGTCGCGCCGATCACCTGGCGATTGAGGTCCACGAGCGTGTCGAGCACCGCCACCAGCGTCTGGCCCGCTCTCCCCGGGAGCGTGGCGGGCGCTCGCACGGAGGCCAGCCGTCTGGGGGTCACGGGCGTGGGCGCGAACTGGTTGGCGGTGGCGGGACAGGGGGTCACCGCGGCGCCCCCGAAGAACGCTGCGAGGGCCCGAGTCGCGCAGCCGCTGAGGTCGCTGCCGAGGACCGAGTGCCCGGTGAAGGGCACCACCTCGAGCTGGCTGCCGGGGATCTGTGCGGCGACGAGCCGCGCGGTGGCGGTGGGCGTGCGCAGGTCCTGGCCGCCGGAGAGGATCAGCGTGGGGACGCTCGGAAGTGGTTTCGCGGCGCCGGGCGCGGCCGAGGCGTCGGGCCAGGCCGAGCATGCGGGGATCAGGCTGGCCTGGAGCGCTGTGGCCGTGTCGAATGGAGAGAAGGCCTGCGGCGGCTGCGCGTGGAGGAAGCTGAGCGCTTCGGCCATGCGTGTGCTTGCGCTCCCTTCGCGTCGCCACGGGAACGGGGTCTCCTCGCAGATCGTGGTGGCGAACAGCGCCTGATCGAGTTCGTCGGAGCTCGCCATCGCCGCGCCGGGGAGGTTCGGGACGAGCCCGTCCGAGAGCGCGCTCAAGCGCAGCAGCGGGTCGGGGTCGTGGCGCAGCGCCGAGCGCGCGGCGGCGGGCAGCAGCGCGCGCAGCGCGGGATTGCGGTCGCCCGCGAGCAGCAGGCTGAACAGGCTGACGCCGTCGAGGCCGAACGAGTGGCGCCGGCCCGTTCCGTCATAGACCGATCCGCGCAGCGCGTGGCGGTGCACGAGCGCCACCAGACGTGCCAGATCGCCCAGTGGATCGGCGCTGATCGCCGCGCACCCGCCGCCGGAGCAGAGTTCGGCGAGCATCGGGCCGATGGCCTGGTAGCTGGGGATGTAGAACGGTTCCTCGCCGGCGCTCGGGACGACCGAGTCGAGCACGAGCGCCTCTACGCGCTGGGGGTAGCGTTCGGCGTAGTTGAGCGCTACCTTGGTCCCGTAGGAGGTGCCGTACAGGACGAGCTTGTCGTAGCCTGCCGCCACCCGCAGGGCCTCGATGTCCGCCACGGTTTCGGCGCTCGTGAAGTCTCGTCTCGCGGGCCCGATGTCGAGCGCGCACTGTTCGTTGATGCGCGGTTCGGCTCCCGCGATCGGCCCTTCGAAGGCCGAGCAGCTGAGCGGGTTCGAGGCGCCCGTGCCGCGCTGATCGAACAGCAGCAGATCGCGCGAGCCGAGCGCGGGCGCGACCGTCGCGGCGATGGCTTCGGCCAGGGGCAGCGTCGCCTGGCCCGGCCCGCCCGTGAGCGCGATCAGCGCGGTGCGGCTCGGCGCGGCGCCGCTCAGCTTGCGCTCGACGCTCAGCGGGACCGTGCCCGGCAGTCCCGGCGTTCCGCCGCCGCGGTCGAGCGGGACCGCGAGCGTCGAGCACGAGAACGCCGCGGTGCTGGGACAGGGGACGAAGGCGAGGGGAGACGCCTGCGAGGATGCGGGCCAGCTCGCCAGGGCGCAGGCGGCGAGCAGCACGGTCAGAGCGGGGATGGGGGCTCGCCTCCGCATCGTCCCGGACAATAGCCGCAGCGGCGACGGACCTCGCCGGCGGCGTTCGCGCGCGCTAGGGTCTGGGCGATGGCGGGCGAACGCGAGACCGTGGATGCGGCCGCGGCCCCCCCGGCGATCGGCCCCTACAGCCATGCCGTGCGGGCCGGAGGGATGCTGTTCTGCTCGGGCCAGATCCCGCTCGACCCCGCCAGCGGCGAGATCGTGGGCACGACCGCGGCCGAGCAGGCCGAGCGCTGCCTGCTGAACCTGCGCGCGGTGTGCGAGGCGGCCGGGACCGCGCTTGAGCGCGCGGTGCGACTGACGGTGTACATGACCGACCTGTCGGCGTTTGCGGAGGTGAACGAGGTCTACGGCGGGTTCTTCCCGCACGAGCCCCCGGCGCGCGCGGCGATCGGCGTCGCGGCGCTGCCGCGCGGCGCCTACGTGGAGATCGACGCGGTCGTCGCGCTGTAGTCCTCGACGGCTTCGCCGTCGGCGGGCTCGATCCCGCGCAGCGTGCGCGTAAGCAGCGTATGCAGCGTCGCCCGCTCGGCGTCCGTGAGCGCCGCCAGCACGTCGTCCTCGATCGCTTCCTGAGCGCGCTCGGCCTGGCCGAGCGCCTTGCGGCCGGCAGGCGTCAGCTGCACGAGGTGGCGGCGGCGGTCGTGCGGGTCGCGCAGGCGCGTGGCGAAGCCGAGCTGCTCGAGCTCGTTGAGCAGCAGCACGACGTTGTTGGCGTCCATGCAGAACGCGTCGGCGAGCTCATGCTGCGGGCACGCGTCGTGGTCGCGCATGTAGCTGAGCGCCACCAGGTAGCGCAGCTGCATGCCCAGCAGCTCGTCGTCGCTGCGACGGTAGACCTGCTTGGCCAGCCGCGTGAGCAGCACCATCGTGCCGGGAACGCAGGCCCTCTCGCCACCCATGTCGTCAAGTGTATACCTCATCGCAGCATCAATCGTCACTTTAGCAGCGATCCTAAATTTTAGATAGATAATACTCGCAACAGGGATGATCCTTGCTATGGTGTGTCCTTCGCTACCCGAAGGAGCCACATGAACGCGCTGATCGAACGAATCTCACCCGCAAACACAAGGCCCGCCGCGGAGCGCTCGGAGCGCCGGCGCTGGATCGCGCTGGCGGTGCTGTGCCTCGGCCAGCTGATGATGGTGCTCGACGCGACCATCGTCAACGTGGCGTTGCCCTCGATCCAGCGCGATCTGCACTTCAACCAGAGCAACCTCACCTGGGTGATCGACGGCTACCTGATCACCTTCGGCGGATTCCTGCTGCTGGCCGGGCGCGTGGGCGACCTCGTGGGTCGCAAGCGCGTGTTCCTCACGGGTTTGGTCATGTTCACCGCTGCCTCGATCCTGTGCGGGATAGCCTCCAGCCAGGCGACGCTGATTGGCGCGCGGCTGCTGCAGGGCGTCGGTGGCGCGGTGGCCTCGAGCGTGATCCTCGCGATCATCGTGACCGAGTTCCCGGGCCGCGTGGAGCAGGCCAAAGCGATGGGGCTGTACGCGTTCGTCTCGGCGGGTGGCGGCTCGATCGGGCTGCTTGCCGGCGGCGCGCTCACGCAATCGCTGGACTGGCACTGGATCTTCTTCGTGAACGTGCCGATCGGCGCCGTGGCGTTCCTGATGGGCTGGAGGCTGATCAAGGAGAACGAGGGCATCGGGCTCTCGCGCGGCGTTGACGTGCTGGGCTCGATCCTGATCACTCTCTCGACGATGCTCGGCGCATTCGCGATCGTGAAGTCCACCGAATACGGCCTGACCTCAGCGCGCACGCTCGGCGTGGCCGGCGCGTCGCTGATCCTGCTCGCCGCGTTCCTCGCGCTCGAGGCGCGCGTCGAGAACCCGATCATGCCGTTGCGCATCCTGCGGCTGCGGATGCTGATGGGCTCGAGCCTCGTGCGCGGGCTGCTCATCACCGGGATGTTCTCGGCGTTCTTCCTGGGATCGCTCTACCTCGAGCGGGTGCTGGGCTACAACGCGATCGAAACCGGCCTCGCGTTCCTGCCGCTGACGGTCGCGATCGCCACGATGTCGATGGGCCTCTCGGCGAGGGCGGTGGAGCGCTTCGGCGCGGTGCGTACCCTGGCGGCCGGACTCGTGGGAATCATCGCCGGGCTGCTGCTGCTCGCCGATCAGGGCGTGCACGCGAGCTACTTCCCGGGGCTGTTCTTCGCGTTCCTGCTGCTCGGGCTCGGAGCGGGCTCATCGTTCCTGCCGCTGCTCACGATGGGCATGGCCGACGCGCCCGCGCGCGACGCAGGCCTGGCATCGGGCATCGTCAACGTGTCGGTGCAGCTGTTCGGCGCGATCGGGCTGGCCAGCCTCGGCACGATCGCCACCAGCCACACCAAGGCGCTGAGCGCCAGCGGCCACACGCTGGCCGCGGCGCTCACCGGCGGCTATCACCTCGCCTACCTGGTCGCCTCGATCTGCGTGGCGGGCGGGATAGTGGCGGCTTTCCTCGTGCTGCGCTCGCCCGCGGCGGCGCTGCCGCAGGAGACCGATCGCTTCGAGCAGGAAGCGGTAGAGGGCTTCGGCGCCGAGCAGCCGGTGGCGCAGGCGGCCTGATCGACAACCCGCCCCCGGGCACGCGCGCGGGGGCGGGTTCAGGCGGCCGGGCGGGCGTGTGCGGCACGCCCCCGGCGCCGCGCGCAGGTTCGCCTCAGCCGCCCGCGGCGCGTAGCTCGGCCCGCTTGACCTTGCCGCTGGCGGTCTTCGGCAGCTCCTCGGCGAACTCGACGATGCGCGGGTACTTGTACGGCGCGGTCTCGCGCTTGACGTGCTCCTGCAGCTCGCGCACGAGCGCGGGCGTGGGGGGCGGCGCCCCGGCGCGAAGCACGACCACCGCGCGCACCACCTCGCCGCGCTCGGCGTCGGGGGCGGCCACGGCGGCCGCCTCGGCGACCGCAGGGTGGGCGACGAGCGCGGACTCGACCTCGAACGGGCCAATGCGGTAGCCGGCTGAGACGATCACGTCGTCGTTACGGCCCTCGAAGTACAGCCAGCCGTCCTCCTCGCGCACGCGGTCGCCGGTGAGCCAGCTTGCGCCCTCGCGGCGATCGCTCACGCGCCAGCTCCCGTCGGGGTCGCGCTCGACCTGCTCGCCGAGGTAGCCCAGGAAGAACGTGGGCACGCTCGCGGGATCGACCGTCAGCTCGCCGTCCTCGATCGCCAGGTCGATCCCCGGGAGCGCCCTGCCCATCGAGCCGGGCCGCGGGTCCTGATCGAGCGGCGCGCCGGTCAGCTGCCCGGTCTCGGTCTGGCCGTATCCGTCGCGGATCGGCAGACCGGTCGCCTCACGCCAGGTACGGAGCACCTCCGGGTTGAGCGCCTCGCCCGCCGCGACCATCCCGCGCAGGCGCGGGAACGGGCGCAGCCTCGCGTGCTTGGCGATCACGCGGTACTCGGTGGGCGCCATGCAGAGGACGTTCACGCCCTCGCGCTGGAGCAGCTCGACCCGCTCGAGCGGGTCGAAGCGGGCGTCGTGCAGGAGCGCCGCCGCGCCCGACAGCCAGGGGGCGATGAACACGTTGCGCGCAGACTTCGACCAGCCGCTGGCCGCGGTGCACCAGACGAGCTCGCCGGCGCGCGCGGCGAGCCAGTGACGCGCCTGCGCGTGCTGGCCGTCGAGATAGCGCTGGCCGTGGACCACGGCCTTCGGTTCGCCGGCGGTGCCGCTGGTGAACGTGATCAGGCAGGGGTCGCGCTCGCTCAGCTCGACGATCGGCGCGCCCTCGGCGGCGAAGATGCTCTCGTCGGGCACGTACACGACCGGCTCCCGCGCGCCCGCGCCGGCGGCCTCGAGCTCGGCGCGGTTGCGCTCGTCGGCGACGATCAACTGCGGCCGCGCGACGTCGATGCGCTGGCGCAGGTCCTTGGCGCGCAGCTGCTCGGTGCACGGCAGCACGACCGCGCCGATCCGAAAGCAGGCAGCCATCGCGAGGACCCACTCCGGGCGGTTGCCGATCAGCGTCATCACCACGTCGCCCCTGCCCACGCCGAGGCGGCGCAGGCCGCCACCCAGCAGCGCGGCGCGCTCGGTC
>FSYY01000017.1_pt1 | contig 18728 bp, 19 predicted proteins | sample 1638681 | NCBI WGS metagenome assembly FSYY01 (sample SAMEA3914813, study PRJEB12502) | metagenome | biome: forest; material: soil | place: Canada | collected 2011-07-07 | depth 0.3 m | reverse complement strand
GTGTTCATCTTCCAGATCGGCTCGACGCTGATCACCGGGTCGAACACGAGCGTCTCGCTCGTGAACGGCGCACAGGCGTGCAACGTGTTCTGGCAGGTCGGATCCTCGGCCACGCTCGGCACGGGCACGCGCTTCGTCGGAACCGTGATGGCGGCCGAAACGATCACCGCGAACACCGCGGCGACGATCCACGGCAGGCTGCTCGCGCGGGTGGCTGCGGTGAACCTCGACACCAACACGATCACCACCTCCAACTGCGCATCTAGCGTGAGTGGCAGTGGCGGGGGAAGCGAAGCGACCACGCCTGCGGAAACACAGGCGCTGGCGGAACGAGCGGCGACGGCTCCGAAGACCGGGTCGACGCCGGGCTCGCCGGTCGCGGCTCCGCCCCCGCCGATCGGCTCGCGCACCACCACGACGAGCAAGCAGCGCGCCGAAAAACGCCGCGCAGCCGCACGCCGCGCAGCCGCACGGCGTCGCCACCACCGTGCGACGACCCAGGCCCGGCGCGCACGGCCCAACTCACCGACCGGCTTCACCGGCTGACCGATCCTCCTGGACGCACCGGGCGGCGGGCGCTGCCCGGACGCGTTCAGAGGTTCGGACCGAGGCTCATGAGGACCACTCGACGCCCATCCCCCAGCCGCCGTTGCGCGCGCATCCTGCTCGCGGGCACAGCGACGGCATTCCTGTTCGGCGCCACCGCGGCGGTCGCGGCCGCCGCGTCGACAGCCGGCTCGAACGTGACCCAGCAGCTGGCCGTGCTCCTCAGCGGGCGCCGGGTCTACCGCGAACCGCGCGTGGGCTCGCCGCTGCTGACCACGGTCTCCCCCGAAAGGCCCATCACCGGCGAGGCGACCGCGCTCCCGGTGATTGCCAGAGCGAGGAGCGCCGGCGGCGTTCGTTGGCTGAGGGTGATGCTGCCCGGGCGGCCGAACGGCTCGAGCGGCTGGATCACCCAGCAGGGAACCCGCATGGGCAGTACGCCCTGGCGCCTGCGCATCGACCTCTCCCGTCGCCGCATCACCGTCTACCGCGCCGGGATCGCGCTCCGCAGCTTCCAGGCGGTGATCGGCAAGCCATCGACGCCCACGCCGACGGGCAACTACTTCGTCGAGGAGACGCTGCAGATGCGCAGCGGCGAGCCGGGGGGTCCCTTTGCGCTGGCTCTCAGCGCGCGCTCTGACGCCCTACAGGAATTCGAAGGTGGCCCGGGCCAGATCGCGATCCATGGGCGTGACAACCTGGGCGGCAACCTTGGCAGCGCCGAATCGCACGGATGCGTGCGGGTCGGGACCACGAGCATCGACTGGCTCGCCTTCCGGATCGGCCCGGGAGTACCCGTCACGATCGTCGGCGCCTGACGCGGCTCAGCCGCTCGCAGTCCGATCAAGCGTGGGCGAGCGCGCCTGCTCGCGCACCCACTCGCAACCGACCGACAGGTCCGCAACGCCCATCGCGGCGGCGACGTTCAGCCACATGCCGTAGCGCATGAAGTCGTCGACCTGCTCCGGGCCCGCCTGCGAGAGCTCCTCCACGGAGCGCACCAGCCCGGCGAAGCTCCCACGCACGCGCGTGCGCACGGCCTCCTCGTCACAGGCCGCGTAGGCCTGGTGCTGGAGCATCAGCAGGTCGCGGTCGTCCTGGAGCAGCCGCACGTAGGCGCTGCCCATCGCGTTGAGCACGTCTTCGCACTCGGGCCCCAGCTCGCCCGCGCGATAGCTCTCGGCAGCCCGCGCGAAGGTATCCGAGACGCTCTTGAAGCTCCGATCGACCGCGGCGAGGAACAGCTCGAGCTTGGTCGGGAACAGGCTGAACACGTACGGCTGCGCCACTCCCACGCGTCGAGCTATGGCGGCCACGGGCGTGCCGTGCAGCCCGCCGTGGGCGAACTCGTGGACGGCCGCCTCGATCAGCTCCTCGCGACGCTCGGCGGCCGGGACACGGCGAGCCGGGGTGGCTGGCGTTGTGGTAGCTGGCATGGTGTCGAGCCTAGTGCCGCGGCCGGTCACGCGACCTCGGCCAGGGGCCGCTCTGCGGCCACTGCGATCTCGTTCACGGCGGAGGCTGGCGGGTTGGGCGCGCCCGCGCCAACCCCTGCGTGCGCGTCGGCGCGGGTGCCGAAGGGAAGCAGGGCGGTGATCAGGGCGCCGGCGGCGAGCACCGCGCTGCCCACCCACAGCGCGGGTATCAGGCCGCTCACGAACGCGTGCGGCGAGACATAGCTGCCGGCACTCGTGAACACGGTCGCGAGCACGGCGACGCCGAGCACGCCGCCGAGCTCCCGGATCGCATTGTTGGCTCCGGAGGCCTGCCCGGCCTCCTGGATCCGCACCGAGGACAGGACGGCGTTGGCGGAGGGTGCGAACACGAGCGCCATGCCGGCACCGCCGAGGATGAACGGGCCGAGCATCGACGCGTAGCTCGTCTGCGGCCCCACCAACGCAGCCAACCAGCCGAGTGCAACGGCCTGGGAGGCGAGGCCGGCGATCATGAACGGCCGGCTGCCCCAGCGCTCGGAGAAGACGCCCGCCAGCGGTGCCACGAGCATCGTCGCCCCGGTCCACACGAGCAGCTTCACGCCCGCCTGCAGCGGGCTGTTGCCGAGCACGGTCTGGAGGAACTGCGACAGGAAGAAGATCGAGCCGAACATCCCGAAGTACATGCTCAGGCTCACCACGTTCGTGACGGCGAAGCTGCGCCGGGCGAAGAACCGCATCGGCAGCATCGGCTCGGGCGCACGCAGCTCCCACACGACGAAGGCGACCACCAGGGCCGACCCGGCGAGCAGGCCGGTGAGGATGCTGGGGCTGCCCCAGCCGAGCGACTGCGAGCGCACGAGCGCGAACACGAGCGCAAACAGACCGGTCGAGGCGAGCGCCAGCCCGCGCAGGTCCAGTCGTGACTGCGGGCCGTGGCTCTCAGCGAGCATGCGGCCGGCGAGCGGAACGAGCACGGCACCGATGGGAACGTTGATCCAGAAGATCCAGTGCCAGGAGGCGAGCTGGATGACACCCCCGCCGACGAGCGGGCCGAGCGCGACCGCGATGCCGCTGATTCCCGACCACACGCCGAGCGCGAGTCCCCGCTTCTCGCTCGGGAACGCGTCTGCGAGCAGCGTCAGCGTGAGCGGCGTCGCGATTGCGGCGCCGGCCCCCTGCAGCGCCCGCGAGGCGATCAGCAGGTCGGCGCTGGGCGCGAGCGCAGCGGCGGCCGAGGACACGGTGAACAGCGCCATCCCGGCCATGAACATGCGCCGCCGACCGAAGCGGTCCCCGAGCGCCGCGCCCGTGAGCAGCAGCACCGCGTACGCGAGCGTGTACGCGTTCACGGTCCACTCGAGCGACTGGATCGACGCTCCCAGGCTGCGGCGGATCGACGACAGCGCGACGCTCACCACGAGGTTGTCGAGCACGACCATGAACAGGCCCACCGACACGATTCCCAACGTCCAGTACCTGCGCTTGGCCGTCATCTGCGTCCTCCAGCGTTCTTAGTGACCAGTAACTAAGAATAGATTAGCAGTAACTAATAATTTGTCAAGGGCACCGCCGCCGGCCCCCGACAGACCCGCAACAGGCCGCCACGGCCAGCGGCGCGCGGTCGCGGGCGGGAGAGCATCGCCGGGAGCTTTGGAGCGGACGAGCACCTGCCGCGCAAGCGGTTGAGGAACTGGCGCGGGGCTGCTGCTCGCCGCTAGCAGCCGCCGTCCTCGCCGGACATCTCAGCCGGCGAGGGGACGTCCGCGCTGCGAGCCACGCGTGCGAGCATGCCCTGGAGCGCGGCTCGCTCATCCTGGTCGAGCGCGGCGAAGAACTCGTCCTCGACCTCGGCTGAGGCGCGCTCGATTTCAGCCACGAGCTTGGCTCCGCGCTTGGAGACCTCCACCACGTGGCGGCGCCTGTCTTCGAGGTCGCGGCGGCGGCTGATCAGGCCGCCGGCTTCGAGATCGTTGAGCAGCGCCACGAGGTTGCTCGCGTCGATGTCGAGCGCCGCGCCGAGAGCCTGCTGGCTTATCGCCCCTTCGTCGCGCAGGCGCAGCAGCGCGTGGGTTTCGCGCGGCTTCAGCCCGATCGGCGACAGCGCGCAGCGGTACTCGCGGGTGACCGCGCGCCCGAGCTGTGCGAGCAGAAAGCCGACGTGCTGTGTGAACTCTGGCCCGGCGGCGGGATGAACTTGCTGGGCGGTCGTTACAGCCATCACGAAAGCATAGCAGTCAACAATACTTGGCTGCAACCAATGGTTGTTAGTATGCTGTCATCAACTAGGTCGTGACCATCGAGGAAAGGCGCGTGGCATGTCGAGTTCAGCAACACTCTCCCCTCACGCCGCTGGTGAGGATCTCGTCCCCCCCGGCCGCTGGCGAATCAGCGAGCAGTCGCAGATCGGCTTCGCGATCAAGAGCCTCGGTCGAACGGTGAAGGGCCGCTTCGGATCCTTTAGCGGACGTCTCGAGCACACGGGTGACGGCGTGCTGGCGTCAGGCTCAGTCGACGTCGCGAGCGTCGACACGGGCATCGACAGGCGCGATGACCATCTCCTCTCTGCAGACTTCTTCGACGCGGCAGCCCATCCACAGATCACGTTCGCCTCGCGGAGGATCATCGCCGAGGGCGACCGCTACGACATCCCCGGCACGCTCACGATCAAGGGCGTCTCGCGAGACGTGTCATTGATCGGGAGGCTCCTCCCGCCCGCGCCAGACGACGACAGCGAGACGATCCGGATCGCTGCCGAGACGACGATCAATCGACACGACTTCGCGGTCAAGGCGCCGGCCCGGGTGGAGCTGTTCGGCCTCGCGGCGGCAGCCCACGTCAAGATCAGGCTCCTGCTCGTGGCTGTCCCCGACGATCGCGGCGCGGTCGACTGAGCTGATGGCAACCGCGGTGGGAGCACCCTCCCGTGACGGGAGCGTCACGTCAGGCGGGACCGAGGCGACGCGGCAGCTGCGTGCGAGGCCGAGGCTGCGAGCGCGGGGGGGCGGTCGCGCGCGGCGTCTGGAAAGCGGCTCGACTGGCGCACGCCTGCTCACGATCGCCCTGCTGGTGGGCGCGCTCGTGTCCCTACTAGTGGAGGTCCCCGGCCTGCAAACGGTCGCCAGCGAGATCAGTCACGTCAGCGGCGACTGGCTGGTCCTGGCGGTCGCACTAGAGCTGGCGTCCTGTGCGAGCTTCGTGGTGATCTTCCGTCACTTCTTCAAGGGAGTGCCCGCGCAACCGGCGAGGAACCTCGCCTGGACCGAGATGGGCTCGGGTGCGCTGCTGCCCGGGGGCGGGGTCGGCTCGCTCGCCGTCGGGGGGTGGCTGCTGCACCTCGCCGGCATGCCCACTCGCACGATCGTGCGCAACTCGAGCGGGCTCTTCTTCCTCACGAGCGCCGTGAACGTCGGGGCCCTGATCGCAGGAGGACTTCTACTCGCAAGCGGTATCTCCGACGGGCGGGACGACCTGCTGGCAGTCGGGCTTCCGATCCTCGGCGGGTCGGTAGCAGTCGCGACGGTGCTCGTCACGGTCCGGCTGCGCCGGCGCGGCTCGGCTGGCCTGGCCGACTCCTCGTGGGCCGCGCAACTGACCGCTGGGGTGGGCGCCGCCGAACACGCCCTGCGCCATCCCAGCTGGCGCCTCCTCGGCGCCATCGGCTATCTCGGATTCGACATAGCCGTGCTGTGGGCGACGCTCGCCGGGGTCGGCTACAGGCCAGCACTCGGGGTCCTGATCCTGGGCTACATCATCGGCTATCTCGCCAACCTGATTCCGGTTCCGGGAGCCGTCGGCGTACTCGAGGGCGGCCTCGCCGGCACGCTCGTCCTCTACGGCGCCCCCCTCACCGAGGCAACCGCGGGGGTGCTCGTCTACCACGCGATCGCCTTTTGGATACCCAGCATCGGCGGCCTGCTCGGCTATCGGCGGCTGCGACGCCGCTCGTCCGGATTCATCGCGGCCGCGCCCGGCAGCGGTGAGGCCGTCCTCCCGCCGACGAGGACGACTGCGGCGGTCCTCACCGCCACCGCCAAATGAGCTCGAATGCACCGACCGCAGGACCGAACCAAGGCCCGTCTCCCGCGGTCAAGCCGGTCACGACCACCACCCGCCCAGGAGGACTGATGAAAAGGCCAGCGAGTCTCAGCCATCCAACCGCTGCGGTCGCGCGAAAGGAGACGGGCGCGGCGTTGGCCTCGGGTCGCCCGCGGACGGCACCGCGCCCACGTCACGTCGAGGCCCACGCGGTCGCGTGGCTGCGGTCGCTGCGGGATCGGGAGCGCCCGCGTCAGCTCCGAGGTCTTGGCGGCTAGGCGCCCCGCCGCTCGAGATTTCCTTCTGCGATCTAGGCCAGCAGGGGCCGGTCAGACATCGACCCGGCTCGAGCCGCTCGATTGGCCGCCCGGGTGCATGAACGGCGTGGTCGTGCCGAGCTCGACGAAGCCGAGGCGCTTGAGGATCGGGCGGCTGTCCGGGAAGGCATCGGCCTGCATGTATGCGAAGCCTCGCTCGGCCGCGAGCGTGACGCCGTAAGCCAGCAGCGCGCGGAACACCCCGCGGCCACGCTAGGTGAGCGATCAGCGCGTGACGATGGTGAAGCTGAGCGTCTTCGGCGGCGACGCACCAGCGCCGTCCACGGCGGTGAAGCTGACCTGGTAGAGGCCGGGCGGAAGCGCCGTGGCGCGGATGCGACCGCTGAACGGCACCTTGTTGAGCCCCGGGTGCCCCAGGCGGGTCAGCGTTGCGATGGTGATGGTCCGGGTGCAGCGAGGCTTGTGGCGCAGCCTTCGGGCTTCAGCTCGACAGCTGCGGCCGACGCGGCGGCCGGGCGTCTTCGTCTGTATCGCGATCCTGACCGTGGCGGCCTGATCGAGCCGGAACGAGAACACGGTGCCTCGCTTGTGGCGCCTGGTCGCGGCCTGGCCGGTGAGTGGCGTCGAGGAAGACCCGACCGTGAAGCTCGAGTTGCTCTCGCCCAGCGCCGAGATCGTCGCCTTGGTGGCCGCCACGGGCGGCGGTGGTGCCGGCGGTAGCGCGTTGAACGTGGCCGTCACCGTCTTGTCAGCGTTCATCGTGAGCGCGCAGCCGTCAGCCGCGCTGCATCCGGCGCCCGACCAGCCGGCGAACGCCGACCCCGGGGCGGGCGTGGCCGTCAGCGTGACTGCCGACCCGTCTTCGAACGATCCCGAGCACGCCGCTCCGCAGGCGATGCCCGGCGGTGCGGACTGCACCGAGCCCGAGCCCGTGCCGGCCTTCGCGACGTTCACTGCGAAAGGGTCGCCGAGGGCACGGAACATGAGCAGGTGCTGGCCGAGCCCGGAGCCCGTCGCGATGATCCTGCGGTCTGGCTGCAGCGCGAGCGCGGACTTCGGCAAAGGGTCCGGAGGTCACGGTCGTGGCACCGCCCGTGCCGAACGTCGGGTCGAGCGCGCTGCTGAGGGCCGCCGTGCCACCGCCCGCGAGCAACCGCCAGATGACCGCTGCGCTCGGATTTTCGCCCGTCCGCGTCGAGCCCGCCACAAGGATCTTGCCGTCGGGCTGCAGTTCGACCGCCGCGGCCCTGGCGAAGACGCCGGCGCCGCCGATGGCAGCCGCGCCTGCATTGCCGAAGCTCGGGTCCAGCGCGCTATTCGTTACGACCGTACCCCCGTTGGCCTCCAGTCGCCACACCATCGCGTCGTAGCCGAGCGGCCCTTCTCCGGTGCTGCCTGCGATGACGATCTTGCCGTCCGGCTGGAGCGCGAGGGCATTGGCGCTCGCGCTGCCGCCGGCGACTTCGACATTCGCTTGGCCGATCGCACCGAACGTTGTGTCGAGCGCTTCGTTGAGGCCACCCGCCCCGCCGTTGGCCTTGAGTCGCCATACGACCGCGTCCTGGGGAGGCGCAAAGCTGGCACCGGCCAGCACGATCTTGCCGTCGGGTTGCAGCGCGATGGCGTACACATAGTCTTCGTGTTTATCGCTGATTTCAGCGGTTCCGGTGGCGTTGAAGCTGGGGTCGAGTTCGCCGCCCGCCGTCAGCCGCCACACGGCGACCTTGTTCGGACCAGTCGCGCTGAATCCCCTCCCCGCAGCGACGATCTTGCCGTCCGGCTGGATCGCGACGGCGGACCCGACGGTGTGGGTGAAGGTCTTGATCACGGCCAGGCCTTTTTTGCCGAATGTAGGGTCGAGTGCGTCGTTGGGCACGCCGGAGCCGCCGTCGGCCTTCAACCGCCACACCGTCGCGCCCTCTTCTTCGCCTTTGCTGCCTTCGTTCCTGAAGCCGACGAGGACGATCTTGCCGTCGGGCTGGAGGGCGACACCGTACGCACTGGGCACCATGCCGGGTTCCTCGATCACTGCGTTTTCGCCGCCGTTGAACGTCGGGTCTGGGGCTCCGTTGGGCAGGCGTCTCGATACCGCGATGCCGCCGGGTATCGAGGTGGAGACGACCACGAACTTCCCGCCGGATGCCAGCGCCGTCGGGGTCGGGTACGTCGACGTCGGGCGTTCAAGGACCGTCGTTCCCCCGTTTCCGAACGAGGCATCGAGGCCGCCCGAGGCGCCCAGCGCGACCCCCACGCCCAGGCCCGCCGCCAGGGCACACAGCGCCAGGGCGCCGCCCGCCGCCCGGCGACGACCGATCGCCTCTGCTCGTGCCAGTACCCAACTGCGCACCGCAGCATTATCGCCTAGGCGCCGGTCCGCCGTCCACCCCTCGGACGCTGTCGCGCTGCTCGCCAACGCCCTGTGCCTGTCATCGGGGCGGCCGGATTTGAACCGGCGACCCCCTGCTCCCAAAGCAGGTGCGCTACCAAGCTGCGCCACGCCCCGTCGACTAAGCGTAGAGCCCGCGGCGGCATTCGCCTCGCCGCCGGCCGCTGCTAGCCTCCGCCGCGGTCATGGCCGACGTCCAACCGCTGCGCGCACTGCACTACGAGCCCTCGGTGGTTGGAGCGCTCGCGGACGTGGTTGCGCCACCCTACGACGTGATCGACGCGGGCCAGCGGGCGGAGCTGCTCGCGCGCTCGCCGTTCAACGTGGTGGCGGTCGATCTGCCCCAGGGCGAGCCCGATCGCTACGCGGGGGCGGCACAGCTGCTCGACGCCTGGCAGCTGCAGGGCGCGCTCGTGCGCGACAGCGAGCCGGCCGTGTGGGCTCACACGCAGGAGTACACCGGCCCGGACGGGCTGCGGCGCACACGGCGCGGGTTCTTCTGTCGCGTGCGGATCGAGGAGTACGGCCCCGGTCGTGTGCGCCCGCACGAGCGCACGCATCCGGGGCCCAAGGAGGACCGGCTGCGTCTGACGCGGGCAACGCGCGCGAACGTCTCGCCGATCTTCTCGCTCTACTCCGACCCCACCCAGGCGGCCTGGCGCGCGCTCGCTCCGGCGACCGAGGAGCCACCGTGGGGCGAGGTGACCGACGCCGACGGAACCGTTCACCGGCTCTGGCGCGTGGCGGACGCGGCGGCGATCGCCGCCGTGCAGGCGGCCACCCGCGATGCCGAGCTGCTGATCGCCGACGGGCACCATCGCTACGAGACGATGCAGGCCTACGCCGATGAGATCGGGGGCGAGGGCGAGCACCGTTACATCCTCATGTGTCTCGTAGCGCTCGAGGACCCAGGGCTCACGGTGTTCCCCACCCACCGGCTGGTGCGCGGCCTCGACGCCGAGCGGCAGGAGGCGCTCGCGGCGGCGCTGCGCAGGGACTTCGAGATCGTCCAGTTGCCCGTCGAGGAGATCGCCCCGCCGGCCGGGCGAGGCCCGCTGCAGCTCGGCTACATCGACTCCCACTTCGAGCGGCCTTTCCGCCTCACCCTCAAGGACCAGGCGATCGCCGACGCCGCGCTCGCGGACCACGCCGAGGCCTACAGGCAGCTCGACACGGGCGTGCTCGAGACGCTCGTGCTGAAGGGCGCACTCGGGCTGAGCGACGATGACATCTCCCATTTCAACGGTCTGTTCTATGCCCGCGACACGGCCGAGGCGCTGGCGATGGTCCGCTCGGGCGAGTACGACGCGGCCTTCCTGATGCGGCCCACTCCGGTCGAGCAGGTCCGCGAGGTGGCCGCGGCCGGCGAGAACATGCCGCCGAAGTCGACCTTCTTCTTCCCGAAGCTGCTCACGGGGCTGCTGCTGAACCCGCTCGCGTAGAGGTCCGGCGCGTGAGTATGATGAGAGGTAGGAGGGTAGGACCAATAATCGAAGGGATCCAAATGGGCCAGTCGCAGGAACTCACACGGATGAAGGCCACGGCTCGTCGCGAGGGAGGGACCTTGCGGCACACCGTCCAGGTGCGTGACCACCAGGTCACGGTCGATGAGCCGCTGAGCGCCGGCGGAGAGGACAGCGGGCCCGACCCGCGCGAGTTGCTCGCCGTGAGCCTCGCCTCGTGCACGGCGATCACGATGGAGATGTACGCGGCGCGCAAGGGCTGGGACATCGGGCACGTCGAGGTCGACGTCGCCTACAGCCCCGCCGAGCGCGGCTGCCCGACGAAGTTCGAGCTGATCATGCGCCTGGCCGATGACGTTCCCGAGGAGCAGGTCGAACGCCTGCGCGTGATCGCCGCCAAGTGCCCCGTGCACCGCGCGCTCGACGGCGAGGTCATGTTCCAGGAGCGCATTGAGCGCGTTCACCTGGCCGCCTGACCCCTCCTCCACGGGTCCATCCGTCCCAGCGCCCACGGGCGAGCAGATTCCGGCCGCGGTGCTCGCGCCGCTGTACCTGGGTGGAGACCCCCAACAGCACCATCTCGTGCTCACGCGACGGCGCTCGGACCTGCGCCGCCACGCGGGCGAGATCTCATTTCCGGGGGGCCGCAAGGACGCGGCTGACGCGGACCTCTCGACAACGGCGCTGCGCGAGGCCGAAGAGGAGATCGGGCTGGCGCGAACGGAGGTGAGCCTGCTCGGCTCGCTCCCCGCCGTCTCCACGTTCGCGACCAACTACGTGATCCACCCCTTCGTCGGGACGATTCCAGCCGGGGTCGCCTGGCGCCTCTCCCCGCTCGAGGTCGACGCGGTGATCGAGCTGCCGCTCGCCGCGCTGCGGGCGGGCCGCACGAGGACCAGGATGGAGCGCCGGGGCATCTCGTTCGATACGGACGCCTACGTGGTGGACGAGCACCTCATCTGGGGAGCGACCGCGCGCATCATCGAGGATCTGCTGCAGCGGCTCGAGGTCCCCGCCGGGGAGGGCTCGCTGTCGCTGCGCTAGGCGCCGCGCGCCGGCGGGCAGCTCAGCTCTGGGGGGTCCAGCCGGACAGAGCCGACCAGTTGCCCTCCAGCCGCGTCTGGCCGGCGTCGTCGCTCGTGCCCGCCTTCGTCCGCGGCCACAGCCCTCCCGCGAGCATCATCAGCGAGCCGAGCAGCGCCAGCCAGGAACCCTCGCGCAGCGAAACCGAGAGCAGTTCGCCCCCCGTCGGAGAGGGCGGAACGATCATTCGGTAGAGCACGCAGACGCTCGCCACAGAGCCAAGCAACACGAGCGAAGCGCCGGCGCCATCGGGTAGCGCGGCCGCGCGCACGAGCGGGAGCAGCGCATCGAGCAGCGCGAGACCCGCGAGCACGAGCAGCACGATGTTGAGGTCCTTGAGCACCTGGTGGGCGCTGACCGCAGCGAGCTGCTGGCCGGCGAGCGAGCCGATGTTCGCGTGCAGCGGGCCCAGATAGCCCTGCAGCGCGGCATTGCCGTACTGGGCGACCACCTGATCCCCCAGGCGCTGGATGAAGGCCACTCCGTTGGCCGTGAGGCTCAAGCCGTACCACGGCAGGAACACCGCGACCGCGAGCAGGGTCGCCCCGAATGACGACACCAGCAGCCCATATCGGGAGCGATCGGCGGACATTCTGAGGCCTCATCGGCTCGCGGCTCGGCGTGCTTGACAACCGCGCCCGCTCATGCGCGGACGAGCAGCGAATGGACCGCCGCGCGGGCCTGTGCCAGCCATGGCTCGCCGGCATCGGGCGCCTCGGTGAGGAACACCGCGGGTATCGCGTTGCGCTCGAGCAGCGCGCGCGCGCTGCGCGCGGCGTGCTCGCGCAGCTCGCTCTGGAAGGCCCCGGCGGGACCCTCGTAGACGACCCCCCTGACGGTCGTGTCGATCGCCTGGGTGAGGAAGAACTCCAGGCGGGTGGTGTACAGCGCGGTCAGCTCCTCGGCCGTGCCCTGCGCCGCGCCGAGCAGCCAGGACAGGACGGTCACGTTCTCGAGCGCGCCCCTCAGCGTTGCCAGGCGATCGGGAGTGCCGAGCCAGCACTCCGCCCCGAGCGCCTCGATCGCGCCGCGGCCGGCTTCGGCGCGGGTGGTGATCCGCGCGGCATGGCCTTCCTCGATCAGCGACGCCGCCAGTCGCCGTCCGCGGCAGCCGCCGCCCACGATCAGAATCCGCGCCACGGCGCGCCATCCTATGCGCCGGCGTGGGAGGGTCCCGCTCAGCCGCGGCCGGGCAACTCGGCGCCGAGGCGCTCGAGCACCTCGTCGCGGTCGGTCCCGTGCACCCGCAGCACACGGTCGAAGTCGGCTCCGTACACCTGCATCACCGCCACCAGCACATCCGCCGCAGCGACCGCCTGGGCGCCACGCCTGGCCGCCACGCCGATCGCTGTCTCGGTCACGAGCTCGACCATGTTGGGCTGCGCCGGGCCCTCTGCCCCGGGCCGCGCGTCCTCTGGCGTGGGGTCGCCTTCGAGCGGCGCCTCGCTCACGCCGAGCGCCTGCAGCGCAGCGCCCGCGTCGCCGTACATCCGCAGGATCCTCAGCCAGCGCTCAGCCTCGGCCTCGGGAGAGCGTGCGAACGGCAGCGCCGTGGATGCCATGCCGAGCACCATCGCGGTGTCGATGTCGGGCGTGGGCGTGGTGTTCATAGCTGCATACCTCCGGCGTTGGCGGTGTCTCGCAGCGCCGGTGAAAGCACCGCGACGTTCTGGGGATGGAGCGTCACCTCGGGGTCACCAGCGCCGAGCCGCAGCTGGATCACGACGCGCCCGTGACGCGAGACCGCGCCGCGCGCGGCGATGAGCGTCTCCTGCACCTCGGCGGGCGGAACCCCGCTCGCCACGAGGAACCGCTCGGCGCGGCCGCGCGCCGCCTCGGCGGCGTCGAGCTCGAGTTCCTCGACCCGCACGAGCGGGACTCCGGCGTCGCCCTCCACCCGCAGCAGGCAGGCCGCCATGTCGTCGGGATGCCGGTCGGACTCGGCCGCGACGCGCTCGAGGACCGTGTCCGCGGTTGCGTCCGCGGGAAGGTCGCCGAGCACGCGCTCGAGCCGGCCGTGGCCGTAGAGCTCGCCCCGCACCCGCGCCTCGACCACGCCGTCGGTGTAGAAGCATGCGAGCGCCGCCCCGGGGATCGAGACGGCAGTCTGGCGCGTGCCGGTCGTGCGCCCGACGCCGATCGGGGGCGCCGAGCAGGCGGTGATCGGGACGATGGGCGCCTGCTCGCCATCCTCGCTGGCGAGCACCACCGGCGGCGGATGACCGGCGCACGCATACACGAGCACACGCTCGCGCGGGTGGTAGGTGGCGAGCACGACCGTGGCGAACGAGTCGCCCAGCTGGCGCTCGAGCACCGGGGCGGCTGCCTGCAGCGCCCCCCGGGGCGACATTCCCGCCTCGAGGTAGGCACGCAGCGTGAACCGCACGAGCGTGGTGTGCGGCAACGCCTGGCGACCGTGGCCCGAGACGTCGCCGACGATCACCGCGAGCTGGCCATCGCCAAGTGCGAACACATCGTAGAAGTCTCCTCCCGCCCCCGGACCGGACGCGGGGCGATACGCGGCCGAGGTCCCCACGGGGCCGAGGCGGGCGGGCAGCGGCGGCAGCAGCGCGCCCTGCAGCAGGCCCACGTCCTCGAGCAGCTCGCTGCGCTGTCTCGCCAGGCGGCGAGCCTTGACCGCCGCCAGCTGGGAGCTCGCCGCGAGCGCGAGCGTGAGCGCGATCAGGCCACCGATCAGCACGCGCATGAACGGCGGCACCACGTTGATGATCTTGGTAACCGTCGTGACGAGCGGCGATTCGGTGGCGTGCGCCCGGCGGGGATGCCCGGCGTTTGCCGCCGGCACCTCGGCACGCGGGGCGGCCTTTCCAGTCGGGCGCGGCAGCCGCAGCGGCGCGCTGAGTGCCGCGGCTGCCCTCCCGCCGGCGGAGACGCGGGCCGAGCGACGCCGCCGCGCGGGTGCGCGCCGTACCGGGCCGGTCGCCTTCTGGGCGCTCCCAAGCTGCACAGCCGGGGGCGAGGCGGCGGACGTGCTGGCAGCCGGCACCGCCGCTGGCGCGGCGGACGCTACGGGGGCAGGGGGTGCGGCGGAGGCCTGCGCGGGTGGCGTGAACGCGGGCGGCGGCGCGATCACCGGCGTTTCATAGTCGTGGCTCTGTGCCCGCGGCCGGTCGTGGGTGACCCGTTCGTGGGTGCGCTGCGCGGCGGGCGCGGTGCCACCGGTGCCTTCGGGGGAGCGTTCGTCCTGCGTGCCCCCGCCACCGTGGGGGGAAGCGGCGGTGAGGGAGCCTCCGTGAGGCGTGCGCCTGCGCTGATGCCTGAGCGTGGCGGCCGGGGCGCTCGGAGCCGCGGCCGTGGGCGAGGGGACGGCCGTGGGCGAGGGGACGGCTGCCGGTGCCCGAGCTTCCCCGCCAGCGGCCGGAGGCGGTGCGCAGCATTCTTCCTGAGCGCCGTGGGCTGGGGTGTTCGCGTGGGTGAAATGCTGCGTGCCGTGCGAGACGGCGCTGACCGAGGGGGCAAGAACGCCGGAGATTGCGAAGATCGAGCACGTAAGCGAGATCGCGAGCGCCAAGCCGGCGAGCGGCCGCCGCGCGGAGCCGGTTGCGCTCGGTCCCCGTCGCATCAACCAGACGCCGCCTCACTCCCGCCGACAGCTGCGAGTGCATGCTCGACGGTCGCGAACATCTCGAAGGTCGCGTCGAGACCGGTCATCTCGAAGATGTTGAGCACCTCGGCGTTGGCTCCCGCGAGCGCCATGCGGGTACCGGGGCTCAGGTGGCGATGGACGCCGACGAGCACGCCGAGGGCAGTCGAGTCGATGAACGTGACCGGCCCGAGGTCGACGACGATCCTGCGTGCGCCCGCCGAGATCGCGTCCGTGAGAGCCCACTTGAGGCTCGGTGCGGAGGCGAGGTCGAGCTCACCTTCGACCGTCACGAGGCTCGTGCCCGGCGCGAGCTCGCGCTGTGCGATCGAGTAGGACACCGATGCGGCCTGCTCGCCGCCGCCGTCCGCGGTTGCGGTCACCCCGGCGCCCTGCGGTCCCGCTGAGTCCGGCCTGATTGATGGATTCTCGCCCGCAGACACGTTGTTCCTTCCGATATGAGGTCGACATGTTTGTCTTCGGCCGTTGAGGGCCAATCCTTGAGCCCAAAAAAGCTGCGCGTCGAACACCCGTCCGGGCTCGCGGACGTTGCCTTGACTAGCATCACCCTCGCCGTCATGACAGCGCCCCCAGACACCGACCACAGCGCCGCCGGCGGCGACGTCGTGACCATGGACAAGATCGTCGCCCTGTGTAAGCGGCGCGGCTTCGTGTTTCCCTCCTCGGAGATCTACGGCGGCGTGGGGTCGACCTACGATTTCGGCCACTACGGCGTGCTGCTCAAGACGAACGTCAAGAACGAGTGGTGGCGAGCGATGCTGCAGGAGCGCGACGACATCGTCGCGATCGACTCCGCCATCCTCCAGCACCCGCGCGTGTGGGAGGCGTCAGGGCACCTCGCGGGGTTCACCGACCCGCTCGTCGACTGCCGCACGTGCGGCCAGCGCTTCAGGGCCGATCACCTGGCCGAGCTGAGCTGCGGACGCAAACCGTCGCGGCATCCGGGCGAGGCCGAGGAGTGCTCGCTCACCGAGGCGCGCGACTTCAACCTCATGTTCGAGACCACGATCGGCCCCGTCAAGGAGTCGGGCTCGACGGCCTATCTGCGTCCGGAGACCGCGCAGGGGATCTTCATCAACTTCAAGAACGTGCTCCAGTTCTCGCGCAAGCGCCCGCCGTTCGGGATCGCCCAGGTCGGCAAGTCCTTCCGCAACGAGATCACGCCCGGGAACTTCATCTTCCGCACGCGTGAGTTCGAGCAGATGGAGATGGAGTTCTTCGTCCCGCCCGCCGACGCCGCACGCTGGTTCGAGCACTGGCTCGCCGAACGCGAGCGGTGGTACACCGAGCTCGGCATCCGTCCCGACCACCTGCGCCTGCGTGCCCACGACGCCGAGGAGCTCTCCCACTACTCCTCGGGCACGAGCGACGTCGAATACCTGTTCCCGTCGACGGACGGCGCCGCCGGCCGCTGGTCGGAGCTCGAGGGGATCGCCAACCGCGGCGACTTCGACCTCACCCGCCACGCCGAGTTCTCCGGGGAGAAGCTCGAGTACTTCGATCAGGCCAGCGGCGAGCGCTACGTCCCGCACGTGATCGAGCCCGCCGCGGGCGCCGATCGCGCCACGCTCGCCTTCATGGTGGACGCCTACGACGAGGAATTCGTCGAGCGCGAGGGCGCCGGCGAGGGCGAGCGCCGGACGGTGCTGCGTCTGCACCCGCGGCTCGCGCCGGTCAAGGCGGCGGTCCTGCCGTTGGTCGGCAAGGACGGTCAGCCCGAGCTCGCCCAGGAGGTCCATCGCGCGCTGCGCGCGCGGGTGCTGTCCGAGTACGACGCCGGCGGAGCGATCGGCCGGCGCTACCGGCGCCAGGACGAGATCGGGACGCCGTTCTGCCTTACGATCGACCACCAGAGCCTCGAGGACCGCACGCTCACGCTGCGCGACCGTGACTCGCTGGCGCAGGAGCGACTCCCGATCGAGGGCATCGCCGAGGAGATCGAGAGGCGCGTACTCGCGCCTTGGAAGACACCAAAGTAGGCTGAGAGGAGCGGGATGGACTTCGACCTGACCGACGAGCAGCGGCTGATCAGGGACACGGCTCGGGACTTCACCGACAACGAGATCGTCGACCGCGCACGCGAGAACGCCCGCAACCACCACTTCGACCTCGAGCTGGTCAAGAAGCTCGCGGACCAGGGCTACCTCGGCGCGATCGTGCCGCAGCAGTACGGGGGCGCCGGGCTCGACTACTCCAGCTACGGCCTGATCGTGGAGGAGATCGGCCGCGGCGACTCCTCGATCCGCACCGTCGTCTCGGTCCAGACCTCGCTCGTGTGCTCGGGCATCGTCAAGTGGGGCACCGAGGAGCAGAAGCAGCGGTATCTCCCGAAGCTGTGCTCGGGCGAGTGGCTCGGCTGCTTCGGCCTGACCGAGCCCGACACCGGCTCCGACGCGGCCAACCAGCGCACGCGTGCCAAGAAGACCGACGGCGGCTGGGTGATCAACGGCGCCAAGATGTGGATCTCGATGGGCAACTATGCCAAGGTCGCGCTGATCTTCGCCCAGACAGACCCGGCGCTCGGTCACAAGGGGCTCGGCTGCTTCCTGGTGGACACCGATCAGCCCGGCTACAAACCGCAGCCGATCGAGCACAAGATGGGGCTGCAGGCCTCCGACACTGCCTCGATCGCGCTCGAAGACGTCGAGGTGGCCGACGAGGACCTGCTCGGCACGATCGGCGACGGGTTCAAAATCGCGATGTCCTCGCTCGACTCGGGTCGCTACTCGGTGGCGGCGGGGTGCGTGGGCGTCTGTCGCGGGTGCGTGGAGCAGTCGGTCAAATACGCCAAGGAGCGCGAACAGTTCGGGCGCCCGATCGCGAGCTTCCAGCTCGTGCAGGCGATGATCGCCGACATGGTCCTGAAGACCGACGCCTCGCGGATGCTCGTGTGGCGCGCGGGCTGGCTCAAGGACAAGGGCATGCCCAACACGCTCGAGACCTCGATCGCCAAGCTCCACGCGACCGAGGCGGCGGTGGAGTGCGCCAACACGGCGATCCAGGTGCACGGCGGAGCGGGCTACGTAGACGATCATCCGGTCGAGAGGTACTTCCGCGACGTGCGCGTGACCACGCTCTACGAGGGCACCTCCCAGATCCAGAAGCTGATCATCGGGCGGGCGATGACCGGCGTGAACGCCCTGATCCCCTCCTGAGCGGAGGCGCGACCGGATGTCAGGACAGCAGGGCGACCGCGGCGGCCCTGCGGGCGATCGCCCAGCGGCGCCGGCGGCGCAGGAGATAGGGGTCCTCGGCGCGGGCACGATGGGATCGGGGATCGCCCAGCTCGCGGCACGCTCGGGCGCGCTCACGCTGCTGCACGACCCGATCCCGGAGGCGCTCGCGCGCGGCCTGCAACGGGCACAGGAGGGCCTGCAGAAGGAAGCCGCCCGCGGCAAGGTCACACCGGCCGAGGCGCAGGCGGCGACCGAGCGCCTGCAGCCGGTCGAGGACCTCGCCGCGTTCGCCGGCTGCGAGCTCGTGATCGAGGCGGTCCCGGAGCGGGCCGAGCTCAAGCGCGAGCTGTACGCGCGCCTGTCGGAGGTCGTGACGGCGGATTGCGTGCTCGCGACCAACACATCCTCGATGCTGGTCACCGCGATCGCCGCAGCCGCCAGCCATCCCGAGCGGGTGGTGGGGATGCACTTCTTCAACCCCGCGCCGGTGATGCGCCTGCTCGAGGTGGTGGCGGGCGTGCGCTCGGATGAGCGGGCGCTCGCGCTCGCCCACGCCACGGGCGAGGCGATGGGCAAGACCGTCATCCGCGCGGTCGACGGTCCCGGCTTTTTGGTCAACCGCTGCAATCGACCGTTCGGCCTCGAGGCGCTGCGGATGCTCGCCGAGGGTCTCGCCGAGATCGAGACGATCGATCGCGTC
>FSYY01000161.1_pt1 | contig 18793 bp, 17 predicted proteins | sample 1638681 | NCBI WGS metagenome assembly FSYY01 (sample SAMEA3914813, study PRJEB12502) | metagenome | biome: forest; material: soil | place: Canada | collected 2011-07-07 | depth 0.3 m | reverse complement strand
CCGAGTTGCGCCGCCGACGACACGAGCTCGCCGAACGCGTGGCGGCGCTCACGTGGGATCTCGGTGGCCTGGCGTATGAGATGGCGATCCGGGACCACTACCGCCTCGAGGTGATCGCGCGGAAAGCGGCCGAGCTCCAGGAGGCCGACGCGCAGTTGAGCGAGGTGCAAAGGCTCCTCGCCAGCGCCGAGACGGGCATCAACGGCCAGTGCCGCTCGTGCGGCGCCGTGCACAGCCGCGGAGCCGCATACTGCTGGCACTGCGGCGCGCCGCTGCTGAAGGAGATCCGCCCGTCCGTGCTCCCCGCCGCCACCAGCGCCGACCCACGCTAGGCGTTGCCGAGCCTGACCGGGCGCGCCCGCCGGCCGGCGGGAGACCCGCAGCCGCGCAGGAGGTGAAGCACCCAGTCCCGTGAAACCCGCTGTTGTGGCCCGCGGGAGGCCATTTACAAATTCATAACACTGAGGCTCCCGCACCTGCTTAGCGTGGCGCACTCGTGCGAATGCCGGACACCCGTACCCGGGTGACCCCACCGGCGTCCGCTGACCGAAGGAGCTCCATGCGCCTCACCAGAGAGTCATCCCTGCTCAGCCTCCCGCGGCTGCGGCCGTCCTCCCTGGCGGGGGCGATCGCGGCGCTCGTCGTGGGCATCCCCCTCTCTGCCGGGGCTGCCTTCGCCGCCTCGAGCCCAGCGCCGTCGGTGCCGGCCGGTTTCACGATCACCAAGATCGCCGCCCCGGCTCCCGCGACGGCGTCCAACTGCGATGACATGGCCTTCCTCGAAGGCAACCTGTTCGTCGGTTGCCAGAACAAGACCCTCAGCACCGGCGGCGGTGGCAACAGCACGCTGATCGAGTACACGCCCACCGGCTCGGTTGTGAACACCTGGGCGATCAAGGAAAAGATCGACGGCATGGGGAGCGATCCGAAAAACCATCGCGTGATCCTCACGCTCAACGAGGTCGCCAACACCCAGCTCGCGACCGTCACGCCGTCCGCCCCCGCCGGTCAGCAGATCACGCACTACACCTACACTCCCGACATCCGCAGCGCCTCGGCGCCTCCCGCACTGCACACCGGCGGCGGCACCGACAGCGTCAACGTGGACAGCGCCGGGAACATCTTCACCACGGCCTCCCACGCGGGCGTCCCCACGGGCACCGCCGTGTTCAAAGTCGTCCTGAGCGCGCCGAGCAGCGCGGGCGGCACCGGCACTGCCACACTGTCCCCGACGTTCCTCGACAACGCCGCCGCCACCAACGGCACCCCGCCGAGCGGGCCTACCAAACTGGCGATCGGCGACGTCGACTCCGGTGCGATCGTCCCGCAGGACAGCCCGCGCTTTGGCGGAAGCTACGTGGTCACCGAGCAGACCACGCTGGAGCTCGTGTTCGCCTCGAACATCTTCAAGGGCACCGGGCTGACCGTGCTCAAAACGCAGTTCGGACTCGACGACCTGCACTGGGCCACCTCAGACGGCGGAACGATGTACGTGGTTGACAAAGGACCGACCGCGAACCTGCCCGCGGTCTCGGCCTCGGCGCTGTACAAGATCACGGGTCCGTTCAAAAAGAACATGGTGCTCGCCTCCAACGACGGCATCGGCGAACAGGTGGTCACGGTCGACCTCAACACGGGCAAACTGACGCCGTTCGTCCAGCACCTGCAGACGAGCAAGGGGCTCGTGTACGTCGACGCCTCGGGCACGCAGACCGAACTCGCCCTCAACGGCAGCAGCGAAGGCTCTTCGAGCTCCTCAAGTTCGAGCTCCTCGACGCTCGTGGCGACGAAAACCTCGAAAGGCTCGAGCAACACGGGCCTGATCATCGCGATAATCGTCGTCGCCCTGCTGGCTATCGGCGGTGGCGGCTACTGGTTCTCGCGCCGCGGCGCGGCGAGCTAGCGCCCGCACCGCCCAGCGCTTCCGAACCGCCGGGGGGCGGGCCACCCGTCCCCCGGCGCTTCGGTCGGCGAGCCGGCCGCCGTGGGCGAGCGCCGCGGGCGGCTGGACGCGGGCTCCGGGCCGCGGGCGGCCGACCTCAGACGGCCGACGGGAGGGCGCCCCCCTGGGGGGAGCCGCAGAAGGCGCACTTGCGCGCCTGCCGCGGGATTTCGCTGAGGCACTCCGGGCACGGGGCGGTTTCGGACTCGACGTCCGGCTCGGTCTTGCGCCGCGCCATCAGCGCATTCACCGGCCTCACCACAAAGAAGAACACCGCCGCCGCGATCGACACGAACGCGACCACGTAGTTGATGAAGTCGCCGTAGCGGAACGTGCTGTTGTTGATCGTGAACATCAGCGAGGAGAAGTCGGGCTTGCCGATGATCGCGGCGATGATCGGGGTGATCAGATCGCGTACGAGCGCGGTCACCACCGCCCCGAAGGCCGCACCGATCACGATTCCCACGGCTAGGTCGACCACGTTCCCGCGCAGCAGGAAGTTCTTGAAGTCCTTGGCCATGTGACGCCTCCCAACGCTCTCGAGGGTGCAGCAAGGTGTTCGCGCTCGCGCGCGCACTTCCTCTGCCCGGGCGCGGCCCGCCGCTCTCTGCGGAGGGCTCCAAGCGCCGCTCAGGCCGAGTTGACCTGGTGGCCGTTCCTGGCGATCAGGGCGATCAGGCGGGAGCCGGTGTAGGTCGCCGCGAGAGTGCGGCATCCGCTCGCGAAGCGAAACCGCAGGCTGTCGTGATGGCCCTGGTAGTAGCTCGCGAACAGCGTCACCGCTCCCCGCGTCCCGAGCGTGCACGAGGGGCTGTCGCTCGCCGCCACCGTCACGTTCAGCAGCAGCTCCACCCCACGCCGGCCGAGCCGCGTCACGCCCGCAGACACGTGCGAGCTGCCGCGCACGGCGAGCACGACGTCACGAGCGGGTCGAGACGGTTCACTGTCCTGTCGGCAGATCGTGCCGCTCCCGCGGCCGCCGCCCCAGGTGCCCCGCCCGTGCACGTAGGAGCTCGCGCCGGTCGGAGATGAGGAAGGAGGCCCGTTCTCGGTGAACGCCCACGCTTCGCCTCCCGGACTCGAGGAGGAGGGCTGCAGGGGGCAGCGCACGGGCGTGGTCGTGGCCACGGCGGCCACGCGGGTCCCGCCGCGGGCACGTGCGCCGCCGGAGCCGCCCGCCGCGGCCGCGCAGCAGATCACCACGAGCGCGGCGATCGCGCATGCGCTCGCACCCACTCGCGGGGGCGACCACGAGATCCCGACGGACCCTCGCCCGTGTCCGTGCGGCCGGCGCGGAGCTCCCCTCCGGTGCGTCCCCATATCCCGCGAGGATACCCGCGTGCGTCGAGACCGGTGGCCGACGAGCGGGCGCTAGCCCGCGTACATCTCCTCGATCGCCGGGGCGTACTTCTCGAGAATCGGCTTGCGCTTCAACTTCATCGTCGGCGTCAGCTCATCGCCGCCCGGCAGCCAGTCGCCCTCTACGAGCACGAATCTCTTGATCTGTTCCACCCGCGCGAGCTTCTCGTTGGCCGCGTCCACGCCCTGGTGCACCGCCTCGCGCACGCGCGGGTCCCGCGCGAGGCGCTCGAGCGTCGGATCCTCGATCCCCTGTTTGGCCGCCCACGCGGGGGCGAAGTCCGCGTCGAGCACGATCAGCGCCGTGTTGTAGGAGCGACGGTCGCCGATGCAGCACGCCTGGCCGATCAGCGGCGAGGCGGTCTTGAGCGTCGCCTCGATGTTGGCAGGGGACATGTTCTTGCCGCCCGCGCTGATGATCAGCTCCTTCTTGCGGTCGACGATCGTCAGGTAGCCGTCCTCGTCGAGCGAGCCGATGTCGCCGGTGCGCAGCCAGCCGTCCTCGGAGAGCGCTTCGCGCGTCTTCTCGGGCAGGTTTCGATAGCCGAGCATCACCACTTCGGAGCGGATCAGCACCTCCCCGTCGCTGTCTAGCCGGATCTCCACACCGGGCGCGGGCGGGCCCACCGTCCCGATCTTGATGCGCCCGACCGGGTTCACGGTCCCGGCCCCGCACGTCTCGCTCATCCCCCACAGCTCCGACAGCGGCAGCCCGATCGCATGGAAGAACTCGAGCACCTCCACGGGCGTGGGCGCCGCGCCCACGTTGATCGCCTCCACCTGGTCGAGCCCGAGCATCGCCCGCAGGCCCGCGAAGATCTCCGCATCGGCCTTGGCCACCTGCTCGGCCAGCTCGGCGGGCACCTGCTCGCCGCGCTGCTCCAGGCGCACCTTCTGCACAGCCGCGGCGAGTGAGGCCTCCATCGCCTCGCGCTGCTCGTCGGGTTGCGCGGCCATCATCGTCTCGAGGCCGGCCTTCAGCTTCTCCCAGATGCGCGGCACGGCGAAGAACCAGCTCGGGCGCACTTCAGGCAGGTAGGAGAGGACCTGGCGGGGATCCTCGCAGCAGGTGATCTGCAGCCCGTACACGATCGGCAGATAGTGGTGGGCGTTGCGCTCGGCCACGTGGGCGCTCGGCAGCCAGGAGATCACGCGTCCGTCGCGCGGGAACTCGATCAGCTGATCGAGCCCCTCCACCGCCGCGAGCAGGTTGCGGTGGATCAGCTGCACCCCCTTTGGCGGGCCGGTCGTGCCGGAGGTGTAGATCAGCGTGAGCACGTCCGTGGGCTCGATTTGAGCGACCGCCGCCTCGACGTCGAGATCGCTGCTGATCGCTTCGACGTCGGCGAGCGCGAGCGTCCCCTCGGGCGCCTCGCCGTCCACCACGATCACGTGCTCGAGCGCCGGGACGCTCGCGCGCGCCTCGAGCACCTGCGGCAGGTACTGCTGCTCGCAGATCAGGATTGCCGCTTCTGCGTCGCCCAACAGGTAGGCGATCTGCTCGGCGGTGTAGGTGTTGTAGATCGAGAACGGAGCCGCCCCGAGCATCATCCCGGCGATGTCGCAGACGTGGAACTCGGGCCGGTTGGAGAGCAGCAACGCGAGCGTCTGGCCACGCCGCAGCCCGAGCTCGTGCAGGCCGCCCGCGAGCGCGTCCACGCGCTCGCGCAGTTCGCCCCACGTGATCGTGAACGCGTCGCCCTTGGTGCGTATCGCCACGTCGTCCAGGCGCTCGCCCGCGGTGATCCGAAACGCCTCGGCGATCGTCGCCGCGCGAGCCGCGGGCACATCCCGCGCTCCAGGTGCTTTGACTGCGGCCTCCAATGCCCGCTCCTCCCACTCGCGATTCCCCGAACTGCGGTCTGAGGGCCCATCCCGGACCCGCGAACCTCGACCGATCATATCCTGCGGGCAGCCTCCACGCGGCCGCTGGGCGGGCACGGCGACAGCGGTGCCGGCGGGCGTGCGGCGGCCGGCTAGGCTCCGCGCATGCGCACCGGCGAATTGGGCTTCTGGTGGCGCTCACTCGGCGGCGCGCGCAGCAGCCGCCCGGCGCTCGAGGAACCCACCGAGGCGGACGTGGCGATCGTGGGGGGCGGCTACACGGGGCTGTGGACCGCCTACTACCTCAAGCGCGCCCAGCCGTCCCTGCGGATCGTCGTGCTCGAGCGCGAGATGGTGGGCTTCGGCGCCTCGGGCCGCAACGGCGGCTGGGTGTCGGGCTTCTTCTCGGGCCCTCCACGCGCCTACGAACGCCGCGGCGGCCCCGAGGGCTACGCGGCGATGCAGCGCGCGATGTTCGACACCGTCGATGAGGTCGCGCGGGTGATCGCCGAGCACTCGATCGACGCCGACTACGTCAAGGGCGGGCTGCTGCGGGTCGCGCTCAACGAGGCGCAGGCCGTGCGCCTGCGCGCGGACCTGCAGAGCGCGGGCCGGCGCGGGCTCGACGAGCGCGACCTGCGCGAGCTCGACGCGGATGAGCTCTGCGCGCGGCTGCGCGTGGCGGGGGCGCGCACGGCGAGCTTCTCCCCGCACGTGGCGCGTATGCACCCCGCCAAGCTGCTCGTGGGGCTCGCGCGGACGGTCGAACAACTGGGAGTCGAGATCTACGAGGACACGCCCGTACTCGAGATCCGCCCCCGCGAGGCGCTCACCCGCGCCGGGTCGGTGCGCGCCCGCTGGGTCGTGCGCGCGACCGAGGGCTACACCGCCGCGCTCCCGCGCCTGCGCCGCCTGCTCGTGCCGATGAACAGCTCGATGATCGTCACCGAGCCGCTCTCAGCCGCCGCCTGGGAGCAGATCGGCTGGGACGGTCGCGAGCTGCTCGCCGATGGGGCGCACGTGTACGTCTACCTGCAGCGCACGGAGGACGGGCGCATCGCGATCGGCGGCCGCGGCGTGCCCTACCGCTTCGCCTCGCGCACCGATGGGCGCGGCGAGACGGCCGCCACAACCGTCGCGAGCCTGCACGCGAAGCTGCTCGAGATGTTCCCCGCCGCCGCCGGCGCGGCGATCGAGCACGCCTGGTCGGGGGTGCTGGGAGTTCCGCGCGACTGGTGCATCTCGGCCGCCGCCGACCCGGGCGCCGGCCTCGCCTGGGCCGGCGGCTACGTGGGCGAGGGGGTCGCCGCAGCCAACCTCGCCGGACGCACGCTGCGCGATTTGCTGCTCGGCCCATCGGGCGAGGTGCTGGGGTATCCGTGGGTCGGCCGCACGCCCCCCCGCTGGGAGCCCGAGCCGCTGCGCTGGGCGGCCATCCACGCCGTGTATGCCCTCTACCGGCGCGCCGACCGGATCGAGAGCAGGACCGGCGCGCCGTCGCTGCTCGGCCGGCTCGTCGACGCCGCCTCGGGGCGGGCGTGAACCACTAGCATCGCCGTTCGAAGCCGATAGCCGACCGTTCGGGCATCCACCTGCTCAAACGCACAGGAGCCATCATGTCCTTTCAGACGCTGCGCTACGACACAGCCGAGGCGATCGCGACCATCACGCTCGACCGTCCCGAGCACCTCAACACGATCGTGCCGCCGATGCCCGAGGAGATCGAGGCGGCCGTCCACCGAGCGACCGCCGACCCGCACGTCAAGGTGATCGTGCTGCGCGGCGCGGGCCGCGCGTTCTGCGCCGGCTTCGACTTCGGCGAGGGCTTCCATCACTGGGATGAGCAGCTCACCACCGACGGCGCCTGGGACCCGGGCAAGGACTTCGCGGTCGCCACCGCCGAGAGCCTCGGCGCGGTGCCGCGCTTCATGAGCATCTGGCGCACGCCCAAGCCCGTGATCGCACAGGTCCACGGCTGGTGCGTGGGCGGCGGCAGCGACATGGCGCTGTGCGCCGATCTGGTGATCGCCAGCGAGGACGCTCGCATCGGCACCTCCTATTCGCGCATGTGGGGCTGCTACCTCACGGGCATGTGGCTCTACCGGCTGGGGCTCACGCGCGCCAAGGAATACGCGCTCACGGGCAAGCCGCTGTCCGGCAGCGAGGCGGTCGAGGCCGGCCTGATCAACGCCGCCGTCCCGTTCGCGAGACTCGAGACGGAGGTCCACGAGCGGGCGCTGGCGCTCGCGAGCATCCCGGCCTCCCAGCTGGCGGCGATGAAGCTGATCGTCAACCAGGCCTACGACAACATGGGCCTCGCCTCCACGCAGCTGCTCGGCCCGGTGCTCGACGGGCTGATGCGCAACACCCCCGACGCGCGCAGCTTCATCGAGCTCGCCGAGCGCGAGGGCGTGCGCGGCGCGGTCGCCGAGCGCGACGGGCTGTTCGGCGACTACAGCCAGGCGCCCCGCGAGCAGAAGCCCGACCCCGCCAACGTGATCGACGCCCAGCCGCCGCGCTGGTGAGGGGCGAATGCTTCCCCGCGCACCCTGTATGACAATGGTTATACGGGTCTCCGGGGTGAGCACACCGCACCAGCGCGACCTGTATGACCATGGTGATACAGGGTCTGGCGCGGGTGCTAATCCGCCTCGCGCCCAGGCTTGACCGCGCCGTAGCGGGCGAAGTGGCGCTCGGGGATGTCCTCGAGCTGCTTGTACCAGTACCACGTGCAGGGGTCCGTGGAGTAGTCCTCGGGGGGATCGCACGGATACAGCGGATAGCCCGACCACTGGATCGGCAGCGACTCGTTCATGAAGCTGCAGTGCGTGCAGTAGAGCGGGAAGCCCTTGCGCCCGAACGACCAGTCGTGCGCCTCGCGCGTGCCGCCCCCATCGGGCAGGCCCTCATACGCGCCGTTGCGCACGAGCCGCTGCCCCGAGCCGCAGGGGTTCATCGTGAAGGTCACCTTCTCCTCGTCCTCGGCGATCGTGAAGCTCCCGGGGCTCGGCCCCACGCCCGAGGCCGAGTGCGCGCGCCAGGTGGCCGCGAGCAGCCCCACGAGCTCGCGGCGGTCGAGCGCGACGATCGCATCGTGGTGGCGACGCCAGCCGCGCCCCATGCTCTGCTCCCACGCCTCGGCCACGCCCTCATCGCCCAGGCGCTGCTGGATGAAGGACACGAGATCGAGCACCCCGGCCGCCATCAGGTCGTGGAGCATCTGCCACTCGTGCTTCATCTCCGCGCACAGGCGCCGCGCCTGCTCGGGATCGCCCGCGTCGATCGCCTCGATCGCGCGATCCATCGTCGGGCGCGAGAGCTGCGCGAGCTCCTCCTCAGAGAACCAGCGGTCTGTCATCGTTTCCTCCTTCGATGATGATCGGGGGCCAATTGTGACCGCTCCGCGCAGGGCGCTCGTGACCGGCGCCGCGCGGGGGATCGGCGCGGCGATCGCCGCACGGCTGGCCGCGGACGGGATGGAGGTGCTCACGCTCGATCTGCACCCAGGCTGCGACATTGCGCTCGACGTCGCCCGCGACTCGTTTCCGGCACTCGATGAGATCGACGTGTGCGTGGCCAACGCAGGCCTCACCACCACGATCGCCCCGGCGCATCGGATGAGCGCCGAGCAGTGGCAGCGCGACATCGACGTCAACCTCACCGGCTCGTTCCGCACGATCCAGGCCTGCCTCGGCGGGATGCGCGAGCGGGGCTACGGACGGGTAGTCGCGATCTCGAGCGTGGCCGCCCTCGGCGGGCTCCCCGGGCAGGTCGCCTACGCGGCCTCCAAGGCCGGCCAGCTGGGAATGGTGCGCACGCTCGCCAGCGAGTGCGCGCCGCACGGGATCACCGTCAACGCGGTCCTGCCGGGTCTGGTGGCCACCGAGCAGGTGCTCGCGATGCCCGAGGCGGTCAGGCAGCGAGCGCTGCAGTCGCTGCCGAGCGGTCGCCTCGTCGAGCCGGCCGAGATCGCCGCGGTTGTGGCGTTCCTCACAGGCGTCGAAGCGGCCCAGATCAGCGGGCAGGCGATCGCGGTCGACGGGGCCGCCTCGATGACCCAGATCTCACTCGGAGGCGATCGCCGCTGAGGGCCGCGCGCGGCGTCAGCCGTGCGCAATTTGCGTCAGTGTGACGCCCGGCAAGAGCGCGCCGCGGAGAGCTCGGCAAAGCTTGCCCGTGGGTTTGCCACGCCACATGGCTCCCGCTCAGGCGGCCACGGCGCGCGAGTCGAGGTGCGCCCCGACCTTGCGCTTGACCCGCTGCAGGGCGTTGTCGACGGTCTTCGTATCGCACGCCAGGCGCTCGCCCACCTGCTCGTAGGAGTAGCCGTCGAGGTAGAGCCCGAGCACGCGGCCCTCGAGCTCGGACAGCGCGGTCGAGAGGCAGCCCACGAGGGAGCGCAGCTCCTCGGAGGAGATCACCTGGTTGACGGGGTCGTGGACCGTCGGCCCGGGCAGCATCTGGTCGAGCGTGGGCACGTCGTCGCCGCTGCCCGCGGGGGTGGAGGAGAACGACACGTATTGGTTCAGCGGCGTGTGCTTGTTGCGCGTGGCGGTCTTGACCGCGGTGATGATCTGGCGCGTTATGCAGAGCTCTGCGAAGTTGCGGAAGCTCGACTCGCGGTCGGTGCGGAAGTCGCGGATGGCCTTGTACAGGCCCACGAGGCCCTCCTGGATGAGATCGTCGGCGTCGCCGCCGGCGAGGAAGTAGGAGGACGCCTTGAGCCGCACGAAGCCGTAGTAGCGCCGTACGAGGCGCTCGTATGCGTTGCGATCGCCCGTCTTCGCGAGGGCGATCAGAAACCCATCCTCGACCTTAGATTCAGAGTTAGGGTTAGGGGAGATTCGAGCCACGAGCAGGTCCTTTCTTGCGTCGCCTGTTGTGGCGACGTCGGAATTTGCTCAGTGGCGCACTCCTCCCCTGGCGCCAAAGCTATTCAATTCCCAAGGTCTCTCAACCTTAGGTACAGCGTTATGTCGACGCGAGCCTCGCACAGTTATGACGCGTTGTCAAGACCCCCGGGTGCGATTCTGCAAGATCTCGTACAGGAGCGCTGCGGCCGCGGCGCTCACGCCGAGCGACTCGATCCTCCCGAGCAGCGGCAGGGAGACCAGCTCATCGCACGCGCTCGCCACGCGCGGGCGAAGCCCGGCCCCCTCGCTGCCCAGCACGAGCACCGTTCCCGCACCGCGGTAGTCGGGCCGGTCGTAGGGAACTGGGACGCGCAGGTGGGCATCCCCGCCGCCGCCGCGAGCGCGGCCCGCGCGGCCGGCTCGGTGAGCCTCCTCGCCGAGCGCCGCGCTCGCCCCGTAGCACCAGCAGCCCGCCCGCCTGGCGTCGGCGAGGAAGTCGGCCATGTTGCGCACGCGCGCCACCGGCAGGTGCTCGGTGGCGCCCGCGGCCGCCTTGCACACGGCCGCAGTGATCTCGGCGGCGCGGCGCTCGGGGATCACCACGCCGGCCGCCCCCACGCACTCGGCCGTGCGGCAGATCGAGCCGAGGTTCTGGGGGTCCTGGATCTGGTCGAGCGCGACGAGCAACGGGTCCGCCAGCGCAAGCAGCTGGTCGGCGTTTGCATACGGGTATGGACCTGCGTCGGCGCAGATGCCCTGATGCGAGGGCGAGCCGCAGCGGCGCTCTATCTCCTCGGCCGCGACCACCGCCACTTTCACGTCGGCCAGCCAGGGCTCGCGGGCCGGGCCCGCGGTGGCCCAAACCTGCCCCAGCTGGCGGGCGCGCCGCCCGCGCAGCGCCTCGCGGACGGGGTTGCGGCCGTAGAGGATCACAGCGGGAGCAGCTCGAAGCCATTCGCGCCGTCGCGGACCTCCCAGCCGAGCTCGGCGATCTCCTGGCGCAGGCGGTCGGCCGCGTCGAAGTCGCGCTCGGCACGAGCGCGCTCGCGGTCCTCGGCCAGCTCGCGGACGCCCACGGGCGCCTCGGCGTCAGGTGCGAGCAGCGCCTCGAGTCCGAGTACGGTGAGCATCTCGCGCAGGTGCGAGTCGCCCACCTCGCCGCCGTGGGCCAGGTCGCTCGCCTCGCGCAGCCACTCGTTGAGCACCGCGAGCGCCTCGGGGGTGCCGAAGTCGCGCGCGAGCGCATCGAAGTAGCGCTCGCGCAGCGGCTGCAGGGCGGGCGGGGAGTCGCCCACGGCAAGCCGCCGCCCGGCCTCCCGGATCCGGCTGACGTTCGCCTGCGCCTGCTCGAGCGCGGCCTCGGAGAAGGCGAGTGGCTGGCGGTAGTGGCCGGATAGGAGATACATCACCACCGCATCGCGGCCGTAGCGCTCCAGCACCTCGTGCAGGAGGGCGATGTTGCCGACCGACTTGGCCATCTTCTCGCCGGTGAATTGGATCATCCCGTTGTGCATCCACAGCAGCGCGAGCTCGCGCCCGCGCGCCGCGCGCGTCTGCGCGGCCTCGTTCTCGTGGTGGGGGAACACGAGGTCTGATCCTCCTCCGTGGATGTCGAACCCCACCCCGAGGATCTGCTCGGCCATCGCCGAGCACTCGATGTGCCAGCCGGGCCGCCCGGGGCCCCAGGGCGAGTCCCACACGGTGTCCTCCCCCGGCTTATGCGCCTTCCACAGCGCAAAGTCGAGCGGGTCCTCCTTGAGCGGCGCGGGCAGCTCGAGGCGCTCCGGTCCGTCGGGGCCGGGCGCCTGCGCGGGCGCGAGACCCGCGGACTCGGCCGTGTCGGCGGCCTCGCCTTCCCCTTGGTCCATGCTCTCGAGCCGACGGTGGGAGAGACTGCCGTAGCCGGGGTCCGAGCGCACGCGGAAGTACACGTCCCCCGCGGACGCATAGGCGTGCCCGGAGTCGACCAGCGCGGAGATGTGGGAAACGATCGGCCCGATCGTCTCGGAGGCGAGCGGCTCGTGGTCGGGCCGGCCGAGCTCGAGCGCGTCCGTGTCGGAGCGGTAGTGCGCGGTCATCTCGGCCGCGAGCTCGGCGCTCGGGCGGCCGAGCGGCCGAGCGGCGTCGTAGATCTTGTCGTTCACGTCGGTCACGTTCACGACCAGCGTGACCGGGTAGCCCTCGTGCTCGAGGAAGCGCTTGAGCAGGCTGAACACCACGAATGGCCGCGCGTTGCCGATGTGCACGCGGCTGTACACGGTCGGGCCGCACGCGTAGATCCCCACCGGCCGGGCGCGATCGGGGGCCCGCAGCGGCAGGAGCTCCCCCGTGCGCGTGTCGTGCAGGATGATGCTTCGCATCGCGGGCAACCCTAGCCGCCCGGTGTCAGCCGGCGACCCGCAGGCTCGCGACCGCAAGCGCCGCCACGCCCTCGCCGCGACCGATGAAGCCGATCCCCTCGCCGCTGGTGGCCTTCACGTTCACGCGCTCGTGCGCGATGCCGAGCGCGGCGGCAAGCGTGGCGCGGATCGCCTGGCGGTGGGGGGCGAGCTTGGGCTGCTCGATCACCACGGTGCAGTCCACGTTGACGATCTCCAGACCCGCCGCGCCCACCTGGCCGACAGCCGCCCTGAGCAGGCCGATCGAGTCGGCGTCGCGGAAGCGCTCGTCGGTGTCGGGGAAGTGCTCGCCGATGTCACCGAGCCCCGCGGCTCCAAGGAGCGCGTCGATCACCGCGTGGGCGAGCACATCCGCGTCGGAGTGCCCGTCGAGGCCTCGCTCGGAGGGGATCTCAACCCCGCCGATGATCAGCCGCCGCCCCGCGCACAGGCGATGGCTGTCATAGCCGATGCCGGTGAGGCTCATCCGGAGCGGCCCTGCGGCGCCCCGCCCGCAGCCTCACCGCTCGCGGAGGCGGTCTCCGCGCCACCCCCGATCGGCTGCAGGCGACGGGAGCGGCCCTCGAACACGCACAGCTCGTGCACGCCGAGGCCCTCGAGCAGCTCGAGCGCCCGGTCATACCCGGCGCCGACGTCCTCGGGGAGGTGGGCGTCGCTCGAGAGCGCGACCGGGGCTCCGGCTTCGAGGGCCATCGCGAGAAACGCGGGGGCGGGGTAGATCTCGCCGGCGGGCTTGCGCAGCCCGGCGGTGGACACCTCCACCGCGATCCCCGACTGCGCGATCCCGTCCATCGCCAGCTCGTAGTAGCGGCGCAGATCGCCTTCGGGCACGCGCGGGTTCGCCCGCTGGGCGCCCGAGGAGGCCTCGGGCGGCGCGGGACGGCTCCAATACTTCACGAGGTCGGGGTGGGCGAGCACGTCGAACAGGCCGCTGGCGGCCGACTCGCCGATCGTCTGGAAGTAGCGCCTCCAGATCTCCTCGACGCTGCGCCCGCTGTCCCACACGCTGTAGTCGTCCATGTCCACCGCACCCTCGCGCAGGAAGTGGACCGAGCCGACCACGTAGTCGAAGTCGCGCGCCTGAAGCAGCGAGGCGGTGCGGTCCTCCATGCCCGGGACGAAGTCCGCCTCGATCCCCAGCCGCAGGTCGCTGTGCTCGCGCACGAACGCGCAGTACTCATCGAGATCGTCGTGGGCGAACTGCTCCCAGAACGGGTGACGCCAGACCTCCAGCGCCTGCTCGAAGCGGTAGATGTGTTCGGAGACGCCCAGCTCGGCTATCCCGCGCTCTTCGGCCACCTGCCGATAGCGCGCGACGTTCGCCTCGGTGTGGTGGAGCGCCGGGCTCGCGTCGGGCGCGTCGGGCCGGAGATGGACGTGATAGTCGGTGAGCATCGGGCCTGCGATTCAAGCAGGATCGCCGCCGAGAGCCCCGCGCGCGGCGAGCAGCAGCTCGGCGAGCTGCAGGTCGATCGGGGTGGTCACCTTGAGGTTCTCCTCGCCCGCCCGCACGACGATCACCGTGCCCCCCTGGCGCTCGACCAGCCAGGCGTCATCGGTCGCCCGCGCGCGCTCCTGCGCGGAGGCCTCGAGCGCACGCTCGAGCGCCGCGCGGCGGAACACCTGAGGTGTTTGCACCGCCCACAGCTCGCTGCGGTCGAGCGTCTCTCGCACCACCCCGCCACCGTCGACGCGCTTGACCGTATCGGTCACAGGGACGGCCGCGATCGCCGCAGCGGCGTGCGGATCGTGCTCGAGCGCGGCGAGCACCGCTTGCGCCAGCTGCGGGGTGAGCAGCGGACGGGCGGCGTCGTGTACGAGCACCGGATCCCCCTCGCCCGCGGCGGCGAGTGCCAACGCCACCGAGTCAGAGCGCGCCGCGCCTCCCTCCACGCTTCGCAGCTCCCCCGGCGGGAGCCGTAGACCGGGCGGCAGCGCCACCCCCGCGGGCAGGGCGAGCACGATCCGATCGATTCCCGGCACGCCCGCGAGCGCGTCAAGGCTCCACTGCAGCATCGGGCGCCCGCCGAGCTCGACCAGCGCCTTCGGGCGGCGGGCTCCCAGGCGCTCGCCGCTGCCAGCGGCGAGGATCAGGGCGAGGGTCATCGGATGAGGGGGCGCTCGCGCACGCGGCAACTACCAGAGCGGTATGCCGCGTGCGCGAGGGCCTCGCTACTTCGCGCCGGCGACCGCCAGCTGGCTGTTGGCCGAGTCGGCGAGCAGCTCGTCGAGGTAGTTCTCGGCCTCTTCCTCGTCCTTGTCGAGCGCGTACATCAACTCTGAGGCGAGGATCTTCTTGGTGCGGGTAAACATCTGCTTCTCACCGGTCGAGAGGCCCTTCTCGCTCTCGCGAAGGGAGAGGTTGCGGACGACCTCGGCCAGCTCGTAGATGTCTCCCGTCTTGATCTTGTCGCGGTTGTGCTTGAAGCGACGGTTCCAGTTCTTGGGCATCTCGGAGACTTCGTCGCGGAGCACGTCCAGCACCTTCTTGACCGTCTCCTCGTCGATCACCCGACGCAGGCCCGCGAGGGCGGCGTTCTCGGTGGGCACGCGCACGGTCATGTCGTTGTGGAGGATCTTGATCGTGAGGTACTCGCGCCGTTCGCCGAGGATCTCCATCTCCTCCTTCTTCATCACCTTGCCCGCCCCGTGATGGGGGTAGACGACGTGATCGCCCAGCTCGAACTCGATGTATTCGACCTCGCGGGTTACCTCTACTTCATCTGTCAGTGCGGCTACTTCGGTTGCTTGTGGCGGAATGGTGTCCTCCTTCGTCGCGACCAGCCCTTGCGGCGGCCCTTGATTCAAGTCTGTAGATAGCGGTCCACGAGGTTCAGCTCCTGCAGCCGGCGCAGGCCCTCGCGGATGTCCTTCGCCCGTATCTCGCCCACTCCCTCGACCGCCTCGAGCTCGGCGTCCGTGGCCGCGAGCAGGTCGTCCAGCCCACCGAACTCGCCCACGATCTGCGTGACCACGATGCGGGGCAGCCTGGGGATCCGCCCGAGCACGCGGTAGCCGCGCGGGGAGACGGGGTAGTCGAGCGTGTTCAGCTTGCGGTCGTAGCCGAGCAGCTCGGCGAGCCGCCCGAAGTCGAGCAGGTCCTGATGGGGCAGCCGCCCGATCTCCTCGAGCGCGGCGGCGAACGCCTCGTCGGAGTACGCGGAGAGGTAGTCGCGCACGAGCGCCGCCTTCTCGGCGGCGGCGCCGACCATCGTCTCCTCGAGCTGCATCTCGATCAGGCGCCCCTCGCTGCCGAGCTCGACGATGTAGCGCTCGATCTCGACCGCCATGCGTGTCACGAGCTCTGAGCGCTGGAGCACGGTGAGCACGTCGTGCAGCGTGGTCCCGCCCTCAAACTCGAGCGCGGTCAGGCGCGTGGAGACCTGGTCCAGGCGCGTGCGGAACTTGTCCAGCGTGGCCAGCGCTTGGTTGGCCTTCGCGAGCACGACCGGGATGTCCTCGAGGATGTACTTCACCCCGTCCACGTACACCGACACCACCTCCCTGCGCTGGGAGATGGCGATCACGAGCGCGTCGGTCTGCTTGGAGACGCGCTCGGCGGTGCGGTGACGGGTGCCCGTCTCATGCGAGAGGATCGTCGGATCGGGCATCAGCTGGACGTTCGCCATCGTGATCTTGGTGGCGTTCGCGTTGAGGATGATCGCCCCGTCCATCTTTGCGATCTGGTAGAGGAACGCAGGGGTGTAGTCGATCTCGAGCTTGATCCCGCCCGAGTTCAGAAAGCTGAGGTCTTCCGGCTCGCCGATCACGATCAGGCCACCGGTGCGGGCGTGCAGGATGCTGTCGATCCCCTCCCGCAGCGCGGTCCCGGGCGCGATCATCTCCAGCGCCCTCATCAGTCCCGGATCCGGTCTTACTTCGTTGTCTGGATCTTCGCCGGATCGTAGTGCCACAACCCCAATTCTAGGGCATTTAGCGATCCTTTAGCGCCTCGCTCACCCCCCACCCCACGGGCCCCCGCGCGGCGAGCGCCGATCTCGCGTCCGGGCGCGGCCGTCGTCGTCGGGTGGGCGCGCGAGCGCGCCCACGACCGCTCAATCGCCCACCAGAGCAACGGGAGAGGCCGTGCGGTCGGCGATGCGACGTCCCCGAGCCCCGGACGGCCCCGAGGGCAGCGCGGCGCTTAGAGCCTCCCTGAGGGTGCCCACCTGGCAGGCCTCCGGGCCGCTGTCCTGCGGCGCGATCACGCCCGCCAGGCCGTGCCTGGCCGCCTCCTCCAGGCGCCGCTCGGGATGACCCACCCAGCGCAGCTCGCCCGTCAGGCCGAGCTCGCCGAAGCACGCCCGCGGCGCAGGCGGGTGGGAGAGCGGGTGGGGTCCCATGATTGGCACGCCGCGGCTGGCGCTCGCGACCGCCAGCGCGACCGCGAGATCGCAGCCGGGCTCATCGACGCGCACGCCGCCCACGACGTTCACGAACACGTCCGAGCCGCCTGTGGAGATGTGCCCGTGGCGGCCCAGGATCGCGAGCACGAGCGCCAGGCGGTTGCGGTCGAGGCCCGAGACCACGCGGCGTGGCTGCTCGAGCTCGGAGGGCGCCACGAGCGCCTGCACCTCCACGAGCAGCGGCCGCGAGCCCTCCATCGCCGCCAGCACAACGCTCCCCGGCGCACGCGTGGCCTCGGCCACGAAGCGCGCGGATGCGTCCAGCACCTCCACCAGCCCTCCCTGGCGCATCTCGAACAGGCCCGCCTCGTTGGTCGAGCCGAAGCGGTTCTTCAGCGCACGCAGCTCGCGGTAGGGGCGCTCGCGCTCGCCCTCGAACTGCAGGACGCAGTCGACCAGGTGCTCGAGCACGCGCGGACCGGCGAGCGCGCCGTCCTTGGTCACGTGGCCGACGAGGATCACGGCCACGCCCTGCGCCTTGGCGAGCTCCATGATCTGGGCGGCGACCTCGCGCACCTGCCCGACGGACCCGGGCGCACCCGAGAGCTCGGCCGAGCGGAGCGTCTGCACGGAGTCGATCACGCACACCTCAGGCGCCTCCTCGGCGAGCGTCTGCAGGATGCACTCGAGGTCGTTCTCGGCCAGCACGGGGACCTGCAGCGCGGAGCGGTCGGGGGGTACCTGCGACGGAGACAGGACGAGCCGCTCGGCGCGTAGCCGCACCTGCTCGGCCGACTCCTCGGCGCTCACATACAGCGTCCTGTGGCCGGCTCGCTGGAGGTGGCCGAGGACCATGTTGGTGAGCGTCGACTTGCCGATTCCCGGCGAGCCGCCGAGCAGCACCAGCGAGCCTGGGACGAGGCCGCCGCCGAGCACACGGTCGAGCTCGCCGATCCCGCTCGACATGCGCCGCATCGGCGCGCCTCCGATCTCGCCGAGGGGACGCGGTCCCGTCCGCGCGGCCCGCGGACCGCCCCGCCCCGCCGCCGCCACGGGGGAGCCGGGCCGCCCCGCGCGGGCGCGGCCCCCGGCTGCTCGCGGCTGAGCCCGCTCCTCGATGAGCGTGTTCCACGCCTCACACCCAGGGCACTGGCCGTGCCACTGGGCCGAGGAGAAGCCGCATTGCGAGCAGACGTGGACGGTTGCGCGCGCCATCCTCTCAGCCTACGGGTGGGCGGGGACGCAACGGCTCCCGCAGCTGCGCTCAGCGCTCGGCTGCGCGGGGCGGCTCTACTGCTCGTCGGGCGGCTCGCCCGCGGCGGGCTCCTCGCCCTCCGGGAGCTGCTCCTCGACGGCGCCTTCGGCGCCCACGCCCACCGGGGTCTTCTGCTTCTTGGGCTTGACGATCGACAGCCGCACATCGCCCCCCTCGACATCGGGGTCGGGGTCGACCACCACCGTGGCGCCGGGGGTGAGCTGCTCGCGCAGCACGAAGTCGGCGAGCGGGTCCTCGATGTAGCGCTGGATCGCCCGCCGCAGCGGACGCGCGCCCATCGCCGGATCCCAGCCCTTTTCGACGAGCAGGTCCTTGGCGGGCTCGGTCAGCTCCAGCTGCAGCTCGCGCTCGGCCATCGACTCGCGGATGCGCAGGAGCAGGAGCTCGACGATCTGCTTGATCTCCTCCTTCTGGAGCTTGTGGAAGACGATCACGTCGTCGATGCGGTTGAGGAACTCGGGGCGGAAGACCTTCTTCAGCTCGCCCATGATCCGGTTCTTCATGTCGTCGTAGGTGATCCCCGTCTCGTCGTCGGAGACGGCGAAGCCGAGCGGCGTGTTGCGCGCGATCTCGGCGGCGCCGATGTTCGAGGTCATGATCACGATCGCGTGCCTGAAGTCGACAGTCCGGCCCTGGGCGTCGGTCAGCCGCCCGTCCTCGAGGATCTGCAGCAGGATGTTGAAGACGTCGGGGTGCGCCTTCTCGATCTCGTCGAGCAGCAGCACGCTGTACGGCTTGCGCCGCACGGCCTCGGTCAGCTGGCCGCCCTCGTCGTAGCCGATGTAGCCCGGGGG